>Ga0222644_1000002_pt1 | contig 347325 bp, 300 predicted proteins | sample AntAcemetagen291_FD_179800 | JGI IMG/M metagenome (GOLD analysis project Ga0222644, IMG submission 179800) | Saline water microbial communities from Ace Lake, Antarctica - #291 | ecosystem: Environmental > Aquatic > Non-marine Saline and Alkaline > Saline | place: Antarctica: Ace Lake...
TTATGTTTTTGGTTTAACAAATTTAAGCAAGTTGTTACTTTTTCGTATTTCTCAATCCATTTCGCTACGCTCCATTACTTGAGAAATACGAAAAAGTAAAGAACAACGTGGTGCAACTAATCAGTTAATGAAACAGAATCGTTCTTAGAATTTGAAGTTGAGATCGACGGAATTCTCATTAACGGAATTGATATGATTTCTTGGAACAATGATGGCAAAATAACCAGTTTTAAAGTGATGATAAGACCTTTAAAGGGTGTGAATTTAATTCATCAGAAAATGGGAGAATTGCTGACGAAATATCAAAAATAAAAAACAGCTAACTTTTTTTTTAAACTTTTCTACTAATAAAAATCATTTTTTAGATTGCGTTTTGTATATTTATTGCGAACATTCGCTAATTAAATGCATTAAAAAAGACATGAAAATTAAAAAGGTACTAGTAGCTAACAGAGGAGAAATTGCAATTAGAATATTTAGAGCTTGTAACGAGATCAGCGTAAAAACTGTTGGTATTTTCACCTATGAAGACAGGTATTCTTTACATCGATACAAGGCTGATGAATCTTATCAAATTGGCGAGGATAATCAACCGCTAAAACCCTACTTAGATATTAATGCCATTATAAAAGTTGCGTTAGAGAATAATGTAGATGCCATTCATCCTGGTTATGGTTTCTTATCAGAAAACGCTGAGTTTGCTCAAAAATGTAAAGAAAATAATATCATTTTTGTTGGGCCTAAAGTATCTGTTTTAAAATCACTTGGCGATAAAATTGCTGCTAAAAAAGTAGCAATTGAAAATGATATTCCTATTATTAAAAGTAATGTAAAACCTTTAGAAAATATAAAAATTGCACTTTCGGAAGCAAAAAAGATTGGCTATCCTTTAATGCTAAAAGCCGCCTCTGGAGGTGGTGGAAGAGGAATGCGTGTAATTAGAGAAGAAGAAGAATTAAAAAAAGCGTATCCAGAAAGTAAAAGAGAAGCCTTAAATGCTTTTGGTGATGATACTGTTTTCTTAGAAAAATTTGTAGAAAACCCTAAACATATAGAAGTACAAATTGTTGCCGATAATTATGGGAATACAGTTCATTTATTTGAAAGGGATTGTTCTGTGCAACGTCGTTATCAAAAAGTAATAGAATTTGCACCTTCTTTTGGTTTAAAAGAAGAAACAAAAAATGCGTTATACAACTATGCAATTAAAATTTGTAAGGCTGTAAATTATAATAACATTGGTACAGTAGAATTTTTGGTAGATGACGATGATTCAATTTATTTTATTGAAGTAAATCCAAGAATTCAAGTAGAGCATACAGTAACGGAAGTTGTTACTAATATCGATTTGGTAAAAACACAATTATTTATTGCAGGAGGCTATAAATTATCTGACCAACAAATCAAAATCGCGAATCAAAAATCAATCAAAATAACAGGTTATGCGCTGCAATGTAGAATAACAACTGAAGATCCTCAAAACGATTTTAAACCAGATTATGGTACAATCTCTACCTACAGAAGTGCTTCTGGTTTTGGAATTCGTTTAGATGCAGGAAGTGTATATCAAGGAGTTATTATTTCTCCTTTTTTTGATTCAATGTTAGTGAAAGTTACTGCAAATAGTAGAACTTTAGATGGTGCGTCAAGAAAAATAAGAAGAGCTTTAGGCGAATTTAGAATACGCGGTGTAAAAACAAATATGCCTTTTTTAGATAATATTTTAAAGCATGATACTTTTAAAAAAGGAGCAATTACCGTAAACTTTATAAAATCTAATCCGGATTTATTTATTTTTAAAGCGCCAAGAAATAGAGCCAATAAAGTAATTACATACTTAGCAGATATTACTGTAAATGGTAATCCTGATGTTAAGAAATTTGATGCTACTAAAACATTTATAAAACCAAGAATTCCTAAATTTGATGTTGATGCAGCGTATCCAAGAGGTACAAAAGATTTATTAACAGAATTAGGTCCAGAAAAATTTTCTAAATGGTTACTGAGTGAGAAAAAAATTCATTTTACAGATACCACAATGCGTGATGCGCATCAAAGTTTATTAGCCACAAGAATGCGAACTTTTGATATGCTAAAAGTGGCTGAAGGTTATGCGAAAAACCACTCAGATATATTTAGCATGGAAGTTTGGGGAGGCGCAACTTTTGACGTTTGCTTGCGTTATTTACAAGAAAATCCTTGGGAACGTTTGCAATTACTTCGAAAAAAGATGCCAAATGTATTGTTGCAAATGTTAATTAGAGGTTCTAATGGTGTTGGTTATACAGCCTATTCAGATAATTTAATTGGCAAATTTGTAGAACAATCTTGGGAAAATGGTGTTGATCTATTTCGAGTTTTTGATTCTTTAAATTGGATGAAATCTATTGCGCCTTGCATCGAACATGTTCGAACAAAAACCCAAGGTTTGGCAGAAGGTTCTATTTGTTATACAGGTGATATTTTAGACGTAAAAAACACAAAATACAACTTAAAATATTACATCAACTTAGCAAAAGAAATAGAAAATTCTGGCGCTCATATTCTAGGAATAAAAGACATGGCAGGTTTATTAAAACCATACGCAACGTTAGAATTGGTGTCTGCTCTAAAATCGGAATTAAACATTCCTATTCATTTACACACACATGATACTTCATCTATACAAGCGGCTACATATTTAAAAGCGATAGAAGCTGGGGTAGATGTTGTTGATGTTGCTTTAGGTGGGTTATCTGGATTAACATCGCAACCAAACTTTAATTCTATTGTAGAAATGATGAAGTTTAATGAGCGAGAAAATCCTATTAATATCAATTCTTTAAACGAATATTCTAATTATTGGGAAACGGTAAGAGAATATTATTATCCTTTTGAGTCTGGCTTAAAATCGGGTTCTGGAGAAGTTTTTCAGCATGAAATCCCTGGAGGACAATATTCTAATTTAAAACCACAGGCAGAAGCTTTAGGCCTAGGAGATCGCTTTCATGAAATAACTAAAATGTACGGAGAAGTAAATATGTTGTTTGGTAATATTGTAAAAGTTACACCAAGCTCTAAAGTTGTGGGTGATATGGCGCAATACCTGGTGAGCAATAATTTAACAATTAAGGATGTGTTAGAAAAAGGAGATACAATTTCTTTTCCACAATCTGTGGTTAGTTTCTTTAAAGGCGAGTTAGGGCAACCTGTAAACGGATTTCCTAAGAAATTACAAAAGCTAATTTTAAAAGATCAAATACCTTTTACCGATAGACCAAATGCTCATATTCCGCCAACTGATTTTGATGAAGAATATGCTGAATTCAAAAAAATATTTGAGAATGATTTAGGTAGAAATATTGATTTCACTGATTTTTTATCCTATAAATTATATCCAAAAGTATTTACAGATGCCTACAATAAGCATTTAAAATATGATAATTTAACAAATTTGCCTACCAAGAATTTCTTTTATGGAATGGAAATAGGAGAGGAGATTACTGTACAAATTGACAAAGGAAAAACTTTATTAATTACTTTAGATTATGTAGGGAAACCTAATTTAGAAGGAATGGTTACTGTGCATTTTAAAGTAAATGGTCAGGGTAGAAAAGTAGAGGTTAAAGATGAATCTATAAAAGTTGAAACTATTAAAAATGCGAAAGCAGCTAAAAATGATGCAACGCAAATAGGAGCTCCTTTGCAAGGGTTGTTATCAACTATTTTGGTAAAGATTGGAGAAGATGTGGTTAAAAATCAGCCTTTATTTATTATTGAAGCCATGAAAATGGAAACTACAATAACAGCAGTTGAAAATGCAACGATCAATAAAATAGTTTTAAAAGCAGGGACAATGGTAAATTCTGATGATTTAATTATTGAATTAAAATAAGAGTTTAATATTTGGCATTTAAAAAAGCATCAAATATTAATAAGGATTATTTGATGCTTTTTAATTTTTTATTTGCGGCTTAAAACTAAAATTATAGAATTAAAAAGATTGCATAGAAACCAATTTGAAGTACTCGCCTTTTTTAGCAAGTAATTCTTCATGTTTTCCTTGTTCTACTATTTTTCCTTTTTTCATAACGGCAATAATATCCGCCTTTTGAATGGTAGAAAGTCTGTGAGCAATTACTAATGATGTTCTGTTTTTCATCATTTTTTCTAATGCAATTTGCACCAATTGTTCAGATTCTGTATCTAAAGCAGATGTTGCTTCATCTAAAATCATTATTGGCGGATTTTTTAAAACCGCTCTAGCAATAGATAAACGTTGTTTTTGCCCCCCAGAAAGTGTGTTTCCACTGTCACCAATATTTGTATTGTACTTTTGGGGTAGATTTTGAATGAATTCATCAGCATTTGCAATTTCTGAAGCTTCTTTTACTGCAGCTTCGGATGCGTGTTCTGTGCCAAGTTTGATGTTATTTTCTACCGTATCATTAAATAATATAGAATCTTGCGTAACAATACCCATTAAATCTCTTAAAGATTTTTTTGTAACGTCTTTAATGTCAATTCCGTCAACAGTAATAGAGCCTTTATTAACATCATAAAAACGAGTAATCAAGTTTGCTAATGTAGATTTTCCACTGCCAGATTGCCCAACTAAAGCAACAGTTTGCCCTTTTTTTAATGTTAAAGTAAAATCTCTTAAAACATACTCATTTTTATATTTAAATGAAATATTGTTAAAACAGATTTCTTCATTAAAATTAGCTTTTATAATTGCATCGGGCTTGTCTTTAATGCTGTTTTCAGTATTTAAAATTTGCATTATTCGCTCTGCAGAAGCCTCTCCTTTTAGAATATTATAATAAGAAGTGGTAATTAATTTAATAGGATTTAAAACTGTATAAAAAAGCACAATATAACCCATAAATTCATCTGGTTGTAAAGAACTTGTGTTTGACAAAACCTCTGTTCCTCCGTACCAAAGAATTGCAATTATAGTTGCAGAACCTAAAAACTCACTCATTGGTGATGCTAATGTTTGTCTATGAAAAACACTTGTCATTAAAGCTCTAAATATTTCTGTGGATGCATTAAACTTACGCTCAATATTTTTTTCTGAATTAAATCCTTTAATTACTCGTAAACCGGTTAAAGTTTCTTCAATAAACGACAGAAAATTACCTGTTTCTTTTTGTGCTTTTGCAGAATTTGCTTTTAATTTTTTACTAATGGATGAAATAATAAAACCAGATACTGGTAATAATATAAAAACAAAAAGTGTTAATTTAAAGCTCATAAAGAGCATTATTGAAATAGCAATAATTACGGTTAAAGGCTCTCTTACAATGGTTTCTATAGATGTTAAAATAGAAACTTCTACTTCTTGCACATCAGAAGTCATACGAGCAATAATGTCTCCTTTCTTTTTTTCAGTAAAGTAGGCTATTGGCAACTCTATAATTTTGTTGTAAAGTTTATCACGGATATCTTTTACAATACCAGTTCTTAAAAAAGTAATAACATAAGAAGCTAAATATCTAAATAAATTTTTCAAGAAAAATAATGAAAGTGCCAATAAACAAATAAAGAAAAGTGTATTTATTTGTCCTTCATTTTCAATTTTATCAGAAACAAAATGATAGAAACTATCCTTTAGAAAGCTTCCAATTTTAGTAACTCCATTATATGTTGGTTTTGCAACCACTTCTTTATCTGTACCAAAGAGAATTCCTAAAACAGGAATAAAAGCTAAAACAGACAAGACATTAAAAATAGCATAGAAGATATTAAAGAGAATATTTAAAAGTGTAAACTTCCTATATTTCTTTTCGTATCTTAAAATGTCTTTGAAATGATTCATTAATTGAGTTTCATTTCTACAATAATTCTTTGAATTTTAGCGTCTAATTTAGCTTCAATAGTTTTTGCGTTTTTTACTGAATCTAATGGAGTATTCACACTAAAATAGAACTTTATTTTAGGTTCCGTTCCACTTGGTCTTGCTGCGATTCTTGTTCCGTTTGCTGTTTGATAAATTAACACATTCGATTTTGGTAAATCAATTTTTGTTACTTCACCGGTAATAATATTTTTTTTGGTTGATGCTTCGTAATCAGAAAGCGATTCTACTTTTTCTCCGTCAATTTCAGTTAAAGGATTATTACGCATATCACTTAACATTTGCTGGATTTCTGCAGCACCGTCCATACCTTTTTTAGTAATAGAAATTAAATGTTCTTTATAGAATTTGTTATTTACATAGATATTTAATAATTCTTCATAAAAAGAACTTCCATTTTGTTTTGCATACGCGGCTATTTCACAAGCTAAAAGAGTTGCAGTAACCGCATCTTTATCTCTTACAAAACCCCCAACCATATAACCAAAACTTTCTTCTCCACCTCCAATAAAATCAAGTTCAGGAAAATCTTTTACCATTTTTGCAATCCATTTAAAACCAGTTAATCCAATTTTTGTTTCAACATTATAATTAGCGGCAACGTCATTTACTAATTCTGTAGAAACGATTGTAGATCCTATAAATTGTTTTCCATTAATTTTACTTTCTTCTTTCCATTTTCTTAGTAAGAAATCAGTCATTACTACCATGGTTTGATTTCCGTTTAATAACTTCATGTTTCCTTCAAGATCTCTAACAGCCACACCTAATCGATCACAATCAGGATCTGTACCAACAACAATATCAGCACCAATTTTATTTGCCAAAGCTGTTGCCATTGCTAGTGCTTCTGGCTCTTCTGGATTTGGAGATTTTACAGTTGGAAAATCACCATCTGGAACTCTTTGCTCTTCAACAATATTTACATCTGTATAACCAGCTTTTGCTAATGTATCTGGCACAGAAACAATAGACGTTCCATGCAGAGATGTAAATACAATTTTAAGGTTATCTCTATTAATTTTATCAGATAAAGAACCGTTTTTAACGGAAGCTTCAATAAAAGCATCATCTACCTCTTTACCAATTAGTTCAATTAAATTTTCATTTGCAGTAAACTTGATTTCAGAAAAATCTAGAGCATTTACATTTCCAATAATTCCGCTATCATGAGGAGGAACAATTTGGCCACCATCTCCCCAATAAACCTTGTAACCATTATATTCTGGTGGGTTGTGAGAAGCTGTTAAAACAATACCTGCATCACAACCTAAATGTCGAACTGCAAAAGATAATTCTGGAGTTGCACGTAAATCTTCAAAAAGAAATACTTTTATGTTATTTGCTGATAAAACATCCGCTACAATTTTAGCGAATTTTTTACTATTATGTCTACAATCGAAAGCTATTACAACCTTTAATTGTTCTTTTTTTACGTTTTCTATTAAATAATTAGACAAGCCTTGCGTTGCTCTACCTAAGGTGTATTTGTTTATTCTTTTTGTTCCTGCGCCCATAACTCCACGCATTCCACCAGTACCAAATTCCATGTCTTTATAAAATCTATCGGCTAGATCACTTGGGTTGTTACTAATAAGTTCTTGAATTTCTGATTGAGTTTCAGTATCAAAAGTTGATGTTAACCATTGTTTTGCTTTGTTTAAAATATCTTCCATAGAAATTAAAATTTGTCTTGGTACATTTGTAAAATAAATGACAAATATAGTATTTAGAAATTGAGTTTTTCTTTAATTATATAGTGTTTTTCATCGCTTTTAATTCTTATTATCAGTTCTCCAATAAAACCTGCTAAAAAAAGTAAAGTTCCTAAAATCATGGAAGTTAATGCGATAAAGAACCAAGGATTATTAGTAACTAAAATTGTTTTTGTGCCATTATACAACATGTAAAGTTTGTAAGCACCAATGTAAAAGGCAGATGTAGTTCCAAATACAAACATAAACGTTCCCCAAAGCCCAAAAAAGTGCATGGGTCTTTTACCAAATTTAGATAAAAAGGAAATAGTAATTAAGTCTAGAAATCCGTTTACAAAACGTTCCATTCCAAATTTAGTTTCTCCGTATTTTCTAGCTTGATGTTGTACAACTTGTTCACCAATTTTAGTAAAACCTTCATTTTTAGCTAAAACCGGAATATATCTATGCATTTCTCCGCTTAGTTTTACTGTCTTTATAACTTCGTTTTTGTATGCTTTTAACCCGCAGTTAAAATCATTTAATTTTAAACCTGATGTTTTTCTTGCTGCAGCATTAAATAGTTTTGATGGGATATTTTTTGTAAAAAAATTGTCATAACGTTTCTTTTTCCATCCAGAAATTAAATCAAAGTCTTGATCAATAATTAAGTTGTATAAACTAGGGATTTCTTCTGGATTGTCTTGTAAATCAGCATCCATGGTAATTATAACATTTCCTTGAGCTAGTTCAAAACCAGCATCTAAAGCCTGTGATTTGCCATAATTTTTTTGAAAACGAATTCCTTTTACAGCATTATTTTTTGCTGATAATTGCTCAATTATACTCCAAGAATTATCTGTGCTACCATCATCTATAAAAACAATTTCATACAAATAACGATTGGATTGCATAACGTTTGCAATCCAATCGTGTAGTTCTTGTAAAGATTCATCTTCGTTAAGAAGTGGAATTACTACCGAGATATCCATATTTTTGCTCAAGATTTGAAATTTAAAAATTCAATGTTTAGACACTGGTAAAAAAGTAAATTTTTAGTACGTTTCTTCTTCAGATCTTTTCATAATAGCTGCTATAATTGCAGAAAAAACAAAACCTATAAAAGCAGAAAAAGCTAGAATCATTGCAGACACAATTGCTGGACTGTTAAATTTTTCAGCTATTTCAACAGAAGCATCTATTTGATCAGAAGTTAATCCTGCATCTTCCCATGCTTTTGCTTGAAAATCCATAGCTTGTTGTTGAAAAGTTGGTTCTATTATATTTGTGAAAAGAAGTGTGTAAACTACGGTTAATACAGCGCTAATCATTGTGATTCCTAAGCCAATTTTGACACCTTGTCCCCAAGAAATAAAATTACCATTCGCTTGTTTAAATTGTTTAATTCCTAAAACAATAAATACAATCATCGTCACAAAACTAATAACACTATTTAACCATTGAAGGTCAAAAATATTGCCTGAAGCCCATAAAGCAAGATGAACTATAATACCTATAATACCCAAATATAAACCAAAATTTAATATGATGTTTTTACTGTTAGCTTGATTTTCCATTGTTTTAAAATTAATTAGTTTGACAAATATATCATTTTCATTTTTAAAGTTTTTCTTTTTATGATGAGATTAAAAAACTTAAAACATCTAATTAGTACTCAACTAGTTATAAATGTTACAGAAATTTTCATATTTTTTAATTGCTAAAATAAAAATAGATTGTAAGTTTGCAACGGCAAGTCCTACACAACTAGCTCCCTTTGAATCCTCCAGGGTGGGAACACAGCAAAGGTATTAGGTTGTAGCAGTGTGATGTAGATAGCTTGCCATTTTTTATGCCCTAAAGTTTCGTAAAGCAATCTCCTAAATTCACAGCAAAATAGTTTCAGATTTACTTTTCCATTTTTTAGCTTTCTTAAATTTACTTTTTAGATATTTGTTTTTGTTTAAAATACATAATAGCAAACTTTAAACTTTGAATTAAAAAAAAACATGAATAAAGTTATATTAGTTACTGGCGCTTCATCCGGTATAGGAAAATCAATCGCTACTTATTTACATGAAAAAGGCTACAAAGTTTTTGGTACAAGCAGAAATCCTAAAAATATAGAGAATTTTTCTTTTGAGTTAATTGCTTTGGATGTTTTAAAAGTAGAAACTATCGAAAAAGCTGTTGCTTATATTATCAAAAAAGAAGGAAGATTAGATGTGTTAATTAATAATGCAGGTATGGGAATTACAGGAGCTATTGAGGATACTCCAACAGATGAAATGAGAGCAGTTTTTAATACCAATCTTTTTGGTGCTATTGATGTTATGAAAGCTGTTTTACCGCAAATGCGTTTACAAAAAAATGGAATAATTTTAAACATAACTTCAATTGCTGGTTATATGGGTTTGCCGTTTAGAGGTTTGTATTCTGCTACAAAAGGTGCTTTAGAATTGGTAACAGAAGCAACAAGTATGGAGGTGAAGAGCTTCGGAATTACAGTTGTTAACGTTGCTCCCGGAGATTTTGCAACCAATATTGCCGCCGGAAGGTATCATACGCCAGTTTTTAAAAATTCTGCTTATAAAGAAAAATATCAATCAAATTTAGATTTAATGGATGCTCATGTAAGTGGGGGAACGAATCCTTTAGAAATGGCAAAGACTGTATATAAAATTATTAATACCAAAAATCCTAAAATACATTACAAAGTGGGTGGATTTATGGAAAAATTCTCCATTGTTTTAAAACGTGTTTTATCAGATAAAATGTATCAAAAAATATTAATGAATCATTACAAAATTTAACTTACACTATCTAAATAATTCGGGTTTTGATTTAAGTAAGTCTCAAAAACTTGAGCAGTGCAAGTACTTGAATTAAACCTAAATTAAAATCTACAGTTCCGTCTTTATTCATGTCAATAGTAATGGGAGGTGTTTCAGAAAAACAATTTGAAAATAATTGATTGTCTGCCGGTTCCTCTTCTATAAAAATATCAGCGGTTAATTTTCTCCAAAATTTTCTAGTATAATTTAATGCGTTGTAAGGTTTTTTGTAGGATACAAAACCTGTAAACTTTTCATTTATCACCCAATCTTGTTTTTCAAAATTAGTTATTTCAACTTCTGTGACTGCAGAAACTTCTACAAGTGCGCCATCATAAAACTTGTGCCCATATTCTATTTTTAAGCAATTATTTGCTTTCTTAAAAACAAAAGAAATTCTTTCAGTTTCGTTGTCAGAACCAACCGATTCGGTAAAACCTAATACCTACACACGTATCTGTAAAAACACCTTACCAAATTACAGGGTTAGTATTACTGGCAATTGCTTTAGAATCGTTTTCTGTAATATTGAAATTTGAATTTGAGCAGTTTATATTTTCTTTTGGATCATCAATAATTTGAACTATTCCTTTTCTGGTATTAAAAGAATATAATAGAGAAAAGAAAATTATAAAAAATATAGTTCTAGAAAACATTATTTTTTTCTGAACTATTGATTTGAAAAGCAACAAAAAAATTAAGAATGTTAAATAAAATGGTTATAATTTCAAAATTAGCTTTTAGTCGTGCTCATTTATTAAAACTTATAGCCAATATCTTAATAATTAAAACGTTTGTTAGTATCTTTGTGCCACAAAATTATAACTTTTTTAAAATGAAATTTTTCATAGATACTGCAAATTTAGAGCAAATTAAAGAGGCGCAAGCTTTAGGGATTTTAGATGGTGTAACTACCAACCCGTCTTTAATGGCTAAAGAAGGAATTACTGGTGAAGCTAATATTATCAATCATTACAGAGCAATTTGTGAGTTAGTAGATGGGGATGTTTCCGCAGAAGTAATTTCTACAAATTTTGACGGAATGGTAAAAGAAGGTGAAGCTTTGGCTGCTTTAAATCCTCAAATAGTGGTAAAATTACCAATGATAAAAGACGGAATTAAAGCGTGTAAATACTTTTCTTCTAAAGGAATTAAAACAAATGTAACGTTGGTTTTTTCTGCAGGTCAAGCTTTATTGGCGGCAAAAGCTGGAGCAACATATGTATCTCCTTTTATTGGTCGTTTAGATGATATTTCTACAGATGGTTTAAATCTAATTTCAGAAATTCGTTTAATTTATGACAACTATGGTTTCCAAACTCAAATTTTAGCAGCGTCTGTGCGTCATACAATGCATATTATTGATTGCGCAAAATTAGGATCTGATGTAATGACTGGGCCATTAAGCGCTATCGAGGGCTTATTAAAACATCCTTTAACGGATATTGGTTTGGCTCAATTTTTAGCAGATTACCAAAAAGGGAATTAAACAAAAACTTTTAATTATTAGTGTTTAGTTGTTAGTATCCACTTATTTATTAAACACTAATAATTTAAAGGTTAAAATATTATGAAACTATTTCCTGTTTTTATGTTTACTTTTTTTTAAAAAAAAGTTAAGAATATCAAAAGATATTTATGACTATAATTAAGGATAAAATTACATAATAGATATTCGTATAATAAAGATGGTTTTTGCTTGTTTATTATTGCTTTTTAGGTTTCACTAAAAACCAACAACTAAAAACTTTTAAATCTTAAAAAAGATTTAAAAAATGTATCCAAAAAAAGAACTCGCACAAATGTTAATTTCGGCTTGTCATCAATTTGATATTGATACAGTTGTTATTTCTCCAGGTTCACGCAATGCGCCACTTACCATCGGTTTTTCTAACCATCCAGAAATTAAAACTGTAAGTGTTGTAGATGAGCGATGTGCTGCTTTTTTCGCTTTAGGAATTGCACAACAAACTCAGAAGCCAGTTGTAGTTTTATGTACTTCTGGTTCTGCTTTGTTAAACTATTATCCGGCAATTGCAGAAGCATTTTACAGTAATATTCCGCTGGTTGTAATCTCTGCAGACAGACCAAAACATTTAATTGATATTGGGGACGGACAAACAATTCGTCAAGAAAATGTGTTTGAAAATCATATCTTATTTTCTGCTAATTTGGTAGAAAACGATAAGTTTAAAACGCGTAATTCTCAGTTAATAGGCGAAGCTTTGCAGATTTCTGTTTCTCAACAAGGTCCTGTTCATATTAACGTTCCTTTTGATGAACCTCTGTATGAAACGGTAACGGAGTTGCAAAAATATCATTTTCCCCATATTTCCATGAGTTCTTTAGATAATTCTCATATTAATTATGAAGCGTTTTCTAAAATTTGGAATGTAGCCGAAAAGAAAATGATTTTAGTTGGTGTTAATTATCCTGATTCAGAATTACATAAATTAATAGATTTTTATGCGGATGATGAATCTGTTTTAATTTTAACAGAAACCACGTCTAATTTGCATCATAAAAAAGTAATTGATTCGATAGATCAACTTATTTTTTCTTTGGATGAAGGCCAGTTTCAAGACTTAAGACCAGAAGTTTTAATCACTTTTGGAGGAATGATTATTTCAAAAAAAATAAAACAATTTTTAAGAAAATACGCACCAAAACATCACTGGAATATTGATGCAAAAAAAGCAGTAAATACCTTTTTTTGTTTATCAGAATTTATACAAATAAAACCTATAGATTTCTTTTTGAAGTTTAAAGAAGTTGTTATTAAAAAAGAGAGTACTTATCAATCAAAATGGTTGCAATTACGAGACGAAAAACGAGTACAACATCAGCAATATTTATCAAAAGTAATACACTCAGATTTTAAAGTTTTTGAACAAGTTTTAGAAAGTGTTCCAAATAATTGTCAGTTGCAAGTTAGCAACAGTTCTATAATTAGATATGCACAATTATTTAGTGTAAAAGAGAGTATTACTGTTTTTTGTAATAGAGGAACAAGTGGCATTGATGGTAGCACAAGTACTGCAATAGGCGCCGCTTTTACAAGTAAAAACCAGACAGTTTTTATAACAGGAGATCTTAGTTTTTTTTACGACAGTAATGCTTTATGGAATTCTAATATTCCTGCAAACTTTAGAATTATTTTAATAAATAACTCTGGCGGTGGAATTTTTAAAATTTTACCCGGACCAAAATCTACAAACGCTCTAAACTACTTTGTAACACCACATTGTTTAACTGCAGAGCATCTGTGCAAAATGTATGAGTTTGAATATCAAAAGGCATTTTCATCAGAAAGTGTTAAAAACGAATTGAAAGATTTTTATAAAACATCCGAAAAACCAAAAATTTTAGAAATTTTTACACCAAGTGCAGAAAATGATTTAATTTTAACAACATATTTTAAATATATACAATAATGGATTTACAAGAAAACGATGATTTAACCGAAGGTGAAATGAACTTGAAAGAAGGAGATAAGGTGCAGTTGATTATTGAAACGGAATCTGCTTTAGGGTTCACTGTTTTAATTAATGAAGAATTTGACGGTTTGCTTTTTAGAAGTGAAGTTTTTCAAGAATTAGAAGAAAATATGGAAGTTACTGGCTATATCAAAAATATTCGTGAAGATGGTAAAATCGATGTCTCTTTAAGACCACAAGGTTTTAGAAATGTAATAAATTCTGATGTAGATAAAGTGCTTGCTAGACTAAAAAGTAGCAGAGAAGGTTTTATTTTAATAACGGATAAAAGCTCGCCAGATTCCATTCGTTTTCACATGAAAATGAGTAAAAAAGCCTTTAAAAAAGCAGTAGGTAATTTATATAAGCAAAAACTTATTCTTATTAAAGAAGATAGAATTGAGTTATTATGATAAAAATGAAAAATTTATTATTTTTTCTTTTTCTATTAAGTTCAAAAATAGGTTGTGCGCAGTTTGCAGAAATACTTTCATCAGACAGACCAGGGCAAGCTTTGTCTGTAAATACGGTTGGTAAAAATGTTTTTCAAACGCAAGCAGGAATGGATTTTTTTGACAATACTTCCTATTTTCATCCCAATTCCTTTTTTAGATATGGTTTATCAGAAAAGTTCGAGTTAAATGCGGGCTTTATCTTATCAGGAAGTAGTTCTGAAAGAGATTTAGAATCTTTTACCATTGGTGTTAGGTATCTTTTAAGCAAACTTGATAGTAATTCGAAATCTAGTTTGCAGTTGTCTTATGATTTTGGAGCCGTCAATAAAAATATACAGCTTAACTATATTTATGGCAATTCCTTTTCTGAAAAACTTTCCTATACTGTGAATTTAGGAATAAATATGGGTGACGTTTTTGAGGTAAATAGCGCAATTTATGTACTGAATTTTGCCTATGCACTCAATAATAAAATGGGCGTTTTTGTAGAATCATTTGGTACTTTTTTAAACAGTACTTCTCAATTAAATTTCGATGCGGGTTATTATTATCTTTTAAATAATAATTTACAGTTGGATGCTCTTATTGGCGAAAATAATGGACCCTTTTTAGGTGCTGGTGTGACATGGAGAATTCCTCCAAAAAACAAAAAATTAAAGTAGAGGATTACTGTCCGTCCAATCTTAATATATTTTCATAAAAAGCATCTGCATTTGGATCTGATGGATCCATTTTTCCATATCCAATTTTGTATTGTTTTATCGCTTTTTTGTACATTTTTCCTGTTTCATAATATTTGCCAATATAATAATCACCTAAAGGAGAAGAAGGAAATAATTTTAAAATCATTTTGCCAAAATCTCGCAAACGATCTCCGTTTTCTTTTTCCGTAATGATATTTTCGATGGCATAAATATCGTTTTTTCTGATTCCCAAGTCACTTCCGAATAAAAATTGAATTTCTAAATATTTATTTTCTAAATAAGAAATTGCATCCAAAGGAGCCAAGTCTTTAATATTTTTATCAAATTCTTCTTTAGTGATTTCAGAATATACTTCAAAAACTTTTGTAAGTGCCCTTGGTATTGCTTCACTCATAGCAGAAACAGAACTAGAAGTGCTAATTACATCATTAATAACATTAAAATTTTTCATTCCTAAGGTTGATACACCTTTTTGAACTTGATCAATTTGAATTTGCTTATCAGCTGAAAATGACGTGGAATTATTAGTGTAAAAGTAAAAAGTATTGTCTTCTTTTGCAAATTTTAGCAGATTGTAAGACTGTAATTCTGAGCCAATAAAATCTGAAAAACTAGGATTGATACAAATAAACGAATTGATAAATGCAGTGTCTTCTTGCAAAAAATGGGTAATTAAATTTGCAGAATATCCTTGACCAACCATTGTAATAAATGGCGAAGTTCTGTAAGTACTTTCCATATAAAACAAGACTTCATCTCTTATAAAATTATAGAAATTTTGTGCAGTAGAAGTTAATTGCCCAGAATTAATATCAAAAGAAATATCAGCGCCTTTAGTATCTTCCATAGAAATTGAAACTACAATCTGCTTGGGTGCTTTGTCTTTTTTCGCAAATAAAACAGCGTTGCCAACATAAGCATCAAACAAATATTCTTCATCTAAAACAATGGTTAAAGGATAATTTTTAGTGGTGTCTTTTTCATATCCTTCAGGAATATAAATACTAATATTTCTACTCGAATTTAAAAAAGTGGATTCTAAACTTTTCTGAATCATTTTTTGCGAAAATCCGCAGAAAGAAAAAAGAATAAATAATAATGTGAGTGAGTTCTTAATCATACGTTAGAATGTTTATTTTTGCAAGCAATGATCTTTTGTTCTGTTACAAGAACGTACAAAATACAAAAATATGATACAACCAGAATGGAAAACCGTTAAAGAATACGAAGATATTACCTATCAAAAGTGTAACGGAGTTGCAAGAATAGCGTTTAACAGACCAAATGTTAGAAATGCTTTTCGCCCAAAAACAACAAAAGAGCTGTATGAGGCTTTTTATGATGCAGGCGAAGATATAAACATTGGTGTGGTTTTACTTTCTGCAGAAGGACCAAGCACAAAAGATGGTGTGTATTCTTTTTGTTCTGGTGGAGATCAAAAAGCAAGAGGACATCAAGGATATGTTGGTGACGATGGTTACCATAGATTAAATATTTTGGAAGTGCAACGTTTAATTAGATTTATGCCAAAAGCAGTAATTGCGGTCGTTCCTGGTTGGGCAGTTGGTGGCGGACATAGTTTACATGTAGTTTGTGATCTAACTTTAGCATCCAAAGAACACGCAATTTTTAAACAAACAGATGCAGATGTAACGTCTTTTGATGGCGGTTACGGTTCTGCTTATTTGGCAAAAATGGTAGGGCAAAAAAGAGCAAGAGAAATTTTCTTTTTAGGAAGAAATTATTCAGCGCAAGAAGCCTACGATATGGGAATGGTAAATGCTGTTATTCCGCATGACGAACTAGAATCTACCGCTTATGAATGGGCGCAAGAAATATTAGAAAAGAGTCCTACTTCTATTAGAATGTTAAAATTTGCAATGAATTTAACGGATGATGGAATGGTTGGTCAACAAGTTTTTGCTGGTGAAGCAACCAGACTTGCTTATATGACTGATGAAGCAAAGGAAGGGCGAGATGCTTTTTTAGAAAAGAGAAAACCAAACTTTCCTAAAAAATGGATACCATAGGTTTCAGTATGTAGTATCAGTTTTCAGTTTCACTCGCATCTTTAAATTTTTCAATTTTTGAATAATAACAAATGAAATCACAAGTAGTAACTTTTTTAATAAAATGCCCGGATCAAAAAGGATTAGTGGCAAAAATCACCAATTTCTTTTATGAAAAAGGATTCAATATAGTAAGCTGTCAGCAATATGTAAATTCTATTGAAAACACTTATTTTATGAGAGTTCGTTTAAATGCAGACGGAACAAATATTTCAAAAACTGAATTAGAAGAAAATTTTTTAGAATTAGCAACACCTTTACAATTTAATTGGTCTGTAAATTATGGTGATAAAAAGCAGAATGTTGCCATAATGGTTTCGCATACAAGTCATAATTTATACGATTTATTAGAGAGATCTAAAGAAGGTCGTTTAAATTGTACTATAAAAATGATTGTTAGTAATCATGATAAATTAAGAAATATTGCAGAAATGTTTGGCGTTCCTTTTTATTATTTACCTGTTACAAAAGAAACGAAACTAGCCCAAGAAGCTCAAGTAATTGAGTTGTTAGATTCTAATGAAATCGATTTGGTAATTATGGCAAGATATATGCAAATTTTATCTTCGGATTTTATAAATCATTATCCAGAGCGAATTATCAATATACATCATTCTTTTTTACCCGCTTTTCAAGGAGCAGATCCGTATAAAAAAGCATACGAAAGAGGTGTAAAATTAATAGGAGCAACGGCACATTATGCTACAGAAGATTTAGATGAAGGACCTATTATTGAGCAAGATGTTAAGCCGGTAACACACGAAAGTACACCAACAACTTTAAAAAGAATTGGTGCCGATATAGAGAAATTAGTTTTGGCAAGAGCAGTAAAATGCCATTTAAATCATCAAATAATAGTTTCAGGAAATAGAGCAATTGTTTTTCCAGAAGCTGGGGAATAAAAGAATTACAAATTTAAAATTATGAATGATGAAACAGAAAAGTCATTTATAATTGATAATTTAAAATTAGTAATTAGATATGAAAATAATTTGTATTGGGCGCAATTACGCAAAACATATAGAAGAGTTAGCAAACGAAAAACCAGAAAACCCAGTTGTTTTTTTGAAACCAGATTCGGCAATTTTACCAAAAAAGAATCCATTTTTTATACCGCCTTTTTCTAATAATATTCATTATGAAGTGGAGGTTTTGATTAAGATTAACAAAGTTGGTAAATATATTGATGCTAAATTTGCACATAAATATTACGATGAAATTGGTTTAGGAATCGATTTTACAGCAAGAGATGTGCAAGATGCGTGTAAAGAAAAAGGGTTGCCATGGGAAAAAGCAAAAGCTTTTGATGGAAGTGCGGTTGTTGGTGAGTTTTATCCGAAGGAACAATTTGATTTAGAGAATTTACAATTTCAACTATTTAAGAATGATGAAATTGTTCAGGATGGAAATACCAACGCAATGTTGTGGAAAACAGACGACCTGATTGCCTATGTTTCTCAATATTTTACGCTAAAAAAAGGAGATATTATTTTTACAGGAACTCCAGCAGGCGTTGGGAAAGTTATAGAAAATGATGTTTTAAAAGGCATTATTGAAGGAAAAGAGGCATTTAATATCAGAGTGAAATAAAAAACGAAACCACAAAGAACACAGAGAATGTGCAAAGCATTCAAAGGATTTAACTATTTTTTTTAGTTGCTTGAAAAAACTCTGTGAACTCTGCGTTTAAAATTAAATAATGAAAGCAGAAATTATAACAATTGGTGATGAGATTTTAATAGGTCAAATTGTTGACACAAATTCACAATGGATAGGAATTGAACTTAACAAAATTGGCGTTTCTGTATATCAGATTTCCTCAATTCAGGATGATAAACAGCATATCTTAAATGCGTTAAAAGAAGCGCAAGAAAGAGTAGATATTGTTATTATTACCGGTGGTTTAGGGCCTACAAAAGATGATATCACTAAAAAGACAATTGCAGAATTTTTTGATGATGCTGAAATTGTAGAATATCCAGAAGTATTAGAACATATTAAAGGGTTGTTTAGAAAGATAAACCATCCATTTAAAGAAGTACAACGATTTCAAGCGCAATTGCCATCAAAAGCAACCTTATTAATGAATAATTTTGGCACAGCACCAGGAATGTGGTTTTATGAAAATAATACTGTCTTTGTGTCACTGCCGGGAGTTCCTTATGAAATGAAAGGTTTAATTACGAACGAGGTGTTGCCAAGGATTCAAAAGCAATTTAAATTGCCATTTATCATACATAAAACAATTATGACTTATGGACAAGGCGAAAGCACGATTGCAGAAAGAATTGAAGATTTTGAAAATAATTTACCATCTTATATTAAGTTAGCATATTTGCCCTCATTTGGCAAAGTGCGTTTAAGATTATCGGCAAAGGGCGAAAATAAAGAAATTCTTGAAAAGGAGTTAAACGAAAAAGTAGCTGCGGTTTATCAACTAATCCCAGAAATTATTACAGGTTTAGATGACGATCGTTCTTTAGAAAAAAGAGTAGGAGAGTTGCTTCAAAAAAACAGCAGAACCATTTGTACAGCAGAAAGTATAACTGGTGGTAAAATAGCAGCAACTATTGTTTCTATAGAAGGTTCGTCAGCTTATTATAAAGGAAGTTTTGTAACGTATTCATCAGAAACAAAAACGAGTTTGTTAGGTGTTTTACCAGAAACGATTCAAAAAAATTCTGTTGTAAGTAAAGAGGTTGCATTAGAAATGGCAAAAGGTGCAAAAGAAAGATTGCAAACTAATTATGCAATTGCAGTTACGGGAAATGCGGGTCCAACAACAGATCATAATGATAAAAGTGTTGGTTTAGTTTATATTGCTTTTGTATCCGATGAAAAAGAGTTCGTTGAGGAATTTAATTTTGGACAACCAAGAGAAAAAGTGATCAATAAAACCGTAAGTAAAGCTCTAGAAATAGTGTATCGAGAATTGATATAATCTGCGATGTTAATCCGTTTATTTTGTTTAAAATAAGACCAAATACGTTACAAGTAAGTTATAGTAATCTTTAATTATACATAAGAAATAGTAATTTTTTTTTTTGAATTTGGTTTTATTAGTTTTAGAGATAAAATAATTTTAAAATTTTTAGAATAAAGTGGCAAATTTCAAGACTTCTAAACGCTATTAAATCATACTGATAAACAATGGTTTAAAAAGTTTTATTTATTTTACAGTGTTTGCCTTAGTAATGTCTTTTTTGAGGGATGGTTATTTGAAAAGAATCTACAAAAAAGAAACGATTTAAACTGGTTGAAAAGTAAATACAAAAGAAAAGTGAAAAATTATAAAAATTGTTTTGTTCACAATTAGAATTAATTGTAGATTTGCACCTCGTTTAGAGATAACACTATAAAATACTGTCAAGATAATGTCTAGAGTTTGTGAATTAACAGGAAAAAAAGCAATGGTTGGGAACAATGTTTCTCATGCCATGAATAGAACAAAAAGAACATTTGACGCTAACTTAATGACCAAGCGTTTTTATATTCCAGAAGAAGATAAGTGGATCACTTTAAAGATTTCTGCTTCAGCTTTAAAAAATATTAACAAGAAAGGAATTTCTGCAGTTATTAAAGAAGCAAAAGCTAACGGATTTTTAACAAAATAATCTAAAGCTAGTAAAAACATACAGAGATGGCAAAAAAAGGTAACAGAGTTCAGGTAATTTTAGAATGTACAGAGCATAAAGCTTCAGGAGAAAGAGGTACTTCTAGATATATTACTACAAAGAACAAAAAGAACACTCCAGATAGAATGGAAATTAAAAAATTCAATCCTATCTTAAAAAAAGTGACTGTTCACAAAGAAATTAAATAATTAAAACATCTAGAACTCAGAAATGAGCATATAGAATAAAAACATTTAGACAATGGCAAAAAAAACAGTTGCAACCTTACAGACATCTTCTAAAAGATTAAGTAAAGCTATAAAAATGATTAAATCTCCAAAATCAGGAGCTTATACATTTGTAGAATCAATCATGGAACCAGAAAAAGTAGATGATTTTTTAGCAAAAAAATAATTACTTCAGCACACAATATTCAAAGCTACTTTCTAATTTAGAGAGTAGCTTTTTTTATGGATTATAATTTTGTATTTTTGGGCGTTACCTAAAGGTCGTGCTTTTCATTATATCTTTTTTTCGTGCCTCAAAAAAGGATGCCATTTCAATCACTAACGCAGCCTTCTTAAATGACAATTTGACTAAACAAAAGAAATGGCATACTTTTTAATGTATGCCATGTAGACTATAATAACAGATTATGAGTTTTTTAAAAAATATATTTTCAAAAGAAAAAAAGGAAACCTTAGATAAAGGATTAGAAAAATCGAAAGAAAGTTTCTTTGGGAAATTATCAAAAGCAGTTGCAGGAAAATCTAAAGTAGACGACGATGTATTAGATAATTTAGAAGAAATATTGGTAGCATCAGATGTTGGTGTAAATACAACACTTAAAATTATTACTAGAATAGAAGTAAGAGTCGCCAAAGATAAATATGTGGGCACAGACGAATTAAATACAATTCTTAGAGAAGAAATTGCCGGACTTTTATCTGAAACAAATATTGCTAATGAAACCGATTTCACAATTCCTGCTGATAAAAAACCTTATGTAATAATGGTTGTTGGTGTAAACGGAGTTGGTAAAACTACTACAATTGGTAAATTAGCAAGTCAGTTTAAGAAACAAGGATTAAAAGTTGTTTTAGGAGCAGCAGATACTTTTAGAGCCGCAGCAATAGATCAATTACAGGTTTGGGCAGACAGAACAGATGTGCCAATTGTGCGTCAAGAAATGGGTTCTGATCCCGCTTCTGTAGCTTTTGATACTTTAAAATCTGCAGTAACGCAAAATGCAGATGTTGTAATTATTGATACTGCAGGTCGTTTGCATAATAAAGTTAATTTAATGAACGAATTAACAAAGATAAAACGTGTAATGCAAAAAGTTGTAGCAGATGCACCACATGAGGTTTTATTAGTTTTAGATGGTTCTACAGGTCAGAATGCATTTGAGCAAGCAAAACAATTTACATTAGCAACAGAAGTTACTTCTTTGGCAGTTACTAAATTAGACGGAACAGCTAAAGGTGGAGTTGTCATCGGAATTTCTGATCAATTTAAAATTCCTGTAAAATATATTGGGGTAGGAGAAGGTATTGACGATTTACAAGTATTTAACAAATACGAATTTGTAGATTCTTTTTTTAAATAGAAATTAATTTTTAAAGAAAAGAAACTCCTTTTAAGGAGTTTCTTTTACGTTTTAAAGTGAATCATAAGGATAACTTCCTTTTTGCACGCGAAATATTGTATCCGATACAATTTTTTCTAACTACGATTTGTTCTTAATATATTAATTACAAAAATCAGTCATTTTTTCTCTTATTTTAAAATATTGCTTAGTTATCGTTCGTAAAACCATCTGTTCGATGAATTTTATAATTCATTAATATTTGATATCAATTATACAGAATTTTGTGGCTGTTTTTTTTCATTCTAGCACTAATCTATATTCATCATAGCTATTTTTTAATACTTAGATTAATAAGAAACAACAATTAGTTTAGCTAAAACAGTAATTTTTATACACTATTTAAGTATGTGTTTTTAATCTATAAGTGATTTTGAAATTATCAAGTAATCATTTTTTAATACGTCTTTGTTTTTAAGTGTTTTAGTCCCTATAAACCAAGAGGCAATGATCAGAAAAATAGAACTCCATATTCCTTTAATTCATTCTTTATTTTTTGATATTTGAAATAAGGCTATTTTTTTTGTTAAGTGGTTTAAAACATTATATTTGGGTATAAATTTATAAATAATGAAAAAACTACTTTTTATCACATTTATTTTAACAGTATTGTTTGGATGTCAGCAAAAAGAATCCCCTATTTTTTTTAAAAATTATGATGAAACTACTGAATTAGAAGCTCAACAAAATCATGAAAATAATAGAATGAAATTTAAACTCATTCATTCTAAGCAATTGGATATGAATGAAGTTTTCAAGCCTTTTAATGACGATTTAGCTTCTTTTTCTGAAGAAAATTACCAAGAGTTAAAACCCTTAATTCTTGAAAAAGACATTCCTTCGCTTCAAAAAAGCATCAAAGAAGGAAGTTTAACCTATGAAAAACTTACCCTTTTTTATTTGTATAGAATTAGAAAGTTTGAAAGCGATTCTACAAAATCGTTAAATGCTATTATTTCTTTAAATCCTAATGTTTTAAAAGAAGCTAGAGAAAAGGACAAGAGAGCAAAAGATATTTCTGAATTTTCTATATACGGAATGCCTATTTTATTGAAGGATAATATAGACACAAAAGAAATGCCAACTACTGCAGGCGCTATCGCATTACAAAGAAATTTCACTAAAACGGATGCTTTTATTGTTGAAAAACTCAAAGAAAATGGTGCTTTAATTTTAGGGAAAGTAAACCTAAGTGAGTGGGCGTATTTTTTCTGTTCTGGTTGCCCTTTAGGATATTCTGCAATTGGCGGACAAACTTTAAATCCGTATGGCAGAAAAGTATTTGAAACTGGAGGAAGTTCAGCAGGAAGTGGCGTTGTCGTAGCAGCAAATTATGCAGTTGCAGCGATAGGAACAGAAACATCGGGTTCTATTACATCACCTTCAAGTTTAAATTCTGTTGTAGGTTTAAAACCTACCATAGGTGTTTTGAGTAGAACTGGTATTGTGCCAATTTCTAGTACTTTAGATACACCTGGACCAATGACTAAAAATGTTATTGATAACGCAATTTTATTAAATGCCATAAAAGGTTTTGATGAGAAAGATAATGCTTCAAAAAAATTAAGTGGAGATTACTTACAAAATGGATTTACAGCTAATTTTACAGGAAAGAAAGTAGGAGTTTTAAAATCGCTCTTATCAGATTCAATTTATGCAGCTACTATAAAAGAGCTTAAAAAAGCAGGAGTAGACATTGTAGAAATTACACCGCCAGAAATTTCTTTTGATGGTTTTGTTACTTTGTTGAATATTGATATGAAATATGATTTGCCAAAATATTTAAAGACCAATACAGACAAATCTATAAATATTAAAAATGTAAAAGATGTTATAGATTTTAATAAAAAAGATTCTCTTTTAAGATCGCCTTACGGTCAGCAATTATTTGAAGGAATTGTAAAAGACACTACTACTTTAGAGCAATTAGAAGTTATAAAACAGCATTTAAATTCAGAAGGAAAAAAATATTTACAAGCTTTAGAAGCTGAAAATTTAGATGCAATTTTGTCTATTAATAATTATCATTCAGGTATTGCCGCCGTTGCAAAATATCCAACGCTTACAGTACCTATGGGGTATAAAGAATCGGGAGAACCAATTAGTTTAACGTTTATTGGAGTTCCTTTTTCGGAAAGAAGACTGTTAGAAATTGGGTATGCTTTTGAGCAATTAACAAAAGTCAGAAAAATGCCTAAAAACTATCAATAGAAAGAATACCAATCATTTAAAAATTACTATTTTTGCACTCGTTTTAATTTTATTAATAATTAGAACAAAAAAATATAAAAATATATTGTCAAAAGCCAATAGCTAAGGGCAAAAAGATAAAAATATGCGCACAAAAACCATCAAAAAAAATAAGATTAATGTTGTTACTTTAGGTTGCTCAAAGAACATTTATGATAGTGAAGTGTTAATGGGACAATTAAAAGCCAACGGTAAAAACGTTGTACATGAAGATCCTGATGATGATGGAAATATTGTCGTAATCAATACTTGCGGATTTATTGGTAAAGCCAAAGAAGAAAGTATCGATACTATTTTGCATTACGTGCAAAGAAAAGAAGCAGGTGAAATTGATAAAGTTTTTGTTTCTGGTTGTTTAAGTGAGCGATATAAGCCAGATTTAGAAAAGGAAATCCCTAATGTAGATCAATATTTTGGCACACACGATTTACCTAATTTGTTAAAAGTTTTAGAAGCTGATTATAAGCACGAATTAATAGGAGAACGCTTAACAACTACTCCAAAACACTACGCGTATTTAAAAATTGCAGAAGGTTGTGATAGACCTTGCTCTTTTTGTGCGATTCCTTTAATGAGAGGTAAACACAAATCTACACCAATTGAAAATATTGTTATAGAAGCTACTAAATTAGCAGAAAAAGGGATTAAGGAAATCATGCTAATTGCACAAGATCTAACCTATTACGGATTAGATATTTATAAAAAAAGAGCTTTAGCAGAATTACTAGAAGCGTTGGCTAAAGTAGACGGAATTGAATGGATTAGAATGCATTATGCTTTTCCTACTGGGTTTCCAATGGATGTTTTAGACGTAATGAAACGTGAGCCTAAAGTGTGTAATTACTTAGATATACCTTTACAACATATCAATACTGAGATTTTAAAATCGATGAAACGTGGAACAACGCACGAAAAAACAACTGCGTTAATTCATAAATTTAGAGAAGCTGTGCCAGAAATGGGGATAAGAACTACTTTAATTGTAGGATATCCCGGAGAAACAGAAGCTCATTTTCAAGAATTAAAAGAATGGGTAGAAGAAATGCGTTTTGAACGTTTAGGTGTTTTTGAATATTCGCATGAAGAGAATACAGGTGCTTATGTTTTAGAAGATGATGTGCCTGCGGATGTTAAATTTAAACGTGTAAACGAGATTATGGAAATTCAGTCTCAAATTTCATGGGAACTGAATCAACAAAAAATTGGTAAAACATTTAGATGTTTGTTTGATAGAAAAGATGGCGAGTATTTTTACGGAAGAACAGAATACGACTCACCTGATGTTGATAATGATGTTTTAGTAGATGCAAAAGACCATTATGTTAAAATAGGCGAATTTATTGATATAGAAATTCATGAAGCGGGAGATTATGATTTATACGGAACGCCCGTTAAAAAATAAATAATACTTTACACTAAATAGAAATACGGCAATTGCCGTATTTTTTTTGCTTAAAAACTTCGTTTCCTGTTGGGTATCACGAATTAAAATCAAATTCTATTTGTTGTAAATTCTATTATATATTTAAAAAATTCTCAAAGCTATAGGAATGAATGAAATATAGCATAAAAAGAATACTAATAGGTTTGTAATCAATTAAAATCAATTGAAAAAAATTATATTTGTGGTGTTAAAAAAACACAATGACATTAATAAAATCGATATCAGGTATTAGAGGTACAATTGGTGGTAAAACTGCCGATAATTTGACACCTATAGACGCAGTAAAATTTGCATCCGCTTATGGTGCATTTATAAAAAACAGAAATCCGAATAAAGAAAAATTAACTGTTGTGGTTGGCAGAGATGCTCGTATTTCTGGTAAAATGATTTCTAGTTTAGTGGCAAATACGTTGGTAGGTTTAGGAATTAATGTAGTAGATTTAGGTCTTTCTACAACACCAACCGTAGAGATTGCTGTGCCTTTAGAAAATGCAGATGGCGGTATTATTTTAACGGCTTCTCACAACCCAAAGCAATGGAATGCTTTAAAATTATTAAATGAAAAAGGTGAGTTTTTAAATGGGGCAGAAGGAGAAGAAATTCTTGCTTTAGCAGAAAGCGAAGATTTTGAGTTTGCAGACGTTGATGATTTAGGAACCTATACAAAAGATAATTCGTATTTAGAAAAGCATATTCAAGAAGTTTTAAATCTCGAGTTGGTTGATGTTGAGGCAATTAAAAAAGCAAAATTCAAAGTAGTTGTTGATGGTGTAAATTCTACGGGTGGAATTTTTATACCTGCATTATTAGAAAAATTAGGTGTAGAATGCATTGAATTATATTGCACACCAAATGGGCAATTTCCGCACAATCCAGAACCTTTAAAAGAGCACTTAACAGATATTTCTAAATTAGTAGTCAAAGAAAAAGCAGATTTAGGAATTGTAGTAGATCCAGACGTAGACAGACTGGCTTTGGTTTCTGAAGACGGTTCTATGTTTGGCGAAGAATATACACTAGTAGCTTGTGCAGATTACGTTTTAAGACGTTTAAAAGGAGGAAACACTGTTTCAAACTTGTCTTCTTCAAGAGCTTTGAGAGATGTTACTCAAAAATATGGCGGAACGTATACTGCAAGTGCAGTTGGTGAAGTAAATGTGGTTATTAAAATGAAGGAAACAAATACAGTAATTGGTGGTGAAGGAAATGGAGGAATCATTTATCCGGCTTCACATTACGGCCGTGATTCATTGGTTGGCGTTGCTTTATTTCTATCACATTTAGCACATCAAAAAGTATCTTGTAAAACATTAAGAGATTCGTATCCTAGTTATTTTATGAGTAAAAATAAAATTCAATTAACACCAGAAATTGATGTTGATAAAATTTTAGAAACCATGGCATCAACCTATAAAAACGAGGATGTAAATACAATTGATGGTGTAAAAATCGATTTTGCTGATGAATGGATTCATTTGCGTAAATCTAATACAGAACCCATTATTAGAATTTATACAGAAGCTAAATCTCAAGATGCAGCCGATGCTTTGGCAATACGTTTTATCAATGAAATTAAAGAAATAATAGCTTAAATGTTTCAGAAAAAACACTTTTTACTACTTTTAATTTTCATGGTATTTTCTATGAATGCCCAAGAAAATCAAAAGAAAAAGGGTACGAATAAAGGTAAGTTTTTTGCTTATTGGGGTTGGAATTGGGCAAGTTATACCGATTCAAATATTCGCTTTAAAGGTGATAGTTATAATTTTACTTTGCAAGATGTAAAAGCTAGAGATACTCCATCGGCATTTACTTTTAAAAAGTATTTTGGTATTAAAAATTTGACAAAACCACAAACAAATGCAAGAATAGGGTATTTTTTTAAAGAAAATTACACGATTTCTTTAGGTGTAGATCACATGAAGTATGTGGTAGATAATGACCAGTTAGTAAATATAAACGGAACAATAAATATTGGTAATACAAAGTATGATGGTGTTTACAATGGTCAACAAGTTCAATTAACAGAAGATTTTTTGCGATTAGAACATACAGATGGTTTAAACTACATTAATATAGAATTATATCGTTTTGATGATATTAGCAGCTGGTTTGGTTTAGAATCAGAGAGTTTTCAAATAAACATTACAGAAGGCTTTGGTGCTGGAGTTTTATATCCAAAAACGGATACTTCGCTTTTAGGTCTTGATAGACACGATGATTATCACATTTCTGGTTACGGACTTTCTGCTGGATTTGGATTGAATGTTACATTCTTAAAACATTTTTTTATTCAAGCAGATTTAAAAGGGGGTTATATAAATATGCCCAACGTTAAGATAAGTACGAATGCTACGGATAGTGCTTCTCAAGATTTTTTCTTTTTACAGAATAATATTTTAATTGGAGGTAAATTTAGATTATAATGAAAAATTTAGAGCAATATTTTAATCAATTTCGTGCTAATATTATAGGTGTAGATCAAACGTTTGCATCTCCTTACGGAAAAAAAAGCATCATTTATGCAGATTGGACTGCAAGTGGAAGATTATACAGACCAATTGAAGAAAAAATAAGCAATGAACTAGGGCCTTTTGTAGCAAATACGCATACAGAAACATCTACTACAGGCGCTGCAATGACACTTGCTTATCATGAGGCTAGAAATATTATAAAACGTCACGTAAACGCAAATTCTAATGACGTTTTAATTACCACAGGTTCTGGCATGACGGCCGCTGTTAACAAATTTCAACGTATTTTAGGTTTAAAAGTTGCCGAAAATTTAAAAGAGTTCACAACTGTACCAGAAGATTTAAAACCGATTGTTTTTATATCTCATATGGAGCATCACTCAAATCAAACTTCTTGGTTAGAAACGATTGCAGATGTAGAGGTTGTTCCTTGTAATGAAGAAGGTTTAGTATGTTTAGAAAGTTTTGAAAAATGTATTAAAAAGCACGAGCACAGAAAAATAAAAATAGCATCAATTACTTCTTGTTCTAATGTTACAGGTATAAAAACGGAGTATCATAAAGTTGCAAAATTAATTCATCAGTATAATGGCTTATGCTTTGTAGATTTTGCTTGCTGTGCGCCTTATGTAAATATCAATATGCATCCAGAAATTGAAGAAGAATATTTAGATGCAATCTTCTTTTCTCCACATAAATTTTTAGGAGGACCAGGTAGTGCAGGAGTATTAATTTTTAATAAGAAATTATACAAAAATACTGTTCCAGATAATCCAGGAGGAGGAACGGTAAGTTATACAAACCCTTGGGGACAGCATGATTATTTTGATGACGTAGAAACTAGAGAAGATGGCGGAACCCCTGCTTTTCTGCAAACTATAAAGATTGCATTGGCAATTCAGTTGAAAAATAGAATGGGAGTAGATAATATCAGAAAAAGAGAAGATGAAATTAATGATATACTCTTTAAAACTTTAGAGAATTTATCTGGTGTAAAAATATTAGCTCCAAATAATAAAAAACGATTAAGTATTTTTTCTTTCTATTTTGAAAAGTTTCATTTTAACTTAGTTGTTAAGCTATTAAATGATCGTTTTGGGATTCAGACTAGAGGCGGATGTTCATGCGCAGGAACCTACGGCCATTTTTTACTAAATGTAGACCAAGAAACTTCAAATAGAATAAAAGATGAGATTTTACACGGTTGTAATACACAAAAGCCTGGTTGGATTCGTTTGTCTTTACATCCTACGGTAACAAATAACGAGTTAGATTTTATTTGTAAATCTCTAAAAGAATTGTCAGAAAATATTGAAGATTGGGCTAAAGATTATAAGTACGATTCTATAAAGAACGATTACGTACATAATTCGATAGAACCAATTGAAAAAGAACTAGTTGCTTCTTGGTTTACTTTTTAAAAGCTTTCATTTTTTGCCATTCTTCAAAACTGTTTCTATGCTTAAATCGCTTATGAGACCATAAATAAAGTGCAGGTTGTTCTTTAATGTTATTTTCGGTTAATCGAATGTATTTATCCGTAATTTGATAATTATCAAATTCTTTTGGAGTATCAGTTATCAATTGAAATTCTGTTTCATAATAACCTCTTTTTACTTTTTTGGTTACGTAATTAATTACCACTAGATTAAACTTTTTAGCAAGCATTTCTGCCCCTGTATGCATCGGAACATTAACTCCAAAAAACGCACTCCAATAAAATGTTTTATGTACTTGTGGAGATTGATCACTAAGTAAAATATATAAACCTTGCGTTTTATCTGCAAAATTCTTTTGCATTCCTTTTACAGTTTCACTAGTTTTATAACCAATAACACCAAATTTTTCTCTTGAACTGCGTACAACCTTTTCAAAATAAGGATTGCCTAATTTTGTATAAGCACCACTTACATTTCCTTCTAAGACTAGAGGTAAACTAATAGACCACTCCCAATTTGCTTGGTGAGCAGCAACTAATGCAATACTTCTTCCTTGTTTCGTAAAATTATTTACTAGCTCAGAATTTTTATAAGTGTACCGTTTTAAAATTTCTTTTTCTGATATAGAAAAAGCTTTTACACTTTCCATAATTAAATCAGTAAGATGTTTAAAAAAGTCTTTTCCTATTTTTTTTCTTTCTTCTTCAGATTTTTCAGGAAAAGCTAGTTTTAAATTTTCTAAAACTACTTTTTTTCGATATCCTACAACATTGTACATCAAGAAGAATAAGAAATCTGAGAATACATATAGTAAACGCATAGGTAATCTAGAAAGTAAATAGATAAAAGGGTAGATTATTGCAAAAGCTAAAAATTGCATTCGGTTTTATTTTAGTTGCAAATATCTATAATTTAAATTAAACACAAAGATAAATAAAACAAAGAGATTTTGCTATTTTTGCAAGATGATGCAAGGTTCAAATCCCATAGTTTTATTGATAATTATTGCCAACGTTTTGTTTTCTATGAAAGGCTTTGATAATTATACTTTTTTAGATAAATATAAATTTCAAGTTGGTAGAGTTTTAGGAAAAGAAAAAATTAGAATGATATCTTCTGGTTTTTTGCATGTAGATTGGATGCATCTTGGTTTTAACATGTATGCACTTTATATGTTTGGTGGTTTTGTTGATAGTATTTTAGGAAGTATTAGTTTCTTAATTATCTATTTTGGAAGTTTATTAGCAGGTAGCTTGTACACATTACAGTATCATAAAAACGAACCTTATTATAGTGCTGTAGGAGCTTCTGGTGCAGTTTCCGGAATTGTATATGCTTCTATTTTATTGTTTCCAGATATGCAATTATTATTGTTTTTTGCAATCCCTATTCCTGGTTATGTTTTCGCAGTGGGTTATTTGTTATATTCTATTTATGGAATGAAAAAACAGCTAGGTAATATTGGGCATGCAGCGCATTTAGGAGGCACAATTGGTGGTTTTGCATTAACACTTTTGTTAAATCCTCTGTTATTTACAACCAATACTACATTTGTAATTATTTTAGCAATTCCTATTATTTTACTATTGCTTTTTGGTGATAAATTAAAGAGTTTGTGAAAATAATAATTTTAGAATAGCGTAAAATATTCATTTGTATAGAAATACGAATTTCATTTCACTTATTTTGACATAATTTTGACATCATAAATTTTTATTTTTCGCTAAATTTAGAGCAAAAAAAAGACCTTATTATTTCTAATAAAGTCTTTTGAGCGAAAGACCGGGTTCGAACCGGCGACATTCAGCTTGGAAGGCTGACGCTCTACCAACTGAGCTACTTTCGCGTAGTAAAGGCTGCAAATATAGTATCATTTTTGACTTCTGCAATGTTTTTTTTATCAAAAATTAATAAAACTTTTTATCATTTCTCAATACTTTTAAAAAAATTTAATCCGTAAAAAGTATAACCTGATTATAATAAAATTTATGAGATTTTAAGTTGCTTACATAAAATTTTTAATTCAATGGTTTGGCAACCTTTCTTTTTTACATCTTGTCTATTTAAATAAAAAACTGTTTTTTAAACCTTTTTCTCTCAAAGACCTATCAATAACTACATGATCTGGCTTTACATTATTACCAATATAATGTCTTGTTGTATACCAAAAGCCCTAGATGCCGCATAGTTTGTTGTCAACAAATAGACAGATATATTCATAGTACTTCAAAATTGACATTGCTAAACCACTCTTTTTTAATAGTTTAGGAGTTGTAATATTATTAATTATAGAAAGAAATGTTACTATTGATAAAATATCATAAGTTTTTATACTCTTAATTTCTATTTTCATAAAAAAGAGTTTTGGTACATATAATTGGTGTTTTGAAAGTTTCTTTTAAATAAAAAATCTCAAACGTTAGTTTGAGGTTTTTGTAGCAAGCATAAGATTTTAACCTGTGCCCTAAGGGTTATGAATTTTACAAAAAACTCCCCATTTTTATCCTTTTTTGCCATATTTTAAGTAAATCGTGTACCTAAGTGTGTACTCTGATTTATAATAAATTGATACTTAATTGTATTTATTTTTGTGATATAAAACCATCGTGTTTTATATTTAAATTAATTAGTGTGCTATTAAAAATGTTTTTAGTTTGATAAATCCTTCTAAATTAAGTTTTTTTTAAATTTCTAGTATATTTTACAAAATATAATAGAATAAATCTTTAAAAGATGTATCCATTTTTCCTGTTAGACTCTTAAAATATATTTGCACAATTCTTAAATCCCACAACTTTTTGACTTAATCCTGAGCCATTTGTGAAAGTAAGAAAATAGAAGGCATAAAAAAACGAATTGTGAGACACAATTCGTTGATTTAATTAGGCTTAGCCTTGTAGCGAAATCGGGATTTGAACCCGAGACCTCAGGGTTATGAATCCTGCGCTCTAACCAACTGAGCTACCTCGCCATTTGTGTTTGAGGGTGCAAATATAATCGATTTTTACATATACACAAGAAGTGTTTTTATTTTTTTTAAATAGATTTAATACCTATATTGTCAACCAAACATTTTAACAATGGATAAAGTAAAATTTGAGTTAGAAATTCCTATTCGTGCATCACCTAGTATGCTGTATCAGTACATTTCGTCACCTTCTAATTTGCAAGAATGGTTTGCTGATAAAGTGAATTCTAGAGGTAAAATGTTTACTTTTATTTGGGAAGGTATAGAAGAAGAAGCAGAATTAATTACAAAAAAGTCTGATGATCGAATTAGATTTAAGTGGTTAGAGAGTAAGGATGACGAAAGTTTTTTTGAAATTAGGATTCAAGTTGACGCTTTAACAAAAGATGTGTCGTTAATTGTTACAGATTTTGCTGATGACGAGGATGAAGTAGAAGAGTCTAAACAGCTTTGGGAAAACCAAATTGACGAATTAAAACACACAATTGGTGCATAATCATTAATTAAAATAAATAAAAACTCAGCAAACTGCTGAGTTTTTTTATGCCCAATTTTTATTAAAATGTAGTAATTTTGCAAGTCTAAAATATATGTTGATGATTAATTTTAATGGCGAATTATTATTTGAAGAAAATGTAAAACTTTCTACTGAAAATAGGGGGTTTAAATACGGTGATGCAATTTTTGAAACGATAAAAGTTAGTAATAATAGAGTTATTTTTTGGGAAGATCATTATTTTAGATTGATGTCTTCTATGAGAATGCTGCGTATGAAAATTCCTATGAAATTTACTTTAGAATTTTTAGAGCAAGAAATATTAAAAACGGTAGTAATTCAAGACGGCGCTACTTCTTATAGGGTTCGACTAAACGTGTATCGAAGAGATGGTGGTTTATATACCCCAAAAACAAATAAAATTCATTATTTTATTGATGTAAAACCCAATACTTATATAACTAAAGATGTTTACACTGTAGATGTTTTTAAAGATTTTTATAATTATTCGGGGTTATTATCAACTATAAAAACGAATAATAGAATGGTTAATACTTTGGCAAGTATTTATGCTAAAGAAAATGATCTAGATAATTGTGTTTTAATTAATGAAAACAAAGGAGTTGTTGAAGTTACCAATGCTAACATTTTTATTTTAAAAGGAAATGTTATAAAAACACCAGCATTAACAGAAGGTTGTATTAGAGGTATCGTTAGAAAAAAAGTAATTGAAATAATTACAAAAAATGAAGATTTTACTATAGAAGAAACAACAATTTCTCCTTTTGAAATTCAAAAAGCAGATGAAGTTTTTATTACTAATGCCATTATAGGTGTTCAGCCAATAACGAATTATAAGAAAAAAACATTTACAACAAGCTTTTCTAATAAAATAAGTAAAAGTTTAAAGGTTTTAGAGGTAACTACTTCCTAGTTTAAGTTAACATCACTAGGAGCGTTCGCCCAAAGTTTAAAATCACCGCCTTTTTCTAGAATTTTATTTCTCCAAAGATTTTCTTCGTCTTTAGATAAAATATTTTTAATATCATTTTCTGTTATAAACCAAGAATTTAAGTTTAATTCATTTGCTAATTGATTCTTTGCCCAACCAGAATAGCCAAGGAAAAAACGAATATCAGTTTCTTCTAAATCACCATTATTAAGTAGTTTTCTTAATGATTTAAAGTTACCGCCCCAAAAAATACCGCAATCTACTTCAATACTTTCAGGTATTAAATGAGGTACTTTGTGCACAAAATAAAGATTGTCCTGCTCCACAGGTCCGCCTTGATAAATTGTAAAATCGCAGTCAATTTCTGGCAATAAATCTTGTAGTGTATATTCTAAAGGTCTGTTTAAAATGAAACCAACAGAATTTTTGTTTGTATGCTCTGTAATTAAAATAATTGATCTATTGAAAGAACTGTCATTTAAAATAGACGGTTCTGCAATTAGTAATCTTCCTTTAAGAGGCTTTAATTGACTCATAAGTAAATATATGTAAAATATAGGTATAAAAAAAACTCCCTTAAAAGAGAGTTTCCTTATAGTTTTAAGTTGTAACGTATTAGTTTACAGCTTCGCTTAATCCAGCTCCAGCTTTAAATTTTGCTACATTTTTAGCGGCAATTTGAATTGTTTTTCCAGTTTGTGGATTTCTTCCACTTCTTGCAGCTCTGTTAGAAACTGAAAAAGTTCCAAAACCAACTAATGCAACTTTACCACCACCTTTTAAAGCAGAAGTTACGTTACCTGTAAAAGACTCTAAAGCTGCTTTAGCTGCTACTTTAGAAATTCCTGCGTCAGCAGCCATTGCATCGATTAAATCAGATTTGTTCATAATAAATAGATTTTAAATTAATTGATTATTATTTTTTTGCTGTAATAGCTCAACAAATATAGACGGATTAAAGGTTTACGCAAGTTTGACCCCAAAAAAAGTGCTATTTTGTTAATAAATAGTATCAAATTGTTAATAAGGGGAGGTTGAAAAATCAAAAACTCTTAAAACCCCATCAATAAAGGGTTAAAGCATTTCTGCTTCTTGAGAAAAAGTGAAACCATTTAATAGACTTTTTGAATCCATTTTTTTCTTTCCAGAAAGTTTAAGTTGATTAATAACAATAAACCCATTATTTACTGCTACTTTAAGATCTTTTTTAGTAATAATTATTTTACCAACATTAAATTGATGCTCGATAATTTCTTTTTGAACCGCATAAATTTTTGCTGATATTTCTTCATCCCCATTTTTTATAATCGTCCAAGCTGTGGGAAAAGGATTTAAGCCTCTTATTTTGTTGTAGATTGTATCTAAAGAACTTGTCCAATCTATTTTTGTGTTTTCTGTATGTAGCTTTGGTGCGAATTTTTCTTCTAATTCTGGTTGTTTTTTGGTGGTAATAGTTCCGTCAGAAATTAAATCAATAGTCTTAGAAACTAAATCTGCACCTAAAAACATCAATTTATCGTGCAAAGTGCCAACAGTTTCAATATCATCAATAGCGATTTCTTCTTGTAAAATAATTTCTCCGGTATCAATTTTATCATCAATAAAAAAAGTAGTGACACCTGTTTTAGCTTCGCCATTTATAATTGCCCAATGAATAGGTGCCGCACCTCTATATTGTGGTAATAAGGATGCATGGAGGTTAAAAGTGCCAAATTTTGGCATTTTCCAAACTGATTCGGGCAACATTCTAAAGGCAACTACAATTTGTAAATCTGCTTTTAAAGCTTTTAACTCTTGATTAAAGTTCTCATTTTTTAAGTTTTGAGGTTGTAAAATAGTTAAATTTTTAGACAACGCGTATTTTTTAACGTCAGATTCGTTTAGTTTTCTTCCTCTTCCAGCAGGTTTATCTGCTGCTGTAATTACACCAACAATGTTATATTTATTGTCTACTAAATGTTTTAAAATAGTAGCAGCAAAATCTGGGGTTCCCATAAAAACGATACGTATATCTTTCATAATTTTATTTTAGTTGGTATTTATTTTGATGGTTAATTTGTATTTTATCTTCGGATAAAAGCTGACGCAAATGTATTAAAATGTCTTTTTCATTTGCCTTTATATTTTGATTTATTTCTTGTGATGTTAACGCTTTTTCTTGTTTTAAAATTGCTAAAATTTGCAAAGCAATAGCAACTTTTTTAGTTCTTTTCTTAGACAAACAAACATCACAAATGCCACAATTTTTAGTTGTTTTTTCATCAAAATAGTCTAAAATTTGTGTGTTTCTGCACGTAGAATTATTTAGAATATACAATAAAAAATCATCCGTCTTTTTTTCTTTTTGTTTTAAAAATTGCACAATTTCTCTAGAATATCTATTGATGGTTAAATCATCTTCTCTAGGAACTAAAAAACGAATTTCTATGTCTGTTTTTATGCTCTTGTAAGTAAGTATATTTTCTTTTTCTAATTGCTCTAAATTGGCAATTACTTGTTTAGAAGTAATATTATTTTTTTTGGCTAGTAAAAATTCATCTACTTTAACTTCTTGTTTAAATAATCCGCTATAAGTTCTTAGTATTGAGTTTATAAAGTTCTTAGTATAGATATTATTGATAGCGTATAAAATAACGTTTTTGCTGCTAGCATTAAATAGTATTGTAGATTTTTGATTGTATGTATTTGTAAGTTCTATGATGCCGTTATTTGACAAGATATTTAAAATTGCATCTACTTTTACAGCTGTAAAATTATAAATTTTAGAGAATTCTAAAAGGTTAAAACTATAAAAATTATCAATTATTTCCCCTTTTGCAATTCTAAAATATTGGTATAATTGTCTGTGTACTTCTTTTATTTCTGTAATGCTTGGTAATGCTTTTTTTACTTGTTTTTTATAGACAGCAATATCATTTTCATTTTTAAATAAAACAGCAAATGATTTGTTACCGTTTCTACCTGCTCTCCCAGATTCTTGAATGTAATTTTCGATACTAAAAGGCAAATCAAAATGCACAACAATACCTACGTTTGGTTTGTCAATTCCCATACCGAATGCATTTGTAGAAACTATGATTGGTGTTTTTTCTGTCATCCAATTATCAAAAGAAAGTTGCTTTTCTTTAGCAGATAATCCAGCGTGATAAAAACTGCTTTTGTACTTTTTAGCATTTAAAAAATTGCTAATTTCTTCTGTTCTTTTTCTAGAAGTAACATAAACAATTGCCGGTTTTTTAGTCTTTGTAAAAATTTGTTCTAGCTTTAATAATTTGTCTTCTACTGTAAAAACTTGATACGCTAAATTTTCTCTTTCAAAAGATTTTCTAAATACTTGTGGATTTTCTAATTCAAGATTTTCTGCAATATCTTTTAAAACGATAGTATTTGCAGTTGCCGTTAATGCGATAAAATTTACACCCGGAATTAGTTCTTTTAAAATTTTAATATTTCGGTAAGAAGGTCTAAAATCGTTTCCCCATTCAGAAATACAATGCGCTTCGTCAATTGCAACAAATGAAACAGTTAATTCTTGTATTTTTTGCTGAATAAATGGAGATTGTAATCTTTCTGGAGAAATATATAAAAACTTAAAATTCCCAAATTTAATAGTATCGAAAAGTGTAATGATTTCATTTTGAGAAGAACCAGACTTTATAGTTGTAGCCTTAATATTTCTTTTGTTTAGGTTTTCAACCTGATCATCCATTAAAGCAATTAAAGGCGAAATTACAATGCAAACGCCTTCTTTTACCAAAGCCGGAACTTGAAAACAAATCGATTTTCCGCCGCCGGTTGGTAATAGCGCAATTATATCTTTTTTTTCTAAAACAGCGTTAATTATTTCTTCTTGAGGTTCTCTAAAAGTAGAATAATTCCAATACTCTTGTATTATTTCTTTTGCTGTAATCATAATTCGCAAGAAAGCGAATTAATAATAAAATTAGTTCTTTCATCTATAGAACCAAAAGGAACGTTTGTAATTTTATACCCCAATTCTGAATATGCGCTGAGTAAAAAAGTATCAATAATAGAAGATTCTTCAAAAGTTTCATAACGCTCATTATCTGTGATATGTATTTCTTTCCAAGGAGAAAAATGTAGAATTATATCGTATTTGTATTGCTGGCTTTTTTCTAAGAAAGTGGTAGGGAAATCCGTCTTAAAATAATTCATGTACGCATGCACATCGGGAATTCCTCTATCAAAAAAAATAATATTCTCTTGTCTTTTATCAGCGGATAAAAACTGTTCTTCTCTACCTTCCAAAAGCATTTCGCTAAATAACAACGGTTCTGTTAAAAAGAGTTGTTCAATTCCTTTGTTTTGTGCTTTTAAAATAACATCTCTAGAAACTTCATTAAAACAAAAAAAACCTCTTTCTTTCAATTTATTTAAAACAGTTGTTTTTCCTGTTCCTGGCCCACCAATTAAAACGATTTTTTGCTGTTTTTTTTGCAAGTATTTTGTCTTAGAATTATTAATTTTGTTTTTTACCCAAAATGAGAGTACCACAAAAATAAATCATTCGGTTTATAAAACTAATTTTTAATGTAATATTGTGAGCTGTTATTTTTTAAATAGTTAAAAGAGATGGAAATATGAGCGAAATGAGCGAAAAAAATGTTTTTTACACCAAATTAATAACCCAGTTAGAAGACACAACAAGTTTTCCTGCAGAGTATATGTATAAATTTATTGTTCCTTCGGATGAAAATCAATTTGAAGAAGTGCAAGAAATATTTAATAATACGGGAGCAGTTATTAAAACAAAAAAATCTAAAACAGGAAAATATAATAGTCTTTCTGTAGTATTACAAATAGAAAGTGCTAATAAGGTAATTGAGTATTACAAAAAAGCTGAAAAAATTAAAGGTATTATATCATTATAAACTTATGAAAAAGTTAGTTTTATTAGTCGTTTTAGGCTGTTCAAGTATTGTTTTTGCACAAAAGAAAAGTAAAATTTTAGTTACTATTGATGGAGAAAAAATTTCTATTTCTGATTTTAAAAGAGTCTACGAAAAAAATTTAGATGCAATTGATAATGAAGAAGCAAAAGATGTTGAGAAAAATTTAGATCTTTTTATTAACTATAAACTTAAAGTAAAAGAAGCTTATGGTATAAATTTAGACACTTTAACGTCTTATGTAAAAGAAATGGAGATGTATAGAAATCAGCTCTCTGCTCCTTACATGCAAGATTCTGCCTTTATAAACAAACTTGTTAAGGATGCTTATTTTAGAACAAAGAATGAAGTAAAAGCAAAACATATTTTAATTATAACACCAAAAAATCCCAGTCCAAAAGATACTTTAGAAGCGTATCAGAAAATTGTAAAAATTAGAGATAGAATTACAAAAGGAGAAGATTTTGAAGAAGTTGCTGTAGAAGTTTCTGAAGATCCTTCTGTTAAAGATGATCAAAAATCTGGCAGATTAGGTAACAGAGGTAATTTAGGTTATTTCTCTGCTTTTAGAATGGTGTACCCTTTTGAAGCGGCAGCCTATAACACAAAGGTTGGTGCTGTTTCAGAGCCTTTTAGAACTAATTTTGGATATCATATTTTACAAGTAGATTCTTTAAGACAATCTAAAGGTGAAGTTGAAGTTGCCCATATTTTAATAACAGACACTTCTATTAAAGGTGAAGCAATAGCGAATGAAGTTTGTAAAAAATTACAAAACGATGAGCAATTTGATGCTTTAGCAAGAGAATATTCTGGTGATATTGGTACAAAATCCAAAGGAGGGAAATTAAGACAATTTGGATCAGGAATGATGGTAAAACCTTTTGAAGATGCAGCTTATGGTTTACAAAAAGAAGGCGAATACTCCAAACCATTTCTAACACGTTTTGGTTGGCATATTGTTCAACTAATTAAAAAACATCCTATTGCACCCTTTAGTGAAATGGAGAGTGATTTAAAAAGTAGAGTAAGAACTGGTGATAGAGCCCAGTTATCTCAAAAGGCGGTAATTAACAAATTAAAGAAAAAATATGCCGTTGTAGAAAACGAACAAGCAAAAGAGATTTTTAATAGAACAGATATAAAATTAATATCTAAAGATTCATTGCAATTAATAATTTTATCAATAAATGACTTAAAAATAACGCAAGAACAGTTTGTGAATTATCTTAAAAAAAACACAGATATTGCAGTTTTTCAAAGTTTTGAAGATTTTAAAGACGCAGAAGTTTTATCTTATTATAAAGATAATTTAGAAAAATCAGAACCAGAATTTGCATATACTATTGAAGAATATAAAGATGGTTTGCTATTGTTTGAGTTAATGCAACAAAAAATATGGGAAAAATCATCTAAAGACACTTTGGGTTTAAAAACTTTTTTTAACGATCACATAAAAGAGTATCAACCACAAGAATTAGATTCAATAAAAGGACAAGTAATGAACGATTATCAAAACTTTTTAGAAAAAAATTGGATATCAGATTTAAGAAGTAAAAGCGTCATAGAAGTTGATAAAAGAGAGCTTAAAAAACTGATTAAATTTTATAAAAAGTAACTAATGAAACATTTTATAATTGCCTTTTTAACGATAGTATTATTAAACTCTTGTGATTATTTTAAAATGCAAGAAGATACAGAAATAATATCAGAAATTGTTGCAATTGTAAATACAGAAAAGCTTTACAAAAAAGATTTAAATAGTATTTTGCCAGAAGACATTAGCAAAGAGGATAGTATCATTTTAGTAAAAAGTTTTATTAATAATTGGGCAATAAAACAAATATTACTTCAAAAAGCAGAAAACAATAATTCTATAGAAGAAGTTAATGAAATTGCAACTTTAGTAAAAGATTATCGGGAGAGCTTACTTATTAATAACTATAAAGAAATACTTATTAAGCAGCAATTAGACACGGTCATCAAAGAAGAAGAAATTGTTGATTTTTACACTAAAAATAAAGAAAATTTTAAATTGAACGAAGAGTTAGTGAAAATTAAATACCTTCATTTTGATAAAAAATTAATTAATAAAAATGAACTTATAAACCTTTTTGCATCAGAAAAAATGGATGATTTAGAAAAGCTTGAAAAACAACAATTAAGTTTTAAGTATTTTCAGTTTAACGATTCTGTTTGGACGCAATTAGACAAGGTTTTGTTAAAACTTCCGTTTTCTAAGGAAAATATGTTAAAAAAATCTAAATTACTTCAAAAACAAGATTCATTAGGGTTATATTTGGCCACTATAAAAAAGGTTTTAGGAAGGAATGAGACGGCACCGTTAAGCTACATAAAACCTACAATAAAACAAATGATTTTACACAAACGTAAAATTGAATTAATAAGAGACATAGAAAAAATATTAGTAAAAGATGCAACAAAAAACAACAATTTTAAAGTATACTAAATTAACTTTTTTATCAGTTTTTCTTGGGTTGATGAGTATATCAACTTTTGCTCAAAAAATAAAAATAGATGGAGTTGCAGTAGTTATTGGTAAAAACATCGTTCTAGATTCTGATATAGAAAAATTTAAACAAGAAGTAGAAGTTAGGTCAGAGGGAAAAATTACCATCTCAGACTGCGAAATGTTAGAAGAGTTAATGCAACAAAAACTATTAGCACACCATGCGGTTGTAGACAGTGTTGTAGTTGCTGATGCAGATATTAACAGCAGAGTAGAAAGAAGTGTACAATATTTTACCCAACAGTATGGTAGTGAAGATAAGGCAATTGAAGCTTACGGTTTTAACGACTTAGACGACTTAAAAAAAGAATTATATACTGTTCAAAAAGAAAATGTTTTAATTGAAAAAGAACAGGAAAAAATTACTGATAAAATAGATGTTACCCCAGAAGAAGTTCGTTTGTATTTTAATGGATTAAAAAATAGTGCGGAATTACCAGAATTCCCAGCAGAAATAGAATTGGCACAAATTGTTTTATATGCAGCGCCAACCAATGAAGAAAATGATAGGATTGTTATTCAATTAGAAGAGATTAAAAAGCAAATAGAAGACGGAGCTAGTTTTAAAATGAAAGCAATTATAAACTCTGATGATCCAGGAGTTACACAAAATGGCGGGCAATATGAAGTTACAAAAGATTCTCCATTTATAAAAGAGTTTAAAGAAATGGCTTTTAGTTTAGATGTTAATCAAGTTTCTAAACCTTTTAAGTCAGATTTTGGATATCATTTAATGCAATTACACGAAATTAGAGGTAATATGAGAGTTGCATCCCATATATTAATGCAGCCAGATATTCCGGATACTAGATTAAAAGATACTCAAGAAAGAGCAGAGCAACTTGCAAAAGACATTAAAGAAGATAAAATTGATTTTGATGAAGCAGTTAAAAAATACTCTGAAGACAAAGAAACTAAAAATAATGGCGGTGCAATTGTAAACCCTTACACAGGAGATTCAAAATTTGATTTAACAAGAATGGACCCTGACTTATATGCAAGAGTTGCTGAGCTAAAAAAAGGAGAACTTTCGGATGTCTTTTTTGATCAAAATAGAAGTGGAGAAAAAATGTTTAAATTCATAATTATGAAAGATAGAACAGATACTCATACTGCCGATTTAGTTGAAGATTATGTTAAGATTCAAGATTTAGCATTAAGCAAAAAGAAAGAAGAAACCGTTACAAAATGGTCAAAAGAAAAAATAAAAGACACGTATATTAAAATGTCTGAAACACATCGTAAATGTACTTTTGTTAAAAATTGGAAAAAAGAAATTAAGTAAATAATGTCTGATGTCAAAGCAGTAAATGAATTAGTAGTTCAATATAATTTATTAAAATCTGAAATTGGTAAAGTAATTATTGGTCAACAAGAAGCAGTTAAATTTACACTTTTATCTATTTTTTGTGGAGGACATTCATTATTAATTGGTGTTCCAGGATTAGCCAAAACATTACTAGTAAATACAGTTTCTAATGCTTTAGGGTTACATTTTAAGCGCATACAGTTCACACCAGATTTAATGCCTTCAGATATTTTAGGAAGCGAAATTTTAGATCAAAATAAAGAATTTAAGTTTATAAAAGGGCCTATTTTTTCTAATATAATTTTAGCTGATGAAATTAATAGAACTCCACCAAAAACACAAGCAGCCCTTTTAGAAGCCATGCAAGAGCGTTCTGTAACGGTTTCTGGAAATCATTACAAACTAGAGTTACCTTTTTTTGTTTTGGCAACTCAAAACCCTATTGAGCAAGAAGGAACATATCCTTTACCAGAAGCTCAATTAGACCGTTTTATGTTTTCTATTAACTTAGAGTATCCAACATTTAAAGAGGAAGTAGAAGTTGTTAAAAGCACTACTAGCAATATAGAACAAAAAGTAAATGCGCTTTTTTCTAGCGAAGATATTATTGCAATTCAAAATTTAATCAGAAAAATACCAGTTACAGACAATGTAATAGAATATGCAGTTACTTTGGTTGGTAAAACTAGACCAAAATCTTACGAAGCTACAGAAATGGTTAAAAATTATTTAGATTGGGGGGCAGGGCCTAGAGCATCACAAAATTTAATTTTAGCGGCAAAAGCATATGCTGCAATAAATGGCAAATACTCCCCAGACATTGAAGATGTTAAAGCGGTTGCTATTCTTGTTTTATCCCACAGAATTGTAAAAAATTACAAAGCGGAAGCCGAGGGGATAACAATTTCTGATATTATTAAATCTTTGCTTTAATCATCAATTTGTTCTTCAGTTTGTTCAGCAATTGTATTTTCGAAAAAGCTAAAAATATTACCACCATAACGTTTGTCATAACTATGTTTTACATGTGTAGTTAAATCTGAGTGTTTAGAGTGTTCAATAATTAAAACACCGTCTTCTTTTAGCATGTTTTTAGTAAAAACAGTTTCAATAATTTCTATAAACTTTTCAAGTTCAAGGTCATAAGGAGGATCAGCAAAAATAATATCTGCTTTTAAAGGTGTTTTTTCTAGAAATTTATACACATCACTTTTGTATGTAATAATGTCTAATTCTAGTTCTTTTGCAGTTGTATTAATAAACTTAATACAATTAAAATTAGCATCTACTGCATAAATAGTTTTTGTACCTCGAGAGGCAAATTCATAACTAATATTTCCAGTTCCGGTAAATAAATCAATAACGGTGATGCTATCAAAATAATATTGATTGTTTAAAATGTTAAACAAAGCTTCCTTTGCCATGTCTGTTGTTGGACGAACAGGTAGGTTTTTAGGTGCCCTTAAACGTCTTGCCTTTAGTTTTCCTGATATTATTCTCATTATCCTAGTAATATGAAGTTAGAGTGATTTGATGCTTCTAAATCTTTAAAAATGAAATTTTGACTTTCTAGGAAAAAGATGTTTTTAATGTATTTGTAAGCAATCTTATAAATTTCTGATTCAGTTTGAATTTCACCCATAAAATACAATTTAAAAATTTCTGTATTTAATTGAATTTGTTCTGCTGTAAATAAAATATAATAGATAAAATCTTCTTTAGTGTAATATAAAAATGAATTTAAAAAAATAATTTTTTTATTTTCTAAAACAACAATATCAAACGAGTTTTTAGAAACATTAACAAACATTGTTTTATCATTTGAGCCTTCAAGCGTTAATAGCTTTTCTACTAAAATTGTGTGGTGATGTCTGTATTCAAATTCACCAAAATTTTGAAATAAATAATTATTGATGTTTATGTATGGTACATAGACATTTTTAGCATTACTAGAGGCGATTTCATCAAAAGCTATAAAATCTGTACTTAATACTTTGATATTAAAATTAAGATAGGAAGTTAAAGCATTTTCATCAAAATATTTTGAAGGTACGAGTGTAGATAAATTATTCTTGTGTATTACTAAAACAGAATCATATGTATATTGAAGATTTGTATTTGTTTTAAAAATAAACTGAATTTTTTCTAGTAAATCTTCAGGAGAATTTAAGGTTTCTTCAAATTGATATGCTGTAAAATAAATTTTTTCTTGTGTTTCTGAGTCAGTTACACAAAAAGAAAATCCATCCAAACTAAATTGGATGGATAATGCTATATTTTTTGTTTTCTTTAAAGAAATATTACTCGTCTTTTTTTGCACCGTCTTTTTTATCATAAGCTGGAGGCCAGTTTCCACCGGTGGTAACTTCTTCTAAAGAACCTACAGAAACATAATCCCCTTTAATTTGGTCATTCTCAATAGCTTCGATTTCTTGTTTCACTAAAGATTCATTCATACCTGTTAAGATTCCTTTTTTAGGAGTTCTTGCTCTAAAAGTTGCAACAACTAAGCCTGGTACTTTTTCAACAGAACCAATTTCTATTTCGAATTCAGCACCTTCTACACCAGGAACTTTAAACATATCTGTAAAGTTTTTACCTTTAAAATATTTTAAAACTGGTTCATAACCGATAGTGTCTGTTACTTTTTTCTCTTCGTCAATTATTACCCCACCACCTTTATTAACTTGAATTACAATTGTTTTAGTTTCGGTGATTGCCAATTTAGCTGTATTGATAAAATTAATTAAACCAGCTTTGTCATTTGTATATTTCGAGTTTACTTCGTAATATTTTACTTCTGCATCTCTAATAATTTTTAAATTATCTACAACAGCCGAGAATTTTTCAATTTTTTCTTCATTAAATTTAATAGGTTCTAAAATTCCATCATAAATTTTAATCCCTAAATATATTGCTAAAAGCAGCAGTATAACAGATGGAATCCATCGTAATTTTAGAGGTAAATATTTAACTACAACAAAGGCTAAAGCGACAGCAGCTGCAATAGCACCAATAATCATTAATAATAAATTCATTTTATATTGTTTTTTAATAGTCTCATCGCAAATCTACACTTTTTTTTTAATCATAAAAATTTTTCTTTATAAAGAAATGTATCTTTGGTCATTTAAAATACATATGCACAAAATATCCTCTGATTTTTACAAGGAACTATTAAAGAAATTTCCATACACACCAACGCTTAAACAAGGTCAATTATTAAATTTATTAAGCACTTTTATTTTTAATGAAGAAAAAGATACCTTGTTTTTATTAAAAGGATATGCAGGTACAGGAAAAACAACGACCATAAGTGCGTTTGTAAATGCACTTTCCGGCGTGGGAAGAAAAGCAGTTTTATTAGCGCCAACAGGTAGGGCTGCTAAAGTTATTTCTATTTATTCTAAAAGACCAGCATTTACAATTCATAAAAAAATATACTTTCCCAAAAAGCAATCAAATGGTTCTGTAGATTTTGTTTTACAACCAAATAAACATAAAAATACTATTTTTATTATTGACGAAGCTTCTATGATTCCTGATAGCAGACAAAATCAAAAATTATTTGAATCTGGTTCTTTGTTAGATGATTTAATTTCATACGTATATTCGGGCGAACTTTGTAAAATTATTTTTATTGGAGATACGGCGCAACTACCGCCTGTAAAATTAGACGTAAGTCCGGCATTAGAAGCAGATACTCTAACATACGATTATCATAAAAATGTTACAGAAATTGAATTAGATGAAGTAATGCGTCAACATGAAAACTCTGGAATTTTAGCAAATGCGACTCAATTACGTTTGTTATTGCAAAATGAAGGTAAGAATTTTCAGTTCGATATTCAGTTTCCAGATATTAAAAGATTGACTGACGGTTATGATATAGAAGATGCTCTAGTTTCTGCTTATGATTCTGAAGGTGTAGAAGACACTGCGTTTATTGTTCGTTCTAACAAAAGAGCCAATGAGTACAATCAACAAATACGGATGAGAATTCGCGGACAAGAAAACGAAATTTCTGCAGGAGATTTTGTGATGATTGTAAAAAATAATTACTACTGGTTAGAGGAAAACTCTACGGCAGGTTTTATTGCCAATGGCGATATTTGCCAAGTTTTAAAAATCTTTTCTATAATAGAATTATATGGTTTTAATTTTGCTGAAGTAGAATTAAAAATGATTGATTATCCAGAAATGCAACCCTTTGAAACAGTTCTTTTATTAGATACATTAACCAGTGAAAGTCCGTCGTTAACTTATGAAGAATCTAATAAATTATATCAAGCTGTAAAAGAAGATTATGCACATGAAAAATCGAAATACAAGCAATTTTTAGCCATTAAAAAAAATAAATACTTTAATTCGTTGCAAGTAAAGTTCTCTTATGCCATGACTTGTCATAAATCTCAAGGAGGACAATGGAAGACCGTGTTTATAGAACAACCTTATTTGCCCGATGGTGTTTCTAAAGAATATTTTAGATGGTTATACACCGCCATTACAAGAGCACAAGAAAAGCTTTATTTAATAGGGTTTAAAGATGATTTCTTTACGGATTAATGCAATAAATAATGAAAAGAAATTGTACCAAAAATATTACCGTTATCATTTCTTAACTCCTTAGATTTGTTTGAGCTATAATTAAAAGCATAGCCAAAATTAAACCTGTTTGCAGTAAATTTTAAACCTGCTTCTAGTTGAAAAACGAACGAAACTAATTCTTTAGTAACTGGACTCGTTTTATTTAAAAAACTACCTTGTAATGTAGCGTCATAAAGTGCGTACCTAACCATAGGCTTAATATATATAAAGGATTCTATTTCTCTTTTAAACGCAGTGTTATCGTCATTTAAATTTGTATTAAAAGCAATTGAATTCGTAATTTGAGTAAGTGGTCTTAAGCCTAATCTAGCATAAAATCCCGAAGAAATATTTGTGAAAACTGTTCCTAGTTTTGCTTCATTAATCCAAGAAATATCATAATTATTTGATTTATCTTTTATTAAAAATTGATAATATTCGGTGTTAAAATTTAATCCAAAAGCATTTTTTATTTGATATTCCCAGCCAATAGCTTTTTTAAAACCGTAAATATCATGTATAAAGTCTTGCAATTCTTTACCAAATGCATTTGGACCTATAATTCCAATTTGTATAGAAGTATTTAAAATTTTATCATTTTTATAAACTCGATTAGCTCCAAAACTTCCATATAAATAACCAGCAAAAGGTCTATCATGATCATTAATGCTTTTTACAATTGCCTTGTAAGGTGTAAACATTTCGTGACCAATTTCAATTTCAAAAATTCTTTTTTCTTGATTTTGTTTTTTTGTTTTAGAAAGATATTTGTAGTTTAAAAAAAAACCATTTGTGTAATATCTATCTTTTTTAGTAGAAACATACAAATCATTATCAGTCGTTAGTGTTATTTCTTTTGAGAATTTTTCTTGAGAAAGAACTTGAAAAGAAAGCAGAAGCAAACAAAAATAAAAACTGTATTTCATAGTAAACAAATATAAAATAACTAATTTAAAAGAGTAAAATTTTAACATGTTTTTAAAAAAAAGGTTTTATTTTAGGGCTTTTAATTTAAATAGATGGATACCAAAAAAACGCTGAGCAAGGAAGAATTTGAGAATTTAAAAAATAACGATGAACTTTTATCTCTTTTACATAAAAAAAATATTTCTTACACGAAAGTTGTAAATACACTCTCGTATAATAGCGAACTTAGGCTATTGCAAATAGAGTTAGTGAAATTGCAGAATTATATTTCTAAAGAAAAGAAAAGAGTAGCAATTGTTTTTGAAGGTAGGGATGCAGCAGGAAAAGGGGGTAATATTCGAAGGTTTATGGAGCACCTAAACCCTAGGTCTAGCAAATTAGTAGCTTTAAACAAGCCAACGAGTGTAGAGAAAGGCCAATGGTACTTTCAGCGATATGTTAAAGAATTACCGAATCCAGGTGAAATTGTTTTTTTTGATAGAAGTTGGTATAATAGAGCAGTTGTAGAACCTGTAATGGGTTTCTGTTCGGTAAATCAATACAAACAATTTTTAGTTCAAGTACCAGAATTTGAGCATATGATGTATGAAGACGGAGTTATAATTATAAAATTTTGGTTATCAATAACCAAAGAAGAGCAACAAAAACGTTTTGAAGCAAGAAAAGAAAATCCTTTAAAAAGATGGAAATTTAGTCCGGTGGATAAACAGGGTCAAATTTTATGGGACAAATACACGCATTATAAGTCAGAAATGTTTTCTAAAACACATACCTCTTACAGTCCTTGGATGATAATTAAAACCAATGACAAAAAAGTTGCACGACTAGAGGCGATGAGACATGTTTTATCCAAATTTGATTATGATGGAAAATTAGACGCAGGCACTGCTGTTAATCCAGATCCAAACATTGCAATGCGTTATTACCGCTCTAATATTTTACAAATAGATTAAATTTTTATGGAAATAAAATTAACGCCATCAGATATAAAAAAGTTAAATTCAAAAAAAGGTTTTTTGGCTTTGTTATCTAAAGAGCCTTTTAATATTGTAAAAGCGCTTAGGTATATCGATTATGAGAAAAAACTGGAGAAACTGCAAACTGAACTAATTAGGATGCAAACTTGGGCAATAAATAATAATGAACGTGTAATTGTTGTTTTTCAAGGTAGAGATGCAGCCGGAAAAGGTGGGGCAATAAGAAGGGTTACAGAGCGAATCAACCCACGTCATATGAGAATTGTAGCTTTGCCAAAACCGTCAGAAGATGAACAATCTCAATGGTATTTTCAACGTTATGTAGAGCAGTTTCCAAAAGCTGGTGAAATGGTTTTTTTTGATAGAAGTTGGTATAATAGAGCTGTTTTAGAGCCTGTAAACGGATTTTGTACACCAGAAGAATATCAGATTTTTATGAATCAAGTAAATGATTTTGAAAGAATGATTTTAGAATCTGGAATTCATTTGGTTAAAATTTATATGTCTATTTCTAAAAAAGAACAAGCACAACGTTTTGAAGATATTAAGAACGATCCTTTAAAACAATGGAAAATGACTAAATTAGATGAAAAAGCACAAATTTTATGGGATCAATATACAGAGTATAAAAACGCGATGTTTGCAAAAACGAATACGAAAATTTCTCCCTGGAAAATTATACGTGCAAATAGAAAAACAGAAGCCAGAGCTAATGTTATTACTCATATATTAAATAGTATTCCTTACGATAAGAATTTAGAGATCTAAGAAATTAATTTTTTAACTTCAGAAAAAATTAAATAAACTTCAGCAGCAATTTGTTGGCTTGTTTGTAAGTATGTTTCTTCTTGTATATATAATCCATCAGCATGTTTTGGATCTACAAAAGGCAAATGAAACCGATGACTTGCAGTAGGAATAAATGGGCAATTTACGTCCGCATTATTGCACGTTGTAATTGCCATAAAAGGTTTTTTGTTTATAGGGTCGCTGTAAAATTTAGAAAAACCTAAAATAGCTTTTTTTGTCCCTTTAAAAGAAATCTGATAAGTAGGATTTTGATGCGAAAAATCTGTTAATTGAAATTCAAAACCAACTTTTTGAAGCGTTTTTACCGTATTTCTATAAAAAGCGGTTACCTCTGTTCCGCCAGAAAAAGCATTGATATTCAGTTTAAAATAGTGAGCTGCATAAAAACTCCAAACTTGTCCTAATTGACTTCTTCTTGAATTATGAGTACAAATAAAATTAAGGTTAACTTCTTTATTTAGAGTGTAATCTTTAGCAATTGCATAAGAAATTTTAAGTAAAAGTGTTTTTCTTTCATCAGAAATTATTACTTTTTTATAAGCGTTTACAAAAAAGTTTTCTAAAGAAATTGTTGAAGAGAAAAGCATCTTATTTTTTTTGATTGCAAGTTAAGTAAATAAAGTATTTTTGTAAATTAAAATAAAGTTAAGAATGCGTTTAGAAATTGGTCATAAAGTTGCTGTTTTAGATGATGTTTTAAAAGGAATCGTAACCAATATTAACGGTAGCATTATTTCTGTTAAAACTACAGATGGAATGATTTTTAACTTTAATGAATCAGAATTGGTTAAAATAGGCAAGGACCAGGATGAATTAAGTAAGTTTTCTGATATAAATAACGACCTTTTAAAAGAGAAAATGATATCTACTAAAACTAAAAAAAGCTTCTTTCAAAAAGAAAAACACGAAGTTATTTTAGAGGTTGATTTGCATATTAATAAGTTAGTAAAATCGGTAAGAGGTTTGGATAATTTTGATATGTTAAATCTTCAATTAGATACAGCAAAAAGTAAAGTTGAGTTTGCTATTGGTAAAAGAATTTCTAAAATTGTATTTATTCATGGTGTTGGCGAAGGAGTTTTAAAATCTGAATTACATTATTTACTTAATAAATATCCTGTGAGATATTATGATGCTTCTTACAAAAAATATGGTTTAGGGGCTACCGAAGTGTATGTTTTTCAGAATCCTACAGAGTAGGTAAAAAGAGGTTTTTTATATAGATAAGAATTAAGAAATAATAGACAAAAACAATAGACAAGAAAAAGAGACTAAGGCTATGCTTTTCTATGAATATGTGCAACAGTTCTTTTAATTTTAGGAAACAAAAAACAAAAATACATTTTAAATAATAGTTATTAATTCTATCTTATTTAGTTAGTTCGTATTCCTTAAAACTTCTTAGATAAAAACGTATTTTTGCACTATGAAACCTATTTATTTAGACAACGCGGCCACTACACAAATTGATATTGAAGTTTTAGATTTGATGCATGTTTCCATGCAAGAAAATTTCGGAAATCCTTCTTCAACCCATCAATTTGGGCGAAAAGCAAAATCGGCAGTTGAAACTGCTAGAAAAAATATTGCAAAGCATTTTAAAGTAACTGCACCCGAAATTATTTTTACTGCTGGCGGAACCGAAGCGGATAATTTAATTTTAAATAATGCCGTTTTAAATCTAGGAGTTCAAAGAATTATTACTTCAAAAATAGAACATCATGCAGTTTTACACACTGCCGAGTTTCTTCAAAAAACTCAAAATATTATTTTAGATTTTGTGCATGTTGATGAATTTGGAGCCACAGATTTAAACCATTTAGAAGAAATTTTAGCTTCTTCGGATAAAAAAACCTTGGTTAGTTTAATGCACATCAACAACGAGATTGGCAACATTTTGGCCGTGGATGAGATTTGTATTTTATGTAAAAAATATGACGCTTTATTCCATTCCGATACCGTGCAAGTAATTGGTCATTACGATTTAGATTTACAGAATCATCCGATAGATTTTATCGTTGCAAGTGCTCATAAATTCCATGGACCAAAAGGAGTTGGTTTTGCTTTTTTTAAAAAAGGATTTGGTGTTTTACCAATGTTTTATGGTGGTGATCAAGAAAGAGGCGCGAGGTCTAGTACAGAAAATGTACATGCTATTTTAGGAATGGACAAAGCGCTAACTATTGCAATGGATAATCTTGAAAGTGATACAAAATATATAGAAAGTATAAAAAAGTATTTTATTACTGAGTTGCAGAATATATTTACGGATATTCAGTTTAACGGCCTTTCATCAGAACTTGAAAAAAGTAGTTATACTATTTTAAACGTGCGTTTTCCTGTTAAGAATGATATGCTATTGTTTAGTTTAGATATGGCAGGAATTGCTGTTTCTGGTGGTTCTGCTTGCCAAAGTGGAAGCAGTAAAGGTTCTCATGTACTGGCAGAAATTTTAAAGGATCAAGAAGCAGATAAAACGTCTGTTCGTTTTTCTTTTTCAAAATTTACCACAAAAGAAGAAATTGATACTACTATTATAAAATTAAAAGAGCTGCTTTAAAAGCAGCTCTTTTTGTGATGTATTTCAAAATTAATTACTCAATAATTAATTTTTTATAAGATTTACCCTCTTTATTACTCGCTTTTAAAAGGTAAAATCCTTTTTTAATGCCTTTAACAGAAAATGAAGAATTTGCATTAAAATCGCCAGAAAACTCTTTTATTTTTTTACCGTTTACATTATAAATTATAATGTTGTTGGTTGCAATATTTACTTTAAACGAGCTTCTCACCGGATTTGGATATACGACAATGTCATCATTCAAAAATAAATCATCGTTTGATAAAGTTGCTGCAGTATTCGCGTAGATTTTAAATTCACCAGGCGCTAAAGAAATTAAACTATTTGTATTGCTAACATTTATAGTTTGATTGTTATTTAAAACATCATACCAAGTGCCCGTTTTTTGAAAAACAGGATTTATATTCTGAGTAGTAATTCCGAAATTACCAATAATATTGATGTATTGAATATCCGCTGCAGCGGTGCTCGTTAATTGAATTTTCTTTAATCCGTTGGTATTTGCTATATCAATAGTAAAATCTGAAGTTTCAAAAATATCATATTTCAATTTTAATTGGATCAACTTATTCCAAGTATCATAGATGTTTTTTCTTTCTTGCACCTCAAAATAATCCCATTTAATTGGTTTATTTCCAATTCTGCCGTTATAATCGATATTGAAATCGTAGCCTAATTCTCCAAACTGCCAAATCATTTTTGGTCCCGGAACTGTAAAATAAAATGCGCCTGCTAATTCTTGTCTTTTTAACGCAGTTGCTAAGGTTTTGATATTATAAGTACTTGTTGCTTTACCAGCTGTTAAACTTTCTACCATTAAGCGTTCTTCATCATGACTCTCCATGTAGCTAATATTTGCTGGAACGGGCCAATTTCTATTTTTGTAAGAAACATTAGAGAAATTTGATTGACTTGTATTTCCTGCCGCAGCTTGTCTATAATTATAATTTTGATTTCCCCAAAGCATAATTCCTTTTTCTTCGGATAATCTGTAATTTACCCATTCTAATTCTTCTGTATTTCCTCCTAAATGTTCGAAAATTACGTAAAAATTTGAATCTTTTTCCCATTGATTATCTGCATACTCTTTTAAAATGGCAACTCTATCCGCCTGATAACTTCCGGTACAACCTTCGTCGTTAGCAGTACAATTTTGGGTAAATCCTTTTGTTAAATCCCATCTAAAACCATCAATTTTAAATTCATCAATCCAATATTGAGAAATTCTTTTTATATAGTCTTTTGTAGCTTGTTTAGAGTGATTTAAATCGTTAAAAACACTGTAAGAATGCATAGCCGTTTGATTAAAAAAAGGACTATCAGAACTTGCCTGTCCACCATAACCACCGTTATCGGTATTGTACATTCTGTAATATGGATTTTGCCCACTTGCATGATTGTAAACTACATCTAAAATTACTGCAATTCCGCGTTTGTGACACTCATCAATTAATTGTTTAAAAGAAGCAATGCTACCATAATACTTGTCTAAAGCCATGTGAAAAGAAGGGTTATATCCCCAAGACTCATTACCATCAAATTCATTTACAGGCATAAATTCTATTGCATTTACGCCTAATTCTTGAAGGTAATTTAGACGATTTTTTACCGCATCAAAACTATGAAGCGCATCAAAATCTCGTATCAACAATTCATAAATTACTAAATCTGTCTTCTTAGGTTTTTGAAAATTGGTATTTTGCCAAGCGTAAGAAGCATCACCCGTTCTTAATAGTGTAACAGAATGATTTGTTTTATCCGCGGGATAACTTGGTAAATTTGGATAGGTAGTTGCGTTTATATATTGATCATTATTTTCTGTTAAAACAACAGTAGAATAGGGATCTGCAACTCTTAAAGCACCATTTATTAGATATTGATAAGAATAATCAGTTTGTGGAGTTAAGTCTGTGATTTCAATCCAAAAACGATCTTTTGTACTGTCTTTTTTAAGTAAATAACCATTGTTAATTTCCCAATTGTTAAAGCTACCAATTACGTGAATAAATTCTTTGCCTGGAGCATAAAATACCAAAGTTGCTTTTGTATTGTCTGATGTGTTTAAATTTATTCCGTCTTTCATTCCCGCAGGAACAGCTGCCTCTAAATTTGTAGGTTTTACAATTGCACTAAAAGTTTTGCTTACAGTATCTCCGTTATTTGTAGCTTCTAAAACAAAATTGGTGTTTTGTGTAATAGTAGGAGCAAAGCTATAAGTTGTTAAGTTTGTTTTTTGATTTACTGAAGAACCATTTGCTTTTAAGTTGAAGTTAGCAAGTAAAGAGGTTGTTGCATTAATAGGGAATATTTCACCTGAATTTAGAACAGAAGTAGTGTTTGTTGGCGAGTTTAAAGTTAATTGAAAAGCGCCAACCTGATATATTTGGTCTTGAGATTTTTTATCACCAGTACCGTTTTTTGCTTTTATCAACATGCCAATACTACCAATATTTGTTCTATTGTAAAGGGTGGTAGGTTTAAAAGTAATAGAAAAAGTACCATTACCGTTGTTAGTTAATTTTTGTGTTTCATTAGAGTTAGCCCACGTTCCGTTTGTAGGAGAATCAATAGAATTTATATCATTTTCGTCATAAGACCAGGCCCATAAATAAACGTCGGAAATCCCCCAATTAGCAGTTGTTATATTAGAAATCGTTATTGTTATGGTACTAGTTTCTTCGAAGGTAGTAGGAGAAACATTAAATGTAACATTTTGCACTTGACTAAAACCTAATGAAGAAATACATAATAAAATTAGAAAATTAATTTTTTTCATTTGATTAGAGTTTAAAAAAACAAGAGCTATCGTTTATATATAGCTCTTGTTAAATTTATATTAAAATTTAATTTTTTGTGTATATAGGTGCATCAGGATTAGAGAAGTCTAAAACAAAACTATATGTACCAGCTGAGGTAGCAAGATTTGCTCCACCATTTTCTAAAACGCCGTCTCCACCATTGTCTCCAAAATTCGTTCCCCAATCATTATTAGCCCTAAATTTATATTCTCCGTCTATAAGAGTAACATCTTTTAAGATCCAAACATCGTTAAAAGGTTTAGACCAATCTCTTTTAAATTGAGCATCTGCAGTTGCCCCCCAATTGTTGTAAGCGCCCCCAACTAAGCCCCAAACATGATCTATTTTTTCTAGAGAATAGGTTAAATCTTTCAAATCTACAGTTGCAATGTAAATACCAGCAGTAACAACGATGTTTGCACTTCCATCTTCTAATGTACCATCTGCTCCATTATCACCATAATTGGTTCCCCAATCATTGTTCATCCTGAATTTCATTTCTCCGTCGATTAAAGTAACAATTCCTCTAAAAACATCAGAATATTGATCATATTCTAACATAAAATCAGGAGTTGCACCCCAATTGTTATAAGCACCACCTACAATACCTAAAGAAAAACTTTCTATAGAATAAGTAAAGTTGTTTAAGTCTAAAACAATTTTGTAAGAGCCACCAGTAGTTGTAATATTTCCACCGCCAGAAGTTATTGCTCCTCCTGTTGATGAATCACTACCGTAATTGTTACCCCAATCATTGTTTTCTCTAAACTTAAATTCACCTGCAAATAAAGTAACATAGGCTGTTAAAACACCCGCTACTTCTGTTTTAAAGAAAGGTAAATCTGGAGTTGCTCCCCAATTATTCGCTGCAGAACCAACTATTCCCCAAGTGGTAGATAAATCTAAAACGGTTAAGTAAGTTGTTACATTGATTGTTATTGGAGTTGCTATTCTTTCTAAAATACTTCCTGATGCTGCATCTGTAATGATAGATCTTATTCTAAAAGAAATATCACCCGCAGTATCTAGAGGAATTCCAGCTTGAATAGCAATTGTATTTAATTGCGCATTCGTTAACGAAATAGAATTCATGTTTTTAACTTTTCCAGCTTCAATTGTCTTTGCAAAATCTGTATTTGGCAATGCAGCTTCTAAAATATATTCGATATCTATTGGTAACGAAGAGTCTAAAATTGGATCATTCCACCCAAAAGTAACCGCAAGAGCATCATTATTATCTAACGATAAAACAAAAGCATCTCCATTTGCAACACCAGTAAAAGTAGGTGCATCAACAGGATACGTTGTTACTAAGATTAGTATAGTATTTGTTGTATTACTGCCAGCTTTAACTCTCATATAAATAGCAACATCACTAAAATTAGTTACACCTGCATTATTAATTGCATTGTTAAAAGTATCAACAGTCATAGAAAAATTACTATTTGTTGTGTTACCTAGTGTTGCAGGGCTTGTAAAATCTGCATCAGTAGCCATTTCTACAGTATACTCTGAACCTGAACTTATTTCATCCTTCCAAGAAATTGTAAATGCAGGATTATTAGGAAGTGCAAAGTTTAAAAATACAGTGCTAATTCCAGGTGTGTTTAATACAAAAGCAGCATCTGGTTTTGTTAAGGTTAAACTGTCTTCTACTTCACAAGCGCCTAGTAATAAGGTTAGTGATAGAAATAGGTAGCTTAATTTTTTTATATAAATTTTCATTTTTTATCTTTTAAAATTAAATTGATATTATAAATTTAACGGGATTAGTATGTACTGACCTGTTAAGTCATTAAACCATACATCATAATCATCTTCTACAATAACAGGAACTGAGCCACCACCATTGGTTGCGGTTCCCGAAAAAGAAGTTGAATTTCCCCAATTAGCACCGGCACCAGTAACAAAAGCTACATCTCCAGGAATTAATCTTACATTATTTGCATACCAAATATGACCATCAAAGGCTAAAGCTGCCATTACAACATCGCTAGTACTAGTTCCTTTTAAAGTTAAACTTGCTGGGCTTGTTTTACCAGTAGCATCAAAAGATTCAAAATTAAATGTCTTGCTTGCAAAGTTTATTTTAAATGTATAATATCCTGATGCTGTTATAGCTGAATTATTATTAGGAAAAGTTCCTGGGTCATTACCTCCTCCTGGATTAACATCAATACTTGACGTATCATTTGTTCCCCATTGTGGTTGCCATAAACCTTTTACTTCTAAAACTTTAAATTCGCCAGCTCCAAAATACCCTGTGTAATAAAATGTATTACTATCATTTGCATCTCTAAATAATGCGGGATTGTTGTTGTTATTATTCCAATCTGGTGAAGTTGCATTACCAACTAAATAATAATCGTTAAATACATAGTTATAGTAGGGATATACGTTAAACTGTATGGTGTTTGAAACTGCTTTTTCGCTATTTTGAGTACCTAAAGAAGATACAACTCTTGCATATAAAGCTCCCCATTCAAAAGGATTTAAACCTGCATTTCCTGCTGCTGCATTCACTTCATTTACTGATAAGGTAATTGAAGTTTTACCAGTAATGGTAGCAGGAGTTATTGGAGTTGTAAAAGCTTCGTCACTTGCAAACTGAACGGCATAGTTTATAGATGCTGGTTGGCCATATGCTGCATCTTTCCAATTTAAAGTTACTGCAGGGTTTCCTGTATTTACCGCATCCAATTTTAAATCTGTGAAACCAAGATCTGCCAAAACTGGTGCTGCTGGTGCTGAAATTGTAAATATTTCAGAAGTGTCATCACAAGAATTGAAAACTAAAAATAGTATTCCGATGATTGTAATAGCTGAAAATCTTTTTATATTTTTCATCATTTGTAGTTTGTTATTAATATTAGTACCCTGCATTTTGCTTTAGGTTAGGATTAGAAGCTAAACTTGCAGAAGGTATTGGGTATAACTTCATATGAGCAGGTAAAGCAATACCATTTGTACCATTTCCTTTCCAAGCCCAGTTATAGGAACCGCCAGTATACTTACCATATCGAATTAAATCTTGTCTTCTATGCGCTTCCCAGTGTAATTCTCTTGATCTTTCATCTAAGATAAAACTTAAAGTAATGTCAGAAATTGTAAGATTGTTTTGTGGGTTATTTGCTCTTGATCTTAAAGAGTTGATATAACTTTGTACATCCGAAGTAGATGCTCCAGAACCACCTCTTAAATTCGCTTCTGCATACATTAAATACACATCTGCCAATCTAAATAATGGAAAATCTGTATCTACAAATGTTTGGTCTGCACCAAAACCTCCAGTAGATTTAGCATTCGAGTATTTTTCGATAATATATCCTTGATCTTTATCAGAAATATCTGTTATGTCTATACTTCTTGCCCCAGAAATTAAAGTATTTCTTGTGTCACTATTAAAGATACCATTATTAAATAATAGCGCAAATTGCTTTCTAACTCTTAAAGCGCCTCCCCAGCCACCAGCACCAACACCAAGTGCAGCACCATTAGCTTCGATACTACCAACTTCACCATTTACCATAACAGTAGTTGGCCCGTAGTTTTGAGTATACGTTCCGTCAGAAATTAAAGGAAATATAATTTCATTTTTTGCTGAATTCACATCATTATCTGCCATAAAATTATGAGCATATGTAGTAGCTAAAGAATAACCACCTGCAATAATTTCTTTACAAACTGTAATACATTCTGTATATTTTGATTCACCAATATAAACTTCGGCATTTAAATACATTTTAGCAAGAATCATCCAAGCAACTCCTTTATCTGCTCTACCATGTTGGTTTTGCATTGGTGCTTTTAAATCTGCTTGAATTGTTTTTAATTCAGATTCAACAAAATCAAATAATTGTCTTCTGTTATATGCTTCTGGTATTGCATTAATTGCATCATTTTCTGTTGCAAAATTTGCTTGACCAAATAAATCCATCATATAATAATAAGACATTGCTCTTAACAATCTTGCTTCTGCTCTAAAAGCTACAATTTCTGTTCGGGTAGCTCCTGAAACATTTCTTTCTGTTAATTTTGCATCCGTAGTTTCTCTTAAAAAGTTGTTTGCAAAAGCAATTGTTACATGACTTCTACCAAACATTCCTAGGATAATTGGGTCATCAGCATTCCATATATTACGTTGTATTTCACGTGTTCCTGGGTCATTTTCGTAAGACCAAATCATTTCATCTGCAGATAGCGTTTGCAGGTATAATAATACTCTACCAAACTGACTTGTTCCAGCATCTAATCCATCAATATTTGAGGATCCAGGACCATCAACTCCTGTTAATGAAAGATTTGCATAAACTCCTGCTAAAAGTTCTTTATAAGAGGTTTCATTTGCAAAGAAATCTTCACCTAATAAATCTTGATCGTCTTTTGGCGTAATGTCTAAGTCTTTTGTACAAGAAGACAAAGCAATAACCATGATCAGGAATATTGTTGCTATTCTTTCGATTTTAAATATTTTTTTCATCTTTAATTTTTTATGAATTAAAATTTGATATTAGCTCCAAGCAAGAAAGTTCTCGGTCTTGGGTAAATAGTATTATCAATTCCATTAAACACTTCTGGATCTAGACCAGAATAGTTTGTTAGTGTAAATACATTTTGCATACCAGCCCATAAACGGATGCTGTTTGATGCAAATTTTTTGATAGGTCTGTCTATTGTATATCCTAAAGTTATGTTATCCATTCTTAAGAAAGAGCCGTTTTCTAAATAAATATCAGAATTGATAACATCTGAAGTGCTATTAAAATTTGTATTTAATACCGATGTTGGAATATTTCCTAACACTGCGTTATCAAGAAGCAAATCATATTGAGCCAAACCAGAATTAACATTATTGTATACATAATTTCCTAAACTAGCTCTTAAGTTAAAAGCTAAATCAAAGTTTTTGTAATCAATACTAGATTGAAAACCAAAAGTAAAATCTGCTTGTGGATTTCCTTTTAAGTATTTGTCATCCGTATTTATAATACCATCTCCATTTAAATCTGCATAAGCACCTTCAATTGGTTGTCCTGCTGTATTGTATAATTGTTTGAAAACATAAAATGAATTCGGAGCATAACCTTCTCTATATAATTGGATAAAGTTTCCTGTTCCACCAGCAATACCACCTGTAGTAATATCTTGATTTAAGGCTAATTCTTTAATTTCTCTATCTAAATAGGTAGCGTTAAAGTTTAAATTCCAAATTAAATCTTCCGTTTTAAGGATATCTGCATTTACAGTAAACTCTAAACCGTTTACTTGTAAATCTCCAACATTTTGTAAAACTCTATTTGTAAAGTTAGAACCATCAGCAACTGGAGCATCAGATAATAAATCTGTTGAATTTTTTTGAAAAGCATTTATAGAACCTGTAATTTTATCTTTAAATAGACCATAGTCTACTCCCAATTCTATTGTTGCCGTTTTTTCCCATTTTAAATTACTTCTTTCAGAAGGAATTGTAGATTGAATAGGAACACCTCCAAATAAATATTGTGAGTTTTGGTTTCCAAAACGATACTTGTCTAGGTATAAATCTCCAGAAATTCCGTCTTGTTGACCGTTAATACCATAAGAAGCACGTAATTTTAATTCAGAAATTACTTCGTTGTTTTTTAAGAAATCTTCATCACTCATTCTCCAAGCTAATGCTGCTCCTCCAAAATTACCCCATCTATTTTCTGGGCCAAATTTAGAAGTACCGTCTCTTCTGTAGTTTAAAGTTAATAAATATTTATCATTAAAAGTAAAGTTCGATCTTGCAAGGAAGCCAACTAAAACTACAGGTGTAGCTACATAAGTAGTTGTACCAACATCATTTGGATTTCTTATATTTCCTGTGCTATTACCAGAACCGTTAAACGATTGGTAAGAATAACCAGCCATTACGTCGGTTTTTAATTTATCAAAAGTTTTCGCATATGTAAAATACGTGTCAAAAGATTCATTTAAAACTTCATTTGTATAGGCAGAATCGTATCCAACAAATAGATCTGTGTAATTTGCAGGGCTATTTAAAGGACTTGTTCCTATACCTTTACCAGTAGTTTTATCAAATCCTGCATTGGCAGTTATTGTTAATTCAGGTAAAAAATGAAAGTTATATTCAAGTTTTAAATTACCATACTGTCTAAACACATTAGACGTATTGTTGTTTTGTAGTAACGATGCAACAGGATTTCTTGTTCCGTTTTGAACTAAAATACCACTTGGAGTTCTTGTTAAATGTTGATAAAATCCACCAAAAGGAGAAGTTGAATCATATACAGGTTGTGATGGATCGTAACGCAAAGCTGCATTAACTTGACCAGCATCAGCAAATCTATTATCTTCAAAAGCTCTATTATAATTTAAAGCAATTTTAAAATGATTGTCAAAAAATGAAGGATTCATAGATAAAGAAACGGTAGCTCTATCAAATTGTGATGTTAAAAGATTTCCTTCTATTCCTGCAAAACCAATAGAAAGTCTTGTTGGGATTGCACCAAAAATTTGACCTCTAGCGGTTACATTGTGTTGCGTTGAAACCGATTTTTGATAAATTTCATCTTGCCAATTTGTATTAGCATTACCTAACAAACCAGTCTTGCCAGGTTGTTGCTGAGCTATTAAAGTTCTAAAAGCATCGCCATCAAAAACATTTACCCTGTTATTTATCTCACCAAAACCCATTTGATAATCATAATCTAAAGAATACTCTGTTCTACCTTTCTTAGTGGTAATAATAATTACCCCATTTGCACCTCTAGAACCGTAAATTGCAGTTGCAGAAGCATCTTTTAAAACAGAAAAAGACTCAATGTCGTTTGGGTTGATACTTGACAAGTTAACACCAGATAATGGCAATCCATCAATAACAATTAAAGGATCGTTAGAAGCGTTTAAAGAAGATCCACCACGAATTCTAATTTGAGAGCCAGAGCCGGGAGCACCACTTGTTGTAATGTTTACACCTGCAACACGCCCGCTTAATAAGTTTTCTGGAGTAACAATGTTCCCTTTTGTAAACTCTTTTTCTGAAATTGCTTCTACAGAACCAGTAGCGTCTCTTACGGTAGTTGTACCATAACCAACAACAACTATTTCATTTAATTGTTCTGCAGATTCTTGAAGTTCAACATTTAAGTTGAAATTAGAACCAAGAACAATTTCTTTATCTGCATATCCCAGATATCTAAAAACCAGTGTGTCACCAGTTTTTACCTTTTCAACAGTAAAGTTACCATCAAAGTCTGTTTGAGAACCTTTCGTTGTACCTTTTACTATTACACTAACCCCAGGTAATGTTATACCTGTTGCTTTTTCTTTTACAACACCTTTTACTGTTTGTTGTGCAAACATTGTAAATGATGTACTTAAAAGAAGTCCAATTAACAATAATTTAAATTTTTTCATGTATAATTTGTTAAATAATAACTGTAAATTTGATTTGTCTTAACAATAAATTTACATTCCACAGTTGTAAATATAGCATGCAGTGAGGTCTCTTCAATATAAAAAAAGTCACGAAATCGGTTTCGTGTTAACAACTTTTTTTGAGAGATTATCATTAAATTAACGAAAATTAGGGTTTTAAACTATCTTTTTATAAAAAATGAAGCAAAAAATCACCATAAAAACAATAGCGAAAGAATTAGGGGTTTCAACATCTACAGTTTCAAAAGCTTTAAAAGATAGTCATGAAATTAGTACAGAAACGAAAGAAAAAATTCAAGCATATGCTAATTTGTTTAACTATAAACCTAATAATTTAGCGTTACAGTTAAGAACCCAAAAGACCAAGGTTATAGGTGTTATTTTACCTAAAATTGTACACCATTTCTTTTCTACTGTTATTATGGGAATAGAGGAAGGGGCAAACATAAAAGGCTACAATATTATGGTTTGTTTTTCTAATGAATCGTATAAGAAAGAAGTAGAAACATTAAAGGTTTTGTCTAATGGTAGTGTAGATGGTTTAATTGTTTCCATAGCTAGTGAAACTCTTAAGAATAAAGACTTTACACATTTTACAGACTTAGTTGCAGAAGAAATTCCGTTAGTGTTATTTGATAGAGTAGTTGATGAAATTCAATGTGATAAAGTTATAGTTGATGATGTTGGTGCAGGTTATAAAGCAACAAAGCATTTAATAGAAAATGGACGTAAAAGAATAGCTTTAATTACCACTCCAAACCATGTAAATGTTGGTGCTTTAAGAAGGCAGGGCTATGAAAAGGCTTTAATTGAAGAATACATTAAAACAGACAAAAACTTAATTGTTGAGATTGATGAAACTTTAGACATCAAACCTCAAATAGAAAAAGTATTTGAACAAGACATTGATGCAGTTTTTGCTGTAAACGAAATTTATGCTGCAAACGCAATGAGAATAGCAAAAGAGAAGGGTTTAAGTATCCCGAATGATATAGCAATAATTGGTTTTACTGATGGATTAATCTCAGAATATTCATCACCGTCTATCACTACAATAGCGCAACATGGTTATACAATGGGCAAGCAAGCTGTTGAATTATTAATTGAAAGAATTGAAAACGAAACAGAAGTTTACAGACCTAAAAAGATTGTGATTTCGAGCGACTTAAAGATACGAGAATCTACGAAACCGTCGTCGTAAGTTTTTAGCCTATTTTTTATCAACTTCTTAAAAAAAACATATATTTGTTAGTATATTAAGGTTTATCAATAAATTACATTCCACAAAATTTATTAATTGATAAGTCTAAACACTTATCGCAATATTCATTTTTATAATATTCGATAATGGAAAAGCGTAGATTAAGCTTTTGGCAAATCTGGAACATGAGTTTTGGATTTCTAGGAATACAATTTGGATTCGCCCTTCAAGGCGGATTTATGTCAAGAATTTTTCAAACTTTAGGAGCAGGCAAGGAAGAAATTCCTATGCTTTGGATTGCAGCACCTTTAACAGGTTTACTTGTACAACCAATTATTGGTTATATGAGCGATAGAACTTGGAGTGTAAAATGGGGTAGAAGAAAACCTTATTTTCTAGTTGGTGCAGTTTTAAGTTCAATAGCATTATTTTTTGTTCCTCATTCTCCTGCATTATGGATGGCAGCTGGGTTTCTTTGGATTTTAGATGCGTCTATAAACATCTCTATGGAGCCTTTTAGAGCTTTAGTGGCAGACAAATTACCACAATCTCAAAGATCTTATGGTTTTGTAGTTCAAACATTAATTATAGGTATTGGTACTTGGATTGCCAGTAATTTACCTTGGATGGTTTCTCAACTAGGGGTTAGTAACGAAGCAGCATCTGGCGTTGTACCAATGTCTGTAAAAGTTGCTTTTGCAATTGGCGCTTTTGTATTTATGGCGAGTATTCTCTACACTGTTTTTAAAACAGAAGAATATCCACCAGAAAATATGGAAGAGTTTGAACTTGAAAAGGCAAAAAAGAATAATTTTATACCAGACATTTTAAACAATATTGGTAGCATGCCAAGCACAATGAAAAAATTGGGAGTTATTCAATTTTTCTCATGGTTTGCATTTTTTACAATGTGGTCTATGGCAAACCCTGCTTTAACAGAGCATGTTTTTCAAACACCAGCTCCTATTGAAGCAGCTTTTAATATGGCAGACTCCATTCAAGCAGAAGCATTTAAAATCGCCAATACAAAATTTCAAGAATCTTCTAATTCAGTAGGTTCTGCAATGGGAACATACGGTTTGTCATCAATGGTATTTGCATTATTATTAACTTTTTATACCTCTAAAAGAAACATCAACAGAAAATATGTACATCTATTTTCATTGATTATAGGAGGTGCCGGTTTTTTACTGATGAGTTATGCATCGCCAGAAAGTTTAAAATACTGTTTTGTATTAATTGGTTTTGCTTGGGGTAGTATTTTATCAATGCCGTATGCAATGTTATCAAGTTCTGTAGATCCAAAGAAAATGGGTGTAATTATGGGAATTTTCAACATATTTATTGTAATTCCGCAAATTATTGCAGCTTTAGAAGGAATCAATTTTGTTTCAGGATTATTAGGGGACGAAGCTATAAATCCAATGATTGTTGCAGGAATTAGTTTGGTAATTGCAGGTTTATGTAACTTATTAATTACCGATAAAAACGCAATTAGTTATCAAGAAGAGAATTAAAAAAAGCAAATGAAAAAAGGATTTATTTTTGATTTGGATGGTGTTATTGTTGATACTGCCAAATATCATTATTTAGCTTGGAAAAAATTAGCAAACGAGTTAGGTTTCGAATTTACCCAAGCACAAAACGAATTATTTAAAGGTGTTAGTAGAAAAAGTTGTTTAGAGATTTTGTTAGAAATGGCAAATAAAGAAGCAACTCAAAAGCAATTTGACACTTGGATGATCGAAAAAAATTTAGACTATTTAAAGTATATAGAAAATATGGGTGCATCAGAAATTTTACCAGATGTACCTAAAATTTTAGAATTTTTAAAGAGTAATAATATTCCGATTGCATTAGGATCTGCAAGTAAAAACGCACAACCTATTTTAGAGAAAGTTGGTTTATTACATTATTTTGATGCAATTGTAGACGGTAACAATGTAACAAAAGCAAAACCAGATCCAGAAGTTTTTTTACTAGCGGCAAAGCAATTAGTTGTAAACGCAGCAGATTGTATTGTTTTTGAAGATGCTGTTGCAGGTATAGAAGCTGCAAATTCAGCTAAAATGATAAGTATTGGTATTGGTGATAAAAATATACTTTCTGAAGCGCAATTTAACTTTAGAGATTTTAAAGAAATTAGTATCGAGTTTATACAAGAGTTGATTGATAAATAAGATTTAGAGAATAGAAACAAGAAATAAGAGACAAGAATATTTAATAAAAGTTGATGTTTCTATTTTAGAAAACAACTTGTTAATTAGTGTTCTGTTTGATTACAAAACAACCTAAAATCTATTTTCTAATAGTTTAGATATCTTAATAATAAAAAATAAATAACAGAACAATAAGAAGTCCATTAGCGAAGTAGTTTGGCATATTTGTTCTCATATCATAAAAAAATGAATCAAGATTATATATTACCAAATGAATGGTCTATCATCGAAGAGGGATTTAATTCAGATAAAGTAAAATCCTCAGAAAGCTTGTTTAGCATTGGTAATGGTGCCATGGGACAACGTGCAAATTTTGAGGAAAATTATACAGGAGAAACGTTTCAAGGAAGTTATATTGGCGGTGTTTATTATCCTGATAAAACAAGAGTTGGATGGTGGAAAAACGGATATCCAGAGTATTTTGCAAAAGTTTTAAATGCACCAAATTGGATCGGAATTAACGTTCAAATAAATGATGAATATTTAGATTTAAATACATGTAAAGAAGTATCAAAATTTAAGAGAGAACTCAACATGAAAGAAGGTTGGTTATCAAGAAGTTTTGAAGCAGTTTTACAAAACGGAATCAAAATTAAAGTAGACACAAAACGTTTTTTAAGTTTAGAATTAGATGAAATTGGTGCAATTAAGTACAATATAACACCTTTAAATTCGGATGCAAAAATTACTTTTATTCCTTATTTAGATGCAGGTATTACCAATGAAGACACCAATTGGGATGACCAATTTTGGGATGTTTTAGCAATTTCTCAAAATAATCAGCAATCATATATCGAGGCAAGAACCATGAAGACACATTTTTATACGTGTACTTTTATGGAATCTCGATTGTTTATAAATGATGATGAGGTTATTACAGGTTGTAACAATGAGCAAACATTAAATTTTACATCTTGCACGTATCAGCAAGAAATCAAAAAAAATCAAACATTCACAATTCATAAATTTGGTGGTTATGTAGTTGATAGAGGTCATCATAAAGAAGAATTAGTTGCTGCTGCAACAGCTATTTTAGACAAAGCTGTAAGTTTTGGTTTTGATGCATTATTAGAAATGCAAAAACAATCTTGGGCACAAATTTGGCACATGTCAGACATTACAATTTCTGGTGATGTGAAAGCACAACAAGGAATTCGTTTTAATATTTTTCAATTAAATCAGACTTATTTAGGAACAGATGCTTCTTTAAATATTAGTCCAAAAGGTTTTACAGGCGAGAAATATGGTGGAAGCACTTATTGGGACACAGAAGCATATTGTATTCCGTTTTACATGGCAACCAAAGACCAAAAAGTTGCCAGAACTTTATTAGAATACAGATACAATCATTTAGAAAAAGCGATTGAAAATGCGGCAAAATTGGGTTTCACAAACGGAGCAGCATTATACCCAATGGTTACTATGAATGGCGAAGAATGCCATAATGAATGGGAAATTACCTTCGAAGAAATTCATAGAAATGGTGCCATTGCTTTTGCCATTTTTAATTATGAACGTTTTACAAATGATACAACTTACATTCCAGAAAAAGGATTAGAAGTTTTAATTGCAATTGCACGTTTTTGGCAACAAAGAGCTACTTTTTCTTCGGATAAAAACAAGTTTATGATTTTGGGAGTTACAGGCCCAAATGAATATGAAAACAACATTAACAATAACTGGTACACAAATTATATTGCAAAATGGTGTATTAATTATGCGCTAGAAAATATAGAAAAAATAAAAATTGGTCATATTTCTGATTACATCAGAATTAAAGAAAAAATAACTTTTTCTGTTGAAGAATTGGCTAAATGGAAAAATGTTGCAGATAATATGTATTTTCCTTTTTCAGAAAAGCACAACGTTTTCTTACAACAAGATGGTTTTTTAGACAAGGAATTAATTACAGTTGCTAATTTAGATAAGAGCCAAAGACCGATTAACCAAAAATGGAGTTGGGACAGAATTTTACGTTCACCATACATAAAACAAGCAGATACTTTGCAAGGTTTTTATATGTTCGAAGATCATTTTACTACTGAAGAATTAGAACGACATTTTGAGTTTTATGAGCCATTTACGGTGCATGAAAGTTCATTATCTCCTTGTGTACATAGTATTCAGGCTGCAAAATTAAATAGAATGGAACAAGCGTATACGTTCTATTTAAGAACTTCTCGTTTAGATTTAGACGATTACAACCACGAAGTAGAAGAAGGTTTACACATTACCTCTATGGCTGGAACTTGGATGAGTATTGTAGAAGGTTTTGGAGGAATGAGAATTTTAAATAACACCCTTTCTTTTTCACCAAAAATCCCTAAACAATGGAAATCGTATTCATTTAAAGTGAATTTTAGAAATCAGATTATAAAAGTAAATGTGCATCAAAATAAAACTAATTTTGAGTTAGAAGGAACTTCTGATGTGCAAATTTTAGTAAACGGGGAACAAGTAGTTGTTTCTCCTGATAATTTGGTAACAGTGTAAAATTAATAAAGGGTTAACAAAAAGCATCCTGCAAGGTTTTAAAAACCTTGCAGTCTTAACCAGCAATATCGATAAAAAATGAAAAATTTACCTCTAATAATTGTTTTTGTATTTTTATTTTCGTGTCAAAAAAAAGAAATAGAAAATAAAAACGATGAGTCTAAAATCTCAATATCAAATACTTTTTTAGAAAGAGTAGAACCGCCAAATTGGTTTATCGGTTTTAAAGATACATCGTTACAACTTTTAGTAAAAGAAGATAATATAGGCAAAGCATCACCAACAATTTCTTATGAAGGTGTTTCTATTTTAAAAGTGAACAAAGCCAGAAGTGAAAATTATTTATTTATCGATTTAAACATTAATGCAGCAACAAAACCAGGGAAGTTTGACATTCTCTTTACGTTTAATAATGGTACAATTAAAACACATACTTACGAATTAAAATCAAGAGAAAAAGCCGCGGATGACTATATTGGTTTTAATAGTGCCGATGCTATTTATTTAATTACTCCAGATCGTTTTTCAAATGCGGATATTACAAATGATTTTGGTTCTAAAGGTTCAAAAATAAATGAAAATGGAGAGGCTGTTCAATTTTTAAAAGAAAACTCAGTTAACAGAGCAAATGATTACGCAAGGCATGGTGGCGATATTAAAGGAATTACAAATCATTTAGAGTATATAAATGAGATGGGCTTTACGGCAATCTGGTCTTGTCCACTTTTAACAAACGATATGCCAAGATCTTCATATCATGGGTATGCAATTACAGATTTGTATGAAATAGATCCTCGATTTGGAACGTTAGCAGAGTATAGAGAATTGGCAGATGAATCAAGAAAAAAAGGGATTAAACTAATCATGGATCAAGTTGCTAATCATTGTGGTAGCGAACACTGGTGGATGAAAGATTTGCCTTTTAAAGATTGGGTAAATCACCAAGAAAATTTTGAAAATAATGGTGCTTTAATTACCTCAAATCACAGAAGAACAATTAACCAAGATATATATGCTTCTAAAGTTGATAAAAAAGGAATGGCAGATGGTTGGTTTGTTGCTACAATGCCAGATCTGAATCAGCAAAACTCGTTTATGGCTAAATATATTATTCAAAATAGTATTTGGTGGATTGAAACAATCGGTTTAAGCGGAATTAGACAAGACACATACCCATATGCAGACAAACAGTTTATGAGTGATTGGGCGGGTTCAATTATGAAAGAATATCCTAATTTTTCTATTGTAGGGGAAGAATGGAGTTACAACCCGCTATTAATTGGTTATTGGCAAAAAGGCGCTAATAATAAAGATGGTTACGATTCTAACTTAAAATCTACCATGGATTTTGCAATGCAAAAAAATGTTGTAGATGGTTTAAATGAAGAAGAATCTTGGGATACCGGTTTAGTGAAAATTTACGAAGGTCTAGCGAACGATTTTCAGTACGCATCACCAAAAGATATAATGGTTTTTCCGGATAATCATGATATGAGTAGAATATTTACACAGTTTAGTGGTGATATTGTAAATACAAAAATGGCATTATCTGTTTATTTAACCTTACCAAGAATTCCTCAAATTTATTACGGAACTGAAATTTTAATGGATGATTTTAAGAAACCTGGAGATCATGGATTAATTCGTACAGATTTTCCGGGAGGTTTTAAAGACGATACAATAAATGCTTTTACCGGTGACGGTTTAAATACTGATCAAAAAAGTATGCAATCTTATTTGAAGAAGCTGTTAAATTATCGAAAAAATTCAAAGGCAATTCACGACGGAAAAACAGTTCATTTTGCGCCATTTATGGGCACTTATTTTTTATTTAGAACTAAAGGTGATGAAACAGTTGTGCATATTATTAATAAAAATGACAAACCAATTGCCATTAGCTTAAAGCGGTATGCAGAGATGGGTTTAAAAGACAAAGTGTTAAAGAATATTATTACTGGTGAAGATTTTATTTGGGGTAATGAAATAAATTTGGTTAAAAAAGGAAGCATTATTTTAACAACAAAAAAGTAATTTACAAATTATAAAAGAACTCACATTTTTTAAAAATCTGTAAGTTATCAAAACAGTAAAATATGAAAAATAGACTATTTTTATTTTTAGCACTTATTGCAATTTCTTGCAATTCTCAAAATCAAGAATATAAAAACATAAATGCGCAAGTTTTAGAAAACGCAGTTTTGGCTGGTGGAAAACTAATTAGAGTAGATTCTTTTCCATCACTAAATATAGTTCCAAGACCTGTAGACGTTTGGTTGCCAGAAAACTATTCATCAGAAAAAAAATATGCGGTTCTATATATGCATGATGGTCAAAATTTATTCGATAAAACCACCACTTGGAATAAACAAGAATGGAAAGTAGATGAAATTGCTACTAAATTAATGAATGAAGGAATTACAAGAGATTTTATAGTTGTTGGAATTCATAATATTCCACAAATTCGTTGGCAAGATTTGTATCCAGAAAAAGCCATGAATTTTTTATCTAAAGAAGATAAAGACGTTATTTATAAGGACGCTGTAAAAAGTAATTTTAGCACCAATTTAAAGGGTGATGCCTATTTAAAATTTTTGGTAAGTGAGCTAAAACCTTATATAGATAACACATATTCAGTTCATACAAATAAAGAAAATACGTTTGTAGCTGGCTCTTCAATGGGTGGTTTAATGAGTATGTATTCAGTTGCAGAATATCCAGAAATATTTGAGGGTGCAGCTTGTTTTTCTACACATTGGGTTGGAGGTTCTCTAAAAGAAAATAATAAATTACCAGATGCAATTTTAAGTTATTTAGAAGCCAATTTACCAGATGCAAAAACACACAAAATGTATTTTGATTATGGTGATAAAACTTTAGATGCTTATTATCCACAATATGCTCCAAGAGTAAATGCTATTTTTAAAATTGGTGATTATAATGATGAAAATTTCAAAAATTTATTTTTTGAAGGAACAGATCATTCAGAAAAATCTTGGCAAAAAAGACTGGAATTACCTTTTACTTTTTTGTTGAAAAAATAATACAGATTGTTGGTTCGAGTGATTTTTATTTTCATTAAAATTGTATCGAGGACATTTAAAAATTAATTATGAAAAACTATAAAATCCTTTTTTTATTCCTTTTTACTTCGATTTTTTCGTTTGCTCAAAATTCTATTAGAGTTTTTAAAAGCGCAGAGTTTCTAAAAGAAAATCGGTTTAAAATTGAAGTTTCTGACGGAACTTATTTTATTAATTTTTACAATACTAAAATTATTGAGACAGCTTTTATTCCTAAAAATCAAACTTACAAAGAAGAATCTCATGCTGTAGTTTTATCAACAGCAAAAACTCATATTACTATCAATGAAACAAATTCAGAGGTAAGTTATAAATCAAAAGAGATTTCAGTAAAAGTCCAAAAAGCGCCATTTCAAATTTTATATTATTATAAGGGCAAATTAATTATTTCAGAAAAAAAAGGGTATTACAAATCAGAACATATTCCTTTAGATATGGTAAAAGGAAATATTATTGCTGATGAAACCGAGAAAATTGAATTCAATTTAACTGAAGATGAAGTTTTATATGGAGCAGGAGCAAGAGCTTTAGGAATGAACAGAAGGGGTTATAGGTTACCATTGTATAATAGAGCTCATTATGGTTATGAAATGCATGCCGAGTTGATGAATTTTACAATTCCTTTAGTAATTTCATCAAGAAAATACATGATTCATTTTGATAACGCTCCAATAGGATATTTAGATTTAGATAGTAAAAAAGACAATTCTTTAACCTACGAAACTATTTCTGGACGTAAAACCTATCAAGTTATTGTTGGTGATTCTTGGATTGATTTAATAGACGGTTACACCGATTTAACAGGAAAACAACCGTTGCCGCCAAGATGGACTTTAGGTAATTTTTCGAGCAGATTTGGGTATCATTCTCAAAAAGAAACAGAAGCTACTATTGATAAATTCAAAGAGGAAAAAATTCCTGTAGATGCTATAATTCTAGACTTGTATTGGTTTGGAAAAGAGTTAAAAGGAACTATGGGGAATTTGGAAGTGAACACAGATTCTTTTCCTGATATAAAAGGCATGATTTCTCGTTTAAAAAATAAAGGAGTTAAAACGGTTTTAATCACAGAACCCTTTATTTTAACTTCTTCAAAAAAATGGAAAGAAGCTGATGAAAAAGAAGTTTTAGCAACAGATTCTGTTGAAAATTCTGCAAAATATGATTTCTATTTTGGAAACACTGGCATTGTAGATATTTATAAAAAAGAAGGAAAAGAGTGGTTTTGGGACATCTATAAAGATATTTTAAATACTGGAGTAAAAGGACTTTGGGGAGATTTAGGTGAACCAGAAGTTTTGCCTTCTTGGGTAAATTTTCACAACAATAAAGCAGATGAAATTCATAATATTTATGGTCACGATTGGGCACGTTTAATTTTTGAAGGATATCAAAAAGAATTCCCAAATGAAAGACCTTTTATTTTAATGCGTGCAGGATCTTCTGGTTCGCAACGATTTGGCATGATTCCGTGGTCTGGAGATGTAAACAGAACCTGGGGCGGTTTGCAATCTCAACCAGAAATTGCTTTACAAATGGGAATGCAAGGTTTAGGATATATGCACTCTGATTTAGGTGGATTTGCAGGTGCAAATTTAGATGATAATCTGTATATACGCTGGTTGCAATATGGTGTTTTTCAACCAATTTTTAGACCGCACGCGCAAGAAGAGGTGCCAAGTGAACCAGTTTTTAGAAGCGATAAAGCTAAGAAATTAGCAAAAGTAGCAATTGAATTGCGTTATAAATTATTGCCTTACAATTACAACATTGCCTTCGAAAATAAACAAAAAGGAACGCCTTTAATGCGTCCTATTTTCTTTGAAGAGGAGGATGAAAAATTAAGAACAAACGCTTCAACCTACTTATGGGGAAAAGATTTTTTAATCACACCTATTTTAAAAGATTTGGTAAAAGTCAAAGAAATTTATTTTCCTAAAACTGCCAATTGGGTAAACTTTTATACGGATGAAAAAGTGAAGGGCGGACAGACTAAAACGGTTGAGTTAGATAAAGAAACGATTCCGACGTATGTGAGATCTGGTACATTTATTCCGATGACAAAATTGGTGCAGACCACAGACGATTACAATGGTAATACTCTAGAAATTCATTATTATTTTGATGCATCTGTTAAAAAGAGTGAAAGACAAATGTATAACGATAATGGTTTGCTCTCTAATGCTTTTGATAAAGGGGAATATGAAATTTTAAAATTTGGTGCAGAAATCAGAAAAAGATATTTAGAAATTGATTTTGAAGCAGAATTTGGAGTAAATTGGAATGTATCAGAAAAAGAAATAACACTTATTATTCATAATAGTAATTGGAATCCAAAAAAAGTAAAAGTTAACGGAAAAAGAGTACGAATTTCATCCGAAAATAATACCCTTACAATTCCCGTAAAATGGAATTCAAAGAAAGAATTAAAAGTAAAAATCAGATTAAAATAAAGCCAATTATGAAGAAAATACAGATGTATGTGTCTGCCCTAGTTTTATCAATAATAATTGGTTGTACATCACAAAAAGTAAAAGAAAAGAGCCTAAATATCGAAAACTCTAAGAATAAAATAGTAGTTTATCAGGTTTTTACACGTTTGTTTGGAAACACAAATACCACTAATAAACCTTGGGGGTCTATCGAAGAAAATGGAGTAGGGAAGTTCAATGATTTTACAGACAAAGCCTTATCTGAAATTAAAGATTTAGGAGTTACACATATTTGGTATACAGGGGTTCCACATCACGATGTAATTAGAGATTATACAAAATATGGCATTTCTAATGATGATCCAGATGTGGTAAAAGGTAGAGCAGGTTCTCCTTACGCGGTAAAAGATTATTACAATGTAAATCCTGATTTGGCTGTAAATATCGAAAATAGATTGCAAGAATTTGAATCTTTAATAGCTCGTTCTCACAAAAATGGATTAAAAGTACTTATTGATATTGTGCCAAATCATGTTGCTAGAAATTATAAAAGTATATCAAATCCTATAGGAACAAAAGATTTTGGAGCAGATGACGATACATCGGCTGCATATGCCGTAAATAATAATTTTTATTATGTTCCAAAAAAGGCCTTTGAAGTACCTGACTTTTTAAATGGATATGTGCCATTAGGCGGAGAAAACCACCTTTTATCGGATAGAGGGTTTGATGAAAATCCTGCAAAATGGACAGGAAATGGTTCGCGTTCTCCAAAACCAAGTTTTTATGATTGGTATGAAACTGTAAAAGTAAATTATGGAATTTCTCCAGACGGTAAAAAAGATTTTGATGAATTACCAGCAGGATTTGAAAATGAAGATTACAAAAAACACTTTGCTTTTTGGCAAGATAAAACAGTTCCTAATTCTTGGATAAAATTTAGAGATATTGCGCTTTATTGGATAGCAAAAGGCGTTGATGGCTATAGATACGACATGGCAGAAATGGTGCCTGTTGAATTTTGGAGCTATATGAATTCTGCTATCAAAATGAAAAATCCGAATGCATTTTTATTAGCTGAAGTGTACAATCCTAGAATGTATAGAGCTTATATTCAAAAAGGAAAAATGGATTATTTGTATGATAAAGTTCAGTTATATGATACTTTAAAAAATATAATTCAAGGTCGCGGACTCACAGATAATATTCCCGCAATTCAGGAGGATTTAAAAGATATTGAACACCATATGTTGCACTTTTTAGAAAATCATGACGAGCAAAGAATCGCAAGTCCAGAATTTGCCGGCAATGCAGACAAAGCGAAACCAGCAATGGTCGTTTCCGCAACAATTTCGACTGCACCAACTATGATTTATTTTGGACAAGAATTGGGTGAAGATGGTTCTGAAAATGCAGGATTTGGAACTCCTTCAAGAACTTCAATTTTTGATTACGTTGGTGTTCCTTCTTTTCAAAGGTGGGCGAATATGAACCAGTTTGACGGCGGAAAATCAACAAAAGAGGAATTGGCTTTGAGAGATTTTTACAAACGTTTGTTAAATTTCACAATTACTTCGGATGCTTTGAAGGGGTCTTACCAAGATATTCATCAATTTAATCGTGAAAACACCAAATGGTACAACGAAAAAGTGCTGTCTTTTGTGCGATGGAGCGATGAAGAAAAGCTAATAATTATAACAAACTTTAATTCAGAAAATACGTACGGTTTCGAATTAGGTTTGCCACTAAGTATAATTAAAAAATGGAATTTAAAAGATGGAGAATATCAGATAAAAGATCAATTGTATAAAAAATATTCATCAAAGTTAATTATTAAAAATAGCCAAGCAACAGTAAAAATTGAGATCAAACCATTAGAATCATTTATTCTTCAACTTCAATAAACTCATATGATGAAATATATATATATAATTTTTGTGTTTTCAACTATTTTTAGTTTTAAAATTAATTGTCAAGTAAATAAAGCAGAAAATATAATTGCTAAAAAAGATTTTGTTTGGGAAGGTGCTAACATTTATTTTTTATTGACAGATCGATTTAACAATGGAGATACAATTAATGATGTCAATTTTGATAGGACCAGAGAAACTGGTAAGTTAAGAGGTTTTGAAGGAGGTGATCTTAAAGGAATTATCCAAAAAATTAAACAAGGATATTTTACCAATTTAGGGATAAATGCTATTTGGATGACGCCAGTTGTTGAGCAAATTCATGGAGGTACAGATGAAGGTACAGGTTTTTCTTATGCGTATCACGGCTATTGGACAAAAGATTGGACCACAATTGACCCTAATTTAGGAACTAAAGAAGATTTAAAAGAATTGGTTGCCATTGCTCATAAAAACGGAATTCGCGTTTTGTTAGATGCTGTTATTAATCATACTGGTCCGGTTACTGAAAAAGATCCAGTTTGGCCAAGCGATTGGGTAAGAACAGAACCAGCATGCAAACATGATACGTATCAAAATACAATTACCTGCACACTTGTAAAAAATCTGCCAGATATTAAAACAGAAAGTAATGAAGCTGTAGTATTGCCAAAACATTTGATAGAAAAATGGAAAGCAGAAGGTCGTTATGAACAAGAAGTGAAAGAATTAGATGAATTCTTTACAAGAACAGGATATCCAAGAGCCCCGCGTTTTTACATAATGAAATGGTTAACAGATTATATTATTGAATTCGGAATTGACGGTTACAGAGTTGATACAGTTAAACATGTAGAAGAATTCGTTTGGCAAGAATTTAAAGCAGAATGTAATGTTGCTTTTGCTGTTTACAAAAAACATAATCCTGAAAAAGTTTTAGATAACAATGATTTTTATTTAGTAGGTGAAGTTTATAATTATGGAATTTCAGCAGGAAAAGTTTTTAATTTTACTGATAAAAAAGTAAATTATTTTGAAAATGCATTTGATGGTTTAATCAATTTTGAAATGAAATGGAATGCCAAACAAATGTCTGAACAAGATGTTTTTTACAAATATGATTCCATTTTAAAAAATGAATTAAAAGGATACGGAATTTTAAATTATATGACTTCTCATGATGATGGTGAGCCATTTGATAAAGAAAGAGAAATCCCTTATAAAACAGCAACCATGCTGTTATTAACACCTGGAACTTCTCAAGTTTATTATGGAGATGAATCTGTAAGAGACTTAACAATAGCGGGTACTGTAGGTGATGCAACTTTACGTTCTTTTATGAATTGGGATGCTATAAATAAGAATGAGGATACAAAGAAAGTGCTAAGACATTGGCAAAAGTTAGGTCAGTTTAGAGCAAATCATATGGCGGTTGGAGCAGGAAAACATCAACTAATTTCTGATAAAAATGGATTGGTTTTTTCTAGAATATTAAAAGAAGATAAATTGGTGATAGCGATAAATCTATTAGAAAAAGACATAGATATTAATGTTTCTACAGTCTTTAAAAACGGTCAAAAGTTAAGAGATTTTTATTCTGATCAAGAAGTAGAGGTAAGAGGTGGTAAAGTGAAATTAACATCAATTTACAGGATTGTTTTGCTAGAGAAAATATAATAAAACTTAATTCTTACTCGCTTTATTGAATTCATTAATCATAAAATATGCCCATATAAAAACACAAACAATTACTATAATAGAAAAATAAAAGAGGATGTTATCTATGCTCATTCTTAATCAGTTTTAGAAAAATCATTAAACCTAATAATGTTGGAGCCCAGAGCCCAAGAAAAATCCCATGAAGTTTTTCACCCGTTAAAAACAGATATTCGGAAAACAGAATAATTAAAAAGCACAATACTAACATAATTGTATTGGCAATTCCTAATTTGTTAATCATATTCATTGATTGTTTAATTTTTATAAAGTTACTATTTTTTTTAATAATAGATCATCCAACATAAAAAAAATAATAGTGTAGCGTTTATTTTTTTGTTAAAAATTTCAAAATAAAAAATAAAAATAACCATACTGTTTAATTTTAATATACTAATTTTAAGTATTTTGCACTAAATTGCTAACTCAACATTGCTGTATATGTGTAATAAAATTCTTAAAAGCTTAATAATCACAATTGTATATTTATTTAGTTGTTCAACGTATTGTCAAGAAATACCTCCAATAAATATATTTTCTGCAGAAAACTATGGAGCAGAAAATCAAAATTGGGGAATTTCTCAAGCCTCTAATAAATTTATTTATGTTGCAAACAATGAAGGTTTATTAGAATACAATGGGGCAAATTGGCAACTTTATCCAACTCCAAATGAAACAATCATGCGTTCTGTTAAATCTTTTGAAGATAAGATTTACACTGGTTTTTACATGGATTTTGGTTATTGGAAAAAAAATGACTTTGGTTTTCTAGAATATGCTTCAATTGTAAAAGAGCAGAAGATTAAAATGCTGCAAGATGAGCAAATTTGGGAGATTTACGAACTTGACGGATATATGATTTTTAAATCTTTAGAAAGAATTTATCTGCTCAATTTAAAAGCAAACTCAGTAAAAATCATAAGCACAGAAAGAAAGATTCTTAAATTAAGTATAGTTGATGGTATTATTTATTTTCAAGAAAACACTAAAGGAGTTTATCGAATAGAAAATGGCATTCCTAAATTAGTTTCTGATGATATAATTTTAAAAGAAAATAAGATTGTAGATATTTTTTTAAAAGACAAAAAATTACTTTTCTTAACTCAAAAAAACGGTTTTTTCTTTTTAGATAACAATCAATTAAAACCATGGAAAATACATTCAAATGAATTTTTATTAGACAAAACGATTTATAGCGCCAATCATTTAAGAAACGGAAGTATCGTTATAGGTACAATTTCGGATGGGCTTATTTACATTACAAAAGAAGGGAAATTAAATTATCAAATTACACAAGCTTTAGGTTTAAGTAATAATACAGTTTTAACTATTTTTGAAGATCTTGATAGTAATATTTGGTTAGGTTTGGATAACGGGATTAATACTATAAATTTAACATCACCCTTTAAATTATATGAAAAAAAGAATAACTTTTGGGGTACAATTTATGCTTCGATCATTTATAATGATTACCTATACTTAGGTACAAATCAAGGATTATATTATAGGAAAAAAGATTCAGAGAATACTTTTCAGTTTGTGAAAAACACTCAAGGACAAGTTTGGGATTTAGAAGAAATAGACAATACGTTATTTTGTAGTCATGATTCCGGAACTTTTGTTATAAGAGATAAAGATGCACAATTAATAAAAGGAGTAGAAGGTACTTGGGGTGTAAAAAAAATAGATAAAAACACGATACTTCAGGGGAATTATGATGGTTTATATGTACTTGAAAAAGAAAATTCTTCATGGAAATTAAGAAATAAAATTGAGGGTTTTTCTAATTCTAGCAGGTATTTTATTCTAGAAAAAGACAACAAAATTTTTGTAAATCATGAGTATGATGGTGTTTTTAAATTAAAAGTTGATAAAGATTTTAGAAAAGTATTAATAATTAAAAAAGACGAATCTATAGAAAAAGGAATTCATTCAAGTTTAATTAAATATCATAAAGATATTTTTTACTCAAGTAAAAAGGGCGTTTTTAGATACGATGCCCTTGAAGATAAATTTAAATATGATTCAATTTTTAGTGAGTTAATTCCGCAAGATAAATTTTTATCCGCAAAATTATTGTTTGATAAGGTTAGCAACAAATTATGGTCTTTTACAAAAGAAGATATTCGATATTTTACACCCGGAAAATTAAGCGATAAACCAAGTTTAGAGATAATTCCAATAAAAGGATCTGTACATAAAGGTGCATCGGGCTATGAAAATATTATTTATTTAGATGATAAAAAATATTTAATTGGTACAAGTGATGGATATTTAATTGTTAATTTAAATAATATTAAAGAGTCAAAGACTTTTGAAGTTAGCATCAATAAGGTTTTTAATCATGAATTTGAAAACCCACAAAATAGACTAAGCTTTTTTAATAGTACAACTTTTAAAAGCTACAAAAATAATTTCGAGTTTTTTTACAGTGTTCCAAACTACAATAAGACATCATCCATAAAATTCCAATATCAATTAGAAGGACTAAATGAAAAGTGGAGTAAGTTATCCAATTCAAGTTCGCTTTTGTTTGAAAACTTACCACACGGAAAATATACCTTTAAAGTAAGAGCTTCTATTGATAATAAACTAAGCAATAACATTGCGCAATATGCTTTTAAAATTGATAAGCCTTGGTATATAAATAATTTGATGGTAATACTTTATATACTTGTTTTTATATATTTAGCATACCTTGTTAACGATTTACATCGAAAATATTATAGAAATCAAAGAGAAAAATTATTAGAAAAAGCTCAAAAAGAATTGGAATTACAGGAATTAGAAAGTTCTCAAAAAATAATAAAGCTTAATAATGAGAAATTAAGAAACGATATAGAGGGCAAAAATAGAGAACTAGCAACTTCTACAATGAGCATCATTAGAAAGAATGAGTTTTTAAGTTCTATAAAAATAGAGATAATGTCTGGTGGAAAAGAAAATTTAACTAAAGTTGTTAAAATAATTGACAAAAATTTAAATAATACAGACGATTGGAAAATGTTTCAAGAAGCATTTAATAATGCTGATAAAAAATTCCTTGATAAAATAAAATCTAAACATCCAGAATTAACTCCAAATGACTTAAGATTGTGCGCCTATCTTAGATTAAATTTATCTTCAAAAGAAATAGCGCCATTGCTAAACATCTCTCCAAGAAGCGTAGAAGTAAAACGTTACAGATTAAGAAAAAAAATGAACTTGCCTCATGATGAAAATCTAACAAGTTATATCTTAGAAGTCTAACACCTTAACATTAGTATAACACACCCATACAAAACCACAACATTAGTAGTTTTAACATTACAATAATGTATTTTTAAAAAATAATTAACCATAGTGTTTAAAAGAGATTAACTGCTTTTATTTGTTGTGTATGTTTTTTGTTGGGGTTCTTTTTAGTGATTTAGCAAAAAAGTAACTCTATTTTTACTTTTTATTAATTAAAAGTTAACTAAAATTTTATTCATGAGAAAAAAAGTTTCATTAATACTCTTTATGTTTATTGGTTTTTGGGCTACAGCTCAAACACTAAATGTAAAAGGTATTGTAAAAGATGCAATTACTGGAAATGTATTGCCAGGAGTAAGTGTAATTGTCAAAGGATCTGCGACAGGTACTCAAACAGACTTTGACGGGCTGTACAGTTTATCGAAAGTAAATAAAGGTGCCATTCTGGTTTACAATTATTTAGGATACAAGAAAAAAGAGGTTGTGATTAGTCAAGAAATAACAAATGTTTCCCTTGAGGAATCTGCAGAGTCTTTAGACGAAATTGTTGTAATTGGTTATGGAACCCAAAGAAAAAAGGAAGTTACTGGTGCTGTTTCGGTGGTGTCAAGTGCAACTATTGAAGATTTAAATCCAACTCGAATTGAGCAAGCTTTACAAGGGCAAGTTGCAGGGGTTAATATTACGCAGTCTTCGGGTTCCCCAGGTGCAGCTTCTAATATTCGAATTAGAGGTATTTCTACAAACGGAGATAGTAGGCCCTTAATTTTGTTAGATGGTAGGGTTATCGAAGATTTAAGTGTAGTAAATCCTTCGGATATAGAATCTATTAACATTTTAAAAGATGCTTCTGCAGGTATTTATGGTGTTCGTGCTGCAAACGGAGTTATTTTAGTAACAACAAAAACGGGTAGAAGAAATTCAGATTTTCAATCTATTTTAAATATCTCAACAGGTTTTCAACAAACAACAAGAGAGATACCTCTTTTAAATGCAACAGAATACGCATTATTAGCAAATGAAGCTTTTGCAGCAAATGGTGAAGCTTTACCTTTTACTTCAATAAGTGGTTTAGGACAAGGTACTAATTGGCAAGGTTCAGCTTTTGAAACAGCTCCAATTTATAGTATTGATTATACTTTAAACAAAGGAACAGAAAAGTCAACATATTCTTTAGGGATGGCAGTTACAAGTCAAGATGGTATTGTAGGTGGTGACAAAGCAAATTTTAATAGAAGAAATGTTAGATTTAATTTTGATACAGAACTAACAGATAAATTAAAATTTACTTCTTCTACAATCTATACAAACACTAACAAAAGAAATTTAATAGAAAACACTTTAGGATCTATTTTATTTAACGCGTTAAATATGCCACCTACAACCCCAGTATTTGATAGTAATGGTGACTTTTCTTTACCTCCAGCAGTTGGTACTGGTATAGAAGTTGCAAACCCACTTGCACAAATAGATAATGCATATAATAGAACATGGGTAAACAAAATATCTGCTAGTTATGGCTTAAATTACAAGTTTTCAGACTATTTGAGTGCAGAAGCAAGATATCAAGCAAATTATTCTATAGCTGACTCTAATACCTATAATAAGGTTAATAATTTTGGGAACAATAATGTTTTTAACGTAGACTTAGGAACTTTTACTGATTTTAGTCAAAGTTATTTTGATTATACTTTTGATGCATTTGTAAATTACGAAAGAGATTTTAATGATGTTCATAGCGTAAAAGTAATGTTAGGTACTTCTGTTTTCAGAACAATTGGAAGATTTAATACAATTCTTACAAGCAATGCTTCAGGGGATGATTTAAATAATGTTTCTATCGGAGCACCTATTTTAAATGGAGACGGTCTAGAAATTTTCAAAAACAATAACAATGGAGATAATTTAAGTTTTGATAGCCGATTATTATCATACTTTACGAGATTACAGTACGCTTATGATAGTAAATATTTGTTTTCTGCTGTAATTAGAAGAGATGGTTCTTCTAACTTTGGACCAAAAAGTAAATTTGGTTTTTTTCCAACAGCGTCAGCAGGTTGGGTTGCATCAGAAGAAGATTTCTTAAAAGATTCAAATACTGTTAGTTTCTTAAAATTGAGAGCAAGTTATGGTATCATTGGTAATGATAGGATTCCTGGTTTTAGATTTGTATCAGTTCTTAATGGTGAAGCAGAATATGTGTTTAACAACACTTTAGTTCAAGGAACCGCAGTTGGTCCTATTGCAAATCCAGAGATAAAATGGGAGCAACAAATACCTTTAGATATTGGTTTAGATGTAGAGTTATTTGATAAAGTAAACATTACTATGGATTACTTTAAGAAAACTACAGAAGATTTATTAGTTTCTGCTCAAACATCAGGTATAATTGGTGTTTCTGCTCCAGGTTCTTCGGTTCCAGTAGTAAATGCAGGAACTGTAGAAAATAAAGGTTTTGAATTTTCTATTGGTTATAAAGATAATGTTTCAGAAGATTTTAAATTTAATGTAAATTATAACTTCACAACTTTAAAGAATAATGTAACTTTTGTAGGGAATTCTACAGGAATAATAGAAGGCGGTTCTTTTGGTGTTGGTCAAGATGCACCATCAAGAATGGAAGCTGGTTTTCCTATTGGTTATTTTTATGGATACCAAACAGCTGGAATTTTCCAAACACAATCAGATGTTGATAGCCATGCAACTCAAACAAATGCAGCACCTGGAGATTTAAGATTTGTGGATGTAAATGGGGATGGAGTAATTGATAGTGATGATAGAACATATATTGGAGATCCAATTGCAGACATAAATATGGGATTAAACTTATCTTTCAATTATAAAAACTTTGACTTTAATGCATATGCATTTGCTTCATTAGGAAATGAAATTGTTAGAAATTATGAGAGAACTTTGCCATTAACAAACAGAGCGACTTACTTTTTAGACAGATGGACAGGACCAGGAACAAGTGATACTTTTCCAAGAGTTACAACCGGGGCAACTGGAAATAATTTGTTTTCAGATTTTCATGTAGAAGATGGTTCGTTTTTAAGGCTACAAAGTGTTCAATTAGGATATAGTTTAAGTAACAAAACTTTAGAGAAGTTACAATTCAGTAAATTAAGATTTTATGTTTCTGGAAGTAATTTATTTACATTAACTAAATACAGAGGTTATGATCCTACAACTTCAAATGGTTCTCCAATTGGAGGAGGTATAGATCAAGGTTTTTATCCAAGTCCAAAGACATTTTTATTTGGAATGAATGTTAATTTTTAAAAAGAAATAGAAATGAAAAAAATAAACATAAAAATATATTTAGCATTAATTATAATGCTAGGATTAAATTTATCTTGTAGTGATAGTTTTGTTGATGTAAAGCCAACGTCAAATAACTCAGAAGATTTTTTTAATACAGAAGAGGATTATCAAAGTGCATTAATAGGTGCTTACGATTTGTTGCAATCTACCTATATAAATGTTTTGTTAGGTGAAATTGCATCAGACAATACATTAGCTGGTGGAGAAAGCGCAACAGACGTTTTAGGAATTCAAGAAGTTGATAATATGACTCATACTCCCTTAAATGCTCAACTAAGAGATATTTGGGGATGGATGTTTTCTGGTGTAAATAGAGCTAATTATATTTTAGAATTTAAGGATAAAATAGAATTTGCAGGAAAGCAAGAAGTTTTAGCACAAGCTACATTTTTAAGAGCTTATTATTATTTTGAGTTAGTAAAATGGTTTGGAGATGTTCCTTTATCAGTTGATAAAAGAATTCTTTTTGGTGAGCAATTTGCTATCGAAAGAACTCCAAAAGCAGAGGTATATTCTCAAATTGAAATTGATTTGCAATTTGCTGCTAGTAATTTACCAGTAGTACAAAATACACCGGGAAGAGTAACTAAAGGTGCAGCGCAAGCTTTATTAGGAAAAGTTTATTTATATCAACAAAAGTATGATCAAGCTGCAACTGCTTTAGAAAGCGTTATTTCAAGTAGTGCCTATACTTTAATTACCGATTATAATTCAATTTTTGAAGAAGCTGGCGAAAATAATGCAGAATCTGTTTTTGAAGTACAATATTTTGACGGTCAAGGAGCAGGATTTGGTTGTTTGCAATGTAGTGAAGGTAATGTAGCTGTTGGTTTTAGTGGGGTTAGAAATTATACAGGTCCAGATTTTACATCAGGATTTAGTTTTAATGTTCCAGTTCAAGAAGTTGTAGATGCATTCGAAATTGGAGACTTAAGAAAAGAGGTAGCAATTTTAGATATTGAAGCTTGGGCAACTAGTACAGGCGCAACTTTTGGTGTTGGTTATGAACATACAGGTTATTTTAATAGAAAATATATACCTAGAACTAGAAGAGATAATGCTCAAGGTGATAGAAATTTAACAAACCCAAATAATTATAGAGCTATTCGTTATGCAGATGTTTTACTAATGGCGGCAGAAGCATTCAATAAAAGTACTACACCTAACGATACTAAAGCACAAACTTATTTAAATAGGGTGAGAGAAAGAGCTTTTGGAAATAACTCTAATAATATTATTGCAACAGGAAATGTATTGTATGAAAATATACTGCAAGAAAGAAGAGTGGAGCTAGTAGGAGAAGGTCATCGATTTTTTGACTTAGTTAGAACTGGTAAAGCTGTTTCCGAAATTAATGGTTTTGTTGCAGGTAAACACGAAATATTTCCTATTCCAGCTATAGAAATTCAGTTAACAGGTAATCGTTGGTTACAAAATCCTAATTACTAAAAATAAAATAATGAAAAAAAATAAAAATATTTATAAAATCTTTTTTATGCTATTTTTAATAGTAGCGTGTTCAGACAATTTAAGAGATATCTCCTTTGCAGATAATATAGCAGTTCCAACAAATATTTCAGCAATCTATAACATCACTCAAGATAACACAGGTTCTGTTACAATTACACCAAATGCAGATGGAGCTCAAAGTTTCGATGTTTACTTTGGTGATTCTACAACTGCGCCTGCAATTGTAAATCAAGGTGAAAGTGCTAGCCACATTTACGCAGAAGGAACTTATCAAGTAAAAGTTGTTGCATCAAATTTAAATGGAGATACAGCAGAAGTAATTCAGCAATTAGTTGTTTCATTTAAAGCTCCACAAAATTTAGTGGTAGTTTTAGAAAATGATGCAGCTATTTCTAAACAAGTAAATATTACTGCAAATGCAGACTTTGCTACAATGTTTGAATTTAATTCTGGGGAAACTGGAGTTACTCAACCAGTAAAAACTGGCAACATTGGTTCAACAATCTCATATCAATACGAAAATTCGGGTACGTACGCTGTGAAGGTTATAGCTAAAGGTGGTGCAATAGAAACCACTGAATTTAGTGTAGATTTTAATGTTACAGAAATTTTAGCACCAATATCTTCTGCAACTTCACCACCAACTAGAGATGCAAGTGATGTAATTTCTATTTTTAGTGATGCTTATACAAATGTGGCAGGAACTGATTTTTATCCAAATTGGGGCCAAAGCACTCAGTACACAGCTTTCGATTTAAATGGTGACGCTATTATTCAATATACTAATTTAAATTATCAAGGTATAAATATAGGTTCAGAAGTTAATGCCTCATCTATGGAAATGCTTCATATAGATATTTGGACAGCAGATGCAACATCAATAAATATTTACCCTTTACCAAATGGGGTTCAACCAGCAGATGAAAGATTTGTTACGAAAACTTTAGTTGCTGACCAGTGGAATAGTTTTGATATACCAATGACAGATTTTACAGATAAAGGCTTAACAGTTGATAAATTATTACAATTTAAGTTTGTAGGTTCTGGAACGGTGTTTTTAGATAACTTATATTTTTATAAGGCAAGTGCAGCATCAACTTTTAATGATGGATTATTATCAAATGGTGACTTTCAAAGTGGAAGCGAATCTTGGATTGTAGGCACTGATGATAATGCTCCTGCACCAGTAGTAACAAATAGTGGTAATACTCATTATTCTAGAAATGTAACAGTTGCAGGGAATCCTTGGGAAGTTAATATGAGTCAAAAAGTAGCAATTATTGAAGGCAATACTTATACTTTAACTTTTGATGCCTGGTCAAACTCAAACAGAACTTTAATAGCAGGTATAGGGTTAAGTGCAAATCCATGGTCTAATAGTACAGAAACTGTAAATATAACGGCAACAAAAACTACATATTCACTTACATTATCTTCAGCAGGTTTTGGAGCGCCTAATGCTCGTGTTATTTTCGATATGGGTGCGGATGTTGGTCTGGTAAATATTGATAATGTATCGTTATTTTTAGGAAATGGGAACATATTAACGAACGGAAATTTTCAAAATGGAAGTAATTCATGGCTTGTAGGGGTAGACGATAACTCTTCTGCGCCAGTAGTTACAAATTCTGGCAACACATACTATTCAGTTAATGTTGCAGCAGCAGGAAATCCATGGGAGGTTAACATGAGCCAAAAAGTAGCCATTATTCAAGGTAATACCTACACGTTTACCTTTGACGCTTGGTCAGATAGAAATAGACCAATAGTTGCAGGAATTGGGTTAAGCGGAGATCCGTGGTCAAATAATTCAGAAACTGTAAACATTACTTCAACAAGAAGTACGTACACACTTACATTAACTGCTTCAGGTTTTGGAGCATCAAATGCAAGAGTAATATTTGATTCTGGAGCAGCAGCAGGGCAAGTTAATATTGACAATGTTTCTTTATCAAGTAATTAAGAAAAATGTATAATTTTATTAAAATATAAAAGATGAAAAATATTAAAAATTTTTATATACTCCTATTTTCCTTAACAATAGCTTTTTATAGTTGTCAAGAAAATGATTATTCGTTTGGAGAAATAATAGCACCTTCAAATATTCAAATTACAGCAGAAATTGTTGGAGCAGATTCTAATAATCCAAATGGAGATGGGAGCGGAGTGGTAAACTTTACAGCGACTGCAGATAATGCGGTTTCTTATAAGTATGTTTTTAATGGCTCAGAAACCGTTGCTTTATCGGGTAAAACAAGTATTAGTTTTAGTTCTATAGGATTAAATAAATATACAGTTACTGTTGTAGCTTCTGGCACTGCCGGCGTTTCTTCAAGCAAAGCAGTGCAGGTAGATGTTTTATCTACATATGCTGCTCCCAATGATTTAAAAGCAAAATTATTTGGATTTGATGCTGCAGATCCTTCTGCGGTAACAACTAAAACATGGAAAATTCAATCAGCAAAACCAGGTCATTTCGGTTTAGGTCCGGTTGGAGGCTCATTACCTACAGAGTGGTACGGTGCAGGGGTAGATGAGAAAGTAGGCTTAGGAATGTACGATGACCGTTTTGTCTTTAGCTCTGACGGTTCTTTTACATATACAACTAATGGAACTATTTTTGGGAGAACACCATATATTGTTAATGATTTAGGTCCTAATACTACGGGTAATGTAAATGGTCCTGAAATTGAAAATTATTTGTTTGATGATTTTACAGGAGCTTATACTTTAACAGCTCCAGGTGGAGTCGAAACAATCAGTTTTTCTGGTAATGGATTTATTGGATACTATACAGGTGGAAATCATAAATATCAAATTTTTGATAGAGGAGTTCCCAATGAAATGGTATTAAGAACAACAGATGGAAACTCTCAGTTTGACTGGTGGTTTATAATTGTACTTGAATAATAAAGTTTATATTAATAAAAAGGTCAGTATTTTACTGGCCTTTTTTATAAATATAACAAAAGCTTCAGAAAACAAAAAGGTTAAATTTTCTGATTAATGCTTTTTAATGATCTTTTATAGAATTTATAAAGACCAAAAATTGTTTTACCTATTATTCTATAATAAGATTAAACAATACACCACCACAACATCAATAGACAATAAGTAAACAGAAGTAACTTAATTATCTCTATATATGTCATATAATCAGGCCTTTTAATAAAATAATACATTGTATGTTTTTTGTTTAGGTCTTTTTTAATGATTTTAAAATAAAATTTTTAGTTTTATAAAAATAAAAAAGAGCTAATCAAACTTCACAACATTTAAACAGATAAAACGAAAAACCTTTTTCTTTAAAAAAAAAATTATGAAAAATATTTTCTTGACAATACTTCTTTTTTTATTCATTCTAAATGGATTTGCACAAGCAGACAAAGTTGCTGTATTCAACAATGAACAAGGAATGAAATTTGTCGTTAATGGAAAAGATTTTATGATAAATGGTATGAATTGGGATTATATTCCCGTTGGCACTAACTTTTCCTACAGTTTATGGAGACAACCTGATGATTTAATCAAAGCTGCTTTAGATTCAGAAATGGAGTTGCTTAAAAATATGGGTGTCAATACCATTCGTGTTTATACAGGAATACAACCTAAATGGATTGCTTATATCCATGAAAATTACGGTATATATACAATGCTTAACCATTCTTTTGGTAGGTATGGTTTAACTATTAATGGTGTTTGGAAAGCAGTTACAGATTATAGAGATCCAGCAACTCAAAAAATTTTAATATCAGAAGCTACTGATATGGCCAAGACTTATAAAAATACTCCAGGATTACTTTTATTCTTATTAGGTAATGAAAATAATTATGGACTTTTTTGGGCAGGTGCAGAAACAGAAGATTTTCCTGATGAGGAGGATAAAAAAGCAGAAGTTGGTGAAAAGCGTGGAAGACCAATGTATAAGTTAATGAACGATGCGGCCGTTAAAATTAAAGCTATAGACGGTTCTCATCCAGTAGCTATTTGTAATGGCGATGTCCTTTTTGTAGATATTATTGCACAAGAATGTAAAGACGTTGACATTTATGGAACTAATATGTATCGTGGTAAATCATTTGGAGACGCTTTTAAAGTAATAAGAGATAAATTAAATAAACCAATTCTTTTTACAGAATTTGGAGCAGATGCGTTTAATGCAATAACCAACCAAGAAGACCAAAAAATGCAAGCATTTTACATGGTTCAAAACTGGAAAGAAATTTATCAAAATGCAGCGGGGCTTGGAAAAGCTAATAACTCAATTGGTGGTTTTACATTTCAGTTTTCTGATGGATGGTGGAAATACGGTCAAACTAAAAACTTGGATGTTCATGATAATAATGCCTCTTGGTTAGGTGGTGGATATGATTTAGATACAAAAGATGGTAGCAATAACATGAATGAAGAGTGGTTTGGTATTTGTGCCAAAGGCCCAACTAATTCTGCTGGTTTATACACATTATATCCAAGAGCTGCATATTATGCTTTAAAACAAGCACACAGCATCAATCCATACAACTTGGGAGTTACTGGAGAATCTGTAACAAATCATTTTAATGATATTCAGTTAATGGATGCTGTTTTAAGAGCTAGAGCAGATAAAGCTGCTATGGGAGGCAATGAAAAAATTCGCCTAAGTAATATGAGAGCAGAGTTTACAACATTTAATACAGGAGGCTCTTTATTAACGACTCCACAATTTGCAGACGGAGCTGGTGATGCTTTTCCTGATAGATTAGGTTTTGATCATATGCAATCTTATTTCGTTGGTGTTCAGGGTCAACCTTCAGCAAATATTAAAGCAGAAGTTAATTTTAATATTTTAGGAAATGTTGCAGGGAATCCTATTGATGATATCTTTTACGAAAATGTTGGTAGACCAACTCAAGTAGAAACGCCAAATGGTACCGCAACTATAACAGATAATAATAGACTTAGAGTCTATAATGCAGAATTTGAATGGAATGCAGAAGATTTCGATTTAAGAGGTTTTTATAGAACAGGTCATTATCATTGGGGTTATGAAGGAGATTTTTTTGCTTTGTACCCAGAAGCATATTATGGACCTAATTTAGATATCTACAATGGTGAAATTTCTGGAATTGAAGTAGACGGAAAAGGTGCTTTATCAGGATTAAAAGCTGCTTTTGGTCCGCAACTATGGTGGGGAGCAAACCCAGCTGTTTTATTAAAGTATCAAAGAACTATAAAAGGCTTAGACTTTTCAGCAATTTATCATAAGGATATAGTTTCAGGTTCAGGTTTAGATGAAAATGGAAACAGAGTTTTAGATCCTACACAACTAAGAACAGGAGTAATACCTGCTTTACCAACAGAAAGAGCATCAATCGCTGTTGAGAAAAAATTAGATAATTTTGGAATTAAACTTGGTGCTATTTGGGGAGGAAAGCCTTTAAACGGTAGAGTATATCAAGATATAAATGAAAATGGTCAGGTTGTAAATGATAAAATCCAATCTACAGACAATTTTGGAGGTAAAGCAAAAATAACCTATACAAATGCAGGTTTTAATTGGTATGCGCAAGGTTCTGTTATGGGCTTAGTTGCAAACGGTGGCGCAGATGCTACACTTACATTTACAGGTTGGAAATTAAAAGATTCTGGAAGTGGTAATATGAGTAATGTACTTACGGGTGTTGCTTATAACTTTGGTGGTAAATTTCAAATTGCACCAAATTTTATGTATCAAAAACCATTAGTAGAAGCGATGCCAAATGGAGTTAGTGCACCAGGAAGATTAAGAAATTTTGTTGACGATCCCTTTGTTGTAAGAGCAGGTAATAGAGAGATGACAGCTGGAGAAATTTTATTCACTTTTGATCCTACTCCAGGAACTTATATGTATGAATTTGATAACGATAAAGCAGAAGACGCAAAATTTGCAATGAATTTAGGTTTTATCTATAGACAATTACCAACCACACAAGATGCTGCTATTGGTTTCTTAGCAAATCGTTCTTCATTTGCTTTCTCAAAATCGGCTCCAGCGGCAGACTTATGGGAAATACATTCAAGAATGGTCTCTAAAATAAATCCAGACTTAGGCTTAATAGCAAACTTCTATTATGGTACTGGTCAAGCAAACGGAGATAGCGAAAGATTAATATACAGAGGTGGTGTAGATTTAAGAATGATTTATAATAAAATGAAACTTACTGGAATGCTAAAAGTAAACGATTGGGGACCTTTTGATTATCATAGGGATTTTAACTTAACTTTTCCATTACAATTAATGCTAGATTTTTCAACTTCAGTAGGAAAACCTAATTGGCTTGTATTACCGGATACTAAAGTGGGTATTAGAGGAACTTGGAGAGCTTTAGATCAATTTTCACCCAGATATTTACCAAATGAAACTACAAATGAGTTTGATACTGCACCTACTATCAGTCCTGTTGGTTTTTCAAACGGTTCTGAGTGGGAGATAAGAACATATATACATATCAATATAGGGAAATAAAAATTTTATAAAAATGAAAAAAAATAAGTTTAATAATTTAATAAATATTGCATTTCTAGGAATCTTAACTTTTACCATTTCTAGTTGTGAGAGAGAGATCTCTCAAGATGCGGAATTAACTGGTTATCCAACTAATGGAGATGTTTTTATAGATGCTTTTAGTGGTGGTTTAGAATATTATCCTTACCAAGGGTCTAAGCAGACTGCTTTTTCGGTTGATACAGAAACAAAGTATGAGGGAAGAGCTTCAATGCGTTTTGATGTGCCAAACTTTGGTGATCCAGACGGAGCATTTGCAGGAGCAATTTTTAGAGATGAAAATGGTGGAAGGGATTTAACTGGCTATGATGCGCTTACCTTTTGGGCAAAATCTTCAAAGGCAGCTACCATTAATGATATCGGTTTTGGTCAAGATTTTGGTGAAAATAAATTCCAAGTAAGTAAACAAGGCCTTCGTTTAACTACGAATTGGGTAAAATATACAATTCCAATACCAATGGCATCTAAACTTACCAAAGAAAGTGGTTTAATGTGGTTTGCAGAAGGACCTGAAGGTGGAGATGGTTATTCTTTTTGGATAGATGAATTAAAATTTGAAAAACTAGGAACTGTGGCACAACTTAGACCAGCTATCCAAAATGGAGAACATATTATCACAGATTCATTTATTGGTGTAAATGTTAAAGTTGCAGGTTTAGTTCAAACCTATAATTTAGGTTCCGGGATTGATCAAATAATAGCAGTAGCACCTAATTATTTTCAATTCACATCTTCAGATTCATCGGTAGCTACAGTAAGTGAATCAGGTTCAGTAGAAGTTATTTCTGAAGGAACAGCTGTTATTACTGCAACTTTGGGAGATTTAGCAGCATTAGGTTCGTTAACAATTAATTCAAGAGGTTATTTTGTGTTTCCAGCAAAACCAACCAGAGATTCTAGTAAAGTAATATCCATATTTAGTGACTATTATACCAATACACCTGTGGATTTTTATAATGGATATTGGGAACCATATCAAACTACGCTATCTGCAGATTTTAATGTTAGTGGTGATAATATTCTAAATTACACTAATTTTAACTTTGTTGGTATTCAATTTGCAAATCCAGTTGTAGATGCTACCCAAAAAGCTAACTTACATTTTGATTTGTACATACCAGGAGTGGTGCCATCAAACTTCGACTTTTTAGTAACTATTGTAGATTTTGGACCAGACCAAGCTAGTGGCGGTGGTGATGATACTAGAAAACAGTTATTTGTTAGAAAATCAGCAAGTATTGTTGCTAATGCATGGATGCCCATAGAGTTCTCTTTAGCATCAACAGCAAGAGGAAGTGTAGGGCAAATTATCTTTGAAAACATTAATTTTTCAACTCTAAGAAATATTTATTTAGATAATATTTATTTTTATGAATAAAAAGAACATTGTAAAATCATAAAAAATAAAAATATGAATTTTTTAAATAAAAATACATTTAAACTTTTAGGGAAATCTCTAGCAACAATGTTTTTAGTTTTAATTTACAGTTGTTCAGAAAATGAGACACAAACCGTTACAACTATGAATAATTTAGTTTGGGAAGATGATTTTAACAATGCGGGATCTGTAGATGCTACAAAATGGTCTTTCGATATTGGAAAGGGTAGTAATGGTTGGGGTAATAACGAATTACAATATTACACTAATCGATCAGAAAATGTTCAAGTAAAAGATGGTATGCTTCATATTACCGCATTTAAAGAATCTTATTTAGGGTCTGCTTATACATCTGGACGAATTCTTACAAAAGAAATTTATGACCAAAAATATGGGCGTTTTGAAGCAAGAATCAAATTACCCTGGGGCAAAGGCTTATGGCCAGCATTTTGGTTGCTAGGATCTGATATTGATACTGTTGGGTGGCCAAATTGCGGAGAAATTGATGTTATGGAATATGTTGGTCAAGCACCAACAGTAACTCACGGATCTATCCATGGACCTAATTATTTTGGAGGTGATGCAATTACAAAAAGTTACACTTTATTAAATGATAGATTTGATACCGATTTTCATGTTTTTGGAATCGAATGGGGAGAAAATTATATAAACTACTATGTAGATGATGTTTTATATAATCAAATTACACCTAGTGATTTGCCAGAAGGTTCTAAATGGGTATTTAATGATAGATCATTTTTTATCATTTTAAACTTAGCTGTTGGAGGTTCTTTTGTGGGTGCACCTAATTCAGAAACTCAGTTTCCACAAACAATGATCGTAGATTATGTAAAAGCTTACAAATAAAAAAAATAACTAAGAAAAATTAAACAAATAAATTATTTTCACAAATTTAATATGATCTTTAAATCAACAAATAAAGTTACTGGTGAGTTAGTAACTATAGCAAACGAATCTTATTACAAAATTTCTAATAGTCACACAATGCGTCCTTTTTTTATGACGATTGTCTCTGACTCTAATCATTGGATGTTTATTTCAAGTAATGGAGGTTTAACTGCAGGTAGAAAAAATGCAGAATATGCTATTTTTCCATATTATACAGATGACAAAATAACAGAATTAGCAGAAACTACAGGTTGTAAATCAATCTTTAGAATTCAAAAAAATAACAAAACGCTTTTATGGGAACCTTTTTCTGAAAGACAGGCAGGCACCTATTCTATAGTTAGAAATCTTTATAAAAATGAATTCGGAAATAAAATTATTTTTGAAGAGATCAATGAAGATTTACAACTTACTTTTAAATATCAATGGAATTCTAGCGATCAATTTGGCTTTGTTAGAAAAGCAACTTTGGTAAACAATTCTGATGAAAATTTAGATATTTCTATTTTAGACGGATTTCAAGATATCATTCCTTACGGAGTAAGTTCAGACTTGCAAGGTATTAGAAGTAATTTAGTAGATGCTTATAAAAAATGCGAATTAGAAGTAGATTCAGGTTTAGGTATTTTTGCTTTAAGTGCAATTATTGTTGATAAAGCAGAACCAAGTGAAGCTTTAAAAGCAAATTTAGTTTGGTCCTTAGGATTCAAAAACCCTACACATTTGTTATCCTCTTTGCAATTAAATAATTTTAGAAGAGGCGTAAAATTGGTGCAAGAAGTAGATGTTAAAGCAGAAAAAGGAGCTTATTTTTTAAATGCTGATATTCAATTATCTTCCAAACAAGAAAAGTCTTGGTTACAAGTTGCAAACGTAAATCAAACAGTTTCTGATGTTATTCAAATTTCAGAATTAATCAAAAATGATGCAAGTTTAGAAAAGCTTTTAGAAGAAAGCATCGAAGCCGGAACTAAAAAATTAATCAAATTAGCCGCAGCTTCTGATGGATTACAACTTTCTAACGATCCATTAATCAATACAAGACACTTTTCAAATACACTTTTCAATATTATGAGAGGTGGTATTTTTGATGACAATTATACCATCGAAAAAGAAGATTTTACAACCTATTTATCAAAAGCAAACAAACCCTTATTTGCAACTAAAAAAGAATCTTTAAAAAATTTACCAGAAAAATTCACGCTAGATTTTATTAAAAATTTAGCTGAAAAAGATGCCGATAAAGATTTTAAAAGATTGTGCTTAGAATATTTACCATTAAAATTTAGTAGAAGACATGGAGATCCAAGTAGACCTTGGAATAAGTTTTCCATTAATACAAAAAGTGATGTTGATGGCTCTAAAATTTTAGATTATGAAGGAAACTGGAGAGACATTTTTCAAAACTGGGAAGCATTAGCACATTCATATCCTCAGTTTATCGAGAGTATGATTCATAAATTTTTAAATGCAACTACTTTTGAAGGTTATAATCCTTACAGAGTTACAAAAGGTGGTTTTGATTGGGAAGTAATTGAAGAACACGATCCTTGGTCTTATATTGGCTATTGGGGCGATCATCAAGTAATTTATTTGTTAAAATTTTTAGAGTTTATAGAAAAACATTATCCGTCTAAATTAGCAGATTTATTTACAGATGAAGTTTTTGTATATGCAAATGTGCCTTACAAAATAAAATCGTACACAGATATTTTAAAGAATTCAAAAGATACTATCGATTTTGACCATAGTTTAAATGCAAAGATTGATGAAAGAAGAGCAGTAATTGGCGCTGATGGTTCTTTATTAACAGATAAAAATAACAACGTATACAAAGTAAATTTAATTGAAAAACTGTTAGTTACTGTTTTGGCAAAAGTATCAAACTTTATTCCTGAAGGCGGAATTTGGTTAAACACACAAAGACCAGAATGGAATGACGCAAACAACGCTTTAGTTGGTAATGGCGTTTCTATGGTTACTTTAAATTACTTAAGAAGATTTATCAATTTCTTTGAAGAAATTGTAGAAAAATCAGATTTAGAAACAGTAGATCTTTCGAATGAAGTTGCCTTTTTATTCTCAGATATTTTAAAAACATTGTATTCAAATACAGGTATTTTATCTGGCAAAGTGTCTGATAAAGATAGAAAAACAGTGTTAGACGGTTTAGGAAATCCTGCCAGTGAATATAGAGAATTTATTTATGAAAACGGATTTACAGCTAAAAAATCTTCTGTAACTAAAGCGTCTTTATTACACTTTTTTGAAATCACTAAAAAATATTTAGATCATAGTATTAGAGCAAATAAACGTCAAGACAATATGTATCATGCATATAATTTAATGACGATTAACAATACAGACGAAGTTTCTATTGCTTATTTATCAGAAATGTTAGAAGGTCAAGTTGCGGCATTAAGTTCTGGTTATTTGTCACCAAACCAAGCACTTGACTTATTAGACGGATTAAAAGCATCTGCATTATTTAGAGCAGACCAATACAGTTATATTTTATATCCGAATAAAAACTTACCAAGATTTACCAAGAAGAATAATATAGCATCAGAAAAAGTTGAAAATTCTAAACTATTGCAACAACTTATTCAAGACGGAAATAAACAAGTAATTGAAAAAGACGTTTTAGGAAATTATCATTTTAACGGAGGTTTTAACAACGCAAATAGTGTAAAAGCTGCTTTAGAAAATTTATCAGAAGGATATAAAGACTTAGTAGCAAAAGAATCTAAATACGTTTTACAGGTTTTTGAAGAAATTTTTGATCACAAATCTTTTACAGGTCGTTCAGGAACTTTCTTTGGTTTTGAAGGTTTAGGTTCTATTTATTGGCACATGGTTTCTAAACTGTTATTAGCGGTGCAAGAAAATTGTTTATTAGCCGTAAAAACAGGAGCAAGTGAACTTGTAATTGGTAAATTATTAGACCATTATTACGAAATAAATGCAGGAATTGGAGTACATAAATCACCAGAATTATATGGTGCTTTTCCTACGGATGCATACTCGCATACACCAGCAACAAAAGGAGCACAACAACCAGGAATGACTGGTCAAGTAAAAGAAGATTTGTTAAGTAGATTTGGTGAGTTAGGCGTTTTTGTTGAAGACGGAAAAGTTGTTTTTATGCCAAGATTATTAAAAAAATCAGAATTTTTAAATGCGCCCGAAGTATTTGATTATATAGACATTAACAATGAGAAACATCAATTAAATATTGAGAAAGATCAAATGTGTTATACCTATTGTCAAGTGCCAATTATTTATAGTTTATCAAACAAAATTGGTGTAGAAGTTCTTTTTAATGATAGCTCAAAAACAAATTTTGATAGCTTGACTTTGGATGCTGAAACAAGTACAAAAATGTTTAACAGAACAAACAAAATTAACCATATAATAGTATCAATTATTAAATAAAGTTGATGAAAAGCCGCAATATAATTTACATCATTTGTTGCTTATCGTTAATAGGAATTATCGCGAATGGTAAAATGAAAAAAAGTAAAGAAGCTCAAATAGAACAGAAAGTAGATTCTCTTTTAAAGTTAATGACTTTAGAAGAGAAAATTGGACAAATGTCTCAAATAAGACATTTTGAAGAAGCTGCTGACGATCATATTACTTCTAAATTTATAGGCTCAGTTATTCATACACAAGGGCCAAATCCTGGAAAAACAGCTTTAGATTGGCAAAAGAGGTTTACAGAGCTTCAAAAGAAAGCACTTTCTACAAGATTAGGCATTCCTTTATTATTTGCGGTTGATGCTGTTCATGGTCAAAATACGTTTGAAGGCGCTACTATTTTTCCGCATAATATTGGTTTAGGCGCAACAGGAAATGAAAAATTAGTTGAAGAAATTGCCAAGATAACGGCATTAGAAAGTCAAGCAACTGGTTTTAACTGGGTTTTTTCGCCTTGTATTGCAATTCCGTTTAATGAAAAATGGGGGCGTGTTTATGAGGCATTTTCAGAAAGCACAGAACTCACAGAAAAGTTAACAAAAGCTGCTATAAAAGGACTTCAAGGAAATTTAGCAGATGCAACAACTGTAATGGCAACTGCTAAACATTTTATTGGTGATGGTGCTACAGATTTTGGGGTTGAAGGAGGAGAAACTTCTTTAACATCAACAGAAATTAAAGAACGTTTGTTGGCGCCTTATAAAGTAGCGGTTAAAGAAAACGTAGGTGCTGTTATGGCATCGTTTAACACAATTTCTGGTATTTCTATGCATGCACACAAAGCGCTAATTACTGATACTTTAAAAGTTGGGATGAATTTTGATGGAATTGTAGTTTCTGATTGGAAAGCCTATTCTCGTTTTGGAGAAAATGATATTGTAAATGCTGGTATAGACGTTATTATGGCGGTTGATGGTGATCTAGAACTTTTTCAGAATGGCTTAAAAGAAGGCGTGAAAAATAATTCTGTTTCTATGTTTAGAATTGATGACGCAGTAAGAAGAATTCTTCGTCAAAAATTTAGATTAGGCTTATTTAAAAATCCTTTTCCAGATACCACATTAGTGCCTAAAATAGGAAGTAAAGAACACAGAAACATTGCAAAACAAGCAGTTAGAGAGTCTTTAGTTTTGCTAAAAAATAAGAATGCTATTTTACCTTTATCAAAAGAAACAAAGAAAATTGTGGTGGTTGGCGAACATGCAAATTCTTCTGGTTTACAATCTGGCGGTTGGACTGTAAATTGGCAAGGAACACACAAAAACTATAAAGGAGCAACTACTATTTTAAACGGAATTAAAAAACTAGCAAAAGGAACCATAGTTTATGATAAAGATGCAACTCAAAATCATTTTGATGCAGATGTAGCGATTATTGTTGTTGGCGAAAACCCGTATGCAGAATTCTTTGGAGATATTGGACACGAGTCAAATACGTTGCAATTAACCTTAACAGAAACGCACCAAAAGTATCTAAAAACGTATCAAGAAAAAGGGATTAAAACAATTGTAGTTTTAGTTTCTGGCAGACCTTTAGTGGTTACAAAACAAATACAAAAATCGGATGCTTTTATTGCAGCCTGGTTAATAGGATCTGAAGGTAAAGGTGTTGCAGAAGTGCTTTTTGGAGATTATAATTTCTCTGGAAAATTGCCCCATTCTTGGCCAAAATCTGTAGAAGATTTTAAAGGAAAATACGGTCCCAATTTTTGGGATGATTCAATAAAACCCCTATATCCTTTGGGATATGGTTTAAAATATTAAGAAAAAAAAGAAGTAAGAACAATCATTATCAACATAAAAGATGAAATCAAATTTAAATATAATAAGAACGATTTTTGTTTTAAGTATTGGTTTTGCATGCAGTTCTAATAAAGTGAACACAAAAGCAGTAAAGGAAGAACGAAAAGAAGAAATGACAGCAGCCAAAATTTTAGGAAATCCGGATTATTTAGCAATTTCTTATGGAGGATATAGAGAAAAGTCAAGAGAAGACTATCAACCTACAATTCCCCAATTAAAAGAAGACTTAAAGTTGATGCACGCTATGGGCATTCGCATTATTAGAACTTATAATGTACAACCAAAACTGCCACATGCAGCAAATGTATTAGAAGCAATTCATCAACTTAAAAAAGAAGATGCAAGTTTTGAAATGTATGTAATGTTGGGTGCCTGGATCGATTGCTTAAATGCCTGGACTGATAAAGCCCCAAATCATGAGGTAGAAAGTGCCCAAAATGAAGGTGAAATTGCAAGAGCAGTAGCTTTGGCAAATAAATATCCAGACATTGTAAAAGTAATTGCGGTAGGTAATGAAGCGATGGTGAGGTGGGCTACAAGTTATTTTGTAAGACCAAATATTATTTTAAAATGGGTAAATCATCTACAAAAATTAAAGAAAGAAAATAAACTTTCTAAAGATTTATGGATTACTTGTTCAGACGATTTTGCTTCTTGGGGTGGAGGAGATGAAACTTATAGAGTTAAAGAACTAGAAGACATTATAAAAGCGGTTGATTATGTTTCTATGCACACATATCCATATCATAACTCGCATTACAGTCCAGAATTTTGGAAAGTTCCAAAACATGAGCAAAAGTTATTAAAAAAAGATAAAGTAGATTCTGCAATGAATCGTGCTTTAAATTTTGCAAAGAATCAATATCATAATGTTTCAGAATATGTAAAAAGTATAGATTCTACAAAAACAATTCATATTGGTGAAACCGGTTGGGCAACTATTTCTGATGGTCATTATGGTAAAGATGGTTCTAGAGCAACCGATGAATACAAGCAAGGTTTATACTACAATCTTTTGAGAGAATGGACTAAGAAAGAAGGAATTTCTTGTTTCTATTTTGAAGCTTTTGATGAACAATGGAAAGATGCGCAAAATGCGAAAGGCTCAGAAAATCACTTTGGATTATTTACATTAAAAGGAGAGGCTAAGTTTCCTATTTGGAACTTAGTTGATGAAGGAGTTTTTAAGGATTTAAAGAGAGGTGGTAACCCGATTATTAAAACTTTTAACGGAGATAAAGACGCATTAATGAAAACGGTATTAATACCAAACACAGAGTATCCGAAATAATTAATTATGAAAATAATAAATTTTTTTTTCTATTTATTTTTATCATTTATGATCATAAGTTGCGAACCTAAACAAGAAGTATTAGCTGTGGAAGTTTTCGAAACTTCTGCAAATGGAAATAATTTAACCAAATTAGAAAATTTTTCTTCGGATGAAAATCAAGAAAATAGCATTCAAATTAAATTATTACCAGAACAAAAAAGACAAAAAATAACGGGTTTTGGCGGTTCTTTTACAGAATCATCAGCGTATTTATTAAATAGTATCAGCAAAAAAAATAGAGATAATATTATTGAAGCTTATTTTGGTGAAAGTGGTGCAAAATATTCTTTAACAAGAACGCACATGAATTCTTGCGATTTTTCTTTAAGTCAATATTCATATGCACCAGTTGAAGATGACAAAGAACTTGTACATTTTTCTGTAGATGAAGATAAAGATGATATCATTCCGTTTATAAAAGATGCAATGAAAGTGTCTAAAGACGGCTTTAAAATTTTAGCATCACCTTGGACGGCTTCTCCTTGGATGAAGGATAATAAGAGTTGGTTAGGAGGAAAGTTATTACCAGAATATTATGATACTTGGGCATTATTTTTCTCTAAATATGTGTCAGCTTATAATGCAGAAGGTATTGATATTTGGGGGTTTACAGTAGAAAACGAACCTTTAGGAAATGATAAAAATTGGGAAAGTATGCATTATACACCTGATGAAATGACCAATTTTGTGCAACATCATTTAGGGCCTAAATTAGAAGCAGATTATCCAAAGGTAAAAATATTAGGCTATGATCAAAATAGAGAGCATTTAAATGAGTGGGTAGATTCAATGTATAAAAATGAGGAAACTTCAAAATATTTTGACGGAACGGCAATACATTGGTATGCAAGTACCTATGATTATTTTCCAGAACAATTACAATACGCTCATAACAAAGCGCCAAATAAATATTTAATTCAATCAGAAGCTTGTGTAGATTCAGAAATACCAAAATGGAAAGATGATGCTTGGTATTGGAAAAAAGAAGCTACCGATTGGGGTTGGGATTGGGCTCCAGAAAAAGACAAGTATTTACATCCAAAGTACTCGCCAGTAAACAGATATGCAAGAGATATTATAGGTTGTTTAAACAACTATGTAGACGGTTGGATTGACTGGAATATGGTTTTAGACAGGCAAGGAGGTCCAAATTGGTTTAAAAATTGGTGTGTGGCACCAGTAATTGTAGATCCAGAAAAAGACGAAGTATACTTTACACCAATTTACTATACATTATCTCATTTTAGCAGATTTATAAGACCAGAAGCAACGATTATATCTTTAGAAAATTCTGACAAAGAATTAATGGTTACTGCTGCAAAAAATACCGATGGAACAATTGCAGTAGTTGTCTTTAATGAAGGTAAAAAAACAAAAAACATAAATTTAATTTTAGATCAAAAAAGTATAAATATAGTTATACAAGGACAGGCAATTCAAACTATTGTAATTGCTAATTAAAAAATAAATCAACTAAAAATACCAATAAAAATATGTCACAAACAACAGGAGAAACGCATAAAGTTCCAATGGGACAAAAAATTGCTTTTGGATTAGGAATGTTAGCCAATCAGATGTTTCCTGCGGCTTTGGGTATCTTTATGGTTGTTTTAATTCAAGATTTGGGATTCCCTACTTGGATGTGGGGAATTCTATTTTTTCTTCCTAGAGTTTTCGATTCTATAACAGATCCTATAATGGGCTTTATATCAGACAATACAAGGTCTATTTGGGGAAGACGTAGACATTATGTGTTTTTAGGAGCCATTATTATGGGTATTTCATTTGCATTGATGTGGCAATTGTATAAAGTAGATAGTTTAAGTTATAACTTTACTTATTTTTTAATTTGGTCTTTAGTATTTTATTTAGGATTAACTATTTTTTCGGTTCCTTATGTTGCAATGGGATATGAAATGAGTGATGATTTTCATGAGCGTACAGATATCATGGCAATTGCACAATGGATAGGACAATGGGCTTGGGTAATTGCACCTTGGTTTTGGGTAATTATGTATGATCCAACTTGGTTTGAGGGTGGTGCTGCAGAAGCAACCAGATCGTTAGCTATTTGGGTAGGTGTTATCTGCGCTATTTTAGCAATGATTCCGTCTTTTTTTATAAAAAGTGAATCAACCAAAGATGACGAAACTTTAACGCCTCTAACTTTAAAAACAATAGGAGGCAGTTTAAAAGAAATTTTAGGAAATTTTAAAGAAGCATTTAAAATTCCAGTTTTTAGAAAATTATGTTTTTCAACATTTTTAATTTTTAATGCGTTTAACACGGTAGCAGGTTTTTCGTTCTTTATTGTAGTGTATTACTTGTTTAATGGAGATGCTCCCGCTGCGGGTCTTTGGCCAACTTTATTAGGTAGTGTAGGTGCATTAGTAACTACTTTTTTAGTGATTCCTATTGTGGCAAAGTTGTCAAAAACAATGGGTAAAAAGAAAGCTTTTTTAGTTTCACAAGGAATCTCTGTGATAGGATATATAATGCTGTGGTTTTTATTTATCCCAGGTAAACCATATATGTTTTTATTTGCATTGCCTTTTTTCTCTTTCGGAATTGGAAGTTTATTTACTCTAATGATGTCCATGACTTCGGATGTTATAGATATTGATGAATTAAATACAGGTAAACGAAGAGAAGGGGTTTTTGGCGCTATTTATTGGTGGATGGTAAAGTTTGGTTTTGCAATTGCAGGGCTATTAACCGGTGCTATTATGGCATTGGTTGGGTTTGTTCCCGATGCAGAAAACTCTGAAGCGTCTATTACAGGAATTAGAATATTCTATTCAGGTTTGCCAATACTGGGTACACTTGGCGCCATGTGGATTATGCGTAATTATGATCTTACAGAAGAAAGAGCATTAGAAATTAGTGCTGAACTTGCAAAAAGAAAACAGAAAAGAAAGCAGCAACCAATAACAAGTGGTTATGGAGCAGGCAATCTTTTACCTTCTTTAACTAATAGTATAAAATTAGATAATTTTATACAAACAGATTATTCAACTAAAACTTTAGAGGATTTAAAAGAACTTTTTTCGGCAAAACTAGAAAGTGGTTTACATGGTTTATGCTTTAGCCCTTATTTAAAAAGTCAAAATGTTGGAGATATTTTGTCAGAAGAACAAATTATCCGTAGGTTAAAAATAATTTCTCCTTACACAAAATGGATTCGTACTTTTTCTTCAACAGAAGGGCACGAGTTTATTCCTGAAAATGCACATCAAAAAGGTTTAAAAACTATTGTTGGTGCTTGGATAAGTAAAGATAAAGATAGAAATGAAAAAGAAATTAATGCATTAATACAATTAGCTAAATCAGGAAAAGTTGATATAGCTGCAGTTGGTAATGAAGTATTATTAAGAAAAGATATCTCAGAAGATGAGTTACTAGGATACATTAATAGAGTAAAGGAAGCGTTAGCAGGAACAGGTATTCCGGTTGGTTATGTAGATACATATTACGAATACTACCAACATCCTAAGTTAATTGAAGCATCAGAAATTATATTAGTAAATTGTTATCCCTTCTGGGAAGGATATGATGTTGATGAGTCTTTAACGTTGTTAAGGCAAATGCTAGAAATCACAAAAAATCTTGCAAAAAATAAAAAAGTTATCATTGCAGAATCAGGCTGGCCAAGTCAAGGGCAATCTAAAGAAGATGCAATTCCATCTAAAATAAATGCAATGAAGTATTTTATTGCAACTCAAGAATGGGCCCAGGATCAAAATATAGAAATGTTCCATTTCTCTTCTTTTGATGAAACTTGGAAAGTTGATATTGAAGGAGAGTTAGGTGCAAGATGGGGTATTTGGGATAAAGATGAAAAATTTAAATACAATTAAAAAAATATAAAAATACCTTAAAATGTCATATAGAAAAGAACAACATCTTTTTGCTCAACAAGAGAAAAGTAAAGTATTTAAACAAAATATTGGAGTTGAGTTCAAGGAATATTCGGAAAAAGATTTAGTTACACTTTGGAGAGAAACTTTAGATACAGGAATGCATGGTATTTGTTTTAGTATGTATGAAGATGGTCAAGAGCCAGGTGATAAAATTACAGAAGAGCAAGTAGAAAGAAGAATCAAAATTTTACAACCATATACAAAATGGGTTCGTTCTTTTTCATGTATAGAAGGTAATGAACATATTCCTAGAATAGCAAAAAAATACGGAATTAAAACAATGGTTGGTGCCTGGTTAGGAGACGATTTAGTAAAAAATGAAGAAGAAATTGAAGCTTTAATTCAGTTAGCAAAAGAAGGTTGTGTAGATATTGCAGCGGTTGGTAACGAAGTTTTGTATCGTAAAGAACTTACCGAAGAAGAGTTATTGGTTTATATTAAAAGGGTAAAAGATGCTTTACCCGAAATTGAAGTTGGTTATGTAGACGCGTATTATGAGTTTGCCAAAAGACCCTCTATTACAGAGGCTTGCGATGTTATTTTAGCAAATTGCTATCCGTATTGGGAAGGCTGTAATATCGACTATTCTTTAAACCATATGCAAGAAATGTATAAAATTGCAAAAGAAGCAGGAAAAGGGAAAAGAACAATTATAACAGAAACTGGTTGGCCAAGTCAAGGAAGTAGTCTAGGTGGTGCGCATTCTAGTGCTAAAAACACAATGAAATACTTTATCAATTCACAAGTTTGGTCTGAGGTAGATGATGTAGAAATGTTTTATTTTTCGTCGTTTGATGAATCTTGGAAAGTTGGTGCAGAAGGAGATGTTGGAGCTTATTGGGGTTTGTGGGATAAGCACGAAAAGCTAAAGTTTTAATCTCTAAGATTATTAAAAATATAACATAAAGTTCAGTATAGTAAAATATATTGAACTTTTTCATTTATCAAAACTACACTCTAAAATCATTAAAATCAATAGATTAAATACGACCCATACATTACCCATACAAGAGTGTGTTTATGAGTAAAATTGTTTTCTATGTTAAAAATAAATAACTTATGAAATGATAGCTTTAGTTATAGATTGTAGATGAAATTATAGTTTTTTTAAGGATGTATGTTTTTTGTAGTGGTATTATTATTGTATTCGCAATAAAAGAAAGTTAAGTTTGGTAAACAATAACTTAAATATATTATAGTATGAAAAAAATTACTTTATTTTTAGCCTTGTTGATATCATCAATAGGGTTTTCACAAACTTACGATTTATTAGAATCATTTAATGGTACTGGATATGAGGGTGCTTTTGGAGATACAGCTGCAGAATATGCAACGGATCCAAGTGGTTCTGATCAAGTAGTCAAAATAACTAGTAATGCTGGTGGTACAGTATGGCAAGGTGTAAACGTTGTTTTAACTAACGATTATAAATTGACTTCCGATACACAGCTTACAATGCAGTTAGATGTTTACTCAACTACAGCAATAACCATTGCACCAAAAGCGCAAGGTGGTGTATCAGGAGCTCCTGATTCAGTTACTTCTGTAAGTCATACAGGATCAGGATGGGAAACTTTAACGTTAAGCTTTGACAAAAGCTTAGATGGTAAGGTTCCTGCAAATGGTATTTATGCCGATTTTGCGCTTCATATCAATTGGGACACTGCGGGTAATTCTTTTGGAGCACCAGATGGTAGGGTTTTTTACATTAAGAATCTTAGAGGGTTGTCTGTTACTGTAGCAACTGCACCTGCTTACGATTTATTAGAATCATTTAATGGTACTGGATATGAGGGTGCTTTTGGAGATACAGCTGCAGAATATGCAACGGATCCAAGTGGTTCTGATCAAGTAGTGAAAATAACTAGTAATGCTGGTGGTACAGTATGGCAAGGTGTAAACGTTGTTTTAACTAACAATTATAAATTGACTTCCGATACACAGCTTACAATGCAGTTAGATGTGTACTCAACCACAGCAATAACTATTGCACCAAAAGCGCAAGGTGGTGTATCAGGAGCTCCTGATTCAGTTACTTCTGTAAGTCATACAGGATCAGGATGGGAAACCTTAACGTTAACCTTTGATAAAAGTTTAGATGGTAAGGTTCCTGCAAATGGTATTTATGCCGATTTTGCGCTTCATATCAATTGGGATATCGCTGGTAACACTTTTGGAGCGGCAGATGGAAGAGTTTTTTACATTAAGAATCTTAAAGGGTTATCTGTTACTGTAGCACCTGTTGTAGATCCTGCTCCAACGACTGCACCAAATACACCACCAACGTATGCTGCAGCAAACGTTATAGGTCTGTACAGCGAAGCTTACGCAAGTGTTGGTCTTAATAATGTAACTTGGGATGATTCTCAATCAGAGGAAGTAACAATAGCTGATAATAAAGTATTAAAAGTTAAATCTGCTAATTTTTTAGGCTCTACACTAGGTACACCTGTTGATGCAACAGCTATGACTCATTTTCATATTGATTACTGGATAGGAACTGACTATTCAGTAGGGCAAGTTTTTAATCCTAAATTATCAAATCATGCAAACAATGCAGGAGAAACTAATGCGAAAGATATGTCTATTGAAATAACTTCACAAGAACAAGTGAAAATTTGGAGATCTGCTGATATTGCTTTAGGTACATCAGGAGAATTCAATAGAAATAACATTAAAGAGTTTTTAATTACTGTAGCAAATAAAACAAGTGTTTTTTATATTGATAATATTTACATGTATGTTGCAGGAACTGCAAGCACAGTGAATAACGAATTATTAGGTTTTTCTATGTATCCAAACCCATCATCTGATAGATTAAATATTTCTGCTAAAGAAAATATTCAAAATGCTCAAATATTTAATGTGATTGGTAAAAATGTAATGAATGTTAATGTAAACGATACAAAAGCTTCAATTAATATTTCTAATTTATCTTCTGGAATTTACTTAATTAAATACAATGTAAATGGAAAAGTTGGTACTGCTAAATTTATTAAGGAATAAGTAAACTTAATTCCAATAAAATTAAACGCTCAAATTAACTTTTGAGCGTTTTTTTTGTGCTATAATTTTTTAGTTAATTGTGTATTCTTCATCTAAAATGAATATCTTTATTGCTAAATTATACTTCTGTTGAAAAATTCTACAAAATATTATTGGATAGCTCTTTTTTTTTCCCTGATGCTAAGCTGTTCAAAAAATAATAGTACTACGGATAAAAAAAGTAATTACTTAATTAATGAAACAAGTCCTTATTTGTTGCAACACTCATATAATCCTGTAAATTGGAAATCTTGGAATTCAAAAACATTAGAACTTGCAAAAAAAGAAAATAAGCTAATTATTATTTCTGTAGGTTATTCAGCTTGCCATTGGTGCCATGTAATGGAAGAAGAAAGTTTTGAGAACGATTCTATTGATAAAATTATGAATGATAATTTTATCAATATAAAAGTAGATAGAGAAGAAAGACCAGATGTAGATAAAGTATATATGAATTCTTAGCAGTTAATGACTGGAAGTAATGGTTGGAATTAAGTTGTCTTACATTTCTAGACGTTAAACCCATCTGTGGAGGCACGTATTTTAAAAAGAGCAAGGTTATAAAGTTTTAATTAGTAACTTTAAATTACACAAAGAAGAATCTTAAAAGCAATTGAAATTGTATACAACCTAACAAAAGGTCAATTATTTTTTTTAAATAGTTTCTTATTTCCGTCATTTAATTTTAAAGAGGTCTTTAGTTGGATTTTTAATAATTTTGCTTAGCTCAATTTAAATTTAGCACAAAAAAAACCGAGCGACATGCTCGGTTTTTTTACTTTATAAACCTGTTAATTTATTTTTGCTCGTTGGCTTTTATAGCATCTAAATATTCTTGATAACGTTTACCGTATACAGAGTTTTTTACTTTAGGTGTTAAGCTTGCATTTACAGTATCTAACATTTTTATACTGGCATCATACATCTCTGTTAAAGCAATGTATGGAGCAACTTCAAAATCAGCATTTGTTAGTGCAAAATTAGTGGTATATAAAACCCTTCTTCTTACCAATCTTTTATAATCTTCTTCTAGTTTTATAATTAAACCGTCGTCTTTTGCTTTTTTGGCTTCAAAATCTTTTTTGATAAAATCTAAACGTTCGTTTTGAAACCTTTTACTTATAACATTGTATTTGTCTAAAATTTCTTGATTTTTAGAGCCTGTAATTTGTGGAGTATAACCAAATTCCGCAATATTATCATTAATTGTAATAACTCCTTCTTCACCAAAAAATAAGATTCTTTTATCTGTTGTATTCCCATCAAAGGTTAAATAATACAAAACAGGTGATACTACATTGTCTGTTAAAAGAAACATGTCAGATCCATTTAAAGAAATAGAATCTACTGATACTAACAAAGTATCTACCATCTTTTGTAAGTATAAAGTCCCCTTTTTAAGGCCTTTAATTTGTCCTTGAACAATCATGTTTCCTTCTTTTTTAGAAGAACAAGCAAAAAGTAGTATTGATAAAGCTAAAAGAGCAGTAATTTTTTTCATTTTTATATAAATTTTGGTCTGCAAATATGCTGATTTTTTTTATAAATTGGATGCTAATTCCATTAAAATAGTACAAGCAATTGCACCAACTGTCCCAATTGCATAACCAAAAACAGCTAATAGAACTCCAACACTTGCCAATGATGGGTGAAAAGCCTGTGCAACAATAGGGGCAGAAGCTGCACCACCAACATTAGCTTGGCTTCCTACAGCTAAAAAGAAATAGGGAGCTCTAATAATTTTGGCAACTAAAATTAATAATACTGCATGAATCGTCATCCAAACTAAACCAATAACCATTAAACCTGGATTTTCAAAAGCTTGATTTAAATCCATTTTCATACCAATAGTGGCTACTAAAATATATATAAAAACGCTTCCTAATTTACTAGCCCCAGCACCTTCATAATTTCTTGCTCTCGTAAAAGATAATACAATGGCAGCTAATGTAGAAATGCTAATTAACCAGAAAAATTCAGAATCTAAAAAAGAGAAAATATTTCGCCAAGTTTGTGATGTTAAAGAACTAACCACATCAGCAAAAAATGCACTTAAATAGTTAGCTAAAAAGTGCCCGAAACCAACAGTTCCGAAAGCAATTGCCAACATTACCATTAAATCTGTAAGTGAAGGATTTCTTTTAACTTTTTTAGTGAATTTGATCACTTTTTCTTTTAATTCTTCGATAGCAGAATTATCAGCTTTTAGCCATTTATTTATTTTTTCTTTTTTACCAATACCAATTAATAAAATTGCCATCCAAATATTGGCAACAATAATATCAACTATAACCATGCCACCATATTTTGCAGGGTTGTATTTGTAAATTTCTAACATGGCAGTTTGGTTTGCACCACCGCCTATCCAGCTTCCTGCAAGTGTAGAGAGTCCTCTCCAAACTGCGTCAAAATCTGATCCACCAACAGTTTCTGGCGAAAAAATTGAAATTAATAAAATTGCTAAAGGTCCACCAATTATAATACCAACAGTTCCTGTAAAAAACATAATTAACGCTTTAGATCCTAAATTAAAAATGGCTTTTAAATCTATGCTTAACGTCATTAAAACTAGAGCTGCGGGTAATAAAAACCGACTGGATACAAAATATAATTGAGAACTATTTTTTACAACTTCACCAGTAGTTGTTTCAGTTTCCCATTCTGGAGATATAATTCTAAAAGTTGTAAAAAGGGCAGGAATAAAATAGGCCATAAATAAACCAGGTACAATCGTATAAAATTTATGCCAAAAGCCTGTTTTTATTTTTTCAGTGTAAAAAACAAACCCTAAAGAAATCATTAAAATACCAAATACAATGGCATCATTTGTAAAAATTGGTTGAGTCATAAATGTATAATTTTAAAAGAAATCTGTATTTAGCAATACTCCCAATCTTATTCTTTTTAGAGTGTTTGTATCTTGTTTTATTTGAAAATAGCCGATTTTAAATTTAAGATTTTTATCAATTTTATGAATAAACCCAGCACCTGTCCAATTTTGTCCAATTACATTTCCTTTAAAATTTAAGAAAATTTCATTAAACGCATATACACTCCAATTTTTAGAAAGAGGATAGTTTAGGTTTAGATCATAACGAAACCAGTTTATTGTTTCATCTATAAAATCTCTGTGAGTGAATCGATGTTCTAATCTAAAACGATGTCTAGCTTTAAATTTTTGCCAGTTCGAAGTTACATTTAAATCTTCATACAATCTCCATTCATATAAATGAATAGACGGAATATCATAGGCTAAATCTCCTGAAGCATAACTAACGCCTATTGTAAAATTAGTTTTTTTATTGAACGCATAATTAACTCCTAGTCTATAAATTTCTTGTTGAAATTGGCTAGTAACTTCAAAATATCTAAAATGAGCCATTGTTTGTATCGAATATTTATCCGATAGTTTATGAGTACCATTATACATATACCAGGCTCCTAATTTATTCTCAGCAGATTTTTGTGCTTGAGCTTTAGAAAAGAAAAGAGTCAAGAGCAAAAGAAAACTTATTCTCTTCATAGAATTTTAGTTTATTGAATAAATTTTAGTTTCTTTAAATTTAGATATTTCAATTTTCTCAGTAGCCGTTTTGTAAGTTAACCAATCCGTATTAAAAAATGTATTTGTTTCAGAAACTGCTTTTGTGTAGGTTTCTTTAAACTGATTTATCAATTGGGTTTCTGTGGTAGTTTGTTCTCCAAAACGGGAACTAACATAGTAGCTTGCAAGTCCATAACGTTGTGTTACGGTAACTTCTGGATTTCTTGTAATTCCTTGTCTTTTGTCAACTTTACCTAAGTATAATGCAATTAAATCATCAATTATTTTAATGATTTCCGTAGATGATTTTATTTCTGTTTCAAACTTTTTTGCATCTTCTTTTGTTAGTTGAGATTTTATAGTCTCGGCAGTATTTTTACTTTCTACTAATTGTTTTACAATGGCTGTAATTTTTTCTTGATACGTTTCAAGTTCCTTGCTAGCATTGTACTTTTGATTGATGGCTTCTTCAGAAAGTTGCAATCTTGGATCAAATTCAACTTTAATATCTTGTTCAGAAACAGCATCTCTAAAAGTCATTTTTAAACGATATATTCCTGGTTTTACAGAAATTCCACTTGGTTCGCTTTTAGATTTTTTAATTGTTCTAGAAGCACTTTCTACACCTTTTTCATCTAAATACCAGGTTATTTTATGAACACCGTTTTCTTTAGGAACTTTAAATTTTAAGGTTCTAATTTGTCTTTCACCATCAAAAATTTCTAGTTTTATTGAATCGTTTTTTGTAATATTTTCTTTTTTATCTGATTCTTCATTAGAAACTACTAGATCACCATCCTCTTTATTTTCCTCTGATTTTTCACCCTCATCAGTAACAGACATGTTTTCATTTTTTTTCGCATCAGGATTATTGATATAATAAGAAATAATTGCTCCACGGCCTCTATTTTCTCCATGGTACATTGCATCTGCACCAAATCTACTTCCTGTTGGCTGTTGTGTTTCTGCTTGATATGCAGTTGGTGGTGCAAATAATTCTAATTTTTTAGAAATGATAGTTCCTTTTGCGATGGCTCTTAAAGGGCGGATATCATCTAAAACCCAAGCTGCGCGACCAAAAGTTCCGATAATTAAATCGTTTTCTCTTGGGTGAATTACTAAATCTTTAACAGGAACAGTTGGGAAACCTTCATTCCATTTTGTCCATTTTTCGCCTGCATTTATAGAAATATATAAACCATCATCGGTTCCTAAAAACAATAAATTTTCATTTTCAGGATCTTCAATAATACACAAAGTATAACTTTGCACATCATTTTCATCAACTATACGTTCCCAAGATTTCCCATAATTCTTTGTTCTGTAAGCATATGGTGTATAATTAAAACGTCTGTAATCATTTGCAATTAACAAGGCTTCACCTTTATTTTTGTTGGAAGCTTTTATTTGCGTAATCCAACTATTTTCTGGTAAACCTTTGATGTTTTTTGCAACGTTTGTCCAAGTTTGTCCACCATTTTTTGTAATGTGTACTTGACCATCATCCGTAGCTGCCCAAAGCATATTTTTTTCCAAAACCGATGGTTCTATTACTAAAATTGTACAGTGATTTTCTGCACCTGTTGCATCCATCGTTAAACCACCACTTTCTCCTTGTTTTAGTTTCTCTGGGTTATTGGTTGATAAATCAGGCGAAACAACTTTCCAAGTTAATCCTTTATCTGTGGATTTATGTACAAACTGACTTCCGAAGTATAACGTATTATTGTCAAAAGGATCCATATTTATAGCTGCATTCCAGTTAAAACGCAATTCAACAGTTGCATCAGCATGTGTTGGTTTTACGGAATAATTATTACCTGTGAGGTAATCATATCTTACAACAGAACCTTGTTGACTCATAGACCAGCCGTATCTTGAATCGTCTTTATCCGGAACTACGTCAAAACCGTCTCCAAAACTAATTTCTTGCCAATAAGAATTTCTGATTCCTTGCGCTTTCCATACATAAGCTGGACCTCTCCAAGAACCATTGTCTTGCATGCCGCCGTATACATTGTATGGAAATTCGTTGTCTACATTGATGTGATAAAATTGTGCAACAGGAATGTTACCAATAAAGCGCCAAGATTTACCGCCATCATGTGTAATATTTAAGCCACCATCATTACCATCAATCATAAATTTGCCGTTGGTTGGATGAATCCACCAAGCATGATGATCTGGATGCACACCATTATCAACCCCATAAGCAGGCATTAATTCTTTAAAGTTTTTACCACCATCTTGCGAAACGTTTATATATGTAAAAACGGTATACAACCTATTTTCATTTTGTGGATCTACATAAATTTCTGAATAATAAAAAGGACGATTTCCAATATCTTCTTTATCGTTTATTTTTTCCCATTTAAAACCACCGTCTTCACTCTTGTACAAAGCATTTTTCTTTGCTTCTATTAAAGCATATATAATATCAGAATTACTTGGCGCAATTGCAACACCAATTCTACCTAATTCTCCTGCAGGTAAACCTTCTTTTTCTGTAATTTGTTTCCAATTTTCTCCGCCATCATAAGTAATGTAAACACCACTTCCTGTTCCTCCGGATTTAAAAAACCAAGGATCACGTTTATGTTCCCAGATGGTAGCAATTAATTTATTCGGATTTTTTGGATCCATAACTAAATCTGCAGCACCCGATTTTGTATTTGTAAATAAAATTTGTTTCCAAGATTTTCCACCATCCGTAGTTTTATAAACGCCACGTTCTTTGTGTTCTCCCCAAGGCGAACCAATGGCGCCAACATACACTACATCAGAATTTGTAGGATCAATTACAACTCTATGAATATGTCTCGTTTTTTCTAAACCCATAGATTTCCAGGTTTTACCTGCGTCTAAAGATTTGTAAATTCCGAATCCGCCATTTAAACTATTTCTTGGATTTCCTTCACCAGTTCCTGCCCAAATAACACTTGGATTTGACTGCTGAATGGCAATTGCACCAATAGAAGCCGTTAGTTCTTTTTCGAAAATTGGTTCCCATTTTACACCGCCAGAAGTAGATTTCCAGATTCCACCAGAAGCAGTACCAACATATATAATTTCAGGATTAGAGGTTACCACATCTATCGAAGTTACACGGCCGGACATACCTCCTGGACCAATATTTCTTGGTTTCATGTTTTTTAGGATATCCATAGAAAACTCTTGAGAAAAGAGTAGCGAAGTAGCCCCTATAAAAAGGATTGTAAATAATTTTTTCATTGAGTTTCGTTTTTATTGATAAATGCGAACAATATACAAAATTGTGAACATTCTTTAAAAGTTGTTTATTTTTTTAACAAATTCTTTGTAAATCTAATGCTGTAGGTTTTTAATTCCGTTTAGCAATGTTTAAAAAAAGAAACTAAAACCACTTTTTATTTTCAAACTCTTAAAGTTTGATTATTTTTATCAAAATTTAATACATGAACAAGCAAGAAGAATTCTTTGAGTACATAAACAATGGGTATGCAACCAAAGGAGATTATATAGAGCTTGGCGCAGCGATGTTAGGGGAAGAAACAGTTACAAATGCGATTGTAAAAATACCATTAAGAACGCTTAATAGGCATGGTTTAATTGCTGGCGCAACAGGAACCGGAAAAACAAAAACGCTACAAGTTTTAGCTGAAAATTTATCAGAAAAAGGAATACCTGTCTTGCTGATGGATATTAAGGGAGATTTATCTGGTTTGGCACAACCAAGTCCTTGTCACCCTAAGATAGATGAACGCCATGCAAAAATTGGTTTTCCTTTTGAAGCAAAGAAGTTTCCGATAGAAGTGCTAACAATATCAGAACAAAAAGGAACAAGAATGCGCGCAACTGTATCAGAATTTGGCCCAGTTTTGTTATCCAGAATTTTAGATTTATCAGAAGTACAGCAAGGAATTCTTGCCATCATTTTTAAATATTGTGATGACAATAAATTGCCTTTATTAGATATTAAAGACTTTAAAAAAGTATTGTTATTTATTACGGATGAAGGAAAAGAGGACATTCAAAAAGAATATGGCCGCATTTCTACTTCGAGCACAGGTGCTATTTTGCGTAAAATTATAGAAATAGAACAACAAGGAGGAGATTTGTTTTTTGGAGAAAAATCTTTTGACGTAGAAGATTTAACTAGAATTGACGAAAACGGAAGAGGAATTATTTCTGTTTTGCGTTTAACAGATATTCAAGATAAACCAAAACTATTTTCTACGTTTATGATGCAATTGTTGGCAGAAATTTATGAAACTTTCCCAGAAAAAGGAGATAGTGATAGCCCAGAATTGATCATTTTTATAGATGAAGCACATTTGGTTTTTGAAGAAGCTTCTAAAGCATTATTAAATCAGATAAAAAGTATTGTAAAGCTAATTCGTTCTAAAGGAATTGGGTTGTATTTTGTAACTCAAAACCCTAATGATATTCCCGAAGATGTGTTGGCACAATTGGGGTTGAAAATTCAACATGCATTAAGAGCTTTTACAGCTAAGGATAGAAAAGCAATTAAATTGGCAGCAGAAAATTACCCTTGTTCTGTGTTTTACGATACTAAAGAAGTGTTAACGCAATTAGGAATTGGAGAAGCATTTGTATCTGTCTTAAACGAAAAAGGAATACCTACACCATTAGCTAGAACCATGTTGCGTGCGCCCATGAGTAGAATGGATATTTTAACAGATAAAGAATTGAACACTGTTATAGACAACTCTAGGTTGATACATAAATATAACCAAGAATTAGATAGAGAAAGTGCCTACGAAATGCTTAATAGTAAAATAGAAAAGATTAATTTAGCCGAGGAAATAGTCATTAAGGACGCATTGGATCAAAAAGAAAGAGAAAGAAATCAAAAATCTCTATCAAGAACTTATACAACCAGCAGTTCTAGGCAAAATCCAATTGTAAAAGTATTAACAAGTGCCACTTTTATTAGAGCCGTTTTTGGTATTTTAAAAAAAGTGATTAAATAAGAAAATTAAAATCTAACCGTTTAAATAAAAAATAAAAACAATTAAAAATGAATAAAAAAAACGCCTTATCTATACTTGTAATTGTATTTTCATTATTAATTATCAGCTGTAATAAAAGTAATGATTTTAAAATTGAAAAAGGAAAAGTGGGTAAAATTACAGAAACCACAAAAATAACCGATTTACAAAACATATTTAAAAACGATTCTATTGTTAAAAATTTAAGCGAAGGTGCTTTAGGTGATAATTATTTTCAAGACGATGATGAATATCTAATTTTTGAAAAAGGGGGTAACCTTCTACTTACAGTAATACCAAAAGAACAATTAGATTCTACATCAACTATAAAAAGTATTGAAATTCATGATATTCGTTTTAAGACTAAAAACGGAATTAGTTTAAGTTCTAACTTTTCTGAAATTAATGCAACTAATATTTTGAGACCAGAATCTACCTTGCAGTCTGTTACGCTTTTTTTAGACGAATTAAATGCAACAATTACTATTGATAAAGATGAATTAGGTATTAAAGATTTTATAACTCAAAAAATATCTTTAGAACAAATTCCTGATTTAGCGAAAATAAAATCATTTATTGTTTGGTTTATCTAGGGCGTATCACGTAATAAAAACGTGACCGCGCTTTACATTATATCTTTTTAGTTAAAAAACTAAAAAGGATGCCATTTCAATCGCTTACGCAAATTCAGTATGAAAAAAAAATATACAATTCAACATAAACCATTTGTTGTGCCAACAACAGATGGTAAATTAATTGAAGAGCATTTTGGCAATGCTACAGATAAAAACCCACAAATAAGTATTGCGCACATGGTAGCGCCACCAAAATGGAAAGAACCATTCCAAACACCTGCATTTGATGAATATACTTATATAATTAAAGGTAAAAAACAGTTTATTATAGACGACGAAATTATCGTTTTAGAAGCGGGCCAATCCATTAAAATAGAAAAAAACACACGTGTTCAATATTCAAACCCATTTGAGATCGATTGTGAATATTTAGCAGTTTGTTTGCCTGCGTTTTCTATAGATTTGGTAAATAGAGAAGAGTAGAAAATTAATATTCTTGAGTTGTTACTGTTTTTTTTAAGTTTACAAACTTATTATTTTTCTTTTTGTTAAGGTAATGTCTTAAAACACCACCTTTAACATTATTTACATCAAATTCAATAATAAAAGCTTCCACATCTATTTTTTGGATAATTCTATACATTTTTTTAATATCTATTCTGTTAACCACAGAGTGGATAATATCAAAATCTTCAGCCTTTCCGTTACTTCCAAACCCAGAACTACCCTTGTAAACCAATACTAGCAATTAGAATTCCTATAAATACTTGAAAATGTTCGAAAAAAGCCTCTAAATTATTTTTAAAATTCATTATTTAATTTTGGTTTTTTCTTTTACACGCTAATAATGTATTTTTTAGTAGCATTGCAATTGTCATCGGTCCAACGCCACCAGGAACAGGCGTAATAAAAGCTGCTTTTTCGGCAACTTCTTCAAAAGCAACATCGCCAACTAATCTAAAGCCATTTTTCTTACTAGAATCTGCTAAACGTGTAATACCAACATCGATAATAGTAACTTGATTTTTAACCATGTCTGCTTTTAAAAACTCAGGAATACCAATTGCAGCAATAATAATATCAGCTTGTAAAGTAATCTCTTTAAGATTTTTAGTTCTACTATGACACATGGTTACAGTTGCATTACCAATCTTTCTTTTTTGCGATAATAAAATACTCATTGGGCTACCAACTATGTGGCTTCGACCTAAAACAACAACATGTTTTCCAGAAGTTTCAACATTGTATCTGTCTAGTAATTCTAGAATCCCGAATGGAGTTGCTGAAATAAATGTGGGCAGATTTAAAGCCATTTTTCCAACATTTGTAGGATGAAAGCCATCAACATCTTTATCAGGATTAATTGCCATTAATATTTTTTGTTCGTCAATGTGTTTAGGTAAAGGAAGCTGAACAATAAAACCGTCTATATCCTTATCAACATTTAAAATTGCTATTTCATTTAGCAAATCATCTTCGGTTGTTTCATCTGACAATCGTATTAAAGTAGACTCAAAGCCAACTCTTTCACAAGCTTTTACTTTTGCATTTACATAGGTAATACTAGCACCATCATGACCAACAATAACCGCTGCTAAATGCGGAGTTTTGTATCCTTTATCTTTTAATTCTCTTACCTCTAAAGCAATTTCTTCTTTAATATCTGCCGAGGTTTTTTTTCCGTCTAATAAAATCATTTTTCGTTTAATGTATAAATTATGATTGTTGTGTTAAAATTATTGAATTCTTTTAAGATACTATAATTAGTAGCTAAATCTTTTATTTCTTCTTCGGATAAATTATAAACTGTGGCATAAAACACATATTTATTTTTTCCGTTAAACTTTGCAAATGCTCTTTTATCACCACTTAAATCAATAAGATCAATAGTGGTGTAATTAGGAAAAAAGCTACCTATATCATTTATATTTATTTTATTTTTATCTAAGTATTCTATTGCTTTTATCCTTAAAGAATGATAGGGTGTATGGCCTAACGTTGCGCGCCAACCTTGCGATAAGGATTTTGGATATACCCAAAGATTACCAGAAAGCAAACCAACAAAAAGTAAAATATACAATTTCTTTTTTGATGAATAAAAATCACTTATAATCTTAAAAGCAAACAAGTTAAAGCAGATATAAGAAACTATAAAGTATCTAATGCCAACTGAATTTTTTACACTTAAAATTGTTAAAACAATAAAAATTACAGCGCTAATTGTTAATAATAAAAGTTGTTTGTTTTTTTTTGATTCTATTATTTTTTTTCCGTAAACAGCAAAGCTGATAAGAATAAAAAGCATTATAAAAATTCTACCAAAATCTAAAAATCGCCAAGTTAAAACAATGGTATTTCTTATAAAATAATTAAGATCTGCTAAATGCCATAAACCAACCCAAGGCGAATCTGGATGTGTTTGTAACCATCCTTTTGTTAAAAGGCGCCATCCAACAAACATAAAAGCGGGTAAACTTGCTATGAGGTAAAATAACAAAAACTTAAAAGTGATACTATTTTTAATTTTTTCTTTCTGATAAAAAATTTTGTTAAGAAAGTCGAATAAAAAAATACCTGCAAAAAGCATCATACTTCTGTAGGAAACAATACTTAAGAAAAATAGCCCTATAAATTTTAGAGTATTATTTTTTTGAAGAATAGAATTTACCGTTAAGAAAAAGAAAAAAAGCATTATTACCTCCATATTTACGAGCACCAGACAAGTAGAAACAGAGGGATCAACGATAATTAATAAAAAGGCAAAAAATTGGAATCCTCTTTTTAATATAAAATAACTTATAAATTTATAAAGCTGATAAAAAAAACCAATTATAAAGGGTAGAATTGCTAAATGAGAAACCCAAAGTTCGTGGCCAAATATCCGCCAGAAAACAGCTAAAATAAATCCTAGAAAAGGTGGATGACCAGGATCAAAACTATCTGGCATAGACCAATTAAAGATTGAATTATAATACAATTGATTGCCCATTTTAGAGCCAAAAAGAATGTCGTCATCAAACATTCCAAAATTTTTTGAAATAAGGAAAATTAAAACGCCAAGAAAAAGGAAGAAGAAATTTTCTATTTTTATTTTTAAAAAATAAGAGTGTATTTGTGTTTTCATTTTACATAAAAAAAGCTGCACAAGGCAGCTTCGTTTTATTTCATTCCTTGCATCATTTGCATCATTTTTTTGCTACCACCACCTTGCATCATCTTCATCATCTTACTCATTTGTTGAAATTGTTTCATCAATTGATTTACATCTTGTATGGTAGTTCCAGATCCTTTTGCAATTCTCTTTTTTCTACTTGCATCTATTGTATTTGGTGTGCTTCTTTCATCTGGCGTCATAGAATGAATAATTGCCTCAATTCCTTTAAAAGCGTCATCATCAATATCTACATCTTTCATTGCTTTACCAGCACCCGGAATCATACCGACTAAATCTTTCATGCTTCCCATCTTTTTGATTTGTTGAATCTGACTTAAAAAGTCATCAAAACCAAACTGATTTTTAGCTATCTTTTTTTGTAATTTCCTAGCTTCCTCCTCATCGTATTGATCTTGAGCTCGTTCAACAAGAGAAATAACATCTCCCATTCCTAAGATACGATCTGCCATTCTATCTGGATGAAAAACATCAATAGCATCCATTTTTTCTCCTGTTCCAATAAATTTTATTGGTTTATTAACAACAGATTTTATAGATAAAGCAGCTCCACCACGAGTATCACCGTCTAATTTTGTAAGAACAACCCCATCAAAATTTAAGATATCATTAAAAGCTTTTGCAGTATTTACAGCATCTTGTCCAGTCATAGAATCTACCACAAATAATGTTTCTTGCGGGTTAACGGCTTTATGAATGTCAGATATTTCAGTCATCATCGCTTTGTCTACAGCTAAACGACCAGCAGTGTCAATGATAACAACATTTTTGCCATTTGCTTTGGCATATTTTACAGCGTTTTGAGAAATTTCTACAGGATTATTATTACCAACTTCGGCATACACTTCAACACCAATTTGTTCTCCAACAATTTGTAATTGATTTATAGCAGCAGGTCTGTAAACATCACAACCAACTAAAAGGACTTGTTTTGATTTTTTATTTTTTAAATAATTTGCTAATTTTCCTGAAAAAGTGGTTTTACCAGAACCCTGTAAACCAGACATTAAAATTACCGTTGGTGAGCCTCCTAAATTTACTCCAACAGTTTCGCCGCCCATTAATTCTGTAAGTTGATCTTTTACCAACTTTACCATTAATTGTCCTGGATTCAGCGTTGTTAGTACATCTTGACCTATTGCTTCGGTTTGTACTTTTTTAGTGAATTCTTTGGCAATTTTAAAGTTAACATCGGCATCTAAAAGTGCTCGTCTAACCTCTTTCAAAGTTTCTGCAACGTTTACTTCTGTAATTTTACCATGACCTTTTAAGGTGTGTAGGGCTTTATCTAATTTATCACTTAAATTATCGAACATAATTTTGTCTAATTTTTAGGAGTTACAAATATAAGAATTAGAGATGATTAGTAAAGTGATAAAAGGGAGTTTTTTAATTATTTAGTCTTTAAAAACAAGCTTGTAAAAAAGTTGATTAAGTGTATAAATATGGATATTAGAAAAATTATGAAGGATATAATTAAAACTTGATCTAAATCCATAAAATATAAAAAATTAGTACCTGTTAATTTGTTGTTAGGTTCTAAAATAAAAATTATATGCATAAAGGGTATTAGAGAAACTATTTGTAAAAATAGATGTGCTGTAGTTAACCATAATTTGGGTACTTTTTTTGCCCAAATTAAGCAGAAATAATTTAAACCAATTAAAAAAAAGAAAATAGCAGAAATATAGCACCACAAATCTTTAAAAAAAACGAAATACGTCCCAAAAATGGCAATGTTTGCAATACTTTCTTTTTTATAGAATCCTAGTAAAACAAAAGTGAATGCGAATCCAAAGAAAAAAAGATGTGGTTTTGTAATTATTTTTTTCATTTTTAAATTCTAAAACTAGATTTTAAAGATATTTTTTTCAAAAAGATTTAAAATATTTTTTACTTATCTGGAACAAATTCAAGCGCGGCTCCATTAATACAATGGCGTTTTCCGGTAGTCTCTCTTGGTCCATCATCAAATGAATGCCCTAAATGCCCACCACAAGTTTTACATTTTAATTCAGTTCTTGCATAACCAATTTTGTAATCAACATCTAATTCAACATTCCCTTTTTCTGCTCTATCGAAAGATGGCCAGCCAGAACCTGAATCAAATTTGTATTCAGATTTATATAAAGCTGTTTTACAGGCTGCGCAAACATAAACTCCTTTTTTGTGATTATCATTAAAATCGCTTGAATATGCCCTTTCTGTACCTGCTTCTCTTAAGACATTGTATTGCAAAGGAGAAAGTAACTTTTTCCATTCTGTAGCTGTTTTTTCAACTTTGTAGGTTTTCTTTTTTTTTGATTGATTTTGTGCATTTCCTACACAACTGATCATCAACAGTAAAACAACTATACTTGCTATTCTTTTCATATATTCTAAAGTGTAAAATTAATTAGTGTTTTTGTTAATATAATTTATAGAAGCGTTTATTCGTTTTTATAAAAACGTTTTCTTTACAAATTTAGACGAATATTTATAAGATAGCTTACAGTTAAACATTTTTTAAATCACTATTTAAATTAGTGCTATTTTTATAAAGTCTTAGTTTTAGAAAAATAGAATACGTAATTTTATTAAAAATTATATCACTTTACATAAGTGCCTAAAATATATGTTTAGTGTCTTGTAATAGAATTAAAAAAATTAAAAATATGAAAAAAATAGTAGTTTTAGTAGCATCCGTTTTTCTTTTTGCAGCATGCAGCACTGTGCCAATTACAAACAGAAAACGAATTAATTTTGTAAGTGATGCTCAAGTTTTGCCGGCAAGTTTTGCACAGTACAGGGGTTTTTTGGAAGAAAATAAACTTTCTTTGAACAAAGATATGACGAATCAGGTTAAAGAAGTGGGTAAAAACATTTCAGCGGCAGTAGACCGTTTTATGAGAGCAAATAGTATGGTTGAAGAGGCAAATTCGTATCAATGGGAATTTAATTTAGTAGAAGATAAAACTGTTAATGCATGGTGTATGCCAGGCGGAAAAGTTGTTTTTTACACAGGTATTATGCCAATTTGCGCAAATAATAATGGAGTAGCTGCAGTTATGGGGCACGAAGTTGCGCATGCATTTGCAAAACATGGTCAAGAAAGAATGACGAATTCTTACGGTCAACAAATAGGTGGTTTATTAGTTGCTTTAGGAACTTCTACTAAAAGTACAGAATCCCAACAAATTTGGAATACAGCTTTTGGTATTACTTCAGGTTTAGGAATGTTAAAGTTTAGCAGAATTCATGAGCAAGAAGCAGACAGATTAGGGTTAATTTTTATGATTATGGCAGGTTATGAAGGCACAGAAGCTTCAGAAGTTTGGGTAAGAATGAATCAAAAATCAGAAGGAAGCTCTCAACCAGAAATTTTAAGCACACACCCTTCAAATGAATCTAGAACAGAAGATTTGAGAAGTTATTTACCAACTGCTAAAAAATATGCGGCAGAATTTAACACAAAAGGTAATTTGCAAATCAAAAAATAGAATTACGATTAGATTTCATATATTGGACCATTCTAAAAATGATTTTTGAATGGCTTTTTATAAAAATAAGTATGTTAAAAATAGGAGATAAAAAACTAATAAATGGCTGGGCATTTTATGATTGGGCAAATTCTGTCTATTCTTTAGTAATTAGTACAGCAGTTTTTCCTTTGTATTATAGTGCTGTAACAGATGGTAAAACAGTTTTTTTTATAGGTATGAAATGGGGTCATCCAGATAGTTTGTACAGTTACGCACTTTCATTTTCTTTTTTAGTAGTGGCTTTTATCTCGCCAATTTTATCAGGAATTGCAGATTATACAGGAAGTAAGAAAAAATTTATGAAATTTTTCTGTTGGATGGGAGGGTTGTCTGTGGCAAGTTTATACTTTTTTGATGGCCTAGATACTGTTTGGATTGGAATTATTTTTACCATTTTAGCAAGTATTGGTTTTTGGGCAAGTTTGGTTTTTTATAACGCATATTTACCCGAAGTTGCACACCAAGATCAACAAGATAGAGCAAGTGCAAAAGGATTTATTTATGGGTATACAGGTTCTGTTCTCTTGTTGATTTTGAATCTTGCAATGATAATGTACCCTGGAATATTTGGATTTGATGTTAGTATTGACCAGGCAATAAGAATAAACGGAACGGAAGTACAAATTGCAGAAGCTATAAAGGCGGCAGAAAGCACGGCCTCTTCAATGGCATCTCGTATTTCTTTCGTTTTAGTAGGTGTTTGGTGGATTGGCTTTGCTCAAATTACCTTTAAAAGATTACCGAATGATGTTTACAACAAAGAACCGAAAGAAGATTATATCTGGAGAGGTTTTAGAGAATTAAAAGTTGTGGCAAAAGAAGTAGTGAATTATCCTGTTTTAAAACGTTTTTTAATCTCATTTTTTTTGTTAAGTATTGGTGTTCAAACGATTATTTTAATGGCAGCAATTTTTGGTTCAACAGAGTTGGGTTTACCAACCATGAACTTAATTCTTACTATTTTGTTAGTACAAATTGTGGCAATTTTTGGTGCATTCGTTTTTTCTAGGCTATCAGAAAAATGGGGGAATATTAAAGCTCTAAAAGTTACCATTCTAATTTGGATGATTGTTTGTTTTGCAGCCTTTATGCTTGATAAAAGCCAAGATAATGTAGCGTATTACTTTTACGGATTAGGCGTTTTATTGGGTTTTGTACAAGGAGCTATTCAATCTTTAACAAGATCTACCTATTCTAAGTTATTGCCAGAAACAGAAGATCACGCCACTTATTTTAGTTTCTACGATGTTACTGAAAAAATTGCAATTGTTTTAGGAACTTTTGTATACGGATTTTTATATGAAATAACAGACTCTATGCAATGGTCTGTATTGTGTTTAGCTATTTTCTTTTTAGCTTCTTTTATCGTTCTAAGTACTTTAAAGAAAACCAAACATGTTTATTAATAGCATATTTTTCTAATAAATATAAAGACGAATATCAAACTAGAATATCCAATAAAAAAAGGAATTATAAATTCTTTTAAATCTAAAACTAAAAGTATACTAATTAATAATAATTGAAAACCTAATCCAAAGGTTGAAATAAGAGACATAAACCAATTAGGAAGTGCTTTTCCTTTAGATGCATTTTTATCTAAAGCATAAATTATTATATCAAAAATTCCATAAAATGCTTTGTACAAAAAGAAGAGTATATTTACATTTTTTTGTTTTTCTCCTGCTAAAGCCACTGGTGTTTTGTGTTCAAAAACTCTACTTGTAGTATCTCCGTCAAATCTATTTCTTAGAATTACATAGTAATAATTGTACAAAGTTCCTTGTAATTGAATTCCGAAAAAAGCTAAAAACGTTAAAAATAAACTTGTATCTGTTAAAAACCAAATAGTAATAAAAATGATAAGGTTTAAGATAATATCAGAAACAGAATCTAAAAATCTACCTGTGTAAGACGGGGTTTCTTTTATTCTAGCCAATTCACCATCAGCAGCATCTAAAATAGACTTTAAAATTAAAAAAAAAGCGGCAGCAAAATAGTAGCCTTTAAAAATACAAAACACGCCAATTAAGCCAGAAATTACAAATGCTATTGTAACATCTACGGGCGTAAATTTTGTTGTTTTAAGTGAGTTTGCAATGATTTTTGCGAGTGGTCTTCCGTAATCAGAAAAATCAATAAATTGATGTTTTTTTGGTAATTTTGACAAATTAATACTTTTTTTAGTAGCATTTTTATGACTTTAAAAAGCTATAAAACAGCAAAATTTAATACGATGCAAAAGTAAAAAAAGCTTTACAAATTAATAACATTTTTTTTGCAATTTTTTAAAAGATGCTTAACACATAAAATTATCTGTTAAAAACAAATTAAGTATTAAAAAAAAGGCACTGTATTTTTAATACAATGCCTTAATTATTTATGTGTAATCTTAAATCTAAATAACAGTAATATCAAAAGTTATCTGCAGATCTGTTGCACCGCCGGCATTTGAAATATCACCAGTATTTACGCCAGTTGCAGCTTTGTTTGGCTCATGTCTTAAAATTATTGTAAAAGATCCAGCACCTGCACTTCCAGTTAATACATTAAATTTAACACCAACTGGATTTCCATTGCTGTCTTGATCAGTATATGTTGCGGTTGCTATATTATTTGTAAATGAGAAAAAGAATTGATGATCCACAGCTTCTTCTAAAATTTCTAAGGTAACATTATCAGCTGGACTTTCTGTTTCATTTAAAATCTCTAAAGTTGCAGCATACGTTTTATTTTTATCTAAAGCTCCTGAAACAGTTATTACGGGTTCGTTTGGCCCATCGCCATCTAAATCTTTACTTTCTAAAATAATCGTGGCACCGCCATTTTGCGGAACTAAAGTTGCCCTTACTGTTGTAATTACCTCTTCTTCATTAATAACTATTGGATCCTCATTATTAGAACATGCTGCGAAAATTGATGCTATATATACTAAAATTACTATGTTTTTTATTGTTTTCATTATTTTGTTTTTTGTGTTTAATATTTAAAGTTTAATTGTAATAAATAATTTCTTCCTAGATCATCTGCAAAATATCTTAACCTATTTAAGTACTCTCTGTAATTGGTATTTAAAATATTTGTAACCGTGATTCCTATTGTTACGTTTGTTTTTTGTGATAATTTAAAGGTTGCGTCTGTATTAAAATTTAGTAAATGATAACTATTTGGAGTAGAACTAACATCAACCAAAACATTTGAATTGGTTGTGGGTATAAAAACTTCAAAATTCGTATCTGGAAATAAGTTTTGTTTAAAAACAAATTCGCTCTCTAAATTAGCATTAAATTGATACCACTTTTTATTTGTGTACCCAAAACTATTTTGAGTTCTTGCTGCTGGAATATCAATTAAATCTCTATTATTATCAATATCTTTTCCTCTAATAAAAGATGTTTTGTTATTAAAATTAATTTGATCTGTAATCTTTTGTTGCCAATTGATGTCTATACCAAATAAATTTGCGGTAGTTCTTTTATACAGCCATACAGGAAAAGCACCACGAATAGTTTGTTCTGTTCCGTTAGGCTCTATATACATAAAATTACGAATATGATTAAAAAACAACTCTACAAGTAAAGTGGTTTTTTCAGTATTAAAATGATAACTAGTAGAGGCTCTATTAGAAGTTTCTTGTGTCATTCGTAAATCACCCAACTCAATTCTTGCTGCAGAATGGTGCAAACCGTCACTAAATAATTCTGACGGATTTGGGGCTCTGCTAGCTAATGCATAATTTAAAAAGATAGCGTTTTGTTGATTCAATTCATGAGAAACCCCCAGGGATGCAGAAAAATTATGGTATTTAAATTCTGGATTTACCAACCATTGTGTATTAAAATCACCAATTATTAGATTGCTAAACTCATTGTCATAATTACGTTCACTCCATCTACTTTTAAAGTAGAATTTCTTTGCATTGATGTAATTAAAATCATAACGAAAACCAAGATCTAAATTTGTATTGTCATTTAAAATAAAATTACCAATGGTAAAAACTCCCAAATCATACTTATCATAATCGGGTATCAATCTTCTAACACCAGTATTGGGATCTGCAAAATTATTTTGATAAGCTCCCATAAAACCAACTTTATAGGTTTGGTTCGATTCAGAATCAAATTCAAAACTTGTATTTACAGCATGAGAACTTAAATTTAAATCAATGGCAGGTTTATCTTTATCAGCACCAACTCGTATGTCAAACTCAAGCCGCTGATTATTTTGATAATCATATTGTACTTTTAATTTTCCTAATTTTTTGTATCTTTTATAGAAATCCGCTTTTGCTAATTGATGCGTTACTTCTTGTTTAGGAGCGTTAATAGTGTATGAAAAATCGTTAACAACTGTTGGTTTATTCGAATTTATGGCATTTACCAAGTCTTCAATATTTCCGATATGAGAGGATTTTAAAATACCAATTTCGTTTTTAAGGTAGGTATAATAAAGGTTAAAGCCACTCTTAAATTTTTTCAAACCTGTTTGTACAGAAAAAGCTTTAGAGTTTAAACCTGTGTTAGTTAAAACATAATTTGGACTCTCAAAATCACCATATTTTTTCAGTGTTGTTTTCGCATTTACATACCAACCTTTTTTTGTTGACTTTGATATAGACGAATGAAAACTAAATCCTAGTCCGTTTGTTTGTCCTGTTAAAATACTTTTGCCATAAAGGCTATCTTTTAGAATAGCTCTATTGGGCTCTAAAACAATTACTCCTCCAATTGCATCACCACCAAATTCTAAGGCATTGGCACCTTTTATTACTGTAATTTTTTCGGCTGTATTAATATCTATATTTGGTGCATGTTCAATTCCCCATTCTTGATCTTGTAAACGAACACCATTTGTCATTAAAATAACCCTACTACTATGCAGACCGTTAATCATCGGTTTTACAATCGTATTGCCAGTATTTACAGAAGAAACTCCAGAAATGTTTTTGAGTGCATCTCCTAAATTTTGACTACTATATTTATCGATCACATCAGTTTTTAAAACAGTAGCTTGTGCTGTTTTATTTTTTGCTGATGCAGCGGATGTAATACTAACTTCTTTTAGGTCTTCTATATGATGTTCTAGAGTAAAATCCTTAAAAGTATCTTCTGTTAAGTTGATCAAAACTTCCTTTGTTTCACAAGAAATATGAGAGAAAATTACTTGAAGTTCTCCTTTACATAAGTTTTTAATTTCGAATTTTCCTTGATAATCTGAAGTCGTGTATTTATCTGAATTTTTTAAATAAATTGTTGCTCCAAATATCGAAGTTCCGTCATGATAATCAGTAACAATACCTTTAAATGTATATGAACAGTCTTGTGCATATCCCGAAAAAAAGAGACTACAAAACAGTGCACATAAAAAGATTTTTTGAGTCATTTTAATGCTTTAATATTAATAATCGAAAAGACTACCTTGAGGTTTTACCTTGCAGTTTTCTTTATCCCAAATTTTAGGGAAATATTCTCGTTAAACAGAGAATCTACAATGATTAGTATAAAGCGGGTGGACCACGAAGTTGGTAAGATAATGGCTGATGATCTAATAAGAAATTATAGGGGCCATTAATAATAACTGTTTCTTGAACGGGTATTATTAATTTATAAGTGTTGTTTGTTAAATAACCTTGGTTAATTTTTAAAAAATGGAAATCGCAATTTAATGTTTTTTCATGTAGATGCTTTTCTGTTTTAGAATGGCATACAGGGTGTTTATGATTTTCTAAAGCATGCAAAATTTCCATTGAAGTAGGAATCATCAACAGAAATAATAAAAAGAGTACGATATGTTTTTTAAACTGTTTGATGTTAGTTTTTTTTCTTTCTTAATTTTAAATTCATCATTTCTACTCCTAGCGAAAACGCGATCGCAAAGTACAAATATCCTTTAGGAATAACCCCTACATTTTTGTTAAAAAATTCTGTTTGCGATAAATGTGCTCCTTCTGTAATTAACATAAACCCAATTAAGATTAAAAACGACAAAGCCAACATTTGTATTGTTGGATTATTATTTACAAAATCACTAATGGGTTTAGAGAAAATCATCATAATAATTATGGATACAATAACAGCAATTATCATAATAATTAATGCACCATCAATACCATTTGTCATTCCAACAGCCGTTAAAATACTGTCAAAAGAAAAAACAATATCAATTAAAATAATTTGAATGATAACACTTTTTAATGAAATTATTTTAAGAGATTTTAATACTTCTACATGATTGCTATCTTCAACTTTTTGACGAATTTCTTTAGTGCTTTTGTAAAGTAAAAACAGGCCCCCTAATAACAAAATAAGACTTTGCCCAGTTAAAGCAGTTTTAAACCAACCTAAGTCTACTTCAAAAAAAGGGTTTTTTAGAGCAATTAAATAAGAGATGCTAAAAAGTAATATGATCCTAGTTATCATTGCTAGAGCCAAGCCTAATAGTGTCGCTTTTCGTATTTTATTTTCAGGTAATTTATTAGCAGTTATAGAAATAAAAATAATATTATCGATACCTAAAATAATTTCTAAAAAAGTTAAAGTTAATAATGCAACCCAAGTATCTGCGTAAGCAAATATTTCCATATTCTATTATTTTGTTTTGTAGATGGTTCCTTTTTTTGTGAATTTAGAAAAGCCAATTTTAACAGTAAAATCATAAGAGTTTTTATGAATTTTATTAATTTGAATAAACATTGGATCTTTTTGTAAATCTGTTTTTGGATTAATGTATTTTAATGTGTAAAAGAAATTACTTTTCCATTTTATAGACAGCGTATCAATATGATTTCCATGTTTACTAATTTGAATACTATCTTTTCTGATAATTGTTTCTTTTACAAAATCTTCACCAGCAGGAATTTCAAAAACACCAACTTTAAATCGATCAGATTCATCTTTAAACTCGGATGTACAAGACGAAAGGATAAAACCTGATAGAATCAGGAAACATGAGATAAATGATATTAACTTTTTATATTTCAATTGTTTTGTTTCTTGTTCTTTGTTTACTAATGCTGTATGTTTCATAAGCTATATTCCTGTATAATTAGAAGGTGTAATTGCCTTTAATTCTTTTTTAATTTCTGATGAAACCTCTAAAGTGTCAATAAAATCTGCAATTGATTTTTGATTGATTTTTTCATTCGTTCTCGTTAATCCTTTTAAAGCTTCATAAGGACTTGGATAGGCTTCACGTCTTAAAATAGTTTGAATAGCTTCTGCAACAACTGCCCAATTATTTTCTAAATCTTGCTCAATTTTTTGTTTGTTTAGTAACAATTTATTCAACCCTTTTAAGGTTGATGTAAAACCAATAATAGTATGTCCAAAGGGAACACCAACATTACGCAAAACGGTACTATCTGTTAAATCTCTTTGCAATCTTGATATTGGTAGTTTTGCAGATAAATGTTCGAAAATTGCATTTGCAATTCCTAAATTCCCTTCAGAATTTTCAAAATCTATAGGATTTACTTTGTGTGGCATTGCAGAACTACCCACTTCGCCAGCTTTAATTTTTTGCTTAAAATAATCCATAGAAACATAAGTCCAGAAATCTTTATTTAAATCAATAATGATGGTATTGATTCGTTTTAAGTTATCAAACAAAGCCGCTAAATGATCATAATGTTCTATTTGTGTCGTAGGAAAAGAATGTTGTAAACCTAAACGTTCTTGTACAAATTTGCTTCCAAAAGCCTTCCAATCAATTGCTGGATATGCAACTTTGTGTGCATTAAAATTACCAGTTGCACCACCAAACTTAGCTGCACTTGGTATGTTATTTAATAACTTAAATTGTTCTTTTAAACGAACAACAAAAACTTCAATTTCTTTACCTAGTCTTGTAGGTGAAGCCGGTTGACCATGCGTTCTTGCTAGCATCGAAATATCTTTCCATTCAATAACTAATTCTTCTAAACGCGCTACAACTTCAAAATAATGAGGTACAAAAACATCATTCATTGCTTCCTTGATAGAAAGCGGAATTGCAGTATTATTTATGTCTTGAGAAGTCAATCCAAAATGGATGAATTCTTTATGTTTTTGCATGCCTAAAGCATCAAATTTTTCTTTAATAAAATACTCAACAGCTTTTACATCATGATTGGTAATTTTTTCAATATCTTTTATTTTCTGGGCATCTTCAGTTGTAAAATCAGTGTAAATTTTGCGCAAATCAGTAAATAAATCGCTATTAAAATCAGCTAATTGTGGCAAAGGGATTTCGCACAACGCAATAAAGTATTCAATTTCTACACGAACTCTGTATTTTATTAAAGCTTCTTCAGAAAAATAATCTGCTAATTTTGCTATTTTACCTCTGTAACGCCCATCAATTGGTGAGATTGCATTTAGTTGTGTTAAATTCATTTTTAATTTTATTATCAGGTGTAAAAATAGGCAATTCAACAGATTTATAAAGTAGATTTTGATGTTTTTTAGAGACAAATCATTAGAATTAGCACAAATAAAAGAATCAGTTGTAAATAATGTTTAGTATTAACCCAAAAGTGTAATTTTTATCAAATTTTGTAATCTTACCTGCTAATTTTTTAATCTTTTAAATTTGTATTTTAATAATCATAATTTATGCTTATTTGTTAATCATTAATAAAGGGTTTTTCTATCTTTTATATCTCTACCATTATCAATAATTAGTGTTTTTAAAATTCTTGTTTTGCAGAAGTTATTTTGAATCCAAATTGCTTAAAAGCAATCTAATTAAAAAATCTTTATTGTATATTTACTTTAAAATTTGCCATGCTAACTATAAAAAAACTTTTTTTTGTTTTTGCATTTATAGCTTGTTTTCTCTCAAGTAAAAAAATGGATGCTCAGAAAATAAATCAATTTAATGAAAAAAAACAACGAACAGGAGAATGGATAAAGTATTATTCGGATGACAAAATACGTTATGTTGGTCAGTTTGAAAACGGAAAAGAAATTGGGGTATTTAAATTCTATGACATTTCAAGTTCTGATTATCCAGTAATCATCAAAACCTATTCTAAAAATAAGGATGTTATTTTAGTAGAATTTTACACTATTGACGGTAAATTACAGAGTAAAGGTAATTTTTTAGGTAAAAATAGAGTAGGAAACTGGACGTATTATTTTAAAGATGCAAAAATAATGTCAGAAGAAATCTACAAAGAAGGAAAATTAGAGGGTAAATTAGTAAATTATTATCCAAACGGAAAAGCTACAGAAATCACTTTTTATAATGAAGGATTAAAAGAAGGTCTTTCTCAAAAATATTCTAGCGACGGAATTTTAATAGAAGAAATCACCTTCAAGAAAGGAAAACAAAATGGGCCTGCCAAGTATTTTGAATTAAATGGAAAATTAAAAGAAGCGGGTTTTTATAAAGACGGAAAAAGAGTAGGAGAGTGGGATTATTATTTGGATGGTGAAGTAACTTCTGATAAAAATTTAAACAATAAAAAAGCTGTTTATACCAAGAAAAAAGAAAATTGATTTTAGTTTAAAGCGATTAAGTAAATAATTTTAGATTTTAAGTTCATAAAACGATGTTTTATAAATTGTTAAATACCTTTAAGTTTAGTTATTAATTTGTACAATATTATTTTTCGCAACTTAATCTAAAAAGTTGTTTATTGGGTTTTTTTTATTTCCTCTAATTTTAAGATAAGAGAAACCAATTTATTCATCAATTCTTTCAATCAATAAATCCTAATCAAATTTGTAACTTTGCAACCTCAAAAATAAAAAATGAAACGAGTAGTTGTTGGTCTTTCTGGCGGTGTAGATTCTAGTGTAACAGCATATTTATTAAAAGAACAAGGGTATGAAGTTATTGGTCTTTTTATGAAAAACTGGCATGATGATTCTGTCACTATTTCTAATGAATGTCCTTGGTTAGAAGATAGTAATGATGCAATGATTGTTGCCGAAAAACTAGAAATTCCTTTTCAAGTGGTAGATTTAAGCGAGCAATATAAAGAACGTATTGTAGATTATATGTTTGATGAATATGAAAAAGGAAGAACTCCAAATCCTGATATTCTTTGCAACCGTGAAATAAAGTTTGATGTTTTTATGGATATAGCGCTAAAATTAGGAGCAGATTATGTGGCAACGGGTCATTATTGCAGAAAAGGGGAAGAAATTATTGATGCAAAACCGGTTTATAAATTATTAGCAGGTAAAGACACCAATAAAGATCAATCTTATTTTTTATGTCAATTATCGCAAGCGCAATTAACAAAAGCGTTGTTTCCGATTGGAGAATTAACAAAACCAGAAGTTAGAGAATTTGCTAAAAAAGCTGATTTAATAACAGCCGAAAAGAAAGATTCGCAAGGTTTATGTTTTATAGGTAAAGTACGTTTGCCAGAATTTTTACAACAAAAATTACAACCAAAAGAAGGCGTAATTGTTACAATTCCTTCGGATTTTGAGCAGTTTACAAAAACAGCTCCTGAGTTTGAAACTAAGGAAGCTGAACTTGCTTATTTTTCAACAAAATTCTCCTACAAAAAAGAAGACGGAAAAGTTGTTGGCAAGCATCAAGGAGCGCATTATTTTACAAAAGGGCAACGTAAAGGATTAAATGTTGGCGGCACAAAAGAGGGTTTGTATGTTATAGAAACGGATGTTGTAGAAAATGTAATATACGTAGGTGAAAGTAAAAGTCATAAAGGCTTATACAAAAAAGTGTTGTTTGTTTCTAATGCAGAATTACATTGGATTCGTCAGGATATAGCTTTAAAATCTGGAGAAACGATGCAAGTTGACGCAAGAATAAGATACAGACAAATCTTAGAGAAAGCCATTTTACACAAAGTTGAAAAGGGTTTGTATGTAGAATTTGAAAATAAGCAATCTGCGATACAAGAAGGACAGTTTGTGGCGTGGTATCAAAACGAAGAATTGCTAGGTTCTGGCGTAATTTCTTAATAAAAATATATAAAATCGTAAAAAAGTAGTAATTTCGAAAAGTGAAGAAATTATTACTTTTTTTATGTATTGCTAGTTTTTTGAGTTCTTTTTCTCAAACAGAAGATGCTTGGGTTTATCTAAAAGACAAACCAAATTCTGCAACTTTCTTGCAAAACCCTTTACAGATGCTTTCGCAACGTTCTTTAGATAGAAGAACAATACAAAATATTTTATTAGATTTAAAAGATGTTCCTATTGATGTAACCTATTATATTCAATTAAAAAACGATACAAATTTTACTGTCTTAGGAAAATCTAAATGGTTAAATGCTATTCATATTCAGGGTACAAAAATGAATATTAGTTCACTTTTAAACACTTATTCTTTTATTGAATCAATTGATTTTGCTGATAAAAGTTTAAATTCAAATGTAAAAAAGAAAAGTTTAAATGGAATTTCTAATAATAAGGGTAAGAAAAAAATTGCTTCACACAAAAATAAATTTAGAGAAACTAAAACCGACTTTAATTACGGAAATGCAGAAAATCAGATTAAAATGTTGAAAGGTGATTTTTTACATCAACAAAATTTCACAGGCGAAGGCATGCAAATCGCAATTATTGATGCTGGTTTCCCAAATGTAAATACATTGTCTGCTTTTCAAAGAATAAGAGATAACAATCAAATTTTAGGAGGTTATAATTTTGCGGATAGAAATACTGATTTTTATACCAGAAATAATCACGGAACCCATGTTTTATCAACAATTGCTGGTTATTTAGAAAATCAATTTATAGGCACAGCGCCAGATGCAAAATTTTATTTATTTATTACTGAAATAGCAGAAACAGAAACCGTTTTAGAAGAAACACTTTGGGTAGAAGCTGCTGAAAGAGCAGATAGTTTGGGAGTAAATGTGATAAATACTTCTTTAGGATACACAACCTATGACAATTCAAATTACAATCATACCTATTCAGAAATGGACGGTAAAACAACTTATATCACAAGAGGTGCAGAAATTGCTGCATCTAGAGGGATGATTTTAGTAAATGCAGCCGGAAATGAAGGCAATGATCCTTGGAAATATATTGGCGCACCTGCAGATGCTGTTTCTGTTTTTTCAATAGGAGCAGTAAACTCTTCAGAAAATATAGCGTCTTTTAGTTCCTTTGGCCCAACAGCCGACAGTAGAATAAAACCAGATGTTTTAGCGCAAGGGCTGGGTTCGGCAATTATTCAGTATTCAACAGGGAGTGTTTCAACATCAAATGGAACCTCTTTTTCATCGCCAATAATGGCGGGAGTTGTTGCTTGTTTTTGGCAAGCTTTTCCTAATAAAACAAATTTTGAAATTATGGATTTGATTCGTAATTCCGCTAACAGATTTAATACACCAACGGATCAATATGGATACGGAATTCCGGATTTTGAAGCTGCTTATAATCAAGTTTTGAAGTTAAATGATTTTAAGAATTCATCAATCAAAATTTTTCCAAATCCTATAAAAGACACATTTTCTATTTATGTTGGTGCGTATGCTTTAGAAAGTCTGTCAATAAAATTATACAATATATTAGGCCAATTGGTTTTTGAAAAATCTAAATTGACATCAAAAACCGTTGATATCACCAATTTAAAAAATGGAATTTATGTTTTAAAAATAACATATAAAAATCAGCAAAAAACAGTTAAACTGATAAAAAAATAATGACAAATAAAATAACTCAACTGTTTAATATAGAATATCCAATTATTCAAGGAGGAATGATATGGGTTTCTGGTTACAAATTGGCGTCTGCAGTTTCAAATGCTGGCGGTTTGGGTTTAATAGGCGCAGGATCAATGTATCCAGAAATTTTAAGAGAACACATTCAAAAATGTAAAAAGGCAACTAACAAACCTTTTGGCATAAATGTGCCAATGCTATATCCAGATATTGATAAAATTATGGATATTATTTTGGAAGAAGGAGTGAAAATTGTTTTTACATCTGCAGGAAACCCTAAAACCTGGACCTCTTTTTTAAAGGATAAGGGAATCACAGTAGTACATGTTGTTAGTTCTGTAAAGTTTGCTTTAAAAGCAGAAGAAGCAGGTGTTGATGCTGTTGTTTGTGAAGGTTTTGAAGCGGGTGGGCATAATGGGCGTGAAGAAACCACAACTTTTACGTTAATACCGATGGTGAAAGAGCAATTGAAAATTCCCTTAATCGCAGCAGGAGGAGTTGCTTCTGGAAGAGGAATGTTAGCAGCGATGGTTTTAGGTGCCGATGGAGTTCAAATAGGAAGTAGATTTGCAGCAACAGAAGAATCTTCTGCACATCAAAAATTTAAAAACAGAATTGTTGATGTAAAAGATGGCGATACTCAAGTAACTTTAAAAGAATTAGCTCCTGTACGTTTGGTAAAAAATAAATTTTATGATGAAATTCAAGAATTATATTTACAAAATCCATCCATAGAAAAATTAAAAGAATTATTAGGTAGAGCAAGAGCAAAAAAAGGAATGTTTCAAGGCGATTTAGAAAACGGAGAGTTAGAAATTGGTCAAATTGCAGGATTAATTAATGAAATAAAACCCGCAAAAAATGTTTTAGAAAACATTATTACTGAGTTTAATTTGGTTAAATCCCTTGTAAGTAAGCTTTAAAACTTTTTTTAAAATAATTTTAATATTTTATGTAGTCAATGATTTTTTGGTATTATCTTTGTAAAATAATATAATGTTGATAGGAATTAATCTAGCAACGCAATAAATTTTTTTATAATGAATAAAGGTATCGTAAAATTTTTCAATGAGTCTAAAGGATTTGGATTCATCACTGAGGAAGGAAACAACAAAGAACATTTTGTACATGTGTCAGGATTAATCGATGAAATTCGTGAAAACGATGAAGTTGAATTTGATTTACAAGACGGAAAAAAAGGATTAAACGCAGTAAATGTAAGAGTATTATAATATATTATTTCTGTTACTACTTAATTTTTTATCTAAAAGCCTATCAATAATTTGATAGGCTTTTTCATGTTTTATAATTTATTTCGAAGCTTTTTAAAATAAAACAGTATTTTTTTTTGTAATTCATTTATTGGTATTATCTTTGCAACTAATAAACGTTGTTAGTAATTAAATTAGCAGCACAATAATTTTTTATAATGAATAAAGGTACCGTAAAATTTTTCAATGAATCTAAAGGATTCGGATTTATCACTGAAGAAGGATCAAACAAAGAACATTTTGTACATGTGTCAGGATTAATTGACGAAATTCGTGAAAACGATGAAGTTGAGTTCGACTTACAAGATGGTAAAAAAGGATTAAACGCAGTAAACGTAAGAGTATTATAATATATATCTATTACTAGTTAATTTTTTATTTAAAAGCCTATCAAATTTTTGATAGGCTTTTTTACTTTTATATAAGTTTATATTATGGTTATTGATGCAAGAAAAAGAGTGAACATTAAACCTGGAATTTTTGTTGAAGTAGTGCTAAAACAACATCAACGAACAGGAGTACTAACAGAAGGCATAGTTGCTAAAACATTAACAAAATCTGTTTCACATCCTCACGGAATTAAAGTGCAACTTGAATCGGGCTTGGTTGGTAGGGTTAAGAATATTATTGAATAACTACTTTACAGGAATTTTAATTTCATATACTTTTCTACTACTATTGTTTAGTTTATTTTCTCTTAACCAAGGATTCAAAATTTTGAATTCTTTATAATTTAATCCGTAGCTTTTTGCAAAGGTTATAATATTTGAAATTGACGTATCAACTTTTATAGTGTAGGTTTCTGGTAATGTATACAAATCTTCTTGTTCAAAAATAAAACCATACTTTTCTGGATTGTTTATGATTTCTTTTAAAGCGATAATCCTAAAAATATAGCGTTCTGTTTCATCAGGCAAAAGGGCATCATAATAATCAGTAACTTCTTGCTCTTTAATTCTTCTAGAGATTCCGTAAACTCCTGCATTGTATGAAGCAGCAGCAAGTGTCCATGATCCAAACTTTTCTTTAGCACTTTTTAAATATTCTGCGGCTACCTTTGTTGATTTTTCTATATGATATCTTTCATCAACATTATCGTTTATTTCTAAACCGTATTCTTTACCAGTTTCCTTCATAAAATGCCACATTCCAGCTGCTCCAACAGACGAAGTTTCGTCAGTAAAACCACTTTCGGCCAATGCTAAGAATTTAAAATCATCAGGTAAACCATGCTTTGCAAGTAAAGGTTCTATAATTGGTAAATATTTATTAGCACGTTTTAAAAGCAGCAAACCATTAGATTGCCAATAGGTGTTTACCAACAATTCTCTTTCCATACGTTCTTTAACATCTGCAATTTCTAGAGGAACCCTCTCTCCTGCAAGATTTAAATTTACAGGTAATTTTAAGGACTGTATTTTATAGTTTAAATGTGTGCCAGTTTTTGGGTCATTAACTAAATCCGCTTCATTTTTATTACCAGCACTAACGCATAAAAAGATTATAGAAATTATGCTAACTACAGAAATTATTTTGAAAATTTTACTCATTTTTATTTAAAAATAGATGATTAAAAGTACTCTAATTTTAGTTATCAGTTTAAATAATTATTAATTATTTCTGAGATTTTTTTTGCTTTTATAATAATCATTGTGTGGTCTCCATTAATGATTTGTTCATAATTTGATATGTATTTAATAGGAAATACATTGTCGTTTGTACCATGAATATGTAAAATATTCTCAATTGGTGTTTCTTGTTTCCAATTTAAAACGGTCTTAATAGACCATTCTATATATGTTTTATCTCTAACGGTTAAATACCTTTTGTAATTATCAGCCTTTTTTTTGAGGTATTTACCAATAAAAAATTTACTATAATTCTCGAAATTCGTAACAATACTTGTGGGGAAAAGTTTATATATTTTACTTACACTTGCAAATTTAAATTTTTTTGGGAACTCATTTTTAGACTTCACACTAGAAATAATAATAAGTTTTTTAGCGTCAATAAACTTACTCATTTCTTGTATTAAGATTCCACCAAATGAAACACCAATTAAAACAGGGTTTTTATGGGTAATATCATCTGTCATTCTCATTGCATAATTCACAAGTGTTTCTTCTTGCGATATAGGTTTTTTCCATTCTAAATAGTGCAATTCAAACTTTGGAGATAAGGTGAGTTTTTTAAAGATTTCTGGCCCAACCCCCAATCCGGGCATTAGATATATATGTGTTTTAGACATTTTATTGTTTTATTTTTTTTAAAACTAAGAATTGAAATTTTAACATTTCTAGTGCAAGTTTAATCCCAAGGTTTAAAGTTAAAGTATTTAGTATGCCAATAAAAATTTTAACACTTTTATATTATTTAAGATAAATGCTATTAAGTTTTATATTATAATAATTTGCAGGTTAAAAGTTTTTATCTTTAATTAAAATATTTAAAAATTATTAAGTTAAAATTTTAAAATAATTTATAAATTTTGATTTTAAATTTTCCAAAGAAATACCAATTTAAATTTAAGACGACTAAAACTGACTTATTATGCTTTAATTTTCTTAACAAGTCTAACAAATATTTTAGAAGGATATACTAAAACATTTTAATTAAATGAAACATTAGCAAAAAAACAACAAGACTATTTAGGTTTTGAATCTGCAAAAAGAGAAATAAGAATTACCGTTTCTTGATTGGTAAGTTTTAGACGCTATTGTTGCATGTAAAAACAATTTAGAAATTTATAAATAAGAAATTTAGTAAGAGTAAAGTGGCAAAAAAATATAAGTTACTTATTTGTCAAGTTGAATACGAGTATAAATTTTTATAAATAATAAACTTAGTGCTTTTACCCATTTTCACATTTCAATCTTCTTATTTCCTACTTTTTTAAAAATTTACATAATCTACAATCTCTAAGCCATAACCAATCATACCGACTCTTTTTGTTTGTTGTGTATTAGTTATCAGTTTTAATTTACTAATGTTTAAATCATGTAAAATTTGCGCCCCAATTCCGAAATCTCTTTGATCCATAGCAATTGCGGGTGCTTTTAATTCTCCGTTTTTCTGATTTTCTTTCAAAACGGCTAATCTGCTTAATAAATTTTTATACTCATTCTGTTGATTGATAAACAATATTGCACCTTTTTCGGCTTCATTTATTACCTGAAACATTTGATCTAATTTTTTATCAGCATTATTGGTTAAAGTACCAAGAATATCATTGTTCACTAAAGTTGAATTAATTCTTGTTAAAACACTTTCTTTATTTGTCCAAGAACCTTTCGTTAATGCAATATGAAGTTGATTATTTGTAGTTTGCTTATAGGCTCTTAATCTAAAATTTCCAAAACGAGTTTCAATTTCAAAATCTTCTTTCTTTTCAATTAAAGAGTCATGTTCCATTCTATAGGCAACTAAATCTTCGATTGAAACAATTTTAATATCAAACTTTTTTGCAACCTTTAAAAGTTGTGGTAAACGAGCCATTGTTCCGTCCTCATTCATGATTTCTACAATAACCCCGGCTGGTTTTAAGCCAGCTAAACGGGCGAAATCTATAGCAGCCTCAGTATGACCAGTTCTACGCAACACACCACCTTCTTTAGCTTTTAAAGGAAAAATATGACCTGGTCTAGCTAAATCAAAAGGCTTTGTTTCAGAATCAATTAAAGCTTTAATTGTTAACGCTCTATCTGCAGCTGAAATACCTGTGGTAACCCCTTTACCTCGTAAATCAACAGAAATCGTAAATGCTGTTTCCATGGGATCGGTGTTGTTATGAACCATCATTCCTAATTCTAGTTCTTTACAGCGTTTTTCTGTTAACGGAGTACAAATTAATCCACGACCATGAGTTGCCATAAAATTTACCATTTCTGGAGTAACTTTTTCTGCAGCAGCTAAAAAATCGCCTTCATTTTCGCGATTTTCATCATCAACAACAATAATTATCTTACCATTTCTGATATCGTTAATTGCCTCTTCTATTGTATTTAATTGCGTTTCTTTTTGTGAATTTTGCGTTGTCATATTTTGGTACCTTTTTTTGGTATAATTTTTTTCAAAAAATTTGTAATTGGTTGTAAAAAGGAATCTAAATTAAATATTCCTTTGTCTTTTGTAGCTCTTCTTGTTAGCAATATTGCAACGGGTATCATAATAATTGCAGAAATCCAAGAACCTAAAAAGGATGTTATCGTACTTTCTTCTGCTAAATTTTTACCAAAAGTGTTTGTAAAGAAATAGATTACATATACTGATATTGCAAGAATCATAGGCAATCCAAAACCTCCTTTTCTTATGATTGAACCTAAAGGCGCTCCTATAAAAAACAGAATTATACAAGATAAAGAAAATGCAATTCTATTGTAGTATTCTGTATCGTAAAAGTTCAATATTTTTCTTCTCCACTTTATAGTAAGGTTATTATTCTCCAAGTTACTAACAACTCTATTTGTTTTTGCAATAGCCGAATTTAAAATAGTAACTTTTTCTTTATCTTCAAAATTCTGAATAGTACTCTTTTCTAAATTTTTCTTTTTTAAAGAATCGGGATATTTGTATAATTGATTTGCTTGTGTGCTTAAATAGATGTTTTTCGCTCTAATATCTAGGGTTTCGTAATAGCCTTCTTTTAACTTGGGAATCGTGTCTTGGATTTCCTTTAAGCTATACATCATTGGGTATACTTTGTTACTTAAAGAATCTAATGACCCTTCATCTAGAGCATTACTTATATCTATATTAAATTCATATTCTTTAAAAGTAGCGTTTGAAGCTGCCATTTTTGATCTTTTAAGTGGTGTTCTTGCAGATTTTACATGTTCTTCATAATAGTTGCCATCATACAAAATAAAGGTCATGTATCTACTTCCTTCTTCTGTAACTATTTTTCCTCTTTTTGCGGTTATAACTTTTTGATTTCCTCTATTACCTTTTAAGTCATAGATTAAAACATTTTTTAAAAGGTTTTTTTCTTCGCCATACTTTTCGTCAAATTTTATTTGATAACCAGGTAAATCGGCGTTGAAACTTCCAGGAATCAAGGCCATTGCTGGTTGTTTCTTTTTTATATTCTGCTTTAAATTTATTTGTTTAAAAACTGCGTACGGGTATACATTATTTAAAAACAAGAAGTTGATGCCGCTTAGAAATATTGCTAAAATTCCGATTGGCCTTACCAAACGTTGTAGTGATATTCCTGCAGATTTTGCAGCAGCAAATTCATAGTTTTCACCTAAATTTCCTAAAGCCATTATTGATGAAAGTAATACACCAATTGGCAATGCCTGCGGAATAATCATTAAAGTTGTGTAGTATAAAAACTTTAAGATAAAAATAAGGCTAATTCCTTTACCAGCAATATTTTCGAATGCTTGCCACAAAGCCTGCATAACTAGTACAAAAAGTACAATTAGAAATGTAGCTAAAAAAGGTTTAAAAAAACTTTTTAAAAGGTATTTATCTAAAATTTTCATAAAACGTAAAAGTAGCATCTTAATTATTAAGATGCTACTAATTTTCTATTAATTGAAATAATTAATCTATCGTATATTTTTGACTTAAAAACTTTTTTTTATCGAACTTAAAAAAGGTTTCGGATAATGGTTGATTACTTTTAAATTCAGTAATTGTGAATGTAGTTTTAGATCCATTAGAACCTGTTTGTACTAGTTTGTATATATGCATTGTTTTTGCATCTATACCTAACTCTACTTTAACGATATCAGAATTACTATCAATAGGATTTAAAGTTACAAACTGAATTTTTCTACCATTTATGTCTTGTAATTTTCCCATTTTTAAATTGTAACCATCTTTGTAAAAAGTTAATAATTTTGAAGGATAAATAAACCCGTCATCACCATCTAAATCACCATTAGTAACAGAAATTTCTTTTTCATCATTATTAATTACATAGAGTTTTTTTCCATCGTACATAAAATCATTTCCCAAGTATTTTAAATTATACTTTTCTCCTTGTAAATAAATTTCACCTCTTATTGGCGGTTCATCACCTTCTTTAATTCCTGCGTCTGCGTTGCTTAAAGTTTGACTAAAACCAATAAACATATTTTGGTAAGCTCCCATTTTCGTAGAAACTTCCTCTAATAAAGATTTTGCTCCTTTTGAGTTTTGAGAAATTGCAATGGTAGTTATAAATAAACTTAAAAATAAAGTTGTTATTTTTTTCATATTTAATAATTGTAAACTCGAATCTTTTCGAGAGTTTATTGTTTTTTTTCGTTTTCTAATAAATGCTCTAAAGCCACAAAATCTTGCACTAGAACTTGTCTTGCTTTGCTTCCTTCAAAACCACCAACAATACCGGCCGCTTCTAATTGGTCAATCAATCGTCCGGCTCTATTATATCCTAATTTTAATTTTCTTTGCAAAAGAGAAGCGGAACCTTGTTGTGCTGTTACTATAATTTCTGCTGCATCTTTAAAGAGTTTATCCCTGTCTTCAATATCAATATCAATACTTGTGCCACTTTCGTCATCTACATATTCTGGCAACAAATAGGCTTCGGCGTAGGCTTTTTGAGAACCAATAAAATCTGTAATTTTTTCAACTTCAGGAGTATCTATAAATGCACACTGGATTCTATTTATTTCATTTCCGGCAGTATAAAGTAAGTCCCCACGTCCAATTAATTGGTCTGCACCACCAGAATCTAAAATTGTTCTAGAATCTATTTTTGATGTAACTCTAAACGCTATTCTTGCAGGGAAATTTGCCTTAATAATACCAGTTATTACATTTACAGAGGGTCTTTGTGTTGCTACAATTAAGTGAATGCCAATTGCTCTAGCTAATTGAGCTAAACGTGCTATTGGGGTTTCGACTTCTTTACCGGCAGTCATAATTAAATCTGCAAATTCATCAATTACCAGTATAATATAAGGTAAAAAATGATGTCCGTCGTTAGGGTTTAGTTTACGCTGTTTAAACTTTACGTTATATTCTTTTATGTTTCTTACCATGGCATCTTTTAACAAGTCATACCTGTTATCCATTTCAATACATAAAGAATTTAAAGTGTGTACAACTTTTGTTGTATCCGTAATAATAGCTTCTTCTACATTAGGTAATTTTGCTAAATAATGGCGTTCAATTTTATTAAATAAAGTTAATTCTACTTTTTTAGGATCAACCAAAATAAATTTTACTTCTGCCGGATGTTTCTTATATAAGAGTGATGTTAAAACCGCATTTAAACCAACAGATTTTCCTTGACCAGTAGCACCCGCCATTAATAAGTGAGGCATTGTAGCTAAATCAACTACAAAAGTTTCATTAGAAATCGTTTTACCTAACGCAATAGGTAATTCCATTTGAGATTCTTGAAATTTCTTTGATGAAATTACAGAATGCATAGAAACGATGGTCGCTTTCTTGTTAGGTACTTCTATACCAATTGTACCTTTTCCTGGAATTGGTGCAATAATCCTTATACCTAAAGCAGATAAAGACAGTGCAATATCATCTTCTAGGTTTTTAATTTTAGAAATTCTGATTCCTGCTTCAGGAACAATTTCATATAAAGTAATCGTTGGTCCAACAGTAGCCTTAATTTCTGCAATACCAATCTTGTAGTTTTTTAAAGTTTCTACAATTCGGTCTTTATTTGCCTCTAACTCTTGTGGGTCAATTGAAATGCTTTCATTATATTGTTTTAGCAAATTGAAAGTTGGAAACTTGAAGTTCGATAACTCTAAAGTAGGGTCAAACTCACCAAAGTCCTTTAATATTTTATCTGATAAATTTTCAGTAGAAGATTCTTCTTCTCCAATTTCTTCAATATTAATTTCTAGTTCTTTTACTGTTTCTTCAATATTTAGTTCAGGATCTTTTTCAATTTGCAAAACAAGACCTTCTTTTTTAGAAGAGACATCAGAATGCTTTTCAATTGTTGGTTTTAAATTTTCTAGTGATAATTCAAATTCAGATTTTTTGTTCTTTTCTAAATTGATAGGCTCAGAACTCGAATCGTTTATAATTTTTTCTGATTGTTTATCTAAACTTTCTTCTTCACTAATATCTGCTTCTTTTTTTAGTCTTTTTTGTTTCATTTTTTCTATAAGAGCATCAAATGAAACTTTGTAACGAATTATTAAATAAGTAATTATCGTAAATATTAAAACAATAGCTAATCCTGTTTTTCCAATAAAAGTTTGTAAGTAATTGTTGATTTCAAAACCTACAACACCAGATAATAGTGCGTAGTTGATGTTTAGGAATCCAAAGGCGATAGAAACCCAAAGCAGAGAGAGTAAACTCCAATTCCAAGAAATAATAATTCTTGAAAATTTTTTTTGAAAAAGTATATGAAAACCTGTTAAAAAAACTTGAAAAGGAAAGATAAATGCAGCTAGTCCAAAACCTTCATAAATAAAAAAGTTACTAAGATTGGCACCGATTTTACCCAAGAGGTTCTTACTTTTTACATTTTTATCCGTTAAATAATTTAAAGTACTTTGATCATCTTGCCAGTTAAAAAAAAACGAAATAAAGGCAGTACATAAAAAAACAGAGAACAATATTAAAAATATTGAGAATAGTGTTTTGGATTGCCTGTTTTTTAAGTAAGAAAAGATACTGGTTTTTTCTTCTTTTTGGGTAGTTGTTTTATTGGTGTTTAATTTGTTTTTGGTCATTAAAATTTAATTATACTTTTAAAAAGTAAATATACCTTTTTAATTAAAATAACAATAAAATCCTAGGAAGGTAGATAAAACCTGCAACAATTAATGAAATAAGTGCTGCAAAAGTAGGTATACCCGCTGCAATATCCTTAACCAAACCAATTTTTACATGAAACTTTGGGTGTACAAAATCAGCTAATTCTTCAATAGCGGTATTTGCTGCCTCGGCCACTAAAACTAAACCAATAACTATATATTGTAAGCACCATTCAGTCACAGAAATACTAAAATATAATCCTAATATTGTTACAATTAAGGCAAAAAATAACTGAGCTTTTATGCTGTCTTCTGTTGTAATTAAAATATAAAAACCTTTAAAGGCATATTTTAAACTCCTTAATCTTCCTCTTAAATAATTATCGTTAGGATTTTTCATAAATTAAATAGCTTTTAAAGCAGCTGCGTAATTTGGTTCATCCACAATATCTTTTACTTGTTCTGTATATAGTACCGTTCCGTTTTCATCAATAATAACAATTGCTCTAGAATGTAAGTGGGCTAGGGGTCCATTAGTAATTTCTAATTGATACTCTTTTCCAAAACTACCCGTAGCAAAATCAGAAAGCATTACAACATTATCAATTCCTTCGGCTCCACAAAAACGAGCTTGGGCAAAAGGTAAATCTTTAGAAATACATAAAACTACTGTATTATCTAAATCTGCCGCTTTTTTATTAAACTCTCTTACAGAAGTCGCGCAAGTACCTGTATCCACACTTGGAAAAATATTTAAAATTATTTTTTTTTCTGCATAATCTTTTAAGCTTTTTACAGATAAATCTACAGCTGTTAACTTAAAATCAGTTGCTTTAGAGCCGATTTTTGGTAAAGTACCAATTGTGTTTATCGCATTTCCTTTTAGAGTAATATTTGCCATTTTTATGTTTTTTAATTTGTTCAAAAATAACATAAAAAAGAAAACTCTTTCTATAATTACTGAGTTTTTAACTACGTATTAACAAAAAGCACTATTGTGTTAAGTTTTAATGTTTCTGTTTGATATCAAATAATTAACCAAAAACTGAATTTCTTTTTTAAAATAATGATTAATAGAAGTTTAATGTAAATAGAGAATATCTATTTTAATAATTTAGTTTATTTTATTTCTCAAACTTAATAGCCCAAAAATAGGCCCAATTGCTAAAACTAAAAAAACTAAATTAGAGTTCGTAAAATTGAATAAACTACTTATTAGCTGAATGCTGATAATAGTAATTGAAAAACCAATACAATTAACTATAGTTAAAGCCGTGCCTTTGTCTTTTGATGGAGCATTTTGTGCAACTAAAGTTGAAAATAAAGGGGAATCTGCAATAACAACCATTCCCCAAAATAGTAAAAAAGCGATAAATAAATTTTTATTAGAAAGTTGAAATAGAAAAGGAGCAGTAATACAGCAGAAACTAGACAATAGTAAAAAGCCAAAAGCAGTTTTTTTAACGCCTATTTTCTGAGAAATATAACCTCCAATAACACAAGAAATACTGCCACTGGCAATAATTATAAATGATAAAAGAGAAATGTTAAACGTTATTTCTGGATGAAGGTTTTGATAGGTACTTAATATAATAGGAACAAAAGCCCAAAAAGAATATAATTCCCACATATGACCAAAATAGCCAAATGCAACTTTTCTAAATTTAATATTTTTAAAAAGCTTGAAGCAAATAGATAAATCTAATGTTTTGTTTTTTTTTCTAAATGGACCATTTTTCACAAAGAGCAACATTAATAAACCTCCAATAGCAGCTAATAAAGAAGTTGTAATTAAAACGATTTTCCAAGAGAATTGAATTAAAAGATCTTTTAATAAATGTGGTAGTGCGGTACCTAAAACTAAAGATCCTACTAGAAACCCTAAAGATTTACCTAATCCTTTTTGATAATAATCTGTAGCAATTTTCATCCCTACAGGATAAATTCCTGCTAAAAAAAATCCAGTTAAAAAACGAAAACTTATCAAACTAATTAAACTCTGGTTTTCTAAAATGAAACCCAGATTAAAAAGAGCGCCAAAAAAAGCACTTATAAAAAACACCTTGGATGGCGAAAAACGATCAGCAATTGTAAACAAAGCAAATACTAGCGTACCTGTAATAAAGCCAAATTGAACAGCAGATGTTAGCAAGGCGAGCGCATTTTCTTGTAAATGAAAAACACTTACAAGGTTGCTCATTACTCCGTTTCCTGCAAACCATATAGACGTACAAAAAAATTGCGAAATAACTATTATGGGTAATATTATTTTTGATTTACTCATTTAAAAGCGAATTTACCATAAATGGGATAATAATCAAGGTAAAAAATTTTGCAACTACATTACTTTATCTATATTTGAATTGATGAAAAAAGTCAAAATCATAGAATGTCCAAGAGATGCAATGCAAGGTATAAAAACTCATTTTATATCCACAGAAAAAAAAGCACTGTATATTAATTCTTTGTTAAAAGTTGGTTTTGAAACTATCGATTTTGGCAGCTTTGTATCGCCAAAAGCCATACCTCAGATGCGAGACACTGCTGCTGTTTTGGCGAAATTAGATTTGTCTAGAACGCAAAGTAAATTGTTAGCAATTATAGCAAATGTTAGAGGAGCAGAAGACGCGTCACAATTTGAAGAAATTAATTATTTAGGATATCCTTTTTCTATTTCAGAAAATTTTCAAATGCGTAATACGCACAAAACGATTGCAGAATCTATTGAAGCATTAGACGAAATTTTAATTATTGCCGATAAATCAAAAAAGGAAGTGGTTGCTTATTTATCCATGGGTTTTGGTAATCCTTATGGAGACCCTTGGAATGTTGATATTGTTGGCGAATGGACAGATAAACTTTCTAAAATGGGTGTTAAAATTTTATCGCTTTCAGATACCGTGGGTAGTTCTACTCCAGAAGTGATTTCGTACTTGTTTTCTAATTTAATTTCGAAATATCCAAAAATTGAGTTTGGTGCACATCTGCATACAACTCCAGATAAATGGCACGAAAAAGTGGATGCGGCATTCAAAGCAGGTTGTAACCGTTTTGATGGTGCAATTAAAGGATATGGCGGTTGCCCAATGGCAAAAGATGAATTAACAGGGAATATGCCAACAGAAAAATTATTGAGTTATTTTACAGCTGCAAAAGCCGATACAAACTTAAAACCCATGAGTTTTGAGAGCGCTTATAATAAAGCTTTAGATATTTTTGCGCAAGATTATAAGCTATAATTTAAAAAGAATCTGGTTTAGAATTGTTGAAATAAAAGATAAATTATAATTAAGATGAAAATCATAAAATCACTTTTGTATATAGTATCAATTTTACTTTTATTTTCTTGTAAAAAAGATGATAACAAAATAGAATTTACTTTTTTACAAATTAACGATGTGTATGAAATTGCGCCAATTCAAGGAGGAGAGTTTGGCGGATTAGCAAGAGTAGAAACGGTTCATCAAGATTTATTGAAAGAAAACAAAAACACGATGCTGTTTATGGCTGGCGATTTTTTAAATCCATCTTTAATAGGAACCATAAAAGTAGACGGAGAAAGAGTTCGCGGAAAACAAATGATTGAAGTACTAAATGCGATGAATGTAGATTTGGTAGCATTTGGAAACCATGAGTTCGATGTTTCTCAAAAAGATTTACAGAAAAGATTAAATGAAAGCAATTTTCCTTGGATTTCTGCGAATGTAAAGTTAAAAACTAAGGAAAAACTGATGCCTTTTTACAAAGAGACGGCAGGTAAAAAAATTCCTTTAAAAGAAACTTTTATAAAAGAATTTACAGATGAAGATGGCACAAAAATTAAGGTTGGTTTTATAAGCGTTAGCATTCCGTCCAATCCAGTAGAATATGTTGAGTATGGAAATATGTTTGTAAAAGCTCGCGCTTCTTATGCAGCTATAAAAGATTCTGTTGATGTTGTCTTTGGTTTAACCCACGTAAAATTGACAAATGATAAAAGAATAGCAAAGTTAATACCTAATTTACCTTTAATAATGGGTGGTCATGAGCATACAAACTCTTATAATAAAATAGGTAATGTTAGTATTACGAAAGCAGATGCAAATGCTAAAACTGCTTATATCCATAGAATCTCTTATAGTAAAAAGACAAAAAAAACAATTGTAATATCAGAATTAAAAGAAATAAACGCAACAATTAAGAGTGATGATAAAGTTGGTTTGGTTGTTAGTAAATGGCAAAATATTTTAAAAACAGAAATTAAAGGGATTATTGTAAATCCGGATGAAATAATTTACAAAACTAAAATTCCTTTGGATGGAAGAGACACTCAAATAAGAAGCGAACAGACTAATTTAGGAAAGATTATTACAAAATCCATGTCTTTTGCTTTTGACGACACAGTTGATTGCGCGATAGTTAATGGAGGTTCTATTAGAATTGATGATGAGTTGAAGGAAATATTAATGCCGTAGATATTTTTAGAGTTTTGCCTTATGGCGGTGCAATATTTAAAGTTAAAATAAAAGGCAGATTGTTAAAACGTGTGCTAAATTATGGCTTATTAGCAGCAGGAACAGGAGCTTATTTACAACGTTTTAATGCGGAGAAAGTAGGAGATAAGTGGTTTGTTAAAAACCAAGAGTTAGATATTAAAAAAACCTACACAGTAGCTTTTTCTGATTATTTATTGCGAGGTTTTGATATTCCTTTTTTATCAGTAGAAAACAAAGAAGTGATCCTAATATACAGACCAAAAAATTACGAACTAGCTTTTGATGTTAGAAAAGCGGTTATTGAATATTTAAAAGTTCAGAAATAAAAAAGCCTCACAAAATGTGAGGCTCTATAATTATGTTTAGGTAGACTATCTTTCTCTACGTCTTCTTCCGAAACCACCAGTTTTTCTGTCAGCAGAACCTCTGTCTGGTCTATCAGAAGGTCGATCACTTCTTTTTCTTCCTCCGTCAGATGAAGAAGAAGATGAAGAACCTTCAGAATTATTGCGTCTTCCAAAACCGCCATCCTTTTTACCGAAAGGTTTTTTACCACCTCTTCGGCCACCACCGCCATCTCCAGAACGATCTTTCTTAGTAATTTCGATGTTTACCGAACGTCCGTCAAAATCTGGTTGGTTAGAAGAAAAAGCTTCTAATGTTTTGTCTTCGAAATTTTTATCAATTTCAAAGAAAGAGAATGTGTCTAAAATATCAATTGCACCAATTTCTATTTTGTCGCCAATATTTTGGTCATTAATTAAACCAATTAATTTAGCAGGATTTAAACTGTCTTTTCTACCAATATTGATAAAGAAGCGAGTCATGTTATCTGCCGTATCTCTAGATCTAGAATTATCTCTAGACAAATCGTTTAAATCTTTGGCATTTTCATAATAAGCTAACATAGTGTTAAACTCTAAAGAAACAAACTTCTTGATTAATTCTTCTCTATCTAAATCTTTTAATTTGTCATAGATACTTGGTAAAAACTCGTTAATTTGAGTTTCATTTACTTCAATATTATTTACTTTATCAATTAAGTTCATTAATTGATTTTGACAAATTTCTTTTCCAGAAGGTACTTTCCCTTCTTCAAATCTTTTTTGAATAATTTTCTCGATTGCTCTTAGTTTCCCTTTTTCTTTTCCGTTTACTAAAACAATAGAAATTCCGGTCTTACCAGCTCTACCGGTTCTACCACTTCTATGTGTGTAGTTTTCTATTTGGTCTGGTAGTTTATGGTTAATTACGTGTGTTAATTCTGTTACATCTAATCCACGAGCAGCAACGTCAGTAGCTACTAATATTTGAATTGATTTTTTTCTAAATTTCCCCATTACAGAATCTCTTTGCGCTTGAGATAAATCTCCATGCAAAGCATCTGCACTGTAACCATCTTTTATTAAATTGTCTGCAACTTCTTGAGTTTCTCTACGAGTTCTACAAAAAATGATAGCATAAATATCAGGGTTTAAATCAGCAATCCTTTTTAAAGCTGGGTAACGAGTTCTTTCTGTAACAGAATAAAACTCATGACTTACATTATCAGATCCTGCATTTTTTTCGCCAGAAGTAATTTCAACTGGCTTTGTCATGTAGTTTTTAGCAATAGATTCTACTTCTCTTGGAAAAGTTGCAGAAAATAATAAGGTCTGCTTTGTATCTGGTGTTGCTTCTAAAACTTTATCTAATTCGTCTTTAAAACCCATGTTTAACATTTCATCAGCTTCGTCTAAGACTAACCATTTAACGTGTCCTAATTTTAAAGCTCTTCTATTAATTAAATCTACGGTTCTACCTGGAGTACCAACAACAATTTGAGAGCCTCTTTTTAAAGATCTAATTTGTTCTTCCATACTAGATCCACCATAAACAGTCGTTACGTTAACGTCTTTTAAATATTTACAGAAATCTTTGATATTATTACCAATTTGAACTGCAAGTTCTCTTGTAGGTGATAAAATAATTGCTTGTACATTACTACTACTAGTGTCTAAAAGCTCTAATATAGGCAAACTAAAAGCGGCTGTTTTACCAGTTCCTGTTTGCGCAAAAGCTTTTAAATCGCTTCTAGAAGTAATTATTTGTGGAATTGCTTGTTCTTGAATAACAGTTGGGTTTTCATAACCTAAATCTGTTAATGCTTTAATGATAGGTTCTTTTAAACCTAATTCTTTAAATGTTGACATTACTGTGTTTTTGTAGATTCACAGAACGCCCACCTGTAAATCTGATTATAATTTTTGGACTTGATTTTTATTGAACCATCTCAATTTTAAAATCGTGCAAAGGTACCTTAATTTAAGTAGATAATACGCTAAATATTGATTATTTAATTTTCGCTAAGTGCCTTTAAATAAGGGTTTATGTTAAAAGAAGAAAATGATGCATAGCCATTTGTTACTTTTTTGTCCTTATTTACTAAAATACAGCGAGGCATTTTACTGGTTAAAAAAGTATTTGCTTCACTTTTAGTGTCTATATAATAGTGATTTCTTAAATCAGAATTTTTAAGACTACCCGCTTTTATACCATCAATTTTTATTTGAATAAAACTTATTGATGGATATGCTTTTGATAAATATTCTATTCTTGTAGCTATATAATTTTCGGTATAATATTCGTCATTCCAAAAGAAAAGGAGGGCGTTTTTATCTTTTATAATCTCACTGATTGGCTTTTGAACATTTTCAAAATCAATGACATTAAATTCTGGCAATGTGCTCTCTTTTTGGACAGCTTTAGAGTCATTTATTATTTGTTGAATCTGAGTTTTGTCTTTTTCATTTGTACTAAATTTAAAAAATTTATCAAAAGGCTCTTCATTTATTTCACAGTTCGATTTGTTGTAAAAATGACTAATAACAGTTTGTTTTAAAAGTACGTTTTTTGAAAGTTTAGAAGTAATATTTTTATCAATTATGGTTAATAGATCTGATGTGAATTTGGAAGAATATTTATTTTTCACTGATGGATGCCCTAAAGCATAGGTTTCATTGTATAGGTAGGTTCTAACGTATCGAAAGTAAGGAGGATAATACATTAAAGAATCTTTGTCTATTTTAACAATTTTTCTATAATCGAAAAAGGATTTCTCTAATTTAGGAAAAGCGCCAGAATCAGAATATTTAGCATAAATTATGGGATATTTTTCTATTCTTTCATACAGAGGATAGATAAGTGCTACTTTTAAAATTTCTTTAAACCCGCTGGTTTCACTTGAATGATTTTCTACATAATCATTATAAGTATCAAGCTTTAAACTTGTTAAATAGTCTGCTTTTCTCTTAAAATCGGCAGGTTCTAGTTTGTTATAATCATTAAAGGTTTTTTTCTCTTTTTCATCTTCTAAAAAACAATCGATTAAGATATTATTTCTTTCTGCACCAGCACCGGCAAAAACCAAAGACTCATCAAAATCCCAAGTATTTAAACGCAACATTAAACTATCCTTCGGTTCTAAATAAATATACTGGTTTTCATCTCCATGAAAAAAGTAATACAAACCTTCATTTGCATTTTTTAATTTTCCGAGAAATTTGTTTTCTGTGTCTAAGTAAAAAGTATCTATTACTTTATCCATGGAATAAAGTACTACATATTTTGATTTTGGGTTAATAATTTTTCCTCCAAAATAAGTTAATGTTTCTTTCTTATCAGAATCACAACCAATTAAGAGTATTAATAGGAAAAAGGGTAAAAATAAAATTATTTTTTTTATCATGCACGTTAGTACTAACAATAACATTACAAATCTAGGTATTCAGGGTTGCTTTAGTTGTTAATACGTTGTTAAAAATAGCATAAGTAGCATTTAAATTTTAAGTTCTTTTTTTTCCAAAAAGCATTAGAAATCAGGCAAGAAAAGAGAAATCAATTTAGTACTTTTGCAGAAATTAAAATATAATTATGTTATCAGTTTCTAATTTATCCGTTCAGTTTGGAAAACGTATCTTGTTTGATGAAGTAAGTACAAAATTTCTTCAAGGAAATTGCTATGGAATTATTGGTGCAAATGGCGCAGGAAAATCAACTTTCTTAAAAATTATTTCAGGTAAACAAGACCCAACTTCTGGTCAAGTGCACCTAGAAAAAGGTAAAAGAATGTCTGTCCTGTCTCAAGATCATTATGCTTTTGATGAATTCCCTGTTCTTGAAACCGTTGTAATGGGTAATAAAGAGCTATTTAAAATTAAAAAGCAAATAGATGATTTGTATGCGGATTATTCTGATGAAAATGCGGATAAGATAGGTGAACTTCAAATAATTTTTGAAGAGATGAATGGTTGGAATGCCGATTCTGATGCAGCTGCAATGCTTTCTAATTTGGGTATTTCTGAAGATTTACATTATACTTTAATGAAAGATTTAGATGGTAAGCAAAAAGTACGTGTGCTAATTTCACAAGCGCTTTTTGGCAATCCAGATGTTTTAATCATGGATGAACCTACCAACGATTTAGATTTTGAAACTATTGAATGGTTAGAAAATTTTATTGCAAATTTTGATAATTGTGTAATTGTGGTTTCGCATGATAGACACTTTTTAGATTCAGTTTGTACGCATATTTCTGATATCGATTACAGCAAAATAAATAATTATTCTGGTAACTATACTTTTTGGTATGAATCTAGTCAATTAGCTTCAAAACAAAGAGCACAACAAAATAAAAAAGCAGAAGATAAAAAGAAAGAATTAGAAGAATTTATTCGTCGTTTTTCTGCCAATGTTGCAAAATCGAAACAAGCAACTTCGCGTAAAAAAATGATAGAGAAATTAAATGTTGAAGATATTAAACCTTCTAGTAGACGTTATCCTGCAATTATTTTTGATAGAGATCGTGAGGCTGGTGACCAAATTTTATCTGTCGATGGTTTGTCAAAAGAATTTGAAGGAGAAAAATTATTCGATAATGTGCATATCAACTTAAATAAAGGAGATAAAATTGCCGTTATTTCTAAAAATTCTAGAGCAATTTCTGCTTTTTACCAAATTATAACTGGGAACGAAAAAGCAGATGCTGGTAAGTTTGCTTGGGGTGTTACTACAACTCAATCTTATTTGCCACTTGATAATTCATCCTTTTTTCAAAACGGAGAATTAAATTTAGTAGATTGGTTAAGACAATATGCACAAACAGAAGAAGAGCGAGAAGAAGTTTTTTTACGCGGATTTTTAGGAAAAATGATTTTTTCTGGTGAAGAAGCGTTGAAGAAAAGTAATGTGCTTTCTGGAGGAGAAAAAGTACGTTGTATGCTTTCTAGAATGATGATGAAAAGAGCTAACATTTTAATTTTGGATGAGCCAACAAATCACTTAGATTTAGAATCTATTCAATCTTTAAATAACTCGTTAATCAACTTTAAAGGGACCGTTTTAATTTCTACGCATGATCATGAGTTTGCACAAACTGTTGCAAACCGAGTAATTGAATTAACACCAAAAGGAGTTATAGATAGATATTCAACTTTTGATGATTATCTATCAGATCCAAAAATTAAAGAATTACGTGAATTAATGTATTCTTAATAATAAATCAATTTATATAATTTAAAAGTTATAACTACAAAAAAGCCTAATCTAAATTCACTTTAGATTAGGCTTTTTAGATTTTCAAAAATCAAGCTTTTAGATTTCTATTCTATTTAATTATTTTATAGATATTTATTTCTTCTGTAACGGACTTATAATTTTAACATCAGAAAAAGAAATAGCACCTCTAACTACACCATCAATCGTTTTCTTTAAGGCCTCAATTAATTGCATTTTTAATTGCGATTTGTGATAGATTAAACTCACTTCTCTTGCTGGTGGAGGACTTGTAAATTCACGTAAATGAGATTTATCAATTTCATTTAAGTCTAATGTATGTAAATAAGGCAGAAGTGTCATGCCTAAGCCTTCTTTAGACAGTTTTATTAGCGTATCAAAACTCCCACTTTCTAATTGAAATCCTTTCTTATTGTCAATTTTATGATTTCTACATAAATTAAGAATATTGTCTTTAAAACAATGGCCGTCTTCTAATAATAGAATATCTTCAATTTCTAATTCATCGGCAGTGATGGTTTTGTTATTGTACAATCTATGATTTTGCGGAATTAACCCAACAAAGGGTTCGTAATACAAAGGTCTTTCTCTAATGGCTTCGTTTTCTAAAGGAGTTGCCGCAATAGCCGCGTCTATATGGCCGTCGGTTAATTTTTTAATAATATCTTCTGTAGTTAATTCCTCAATAATCAACTTTACTTTTGGATATTTCTTTGTAAAGTTTTGCAGGAACATTGGTAATAAAGTAGGCATTACGGTTGGTATAATTCCTATTTTAAAATCACCTCCAATAAATCCTTTTTGTTGATGTACAATATCTAAAATTCGGTTACTTTCATCTACAATAACTTTAGCTTGTTCTACAATTTTTTTACCAACTTCTGTTAATTCAATTGGTTTTTTAGAACGATTAAATATCTTAACGCTTAATTCATCTTCTAGTTTCTGAATTTGCATGCTAAGTGTGGGTTGTGTAACAAAACTGTGTTCTGCAGCTACTGTAAAATTTTGATATTCAGCAACTGACAAAACATATTTTAATTGGGTAATAGTCATTTTTATAGTTATTTCTTATAAATGTATTAAAACTATCAATTATAATTATAGTTTATCGTCTTAAATTTCTCTTAAAATTAAAATTATAAATAAAAACGAAAAAAAATTGTTATTAATATTTGGGTTTATACAAAAAAGAATCTCAAAATTTAGCAGAAAAATTAAACGGCCAACTATCAAATTTATTATTATAATTTTAAAGGCTTACATTAAAATGCGAAAGGAAAAAGTTTCTTTGAAATGTAAGTAAAGTTCTAAGGATTTTGCACAGATTCTCAAGTAAAAATTGATGAGATTTTAGAGCTAATTTTAACACTAAAAGGCAAACCCTTGTATACTTTTTAAAAATTATATAAATAAAACGCTTATGCGGGTTGGAAAAATATTTCTAATGATTCAGAAAGAGTAGAGTTGGTTGTAAATCTTTTATTTGAATTACTAAAAATTGAAAAAAGTAATTTAAGTGTTTCTGATGAAATAAATTATAAAGTAACAAATTCTATGATGAGCGATTTTATTGCAGAACAAGAAAAAACAATTTGGATGTTTTACTCTTTGTTAGATAAACAATAAAGAATAACATTCTTAGATTGTAAATATTAAAAACATAGAGTCTAAAAATTATTTTATAAAAAAAATCGCATAAGTTTTAAAACTCATAAGATTTTTTTTGCACTTTAAATACACGCTAGAAATTGGTCTATTTTTAGTTTAAAACATAAGAATAACCAACTTCTAAGCCTAAAATATTATAGCCGTTATTTGGTTTTTGGAAATTTAAATTAGAAACATGTCCATAGTTGGATCCTAAATAGATAAAAGAATTTGTATAAGTTTGATGAGAAAATCCCAAAGAAAAATTTTCTATAAACGTAAAACCTTTAGCAATTCTTTCTGTTCTAGTATTAATAATAGAAAAACCTAAACTAACTGTTCCAACAAAATCTAACTTTTTTGTTACTTGTTTTTTTACAGCAAAACCAAATTCTATTGCATATAAATTCATTGTTTTTGCTGTTGTAAATTCAGTTCTTTTATCTTGGTAATTTTCTTCATCCGGAGTTACAAATTGTTCATTCAATAACTGATGATTCAAAAATTGAACTTGAGGCTGAACTATTAATTCGAAATCAAGATTTTTCCAGTTTCCTAATGTATAAAAAGCCTGTAGTTTATATGTATTTGTATCATACGCATAATCAGGATCATTATTTATAAAATTTTCATTTGTACCATAATTGTATAAAAAACCAATTTTAGTTGGTTTTAAAACAGCTCTTTTTTTTTCCTGACCAGAAGAAAAAGAGATAATAAAAAAGAATAAAAGAGTAAGAAACTTATTTGTCATAATATTCCGTTAGCTAAACATTTTAGCAACTTTTTCTGCCTTTCTACTTTCTGAATAATCATAAAAACCTTCACCAGATTTTACGCCTAGTTTACCAGCATTTACCATGTTTACCAGCAGTGGGCAAGGTGCATATTTAGGGTTTTTAAAGCCGTCGTACATTACATTTAAAATAGACAAACATACATCTAAACCAATAAAATCGGCCAATTGTAGCGGTCCCATAGGGTGCGCCATACCTAGCATCATAACGGTATCAATTTCTGCAACACCTGCAACACTATTGTACAATGTTTCTATAGATTCGTTAATCATTGGCATCAAAATTCTGTTAGCAACAAAACCAGGATAATCATTAACTTCCACAGGGGTTTTATTAATTTTTTTGCTCAAATCAACCGTAAAATTCATCACTTCATCCGCAGTATTGTAGCCTCTTATAATCTCTACCAATTTCATAATCGGTACAGGATTCATAAAGTGCATTCCAATTACTTTTTCGGGTCTTTTAGTAACACCTGCAATTTGAGTAATAGAAATAGACGATGTATTTGTTGCCAAAATTGTTTCTTCGTCACAAACTTCATCTAATTCCTTAAAAATCTTGGCTTTTAAAACGGCATTTTCCGTTGCGGCTTCAATTACCAAACTAGTGTTTTTAACACCTTCTTTTATTGATGTAAAAGTGCTAATATTACTTAACGTTTTTACTTTATCAGCCTCAGAAATTTTTTCTTTAGCAACCATTCTATCCAAATTTTTGGTAATCGTTTCCATTCCTTTTTCAAGAGCAGCTTCAGAGATATCAATTAACTGAACCTTGTAATTAAATTGAGCAAATGTGTGCGCAATTCCGTTTCCCATTGTTCCAGCACCAATTACAGCTATATTTTTCATGAAGTATTATTTTATTTTTAATATTATTTGTGCGTTTCCTAAAGGTCGGGCTTTACGCTTCAATCTTTTTATCTTTCGCTTGCGCTAAAAAAGATAAAAAGGATTTCCACTTCAATCCCTAACGCGAGTATTTGCTAACTTTTTTTAATTATTGAAAGCAATTGTTTATTTTATATCTTTTAACAGGTGCTCATTTTTTTTAACCAACCCTTTTTAATAATAAAATGCACTAATTTATTTATCGACATTTTACTTGTTGCAAATAATTATATTAATACAAACTAGATAGTTTTATTTTAATCTTTATTTGATTTTAAGATAGTTAAATTAAGTCTTTGTTCTTGGTTACAAAAGTGAAGTGGTTTTATATTTTTGTAAAAAAAAATAATAGTTTTTTGATACCAAAAGGCAAATCTAAAAACTATCAATAACCATTTGAGCTATTCTTAAAGCATCTGTTCCGTTTCTTAAACTAACAACCGGCTCTGTTTTATTTATAATAGCGTCAGCAAAAGTCTCTAACTCGTCTAAAATAGCATTGCTATTTTCAACTTTCGGATTGTCAAAGTAAATCTGTTTTTTAACACCTTCAGCATTTTGTAAAATCATTGCAAAATCGTCAGGATTTTCTGGTACATCCTTCATTCTTACAGTCTCTACACTTTTCTCTAACATATCAACGGATATGTATGCATCTTTTTGAAAAAAACGACTTTTACGCATGTTTTTCATAGAAATTCTGCTCGCGGTTAAATTTGCAACACAACCATTTTCAAATTCAATTCTTGCGTTTGCTATATCCGGAGTATCAGAAATTACTGAAATTCCGCTAGCATGTACATTTTTAACTTTCGATTTTACTACAGAAAGAATAATATCGATATCATGAATCATTAAATCTAAAACTACAGGTACATCTGTACCTCTTGGATTAAACTCTGCCAATCGATGTGTTTCAATAAACATTGGGTTATCAATCATGCCCTTTGCCGCAATAAACGCCGGATTGAACCTTTCCACATGACCAACCTGACCTTTTACATGATACTGGCTGGCTAAAGTTCTAATTGCTTCTGCCTCTAAAACTGTTTTAGCAATAGGCTTTTCAATAAAAATATGACAGCCTTTTTCAATTGCCTTTTTAGCACAGTCAAAATGAGATAAAGTTGGTGTAACAATATCTACAACTTCTACAGCATCTATTAAATCATCTATAGAAGCAAATAGCTTGTAACCAAATTCTTCTGCAACTTTTTGCGCATTTATAGTGTCTTGATCATAAAAACCAACCAATTCGTATTTTTTTGATTGCTCTAATAATCGCAAATGAATTTTTCCAAGATGACCTGCACCTAAAACCCCAACTTTTAACATAAAATCTTGTTTTTTAATATTTTCAGGTATTTTAAATACCCATACTAACAAAGATACAATTTTATAAGAATTTATTTAGATTTATTAGTATTTTTAGACTCTAGAAACTACCAAGAATTGAAAGACACAGCAAAACATCAAGGACTTAGAAATCAATTAGCTACTGTATTAAAAGCGAAAGGTATTACAGATAAAAATGTATTAAAAGCAATAAAAAAAATTCCAAGACACCTTTTTATTGATTCTAGTTTCGAGTCTCATGCTTATCAAGACAAAGCTTTTCCTATAGCTGCAGACCAAACTATTTCCCAGCCTTACACGGTCGCATTTCAATCGCAAGCTTTAGAAGTTTTAAACGGAGATAAAATTTTAGAAATAGGCACGGGTTCTGGGTATCAAACAGCTGTTTTATTAGAGTTAAATGCTGATGTATATTCTATTGAAAGACAGCGAGAACTCTTTAAAAAGACTTCTTTGTTTTTGCCTAAATTAGGATATAACCCTAAAAAATTTATTTTTGGTGATGGTTATAAAGGTTTACCAGAACAAGCCCCATTTGATAAAATTATAGTTACAGCTGGTGCTCCTTTTGTGCCGAAACCTTTGTTGTCTCAGTTAAAAGTGGGTGGTAAATTGTTAATTCCCGTAGGAGATGATACTCAAATCATGACTTTATTTATCAGAAAATCTGCCAAAGAGTTTGAAAAACATGAATTAGGAGACTTTGCTTTTGTCCCAATGTTAGAAGAGAAAAACTAAACAAACAGCATTTTTTCTTTCAGGATTTTTAATATCTATAATTTTCGCAAAAGATTTTTCCGTTTTTTTTAATATACTTTAATTACGGAATCTATGTTTGCGGTTTCTTCATTTTTAGAATGCCATTTTTCAAAAATAGTTTGTGCATTTATAGAAATTGTAAGTATTATAAAATGTGTAGTTTTTTATAATATTGTAAAAAGAAAACCTTTTGATCTAAAATAGATTTCTCAAAGTTTAAGGATTAAAAAAAAATAAATATAGTTAGACCTCTAAAATTTTCTAATCTTATTTAGCATCAAAATTATTATCCCATTTTCCTTGAACTTTTAATACTTGTTCTATAATATCTCTTACACAACCTTCACCACCTTTTTTGTATGAAATGTATTTAGATATTTGTTGAATTTCTGGAGCAGCATCATTTGGGCAACAAGACAAGCCAACTATCTTCATTACTGGATAATCAGGAATATCATCACCCATATACAAAACGTTTTCTGGTTGTAAATTGTATTTCTTTACTAGCTCTTTGTATTGCTTAATTTTATTATGTGCACCTAAATAAATATCTTTAATACCTAGATTTGCTAAACGTATTCTTACACCTTCATTAGTTCCGCCAGAAATAATACAAATATTTAAGCCTTGGTCTACTGCAGTTTTTAAAGCGTAACCGTCCTTAATATCCATGTGTCTAATTAATTCACCGTCTGGCATTATAGTTACCATTCCGTTTGTAAGAACACCATCTACATCAAAAATTAAAGTATTTATATTGGGCAATAACTGTTTGTAACTGATTTCCATATTTTAGTATTAAACGCAATCAATAGAATTTTGAATTGATTTTGTTAAGATTTTATAAATTTTCTGTTGATTTGTGTCCAACAAATTTAAATGATTTTTTATTGTTTTTTCATCATTTCTAATTGCCGGTCCTGTTTGTGCATTTTTTGGTGATAAATAGTCAATTTTAGATGCAGTTTCTTTAATTAATGGTTGTAAAATTTCGAAAGGCACATTATTTTTTTCGCAAATATCATTTCCGATTTTATACATATAATTCGTAAAATTATTCACAAAAACAGCTGCAACATGCAAGGTTTTACGTTGTTCAGAATTTATTTTGTAGATTTTTTTCCCTATTGATGTTGCAAGCGTTTCTAATAATTTGTGGTCTTTTTCATTCTCTGCTTCTAAACAAAAAGGTACTTCATTAAAATTTACTTTTTTATCCTTTGAAAAAGTTTGTAACATATAAAAAACGCCTTTTCTAGTAGTGTTTTTTAGATCATTTAGAGAAACACTGCCAGAAGTGTGAACTATAAAATCATTCGTAATTTTTGAGGAAATTTCGGCAATTGCATCGTCAGAAACAGCAATGATGGTAACATCCGCTTGCGGAATTAAAGCTAACTCTCTAGAACTGATTTGTGTAACTTTTATTTCATCAACACCTATAAATGCTTCGTATAAATGAGTAGCTACGTTTCCATTTCCAACAAGTATAACTGATATCATAAAACGAAGATATTAATTTTTTTAGTGGATTACACAAGTAATTAGTAAATTAGCAGTAATTAAATTATAGAAATGAAAGAATTAAATAAGTTAGGAATAAACACAACATGCGTTCACGTTGGCGAAGTAAAAGACGAACAATTTAAAGGTGCGATTTCACCAATTTATATGTCCACTTCGTATGCTTTTGACGGTGTTGATGTAAAACGATACCCCCGTTATTTTAATACACCTAATCAAGAAATGTTGCATAAAAAAATTGCCGCTTTAGAAAAAACCGAAGATGCATTGATTTTTGGTTCTGGAATGGCAGCTATTTCTGCGGCACTATTTGCTTTTTTACAAAAAGGAGACCATGTGGTTGTGCAGCAAGTAATTTATGGTGGAACTTATAATTTTATAGTTGCTGAGTTTGAAAAATACGGAATAGAATATTCGTTTACAGAATCCGATAAAGTGGAAGATTTTAAGGATTTAATCAAAAAAAACACAAAGATTCTTTATATAGAAACCCCCTCTAATCCGTTATTAGGGATTACAGATATGAAAGCAATTTCTTCATTGGCGAAAGAACACGGAATCTTAACAATGATTGACAATACTTTTGCATCACCAATTAATCAAAATCCTGTTGATTTTGGCATTGATATCATGTTGCATTCAGCAACGAAATATATGGGTGGTCATTCTGATATTTCTGCTGGAGCAGTTGCCGCATCCAAAGAGCACATCGCTAAAATATGGAAAACTGCTATTAATTTTGGTGGTAATTTAAGCGATCAAACGGTTTGGTTATTAGAAAGAAGCTTAAAAACTTTAAATTTGCGAGTAAAAGAGCAAACTGAAAATGCTCAAAAGATGGCAGAGTACTTAGAAAGCAATCCGAATATAAATAAAGTGTATTATCCAGGCTTATCTAGTCATCCAGGTTTTGAAATTGCCGTAAGGCAAATGAATGGTTTTGGAGCCATGTTGTCTTTTGAATTATCTGAAGGAATTGATGCAATGGAATTTCAAAATAATTTAAAATTGATAAAACCGTCTATGAGTTTGGCAGGTTTAGAAAGTACAACAGTAAGTCCTGCACAAACTACACATGCCTTGTTAAGCGAAGAAGAGCGTCTTTTAAGAGGTATAAAAGATGGATTAATTCGTTTTTCCGTTGGTATTGAAGAAACCGAAGATTTAATTGCCGATATTGAGCAAGCGATTGAAAAATGTAAGTAAAAACTGTCTTTTTATTAGTTTGATCTTAGGCTTTAAGGAAGTTAAGAGCATGTTATAAAAAAGCCACAAAATAAATAAATAAATAATGAAATTAGATATATTGGCATTTGGAGCGCATCCAGATGATGTAGAATTAGGATGCGGAGCAACTATTGCAAAAGAAATTTCTTTGGGAAAAAAAGTAGGAATTATAGATTTAACGAGAGGAGAACTTGGTACACGTGGCTCTGCAGATTTAAGAGACAAGGAAGCTGCAAATGCTGCTGAAATCTTGGGTGTATCTGTTCGAGAAAATTTAGGTTTTGCCGATGGTTTTTTTATGAATGATAAAGAGCATCAATTAGAAATTATAAAAATGATTCGCAAATACCAGCCAGAAATTGTGCTTTGCAATGCTATTGATGATAGACATATAGACCATTCTAAAGGAAGTAGTTTAGTTTCGGATGCTTGCTTTTTAAGCGGATTGGTAAAAGTTGAAACTGAATTGGAAGGTAATTTACAAGAAAAATGGCGTCCAAAACAAGTATATCATTACATTCAATGGAAAAATAGTGAACCTCATTTTGTTATCGATGTTACAGGTTTTGTTGATATTAAGATAAAAGCGATCATGGCATACTCATCTCAATTTTACAATCCAAAGAATAATGAGCCAGAAACACCAATAACAAGCAAGAATTTTATTGATAGTATTAGTTACAGAGGAAGAGATCTTGGTAGATTAATTGGTGTAGATTATGCAGAAGGCTTTACAACAGAACGTTACGTAGCAATAGAAGATTTTAGTAAATTAATTTAATATTTTCTTTCTTATAAAAAGAAAAAACATTTATATTTGCACCCGCAATTATATGGTGGTTGTAGCTCAGTTGGTTAGAGTATCGGTTTGTGGTACCGAGTGTCGCGGGTTCGAGTCCCGTCTTCCACCCAAAATAGAATCCTTCTCATTTGAGAAGGATTTTTTTGTATTAGTTGTTTTTTAAGAAAGTAGTACTTTTAAAACACCAATTTCTCAGTCAAATATTTAGCGGTATAAGATATTTTGTTTTTTGCCAATTCTTCGGGAGTTCCTTGAAAAATAAGATTTCCACCTTTTTTTCCGCCGTCTAAACCTAAATCAATAATGTAATCTGCACATTTTATCAATTCAATATTGTGTTCAATTACAATGATTGAATGTCCTTTATCTATTAATGCATTAAAAGAAGCTAATAATTTTTTAATATCGTGAAAATGCAAACCTGTCGTTGGTTCATCAAAAATGAATAATGCTTTGTCTTTAGTAATTCCTTTCACTAAAAAAGAAGCCAATTTTATTCTTTGTGCTTCACCGCCAGAAAGGGTAGAAGAAGATTGCCCTAATTGCACATAACCCAAGCCAACATCTTGCAAAGGCTTTAATTTTTTTGCTATCTTAGTTATTAAATTCTCAGAGAAAAATTCAACTGCATCATCAATAGTTAAATTTAAAATATCATCAATAGATTTTCCATCAAAAGTAATTTCTAAAACTTCTTTTTTAAAACGTTTGCCATTACAAACATCACATTCTAGATGCACATCTGCCATAAATTGCATTTCTATGGTAACGATTCCGTCTCCTTTACAAACTTCACAACGTCCGCCCTCAACATTAAAAGAAAAATGTTTGGGTTTGTAATTTCTGATTTTCGCCAATTTCTGGTCAGAAAATAATGCCCTAATATCATCATAGGCTTTAATATAGGTTACAGGGTTTGACCGCGAAGAACGCCCAATAGGATTTTGATCTATAAATTCTACATTTTTTATATCTTCAAAATTCCCTCTAATTTCTGTATGCTGCCCAACTTTATCTCCATAACCAATCAGTTTTTTTTGCATAGATGGATATAAAATATTTTTTACTAGCGTACTTTTTCCAGACCCAGAGACTCCGGTAATTACCGTTAAACAGTTTAACGGAAACGTAACATCAATATTTTGTAAATTATGTTCTCTAGCACCAATAATTTGAATGCTATTTTTTGAAGTTCTTCGTTTTTCAGGAACATTAATTTTTAAATCTTCATTTAGATATTTTGCGGTTAAAGAATCAGATTTTAAGATTTCTTCAAAGTTTCCTTCTGCAACAACATGTCCACCAAATGTTCCAGCTTCTGGGCCAATATCAATAATATAATCTGCTTCTTTCATGATGTCTTCATCATGTTCTACAACTATTACCGTGTTGCCCAAATTGCGCAAATCCTTTAAAACTTTTATCAACCTTTCAGTATCTTTTGGGTGCAAGCCAATACTTGGTTCATCTAAAATATACATAGAACCAACTAGCGAGCTTCCTAAAGAAGTTGCTAAATTTATACGCTGACTTTCACCTCCAGAAAGTGTATTAGAAGTTCTGTTGATGGTTAAATAAGATAGGCCAACATCCGTTAAAAAAAGTAGTCGATTATTGATTTCCGTTAACAACCGTTTTGCAATTTTTTCATCATATTTATCTAATTGTATGTTTTTGAAAAACACAGCTAATTCATCCAAAGGAAGTGTTACTAAATCAGAAATTGTTTGCTCATTTATCTTTACATAATTGGTTTCTTCTCGTAAACGTCTGCCATTACAAGTAGTACACTTTGTTTTTCCGCGATAACGAGAAAGCATGACTCTATTTTGAATTTTATAACTTTTTTCTTCTAAAACCGAAAAGAAATGGTTAATTCCGTTAAAAGATTTGTTACCATTCCACACCAATTCTTGTTGTTTTTCTGATAATTGAAACCAAGGTTTATGCACAGGAATATCAAATTGGTATGCAACTGCTATTAAATCTTCTTTATAATGAATATAAGAGGGCGTTTTAAAAGGAAAAATACAATCTTCAAAAATGGATAATCCTGTATTTGGGATTACTAATTCTTCATCGATACCAATTACATTACCATAACCTTCGCAAGTTGGACAAGCACCATAAGGATTATTAAAACTGAATAAATGGGTATTTGGTTCTAGAAAAGTCATTCCGTCTAAATCGAACTTATTGCTAAATTCAGCAACTTTGTGATCCTCTAAACTCTCAATAAAACAAATTCCTTTTCCTTCAAAAAAAGCAGTTTGTATGGCATCTGCCAATCTGTTATAAAAATCTTCATCATCTCTAGTTACAATTCTATCAATCACTAAAAAAAGCGCTTCATTTTTATATTTTTCTTGAGGAAAATCTGCAATCCTATAAATGGTTTCATTCCATTTTAAACGTGCATACCCTTGTTGCTCTAAAACTTGTAATAGCGTTTTTAATTCTCTGTTTTCGTCAATAATAATGGGCGCTAATAATAAAAGTTTCGTTTTATCATCAAATTTTTTTACAAAATTCACAACATCAGAAACCGTGTCTTTTTTTACTTCTTGATTCGAAATAGGCGAGTAGGTTCTACCAATTCTAGCGAATAACAATTTAATATAATCGTAAATTTCTGTGGATGTCCCTACCGTAGAACGTGGATTTGTTGAATTTACTTTTTGTTCTATTGCAATTGCAGGTGCAATACCTTTTATGTAATCTACTTTTGGTTTGTTTAGTTTTCCTAAAAATTGGCGTGCATAAGAAGATAAACTTTCTACATAACGTCTCTGTCCTTCTGCATACAAAGTATCGAACGCTAACGTAGATTTTCCAGAACCAGAAAGACCTGTAATTACAACCAATTTGTTTCTTGGTATAACAACGTCAATATTTTTTAAATTATGGAGTTTTGCTCCTTTGATGATGATGTTTTCTTTGGGATTTACTGTAGAAATGTCTGCTTTCATTTATAAAAAATATAGGCTATAAAAATACCATTATTTTCACCCACTAAAAAAAAGATTGATATTGAATTTGTTAAAATATTTGTTGGATGAAAAAATATGTATATATTTGGCAACTTAACATTCACTAAATAAGACGCATATAGTAAAAAATTACTTTTAAGTTATTGATAAATAAATCAAAAAGAGAGAAGCTTTTCTTTCTTAAAAAGTAGTTATGATGCGTATAAAAAAAGAAACAGATAGTAGTTTAATAAAGGGTTACATTGATGGTAATGAATTTTTTTTAGAAATTTTGATAAAAAGACATCAACAGCGTTTATATAGTTTTATTTATAGTAAAATTAAAGACAAAGACCTAACAGAAGATATTTTTCAGGATACTTTTATAAAAGTGATAAAAACTTTAAAAAAAGGAAATTATAATGAAGAAGGTAAATTTTTGCCTTGGGTAATGCGTATTGCACATAATTTAGTGATCGATTATTTTAGAAAAAATAATAGAATGCCTAAATTTAAAAATGCCGATGATTTTAACATTTTTTCTGTTTTAGGTGATAGTAGTCTTAATGCCGAAAAACAATTGATACAAGACCAGATTTATGAAGACGTTAGAGAGCTAATAAAAAGCTTACCAGAAGAACAAAAAGAAGTTTTAATTATGCGGATGTATAAAGACATGAGTTTTAAGGAAATTAGTGAAAATACAGGCGTTAGCATTAATACTGCTTTAGGTAGAATGCGTTATGCATTAATAAATATTAGAAAATTAATAGAAAAAAATAAAATTATTTTAGTGAACCAATAATAAATGTAAAAAAGCATCGTTAATTATTTATAACCAGTAGATTAAATAATTTTATATGATGCAACTTTACTCAAAAAAGTCATCTGATTTTCAGATGCAACCCAAACAAGAAACAGTTCAATTTCTGATTAATTTTTCCAAATCTTTAACTTTTGTGAAAACGAAATCTGAAAGCTTCATTGAACTGAATTTGAATTAAGAGGGGAAAAGCTTCAACTTTAAAATGTTGGAGTTTTTTTTATGAATTTTTTTAAGATGTTTAAAATGATTTCTGGGTTTTCTGTGAAACAACCTAATTTATTTTGATCCATTATTTGTGGAAATTCGTGAAATCTGTGTCAAAAAAAACTCTGTGAAAGAACTACTTCTTGTTCTTATAATATGCATCCAAAACAGATTTTCTACCAATAGTTTTGGTGATAATATCATTTTCTAAATTCCAGCCTCTTGCTGGAGAATATTCACGTCCATACCAAATAATTTGTAAATGTAAATCGTTCCAAATTTCTTTTGGAAACAATCGTTTAGCATCTTTTTCGGTTTGTGTAACATTTTTTCCGTTTGTTAAATTCCAGCGCCACAATAGTCTATGAATATGTGTATCCACAGGAAAAGCGGGCACACCAAAAGCTTGACTCATAACAACGCTTGCTGTTTTATGACCAACTGCAGGTAATTCTTCCAAGCCTTCAAAAGATTGCGGAACTGCGCCATTATACTTTTCTATTATAATTTTTGACAAACCATAAATCCCTTTACTTTTCATCGGCGATAAGCCACAAGGTCGAATTATTGCCTTAATTTCTTCTACAGACATTTTTACCATATCAAAAGGATTATCCGCTTTAGCGAACAATAAAGGCGTAATTTTATTTACACGAACATCTGTGCACTGTGCAGACAACAAAACTGCAATTAATAATGTATAAGGATCTTTATGATCTAAAGGAATCGGAATTTCCGGGTATTTATTTTCGAGGGTATCAATTACAAATTGCACTTTTTCTTGCTTGGTCATAAATTTTATATTTAAATATGTAAAGTTAAAAGTTGAAAGTAAAATAGACTATTTAAAATTTACTTTTTTTAAGATTAACTTGTAAAGACTTTATAAACTTTGTATTTTTAGTCTTTAAAAACATTTATAAAATGACATCATTAAAAATAGGAGATAAAGCGCCACAATTTGAAGCGAAAGACCAAAAAGGAAATAGTATTAAATTAATAGATTATGCGGGTAAAAAGTTAGTACTATTTTTTTACCCAAAAGCAAGTACTCCAGGTTGTACGGCAGAAGCATGTGATTTAAGAGATAATTATCAATCTTTTTTAGCAAAAGGATATGACGTTTTAGGGGTAAGTGCAGATTCTGGTCAAAGACAACAGAATTTTATTAATAAATATGAACTTCCTTTTCCGCTTTTAGCGGATGAAGACAAAGCGGTAATAGAGGCTTTTAATGTTTGGGGACCAAAAAAGTTTATGGGTAAAGAATATGACGGAATTCATAGAACTACTTTTGTTATTGATGAAAAAGGCATTATTGAAGACGTAATTATCAAAGTAAAAACAAAAGCACATGCTGCTCAAATTTTAGACTAGTATTTTGTATAATTTTAGAATTTTAAAGAGAGTTGATGAAAATTAGCTCTTTTTTATTTAAAACGTCATCCCAACTTTAAAGTTTAAAACGCGTCCTGCCATATAATTAGGAATACCAAATTGGGTTTTAGAATACACATCTCTAACCCAAGTATTAGTAATAGAATTTTGAATATCAAACATATTAAAAAGCTCTAAACCAGCACTTAATTCTTTGAATTTTGATAGCCAACCTGTAGAAAATTGTTTGTTAGCATCCACAAAAATATAAGAAACACCTAAATCTGCACGTTTGTAATCTCTTAAACGTTCTTGAAATCGATAGACATCTGAGTAGGCAGGAGAGCCTCCAGGAACGCCAGTATTATAAACTAAATTTAAATATGCTTTTAAATCCGGTAAATTAGGTACGTAATCTTGAAATAAAATCCCGAATTTAATTCGCTGGTCAGAAGGTCTTGCAATAGAACCTCTGTTATCTATATTTTCTTCGGTTTTTAAATATCCTAAACTTACCCAACTGTCACTACCAGGAACAAACTCGCCGTTTAATCTAAGATCAATTCCGGTTGCAAAAGCAGTAGTTAAGTTATCTGCTCTGTAACGAATTCTAACATTATCAATCGAATAAGCATTTACATCAGATAAATCTTTATAATATACCTCTGTTGTAAGCTTAAAAGGTCTTTCCCACATTTTAAAACTATAATCCATTCCTGCCACATAATGAATCGATTTTTGTCCTTTTACATCTACATTAACATCACCGTTAAAATTTCTTAATTCTCGGTAAGAAGGAGGTTGCGCATACAAACCGCCCGAGAACCTAAATAACATTTCTTTTTCCCAATTTGGTTTAATTGCAAATTGAGCTCTTGGGCTAATAATTATCTGACCTTTAGATTGTATTTCGTTTCCTGTAACTGCCCAATTTTGAGCTCTAATGCCCACATTATAGAATACTTCATGATCGTTCCAAAAAGAACGCTGATTAAATTGAACAAAACCATAAACTCTATTGATAGCAACATTATTATCTTTTCTGATGTTTTGATACGGCGTAATTTCGCCTTCAAAAGGTGCATAAGGTTGGTTGTTTGAGGAATGAAAAGGAGGTCTTACAGAAAATCCTAAAGAATCAATAATTTCCCACTCTCTAATTCTGTCTTTAATATCTTCTTTCTGATACTTTGCGCCAAAATGCCATTGAATTTCTCCTTTTTTGAGTGTTCCTTTTACTTGAATATTTGATATTAGAGCATCTAAATCATTACGTGCATGATTTAATTGAGAGCCAATGCCTTGAGAGAAATCTACTTCACCAAAATTTTGAGAACCAATATTTGTATCCACTTCTCCTAAATTATAAGCGGCAGCAATATCAAAATGCTCTTCTTCTTGTGTGTTATATCTAGAAGCGGTTGTAGATAGCGTAAAATCATCTGTTATTTTATAATCTGCAGATAAAGCTCCAAATAGTGTTAAATATTTATCTTTTTCCTGACCAGAATAAAATACAATTAATTCTAACGGATTTGCCAATGTTCCAAAACGTGTTCTTCTTGATATTGGTTGATAATCGTAATTGTTCAAAGAAAAATTTCCTAAAAAATTTAAGGATAACTTTTCTGAGAAATCATATGATAAAAAGGTTTGAACATCTGTAAATCTTGGTCTAAAGTTGGTTTCTATTTGCTTGCTATTTACGAACAAACTGTTATCTCTGTATCTTAAACCAGTAATTGTGCTAAGTTTATTGTTTAAAAATAGTCCTTCAAATGTTACACTAGCGCCCAATAAACTGGCATCTATAGTTGTGGCTGTTACAGTAGGTTTTCTATAAGTAATATCTAAAACAGATGATAATTTATCGCCATATTTTGCTTGAAATCCTCCAGCAGAAAAATTGATATTCTGCACCATATTAGAGTTTATAAAACTTAAACCTTCTTGCTGACCAGATCTAATTAAAAAAGGTCTGTAAATTTCAATTCCGTTTACATATACCAGGTTTTCATCAAAATTACCACCTCTAACATTGTATTGCGTGCTTAATTCGTTGTTGTTATTTACGCCGGGTAAAGTCATTAAAATATTTTCTACACCAGCATTTGGACCGATAATGTTTTTTGCTTTATTGGCATCAATACTTGTTAATCCCTCTGCTTTTTTTCGAATGTCTTTAACAACAATCTCTTTTAATTCTTCTGTTTTTAAAATTAAAGTAGGCGAGTAGCGAATTGTATTTCTGCTAGCTGCAGTAATTATTTTGGTAAAAGTTCTGTAAGAAACATGACTAAAAACGATTGTTATTTCTTCTTTAAATGGAATTCTAATCGAATAATTTCCGTCTTTATCGGTTACATCTCCTGTATTACCAAATTTAATAGAAACCTTTTCAATCGGTTCATTTAGACTACTTTTTACGGTACCTTTTAAGATTGTTGTTTTTTGGGCTAATATAAAGCTAGGTATTAGAAATAATAAGAAGAGTAATTTTTTCACAAAAGTTAGTTTATTTGTTTCTTAAAGAACGTTGTAGAAAGCTCATTCGTATTTCCTACATTGTCTGAGACTACAATTTTAAAGATATGTTTGCTACCAACCAATTTTTTATCATTAAAATTATAGGTTAATATATTTTTCTTATGATTAAGTTCCATTAAAACCCATTCATCATCAATGGTTGCCCTGTAGTTTTTAATGTTAGAACCAACATCAGAAATCATTACTTTTAAAGTTTCTAAATTACTTAGCCATTGTTGGTCTTTAAAGTATAATAATTTTATTTTAGGTTTTATTATATCAGATAGTAAAGTGTATTTACCTAAAGTTTTTGTTGTGGTATAAAAAGTACTGTCTTTTTTTCTTGTATGTTGATATCTAGGGTATCTTGTATACTCTATATTAGCAATGTATAAGTGCTCTTTTTCTGCTTCTGAATAATTAGAAACATCAAAAGTTAGTGTGTAACTTTTATCTAAAGGAATCGTTGGTGTATGAATTTTAGCAATTCCATTTTCAACTTTAAAGTCTAAATAGAGGTCCTCATAAAATGTGTTTTTAGGAAAAGCTACAGTAACATTATCGATTTTAAATTTATTAAAATTCTCTGCAATTATTTTATAGTCACTTATATCTATCTGCTCTGTAAAAATACTATTACTTTTTGTACCTGCGACAGGTATTTTTATGGAACTGATGTTGCCTTTAAAATCTTTAGCTATAATTTCTATGGTATAATTAAGGCCTTCTTTAATGTCAATTTTACCGTTATTTATTAAATCTTTAAAAATAGTTAGCTCGCTCGCTTTTTCTTTATAAGTTTTTTGATATGTTTTTTTATATTTTTTATAGTGCTCATAATCAATGAGTAAATTTAAAAATTTACTTTCAGCAAACGAAAACTCTTCTACATCATGATAATAAACTCGATTACCGTTTACCAACATTTCTAAACTAAATATTCCGTTTTTGTTATTTGAATTATTAAATCGATCAATAACATTTACGCCAAAACCAATAACACCGCTGGCAGTAATTCTGTCTGAAGTGTAAATTCCCGTTTCGATATTTTTAAGCGGTATTTGAAAACTTTTTCTTTGTTGATTAATTTGTGAGTCTATATTTAAAGCATACACTTTTAAATCTTGAAAAGTAGGAGCAATAGTGTCATCAACTTTTAAACCGAAAAATAATGGATTAATAACATTTTCTGTAATGGTATTTCTAATTTCAAAGTGTAAATGTGGACCACCAGAACCGCCTGTATCACCAGATAAAGCAATGATTTCGCCTTTTTGTATTGGAAATTTGTCTTCTGTGAAGGTTAAGTTATCTGTTTCATAACGCTCCGTTTTATATTGTACAGATTTAATATGGTTTTCAATTTTGTCGGCAAATTTTTTTAAGTGACCATAAACAGTTGTAAATCCGTTTGGGTGAGTAATATAAATGGCTTTTCCGTACCCAAATTGCTGCACTTTTATTCTAGAAATATATCCTTCTGCGGCAGCTAAAACATTTATTCCTTCTTTGCCTTGAGTTTTAATATCTAAACCTGCATGAAAATGATTGCTACGTAATTCGCCAAAAGAACCAGATAAAAGGATCGGAATCTCTAAAGGATTACTAAAATAATTCTGAGGATATTTTTCTTGAGAAAAACACAAAAAGTGAAAGAATAAAGAGGATAATAGTACTATTTTTTTCAAAGTTTAAATTTTTTTTATGCAAAAATAGTGAAAATCATTCTTAACATAATATGTTATATTTCAGTTAATTAGTAAAAAAGTGATAAAATGTTGTAAAGTTTCAAACAGAATGTTAACTTTGTACATATAGTTTATTCTAATAAGAAAGATGAATAATACACTTGAAGCAATTCATTTACTGGAAGATAAGTTAAAAAACCTACTTTCAAATTATGAGTTTTTAATAAAAGAAAATCAAATTTTGCTTCAAAGTAACACAGAATTTCAACATCAACTTATAAAAATAAAGCAACAGTTAGTAGAACAAAAAAATGATTTTGATTTATTAAAAATTGCAAAAACTATTGAAGGCAGTAGTACAAATACAAAAGATACAAAACTGAAAATAAATACATTGATAAGAGAAATTGATAAATGTATAATTCAGTTACAAGAATAAAGTTCTTTATATTGTGGAAAAACTAAAGATTAACATTGTAATTGCAGGTAGAACATATCCTTTAAGTGTAAACAGCACTAAAGAAGAAGAAGGTATGCGTAAAGCAGCAAATGCAATTAATAAGTTAATTTCTATGTATGAGCAAAATTATGCAGTTAGCGACAAACAAGATGTTTTAGCAATGTCTGCATTACAGTTTGCATCAAAATTAGAAATGTTATCTTTAAATAAAAATGACACAAATGAAGAAGAAATAAAGAAATTAAATGAGCTTACTAATTTAGTAAGTACCCATTTAAAATAAGTTCATTAAAATACAATAACAACACACTGCCTACGTTAGTAATTGTTTATTAAACTCAACACTATTCTATTATGAAGGATGAGTCTTAACTACAAAAGCATGCCTTTGCGCTTGAACTTGTTCAGCATTTTTAAAGGACCCTTAAAGAGTTAGTTAGTCCTATAAATACCATTTTGGAGTTTAAAAACCCAACTAACGTAGGCTTTTTTTTACATTAAATTTAAATTATGGAGGAAACGACACTTCCCATTACAGTGGGAGTTTTAATAGGAATAGCGGTAGGTTTTATTATCTTTAAATTGATTGAAAAATCGAAAGGAACGAGATTACTTGAGGGTACAAAAACTGAAGCAGCTTCAATTTTAAAGGAAGCAAAAATTGATGCAGATGCAATTAAAAAAGATAAAATTTTACAAGCAAAAGAAAAGTTTATTGAACTTAAATCTGAGCACGAAAAAGTAATTTTATCAAGAGAAAAAAAGATTTCTGATGTAGAAAAAAGAATCAGAGATAGAGAATCTAAAGTTGCCTCTGAAGTTGATAAAAACATTCGTTTAAATCAATCTGTAGAGCAAAAAGAAAAAGATTATAACTTTAAATTAGAATATTTAGAAAAGAAAGAAGAAGATTTAGATAAAATGCACAAACGACATGTAGATATGTTAGAGCAAATATCTGGTCTATCTGCACAAGAAGCTAAAGTAGAATTGGTTGCATCTTTAAAAGAAATTGCAAAATCTGAAGCAATGGCTTTTGTACAAACATCTGTAGAAGAAGCAAAATTAACTGCAGAACAAGAAGCTAGAAAAATTGTTTTAGGAACAATACAAAGAGTTGGTGTAGAACAAGCTGTAGAGAATTGCGTATCTGTTTTTAACCTTGAATCTGATGACGTAAAAGGACGAATTATAGGTAGAGAAGGTCGTAACATTAGAGCTTTAGAAGCTGCAACAGGTGTAGAAATTATTGTTGATGACACTCCAGAAGCAATTATTCTTTCTTGTTTTGACCCTGTTCGTAGAGAAATTGCACGTTTAGCTATGCATAAATTAGTTACAGATGGAAGAATACATCCTGCAAGAATTGAAGAAGTTGTTAAGAAAACAGAAAGTCAAATTCACCAAGAAATTATAGAAGTTGGTAAAAGAACGGTTATAGATTTAGGAATTCATGGTTTACATCCAGAGTTGATTAAAACTATAGGACGTATGAAATACAGATCTTCTTACGGTCAAAACTTATTACAACATTCTCGTGAAGTTGCTAACCTTTGCGGAATTATGGCATCTGAAATGGGCTTAAATGCAAAACTTGCTAAAAGAGCAGGATTATTACATGATATTGGTAAAGTTCCTGAAACAGAAAGCGAACTTCCTCATGCACTTTTAGGAATGCAATGGGCAGAAAAATACGGCGAAAAAGAAGAAGTTTGTAACGCAATTGGAGCTCACCACGACGAAATAGAAATGAAGAGTTTATTATCACCTATCGTTCAAGTTTGTGATGCAATCTCTGGAGCAAGACCAGGTGCAAGACGCCAAGTTTTGGATTCTTACATTCAGCGTTTAAAAGATTTAGAAGAAATTGCTTTTGGCTTTCCTGGTGTTCAAAAAGCGTATGCTATTCAAGCAGGACGTGAATTACGTGTAATGGTAGAAAGTGGAAAAGTTAGTGATACGAAAGCTGCTGAATTGTCTTTTAGTATTTCTCAAAAAATACAAAATGATATGACCTATCCTGGCCAAGTAAAAGTTACTGTAATTAGAGAAACAAGAGCTGTAAATGTAGCGAAGTAAAAGCCAATTTTAATCTTTTAGTTTACACTTTAATCAATGTAAATAAGACAAGAAATACTTAAAATAAATAAAAAATCCCAACTTTTAAAAGTTGGGATTTCTTATTTTCTAGGATGATATTTTTCTACAACTTGTTTCAAATAACTCGTGTCTAAATGGATATAAACTTCTGTAGTCGTTATGCTTTCATGGCCTAACATTAGCTGAATCGCTCTTAAATCTGCACCATTCTTTAATAAATGTGTAGCAAAAGAATGTCTTAACGTATGCGGACTTATTTTCTTATTCAAATTGATTTTAACAGCTAAATCTTTTAAAATTGTAAAAATCATTTGACGTGTTAAACCCTTGCCCCGTCTGTTTAAAAACAACGTATCCTCAAAACTTTTTGCGGGCTTTAAATTACTTCTGATTTCTTTACAATAAATAGTAATATATTTTTGAGCATTATAATGTATGGGAACAAAACGTTCTTTGTTTCCTTTTCCTGTAACTTTTATAAAGCCTTCATCAAAAAATAAATCTGAAATTTTTAGCGTAACAAGTTCGCTAACTCGTAAACCACAGCTATATAAAGTTTCTAAAATAGTTCTGTTTCTTTCTCCTTGCGGATGACTTAAATCAATTGCAAAAATAAGTTGGTTTATTTCTGCTACGGATAAAGTATCTGGTAATTTTCTTCCAATTTTTGGAGCTTCAATTAAATCTGTAGGATTTGTTTGTCGATAATCTTCAAAAACCAAATAATCAAAAAAACTGCGCAAACCAGATATAATCCTCGCTTGACTTCTAGGATTTATTTTTTTTGCAATGGCGTAATTAAATTCCTTAATTGTAACAGCATCAATAGAAATAGGAGAGAAGTCGATTTTATTCACAGTCAAAAATAAGGTTAGTTTTTCTAAATCTCTAGAATAGCTATCTATTGTGTTCTTAGCTAAACCTCTTTCAATTTTTAAGTATAATTGATAATCTCTAATTGCGTTTTGCCATTTCATTTGCTAAAAATAAAGTATATATTTACAACTTTAAAAGATTTTATGAAACTAATTATCATCAACGGACCAAATTTAAACTTATTAGGAAAAAGAGAACCAGAAATATATGGTTCTCAAACTTTTGAAGACTTCTTTAAAGAGCTTCAATTAAAATTTAAAAATATAGAATTATCTTATTATCAATCGAATATTGAAGGCGAAATTATTGATAAACTTCATGAAGTTGGTTTTGAGTATGACGGAATTATCCTAAATGCTGCTGCTTATACTCATACATCAGTAGGAATAGGAGATGCAGTAAAAGGGATTGCAACACCGGTTGTAGAGTTGCATATTTCTAATGTGCATGCTCGCGAAGAGTTTAGACATCATAGTTTTATCGCTCCGGCTGCAAAAGGTGTTTTATTTGGATTTGGATTAAAAGGATATGAATTAGCTATTCAGAGTTTTCTTTAAATATGTAAGCGATGGCACAATGTTATTCGCTAATTTATTAAAAAACTAAAACTGATAAATTTAGAATTCTAAAATCATTTTAATATTTGCTCTCTTGTAATGCACATCCTTTTCAACTTCTACCTCTGTAAAACCTACTTTTTTATACAAGTTAATTGCAGGTACTAAACTTCTGTGAGAGTATAAAGTAATGCTTTTCCATTGTTGATTTCTTGCAAATTCGATACAGTAATTCATTAACTGCAAACCAATTTTTAACCCTTGATATTTTGGTGAAACTGCCATTTTACTCAATTCAAAAAAAGTTTTTTGATTGATGAGTGCAATAACTCCAACAATATCATTATTGTATTTTGCAAAGAAAATATATCCTCCAGGATCTAAAACATATTCCTGTGGATTGCTTAAAACCTTTTCGTCATAAGGTTCTACATAAAAATATTTTTCTAACCATTCTACATTTAAACTGTAAAAGTCTTTTGTAAATTCTGGTTGATATGCTATAATTTGTAGTTTTTCTATTTCCATAGTAAGTAAGCTGCATTAGGGATTGAAGTGGAAATCCTTTTTGTGAAGGATGAACAAAAAGATTGAAAAGGAAAGCCCGACTTTTCTAACTAAAACTTTTTTGTTTTAGTTAGAAAAGAATGCCCAAAAGGTTTTAAATTTTAGCGTTAATAATTTGCATCATTTCGTTTTCTAAAACAATAGTTTTTTGATAAATAGCTTCTGCTTTTGCTGTAATTCGTTCAGCATATTCTCTATCTTTAATATCTTTTGCATTGATTCGTACATTAAAATACGCCCCAGTTACAGCCGTTTTTGCACATAAAACACCAACGCCAGCGTCTGAAAGAGAATTTTGAATTCCGTTTTTCATCATTTCTATCATTACTTCGATAGAATTGTGCGCAGTTTCCATAACTTTTAAAGGAATTTCTGTTGCATATTTTGTAGCATTTTCAATGGCTAGCTTTCTTGCTTCCATTTCTTCATTGTTGGTTTTAGGCATTCTAAATCCGTCAATAATTTTATTAAAAGCATTTGTATCTTCATCAACAAGAAATAATAAATCATTTTTATATTTCTGACCTTTTACAGCCCAGTTAGAAAAATAGTCCCATTTATCATCCCAACCTTGTTTGTGCGCAGATAGATTGGCAACCATTGTGCCTAAAGAAACACCCAAAGCACCCACATAAGCCGCAATACTTCCGCCACCTGGAGCCATAGATTCGGATGCAGTTTCTTCTGCAAAGTCTTTAATTGTATAGTCAATTAGTTTTTTATTAGCATCAGCATTCATTACATACTCTATGATTCTTTCTTGAGGATTAAAAGGTTTTAAATCGTCTAAACCAAGAGATTTTATAGCGATTTTAATTTTCTCACTTTCTGATATTCCTAAAGAACGTTCTTGTTTTTTTAAGTAAAAATCAGCTGCATCTAACATTGCTTGCAACGGCACTAAACCAACTAATTCTGAGCCTGTTACACGTAAACCACGTTCTGTTGCACACAAATCGGTTTCATAAAAAGCTTCGTGCATCGATGTAATTGAAATGTTGGTTAAGTTATAAGAAATTTGCGCAATTCCGTATTCTTCTATAAACCAACCAATTCCTTTTACGGCTTTTAATTTACCTGGAATTCTTTCTGGATTTCCGTTTTTATCTAAAATATTTTTTCCGTTTACAGTATTTACTCGACCATTTTCACGGATATCAAAAGCAATTGCATTTGCTCTTCTTGTAGAAGTTGAGTTTAAATTTACGTTATAGGCAATTAAAAAATCGCGTGCAGAAATTGCTGTAACACCTGATGAAATTATTTGTTGATTGTATTCTGATGGACCAAAATCTGGTTTCCAATTAGGTTTAGAAAGTTTTTCTTTTAAGCCTTCATATTCTCCAGAACGAACGGTAGCTAAATTTTTTCTATCGGATGAAGTTGCTGCATTTTCATAATAATAGCCAGAAATGCCTAACTCTTCACCAACTCTTTTACCCAATTGACGCGCATATTCTGCAGTTTCTTCCATAGAAATATTTGCGATTGGTACTAAAGGACAAACATCTGTAGCTCCAAAACGTGGATGCTCACCTTTTTGTTTGCTCATGTCAATTAATTCGGATGCTTTTTTTATCAATCTAAAAGCCGCTTCAATTACATTTTTTGGCTCGCCAACAAAAGTAATTACGGTTCTGTTTGTTGCTTTACCAGGATCTACATCTAGTAATTTTATGCCTTCTACGGTTTTTACAATATTTGCAATTTCATTTATTTTGTTAATATCCCTGCCTTCACTAATATTGGGAACGCATTCTATAAGTTGTTTATTCATGGTTGATGAGGTTGTTGGTTAAAAATAAGACACGAATTTCACAGATTACTTAGATTTATATGTGATAAACATTATGCTTAAAATAAAAATGATACTATCAAATGTAAAATATGCGTCAAAAATAAGCTATAGATATTATCAAATTGATAAAAATAGATACTTATTTTAAAGATTTTGATAAAAATAAATACCTGCAAAATTGTAATATCAATAAAGGAATTACTGCTATGGGAAACAGTTGAACTTCAACAAACCATAAAACAGGAATATTAATTAATAAAACTAGCGAAAAGACAAAGTAATATTTCATCCATTTTTGTTGCTTTTTTCTCAGCATTAAAAATGCAATTATCAAATTAGGAGCAAAAGCCCACAAAAAATTAAAGTTATTTGGTGCTGTAGAATGATCTGTAAAAAACCAAAGAAAAATAATTAAAACACCAACAATTCCTGATGTACATAGTATAGCAAAATCTAACCATTTTGATCTCTTTTTTTTCTTGTGATCTTGGTAGGTTATGAAAATTCCGACGAATGAAAAGATGCTAAAAATCAAAAAGGGATTGAATAATGAGATTTCTTGTTTTTGTTCTTCAAAATTGAGGAGAATGTCTTCTCTTATAATTAAATTTTCTGGCTGATTTCTTATAAATAATTTACTGCTTTTAAAAATAGCATACACATATTTAGGCAAATACATATACTCTTCAGAGCTAGCTGTTTGGTCTAACTTATTTCCAAGAGCTAAGTTAATTCCGAAGTTACCCCAAGTATTCCAATGAATTTCTCTGTTCATTAATTGTCTAAAAGATAGATTTTTTTCAATATTTTCATCAATAAAAACCACTTTATCCCCTAAAATTGAAATTGTAATATCTTTTAATTTTGTAGCACAATTGTTAAAGTAAGGATCGTATAAATACGTAGCATTCTCTAATAAAGCATTGTTCTCTAGGTACATAAAAAATGTTTGCTTTTCTTGTTGCGTTAAATTTAAAACTTGCTGTTTTACCCAACGTTTGTCTTTTTTATAACTTTGTAAAAAGTATTGAAAATCATACCTTCCTAAGCTATACAAAAGTTTTCCTTTAGTAAAATTTGTGTAAAAGTTTGGAGCATTAAAATCGAACATTCCATAATTATAGATAACATCTATTTGTAAAAGAGGGTCATTAATTCTGATGGCAGCATGACCAAAGGCTTCAAATAATTCAGCTCCAGGAGCAGCGGTAATAATACTAACTTCAGAATATACAGAAAGATGTACTTGAGAATTAACCGGTTTTATAAAACTAAGAAGAAGGAATAGTACTATGTATTTTTTTTTCATAAATTAGAATCATCTAAAAAAACTATAATCAAAAGTAATTGAGAAAATATTTGAAAATAATGCGTTACCAACGCTACCAATATTTGTTAAAGCGTAATCTACTTTAACGCCTCTGTAGTTAAAGCCAACCCCAAAATTGGGCTGTGTAGAAAGAGATTTTCCATCATCAAACTCTGTGAAATATTGAAAATTACCAACACCTAAACGCAAATATACGAGCTGATCATAATCTAATTGAAAACCAATTGCTGGATCGATACTACCCACTTTTGATGAGAAAATATCATTGGTTTGCTCAAAACGAACATTTAAATCTACTTCTGTTTGCAAGTTAAAAAAGCGGCCAATTCTAAAATCTTTAGCGACACCTAATTGTATTTTTGGTTTTGTAATTTCGGTAGTTTCTGGTAATTCTTGGTTTTGTCCAGGAATTGCATCTTTAATTTTATTAAATTCATCTAAATTAATGGCCCAACTATTGTAAGTAGTAGTAATGTCTCTTGCCATTAATCCAAATTTCCAATTATTTCTTTCAAATTGCAGGCCAGCATCAAAACCAAATCCCCAAGAGGAAGCAAAATCGCCAATAATTCTTCGAACTATTTTTGCATTTACCCCAAATTTAACATCCTTAAAAATTAAATTTCTAGCATAGGCAAAATTAAAAGCATAATCGGCGGCAGAGAATAAACTAATTCTATTAAAATCGATGTTTCCTTGGTTATCAATTAATTCTGTAGTATTTAAAATATCATCCACTCCAAAACGAATTATAGAAATACCAAGAGCGCTATTTTTATCGATTGGCATTGCAAAAGCAGCATGGTTATAATTAGCAATTCCAGCAAAATAAGAAGCGTGCATTATAGAGCCTTGATAATCTTCTATACCAACTAAACCGGCAGGATTCCAGTATATTGCATTTACATTATTTGTAGTTGCAACAACCGCTTTACTCATTCCTAAAGCAGCGGCATCTACCCCAATGTTTAAAAATTCATTGGAATAATTTCTAAAGGATTGCGCATTAGAAAAAAGCGAAAAAGCAAATAATAAAAGTACTACTTTGTATTTCACAAATATTGAAAATTATAGGTACAAATATCTTAAAACCTACTAAAATAACTGTTGTTTTTGGTGGATATTGTTTACAAAATATCTAATTGAATATTTTCTTTTATAAAACGTGCAATTCTATGTTCTAACCATCTATTTTCTATTGGTTTAAATGAAGTCATAAAACCAACATGACCTCCAAATTTGGTTTCCTCAAAAAAGAAAAAATTAGAGTTTTCTGCTTCTTCATAAGGGAAACATGCTGTTGATAAAAAAGTATCATCTTTAGCATTGATAAGTAAAGTTGGCTTTTTAATATTTAAAAGATAAGGTTTTGAGCTTGCTTTTTGCCAATAATCTTCAGGGCTTTCAAAACCAAAAACAGGCACTGTGTACAAATGCTCTAAATGCTTGAACTTAGTTGCTTTAAAAAGTTTACCCTGATCTAATTGATATTCTGGAAATTTATATGCTTTTTCTAAAAGCTTATTTCGCATAGTTTTAAAAAACATTTCCATATAGAATTTGTTTTTTAATTTATCCATTTCAAATTCTGCAGATGCAATGTCTATTGGAACAGAAACTGCAACTCCGCCTTTAACAACTGGTGAAATATTTTCTCCTTGCTCTCCAATATATTTTAGCGTTAAATTGCCACCTAAACTAAAACCAACAATAATAATATTTTTATAATCGTAATTTTTTAATAAATATTTGATAACAAAATCAACATCTTCCGTTTTACCACTATGATAAGTGGAAAGCAATAAATTATCTTCGCCACTGCAACCTCTTAAATTAAAACAAACAGTATCTAAACCTTCTTTTTTTAAGTGATTAACGCTGGACGCCATGTATTTAGAATTAGAACTTCCTTCTAAACCGTGTATTAATAAAACTAAGGTTTTAGAACCAACAAAAGAAAAGTCTAAATCAAAAAAATCATGATCCCAAGTTGTAATTCTTTTTCTAGTATAGGTTGCTTTATCCTTCATAAACAAAGGTCTATAAGTAGTATTAAAATAACCATTTCTAAAAGGCATAGTTGGCAGAAAGTCTGAAGAAAAAACTGGCATAGGATAATTAATTTTTGCAAATATGACAAAAAAATTACTATTTAGAAAATTAGCTAATTTTGATTCCTTATTTTAGCGACTTAAAGATAAATATGAGATTAAGAAAACAAATTCCAAACTACATAACATTAGGCAATCTCTTTGCAGGAACAGTTGCAGCGATATTTGCTGTTGAAGGAAATTTTAAAACTGCAGCGTTATTTGTGTTAATCGGAATTATATTTGATTTTTTTGATGGCTTTATTGCTCGTTTATTAAAAGTGTCTGGGGAGTTAGGTAAACAATTAGACTCTTTAGCAGATATGGTTACGAGTGGTGTTGTGCCTGGTATTGTAATGTTTAAACTATTACAAAGCAATTTAATAGCAGGTAGTAATCTAGAATTGAAAACTGATCAAATTTTAGACATTCCGCTTATTGGATTAATTTTAACTTTAGCGGCTTGTTATAGATTGGCAAGTTTTAATTTGGATACAAGACAAACAGAGTCCTTTATAGGTTTACCTACACCAGCAATGAGTTTATTTGTAGTTTCTTTACCATTAATAAGAATGTACTCAGAAATTGAATTTGTAAATGAGTTGATTAGTAATAATTATTTTTTAATCGCTGTGACTTGGATTTTAAGTTTTTTGATGAATGCAGATATCTATTTATTTTCTTTAAAATTTAAAGAGTATTCTTTTAAGAATAATTATATAAAATATATTTTTCTTTTGTCTTCAGTACTTTTAATTTTTACATTAAATTTTCTATCTGTCCCATTAATCATACTATTATATATTCTTTTGTCAGTGGTTAAAAAAAGATTACTGTAAACATTAGCTAAAAAGAATATAGGCAACTAAAAATATTGGAAACTAAAAAACAAAACTTTAAAATTAAAGGTTTAAATTTTAGCAACTTTATAAAGAACTTAAAAAGTAACTGCTTTTTGGCGAAAATATTATATTAATTACTGAATTTAAAAGTTAAAAAGTAATTTTATTGGTACTCTTTAAAATGAAAGAAAAATGATAGATATCAGAAACTTTTAATCAGTAAAAAATTTCTTCTTTTTTAGCTCAAAATCTTTACCTAAATATACTTTACGCACCATTTCGTCAGCAGCTAATTCTTCTGGAGTTCCTTCTTTTAATATGCTGCCATTATACATTAAATAGGTTTTGTCTGTAATAGCTAAAGTTGCTTGTACATCATGATCTGTAATTAAAATACCTATATTTTTATTTTTTAATTGCGCAACAATACTTTGTATATCTTCTACAGCAATAGGATCTACACCAGCAAAAGGTTCGTCTAACAGAATAAAATTAGGGTCAGATGCTAAACAACGCGCAATTTCTGTTCTACGTCTTTCTCCTCCAGAGAGTAAATCTCCTCTATTTTTACGAACATGACCAATATTAAATTCTTCAATTAAAGATTCTAACTTTATTTTTTGTGCTTTTTTTGATAAGTCTGTGAACTGAAGAACAGATAAAATATTATCCTCTACAGATAATTTTCTAAAAACAGATGCTTCTTGTGCTAAGTAACCAATGCCTTTTTGCGCGCGCTTGTACATAGCATCTCCAGTTATATCTTCATCATTTAAAAAAATACGACCAGAATTTGGTTTTACCATCCCAACAATCATATAAAAAGAAGTCGTTTTTCCGGCACCATTTGGGCCTAAAAGTCCAATTATTTCTCCTTGTTTAACCTCCAAAGAAATATCTTGTACAACTTTTCTGCTACCGTAAATCTTTTGAATGTTTTCTGCTCTTAAAATCATATATTTAAAATAGGTGTAATGGTTTGATTGTGTAAAAGTTTAATCGTTGTCTTGTGTAAATATAATTAATAACATTTCTAAGAATATTAAATATTGATTTAAATTGCACATTTAACCAGTAATACAATTACACTTCTTTCTCTAGTGCTTCCCAGAACTCAACGGCTCTTCTTAAATGCGGAACAACAATTGTACCACCAATTAAAGTAGCTATAGACATCGTTTCCATCATTTCTTCTTTGGTAACGCCATTTTTGTGAGCAGTTTCTAGGTGGTACGCAATGCAATCATCACATCTTAAAACCGCAGAAGCTACTAAGCCTAATAATTCTTTTGTTTTTACTGATAAATGACCTTCTGCATATGCATTTGTGTCTAAATTAAATATTCGTTTAATTACTTTATTATCAGAAGCTAAAATTTTATCGTTCATTTTTTGACGATACTCATTAAAATCTTGGACTTTTGTTTGCATTTTTTTGTTGATTTTTAATTACTCTTTTTGAAACAATTATACTTATTTCGTATAAAATAAGAATAGGTATCGCAACTATAATTTGACTTGCGATATCTGGCGGTGTAATAATTGCGGCTAAAATTAAAACAAGAACTAACGCATGTTTTCTATATTTCTTTAAAAATTCCGGCGAAACTATGCCAATTTTAGTTAAGAAATAAATTAAAACTGGTAGCTCAAATAAAATAGAAACCCCTATTAACATATTGGTTACTAAACCGATATGAGACTCTAGCGTAAAACTATTTTCAATGGCATCTGTAATTTGATAATTGTACAAAAACTGTATTGAAATTGGTGCAATTACATAAAAACTAAATAATACACCAATAAAAAACAAGAAAGAAGCAATAAATATAAAGCCTCTAGAACTATTTATTTCTTTTTTCGTTAAGCCTGGGGCAATAAATCGCCAAATTTCCCATAAAAGATAAGGGAAAGAAGCTATAAAGCCTAAAATTAATGAAGACCAAATAGAGTTCATTAATTGTGATGTAACTTCGATACTTTGTAGCTTTTTATCGGAAAAATTAATACTACAAAACGCACTATCCATTCCTAGATAACTAAAAAAATCACAAAACAATCGATAGGTAATAAAGTCTGGCTGAATATGTGCTAATAAAAAGTTATCGTACACTTCTTTTGCAAAAATAAAGAATACAAATGCTAAGATAAATATGGCTAAAAAACTTCTTACTAAATGCCATCTTAATTCTTCTAAATGCCCTAAAAAAGACATTTCTTTTTGTTTTTCTGCCATTAGAAAATTCCTTCTTTAATTAAATCATGCAAATGTACAACACCTACATAGTTATTATCATCATCTTTTACTAAAATCTGAGTAATCGTATTATTTTCTAAAGCATCTAAAGCTTCAATAGCCATCGCATCCTTATGAATAGATTTAGGGCTTTTACCCATAATATCTTTGGCTGTAAAATTATTGATTTTTGTAGTTTTACTTAACATTCTTCTAATGTCCCCGTCAGTAATAATCCCCACAATTTTATCATCTTTTAAAACAGCAGTAACTCCTAAACGTTTTTCTGAAATTTCTATAATTACTTGTGCAATAGAATCAGTTTCTAAAACTTTTGGAAGCTGGTTATTTATGATTAAATCAGAAACTCTTAAGTATAATCGTTTTCCCAAAGCACCCCCTGGATGATATTTTGCAAAATCCTTGCTTGTAAATCCTTTTAATTCCAATAAACAAACAGCTAAAGCATCTCCCATTACCAATTGGGCAGTTGTACTTGTTGTTGGTGCTAAATTATTTGGACAAGCTTCTTTCTCTACAAAAGTATTTAGTGCAAAATCCGCACTTTTTCCTAAAAAAGAATCAATATTACCAGTAATTGCAATAATCTTATTTCCGTAATTTTTAATTAATGGTACTAAAACCTTTATCTCTGGAGTGTTACCGCTTTTAGAAATACAAATTACTACATCATCTTTTAAAACAGTACCTAAATCTCCATGAATGGCATCGGCAGCATGCATAAAAACAGCTGGAGTGCCTGTAGAATTAAATGTAGCTACAATTTTAGTAGCAATATTAGCGCTTTTACCAATGCCAGTTACAATTACTCTTCCTTTTGATTTGTATATATAGGTAACTGCTTTTTCAAAGTCAGCATCTATATAATTAGCTAAATTAGCAATAGCTTCGCTTTCTGCTATAATTGTTCTTTTAGCATTCGCAATAATGTTAGATTTATCTTTCAAGCTTTATGTTTTTATCAGAATAAAAAAAGTTATATCTTTATATAAAGAAAACAAGCAAATTTACTACAAAAAAAAGTTTCTTGAAACTATATAGTAATTGGTTTTATTTTCTTTAATCAAAATTGAAAATTAATACATATGGATTTACATGGTCCTCTAAAAAAATTTTTTGGATTTAACAAATTTAAAGGATTGCAAGAGCAGGTTATTAAAAGTATCGTAAATAACGAAAATACGTTTGTAATCATGCCAACAGGCGGTGGTAAATCACTTTGCTATCAATTACCGGCTTTAATGGCAGAGGGCACTGCAATAGTTGTTTCACCGTTAATTGCATTAATGAAAAATCAAGTAGATGCAATTAGAGGTATTTCTGAACACAACGGTGTTGCTCATGTTTTAAATTCTTCGTTGAATAAAACGGAAGTAAATCAAGTTAAAGAAGATATTGCAAACGGAATAACAAAACTTTTATATGTTGCCCCAGAATCTCTTATAAAAGAAGAATATGTTACCTTTTTAAGAACACAAAAAATTTCTTTTGTTGCTATTGATGAAGCGCATTGTATCTCAGAATGGGGACATGATTTTAGACCAGAATACAGAAATTTAAAACATATCATTAAAGCAATAGATAGTGTACCTGTAATTTGTTTAACTGCAACAGCAACAGAAAAAGTACAAGAAGATATCTTAAAAACATTAGGTATTCCGGAGGCAAATAGGTTTAAAGCTTCCTTTAATAGAGCAAACTTATTTTATGAAGTAAGACCAAAAACGAAAGAAGTTGAAAAAGACATTATTCGTTTTGTAAAACAACGAGAGGGAAAATCTGGAATTATTTATTGTTTAAGTAGAAAAAAAGTTGAAGAAGTAGCTCAGATTTTACAAGTAAACGGTATAAAAGCAGTTCCTTATCATGCAGGTTTAGACGCTAAAACAAGGGTAAGGCATCAAGATATGTTTTTAATGGAAGATTGCGATGTTGTGGTTGCAACGATTGCTTTTGGAATGGGAATTGATAAACCAGATGTGCGTTTTGTGATACATCACGATATACCTAAAAGTTTAGAAAGTTATTACCAAGAAACAGGTAGAGCAGGTAGAGATGACGGTGAAGGTTATTGTTTGGCCTTTTATGCCTACAAAGATATTGAAAAGTTAGAGAAATTTATGTCTAGTAAACCAGTTGCAGAGCAAGAAATTGGTCACGCACTATTACAAGAAGTTGTTGGTTATGCAGAAACTTCTATGAATAGACGTAAATATTTGTTACATTATTTTGGTGAAGAGTTTGATGATGTTCATGGCGATGGTGCAGATATGGATGATAATTCTAGAAATCCGAAGAAAAAAAATGAAGCAAAAGCAGATGTGGTAAAATTACTTTCTGTAGTAAAAAACACATTGCAACAATACAAATCTAAAGAAGTTGTAAATACAATAATAGGTAAAGAAAATGCACTTTTAACTTCACATAGAACTCACTTGCAGCCATTTTTCGGAATTGGCAAAGACAAAACAGCTCCTTATTGGATGGCGCTTTTACGTCAAGTTTTAGTTGTTAATTTTATTAAAAAAGAAATAGAACAGTACGGGGTTATAAAGTTAAACAAAGAAGGTGAGGACTATTTAATAAAGCCAACTTCATTTATGATGACAGAAGATCATTCATATATAGAGAATGGGGATAATTTAATTATTTCAAATTCAAAATCTTTTGGCGGTTCTGCAGATGAAAAACTTGTAAAATTATTAAAAGATTTACGAAAAAGTGTTGCAGCTAAACAAAGTGTGCCTCCTTTTGCAGTTTTTCAAGATCCATCTCTCGATGATATGGCCTTAAAATACCCAATAACACTAGAAGAGCTCTCTACGGTTCATGGAGTGGGAGAAGGAAAATCTAGAAAATTTGGTAAAGAATTTGTGAAATTAATTACAAATTATGTCCAAGAAAATGATATTTTAAGACCAGACGATTTAATTGTAAAAAGTACTGGTGTTAATTCTGGGTTAAAATTATACATCATTCAAAATACAGACAGAAAGTTGCCTTTAGATGATATAGCGAAGTCGAAGGGATTAGAAATGAGTGAATTGATTAAGGAAATGGAAGTAATTATTTTTTCTGGAACTAAATTAAATATAAATTACGCTTTAGATGATTTATTAGATGAAGATCAGCAAGAAGAAATACATGATTATTTCATGGAAGCAAAGACTGATAAAATTCAAGAAGCTTTAGATGAATTTGACGGAGATTATGACGAAGATGAATTACGCTTAATGCGAATTAAGTTCATAAATGAAGTGGCTAATTAATTTTTTTAAATACTATAACCAATTCCCTAAAAAAAAATACTACAAAGTAACAACTGTTAAAATAACACCTAAAAGAATTGCAATAAACTTCTGTAAGTTAAATTTATGATTTTCAGAACTTTCAAAAAGAATAATAGTAGAAATATGTAAGAAAACACCAATGATTAAGGAGGTAATTTCTGTTGCATAATCTCTAAAAAAAGTAATTTTATCACCAACTAAAACTCCTAAAGGACTCATCAATCCAAAGAAAAACAAAAAACTAAAAACAGTCTTTTTAGGATAATTGGTGTTTATTAAAAATGTTGTTAGTACAATTGCAATTGGTATTTTATGTACCACTATTGCCCATAATAAATTACTATCTGCATTATGAATTGGTAATCCTTCAGAAAAAGCATGAATACACAAACTCACAAATAATAATGTCGGAAATTCTTTTCCGTCGGAATGAATGTGAATATGACCATGTTCTGCGCCTTTAGAAAAAGATTCTAAAACCGATTGTAAAATGATTCCTATCAGAATAAAAATACCAACTCGTTTTGCATCAGTATTAACAGTATATACTTCTGGTACTAAATGTAAAATAGTTACGGAAAGCAGGTAAGCGCCACTAAACGCTAATAATAAACGAACAATTTTGTTACCTGGTTTTATTATAAAAACCAATAAAGAACCAACTAAAACAGATAAAAGGAGTATTATGTAATTCACTTCGCTACTAATATTAATCTTTTGGATGTTTGAGCATCAAAATTAGACAAATTATAACTTCCAAAAATATTGGTAATTGTAAAACCTACTTTTTCAAAATAAGCTTTCATTTTATTTGCATCTAAATATTTTACTCTTTCTGTGTAAGCATGATTTTGATCATCAGCAAAAAAAGAAATATCTTTTAGTATAAAACCATCTTTAATTTCTCTGGTAATATAAAACGTAATACCGTCCACAGTTTTAGTTTCTTTAGCAACTAAAGTTGCATTAACAAATTCTGCATTTAAAAAATCGAACACAAAAACGCCGTCTTTTTTCAATCCATTTTTAATATTTTGTAGAATTAAAAGATCATCTTTATCTTCTTCAAAATAACCAAAACTGGTAAATAAATTAAAAACTGCATTGTATTTATTGTTAAAAGGTTTACGCATGTCATGTACGCTAAAATTTAAAGTTTCAGTTTCAAATTTTTGTGCATATATAATACTGTTTTCAGATAAATCTCCACCAGTAACTTTATATCCTAAAGAATTTAAAAAAACCGCATGGCGACCTTTACCACAGGGTAAATCTAAAATATGAGTGGTTTTTGGTAATGCTAAAAAAGTAGTTATTTTTTTCATAAATAACAGCGCTTCCTCATCATTTCTATCTTTGTATAACACGTGGTAATAAGATGTGTTAAACCAATCTGTAAACCAATCTTTTGTTTTCATTTCTATAAAATTTGCAATAACCAAGTATTTAAAAATAGTTTTTTATTGATTGATATTGGCTTTTGCTGTCAAATTTACATTACGGACTTTAAGTCTGTAAAAGTAACTAAATCTTACGTTGCACAAAATCTGTTTTGATACTATTTACTTTAAATCTATTAAAAATGATAAAGTAAAATTGTTTTTGCTTTATCCTAAAATAATTTCAGACTTTGGTTTTGCTTAAAATTTGTGAACTCAGGGTTCGTTTTCCTAGATATAAAATGTACTTTTGTAGTCAATTTTACAAGTATGAATAAAGATTTTAAAATGGTGGCAACCACCATGTTTGGTTTAGAAAGTGTTTTAGCAGAAGAATTAACAAATTTAGGAGCAAAAGACGTTCAAGAATCTATAAGAAGTGTTTCTTTTAAAGGTGATGAAGGTTTTATGTACAAAGCAAATATTGCTTTAAGAACTGCTATTCGTATTTTAAAGCCTATCAAAGTAACTAAAATTTACGATGAAGAAGATTTATACGATACTGTAAAAAAGATTAAATGGGAAAAATATTTAGATATTAATGGTACTTTTTCAATTGGTGCTGTTTCTAATTCTAAAAATTTACCAAACCATTCACATTATATTGCTTTAAAATCTAAAGATGCCATTGCAGATTATTTTAGAGATAATTTTGGCAAAAGACCTGATGTAGACGTTGATTATCCAGATTTAAAAATACATATACATATAAATAAAGATCTTTTAACCATTTCTTTAGATTCTTCTGGCGATTCTTTGCACAAACGTGGCTATAGAACAGCAACTAATATTGCGCCAATAAACGAAGTTTTAGCAGCTGGTATGGTTTTATTATCGGGTTATAGAGGTGAGGAAAATTTTATTGATCCTATGTGTGGTTCGGGTACAATTTTAATTGAGGCCGCAATGATTGCCAATAATATTCCTGCAAATATTAACAGAAAACGTTTTGGTTTCGAAACTTGGAAAGATTACGATGAGGAGTTATATTTTGTAATTCAAGAAGCACTTTTAAAGAAAATTAGAAGTTCTCATTTTAAAATTATGGGCTTTGATAAAGCTCCATCTGCAATTGTTAAGGCAAAAGCAAATATTTTAGAAGCGAACCTTGATGAGTTTATTGGTGTGCATCATGTTAACTTTTTTAACTCAACAAAAGAAGTTTTTGGTAAAACAACAATTTTGTTTAATCCACCTTATGGAGAACGCCTAAATGTTGACACAACCGAGTTTTATAAAAAAATTGGAGATACTTTAAAACATAATTATCCAGATTCTACAGCGTGGTTTATCACTTCGGATATACAAGCGCTAAAACATGTAGGCTTGCGAACTTCTAAAAGAATTGATTTACGAAACGGAGATTTAGACTGTAAATTTGTAAGATATGATTTGTATGAAGGTTCTCGTAAATTTAGCAAGAACAATCCTAGTTTTAGTTCCGAAGAAGAAGAATAGTTTTTTTTAGAAGATATTTCCTGCTTTACACTATATCTTTTTTATAAGATTTCTGCCTAAACAGAAAACTTATAAAAAAGGATACTGTTTCAATCAGGGCTAAAATTTTATTAACTCATCCATACTTTAAAAGTATATACTTTTTAAGATTGCAAGAAATAGACTTTTAAATATTACATTTTTACCATAACTAAAACAAATTCGTTTAAGTAGAATATTTTTATTTTAAAACCAATTCAATCCATTCTTCCGGTTCTTCCAACATTGAAAAATGCCCTCAATTATCAATTCAAAGAAGATCGTTGTTTGGTATTTCTATGGTTAAGATTACTGCAATTAAATTTACAGCAACAGGACCTTTTTTGCCCAAACACTTTTGTTGGGAATTTGAGTTTCTTGAAAAGCTACAAACCATTTATGACAAAAAATATAACGCTCATTTATATAATTGGATAAAAAGGGAATTACTATTCTACCATGATTGTATTCTTATATAAACTACATTTCTTGCAGCTCGTCATTAATTGCTTTGCTTTTATCAAAAAAAAAAATTGTAAATTCTATCTGTAAAGAGAGTAATTAGTTAGTTTTGTAGCCTATTTTTGGATAATTTTATTTCTTAATAATTTCTGAATTGTATGAAGTTTAGACAATCTAATACGCATAATTCCATTACAAATAAATAGTGTTTGCATTTGAATATTAATTTGCTGTTTATTATGCCTTGCTAAAATTTATGTGGCAATGTTCATTTCATAATCAGGTGTTATCCAAATTACATTTGATAATTCTAATTATTTCTAAAGCTATATCTGCTTGTTCAATTAAAAAGCAGGAATAATTTAGAGGTTTATTAGAAATACAAAACCTAAATGTTAGTGAATGATAACTCGATAGTCTTTACTTAATTCGGGTAAAGTTTTTGAGTAATCATAAGATGAAGTATTAAAACCACGCAAGATTACAACAGTACTTATGAATGAACCTTTATCAAAAACAAAAATATTTTTATTAGCTACGGGAATAAAATTTTCCCTTCATTTTCTGGTCTTCTTGAGTTATAATTTTTTAGAGATTTAAAAGTTAACTTTTATTTATATTTTATATAAAGATGTTATTTTTTAATTAATTTTGATTTTTTAACCTTCAAACCTTTACAATATTAATTATATAGACATCATATTGCCAATTCCAATACAGAATACATTCACGTATTCTGTAACGGAAGACGAAGCAAATTTTCTGCAAAAAGGAATGCGAGTTGCTGTTTCTTTTGGAAAAATTAAAATGTATACAGGCTTGGTCCTTAATATTCATCAAATTCCACCAATTTTATATGAGGCTAAAGAAATTTTACAAATTTTAGACGAAAAACCAATTGTTAATGAGCTTCAATTAAAACATTGGCAATGGGTTGCAGCTTATTATATGTGTTCTTTGGGTGATGTGTATAGAGCTGCTTTACCATCTGCTTTTCTATTAGAAAGTGAAACAATCTTATATATAAATGAGGCTTTTATAGAGGAATCGATTCTAGCTGATGATGAATTTTTAATTTTTGAAGCATTACAACATCAATCTCAGTTAACAATTAATCAAGTTGCAGATATTTTAGGTAAGAAAAAAGTAATGCCCATTGTTAATGAATTGATAAAAAAATCAGCTATATACATTAAGGAAGAAATTTACGAACAATACAAACCAAAATTAGTAAAATATATTCGTTTACACACTGATTATTCTGATGATGATTCTCTTGTAAATTTGTTAGAAGAATTATCAAATGCAAAAAAACAACGAGAAGCAGTTTTAGGTTTTTTTCAATTAACATCAACTAAAAAACCAATAAAAGCAAAAGATTTAGAGAAGAAGGCAAAAGTTTCTCAATCTATTTTAAAGTCTTTGGTTGATAAAAACATCTTTGAATTTTATCACATTCAAACTGATAGAATTCAATTTAAAGGCGATACGAGTGATTTAAAAGTATTGAACGAATTTCAACAAAAAGCACTTTTAGATATCAAAGAAAGCTTCAAAGAAAAAGAGGTGACACTTTTGCATGGTATAACAAGTTCTGGTAAAACAGAAGTCTACACAAAGTTAATTCAGGAGGTTTTAGATGCAGGTAAACAAGTTTTATTTCTGTTGCCAGAAATTGCATTAACGACACAAATTATTACGCGATTACAATTTTATTTTGGCGATCAAATTTCTGTTTTTCATTCTAAATACTCTATGAATGAACGCGTAGAAGTGTGGAATAATGTATCAGAAAATAAAACAAAAGCTAGAATAATTTTAGGCGCAAGATCATCCATTTTTTTACCATTTTCTAATCTAGGATTGATAGTTGTTGATGAAGAACATGAAACTTCTTACAAACAATTTGAGCCGTCACCAAGATACAATGCCCGAGATGCCGCTATTGTTTTAGCTAAAATTCATAAGGCAAAAATATTGTTAGGTTCTGCAACGCCGTCTTTAGAAAGTTACTATAACGCACAGCAAAAAAAATACGGATTTGTTGAATTAAATAGACGTCATGGAAATGTTTTATTGCCAAAAATTGAATTGATTGACGTGAAAGAAAAGCATCGGAAAAAGGAAATGAATGGTCATTTTTCTGATCGAATGCTCAAATTAATTCAGGATGCTTTAGATTTAAAAGAACAGGTAATATTATTTCAAAATAGACGTGGGTTTTCGCCTGTTGTAGAGTGTAAAACTTGCGGAGTTTCGCCTCAATGTCCTAATTGTGACGTAACGCTTACATTTCATAAATTTAGAAGTGAATTGCGGTGTCATTATTGCAATTATCAAAGAGCAATGCCAAATAGTTGTGGCGCTTGTGGAAGTAATACTTTAGATACAAAAGGTTTTGGTACAGAGCAAATTGAGTTGGAGTTAAAAGAGCTTTTTCCAGATTTTAAAATTGGAAGAATGGATTTAGACACTACTCGAGGGAAGTTTGGATATCAGAAAATAATAGGTGCTTTTGAAGCCAGAGAAATTGATGTTTTGGTAGGCACACAGATGCTTTCAAAAGGATTAGATTTTGACAATGTTACTTTGGTAGGAATTCTAAATGCAGATTCTATGTTAAACTTTCCAGATTTTAGAGCGCATGAACGTGCTTATGATATGATGGTGCAAGTTTCTGGTAGAGCAGGAAGAAATAAAAAACAAGGAAATGTAGCCATACAAACCTACAATCCTTTTCATAAAATATTACAGCAAGTTTCTACAACAAGTTACACAGAAATGTATAAAGAACAGCTGCAAGAACGTTGGCAATATAAATATCCGCCTTATTATCGAGTAATAAAAATTACTTTAAAACACAAAGATTATAACAAAGTTGATAGTGGGGTTAATTGGCTTTTTAAATCGTTATACAATTCATTTGGAGAAAATGTTTTAGGTCCGACTGCGCCCGCAGTTTCTAGAATTAGAAATCAGTTTATAAAGAATATTGTAATTAAAATTCCACCCAAACAGAATTTAGCGAACACAAAAAACCATGTTTCAAAAATTAGAAATTCGTTTGAAGCGGTAAAAGATTTTAGACCAATTCGTTTTATTATTGATGTGGATGCATATTAGAATTGTTAATTAGTTTCTAGGGGTTGGTTGTTAGTTTTATATCTTGTTGTTCTAATTATAAAATTAAAAAAAAACATATAAAATTTCCAGATTAGGTTTTAATTGACGATTTGGTTGAAAGATTTTTTTACTAGAAAAAATTAAATACGAAATCAAGAATCTTTGACAGGAATGGTAATTTACAAAAACAAAAATTAATATGATCAAAGACATTATTATGGAAGAAATTTATCAAAAAGGTTGTTTTATTTTTTTCTTTGCTTTTTAAATTTCTATTAAAAGGGTTCCATCCCAAAAATATTTCTTCACTACTTTTTTATAAATACTTTCTATTTTTCCCTTGTCATAATCAATAATTTTAAACTTTTCTTCAACCAATGAAATCTCATTTTTAAAAAAATGATAGCTCCTGGTTGTTTGTGTTAGATCAAAATCTTCTTCTTCAATTAATGGAATTTCAATCCATTTATTTTGTTTAGTAATTAACCAATAGTAACTTTCATTATTACAATAACAGGCACAGTTAGAAATATTAACTTGGACTATTTTAGTGATATTAATAAGATTTGGGTTATTAAGTTCAGTAACAACTCCATCATTTTCATAACTTTCCCAAAAAACTTTTATTTTTTTAATATTATTTTTTTTGTCGTCTTTTAAATAAACAGCTACATATGCTACATTTTGTATTTCTTCCATTGTTAAATTTTTATCAATTTCTGATAAAAAAAAGGTATTTGATTTTTGAAAATCTTGACTTCTTAAATGATAAGAGGCCATAAATAGAAATAGGAGTATGAGTTGCTTTTTCATAATAATAATAATAATAATAATAATAATAAATTTTATTAAATATAAGACTAAAAATCAATCGCTAAAAACGAACAACTAAAAAAGTTTAAAAACTTTTTTATCTCGAGGCAACCTTTTTAAAACATTTGTAGTCTATATATTTGTAAAGCAGTTAAAAATAAATTGAGAGGCTTGAAAATTATATCATTACATAACAACCAAACTTCGCTTATTAAAAGAGCGATAGCCAATAGTAGAGAAGCTCAGCAACAATTGTTTGAGCAACATTCTCCTAAAATGTTGGGTGTTTGCAGACAATATGTAAAAGATAACCATCACGCAGAAGATTTACTTTTACAAGGGTTCTTAAAGGTTTTTACCAACTTATACAAGTTTAAAAACGAAGGTAGTTTTGAAGGTTGGATACGCAGAATTATGGTAAATACTTGTATTTCGTATCTCCGCAAAAAAAACTTGGTAGATCTATTTGACGAAGACTATGTTTTTAACGATGCAGCAACAGAAAGTTTAGAAAATACATCTGTAGAAGATATTCAAAAGTTGATAGACAGATTGCCAGACGGGTATAAAGTGGTGTTTAATTTATTCGCCATAGAAGGTTATAAACATTCAGAAATTGCAGCACAATTAGGGATTTCTGAAAGCACCTCAAAATCGCAATTATTTAAAGCCCGTAAATTATTACAAGAGAATTATTACAAAATGAATAAGACTTTAAATGGAGACAAATAATAGAGATAAAAACATAAAAGAAAAGTTTGCAAATAGAACTTTTGAGCCATCAGCTTCTGCTTGGGAACGTTTATCTGCGCAATTAGATGAACAGCCAAAACAAAAGAAAAAAGGGTTGTTTTTTTATATGGGCGCAGCAGCAAGTATTTTATTGTTGGTTTCAATCGGAACTCAACTTTTTTCTGATAATTCTATAGTAGGTAAACCAACAAAAGAAATTATTATTAATAATCCTTTGGATACAAATATTATTGATAAAAAAAGCATCAAATTTATAAATGAAATTACTGCTGAAAAACTGCTTGTAAATGCTGATAAAGTAGCAGAAGAGCAATTAGAAATTAACGGAATTGCAAATAAAGTTGAGAAAATTCATCCAAAGAAAAAAAATAAAATTGCTAAAGTAGATTCACAAATAGTCACCGCTAAAGCGGATGAAAATTTTTTAGAAAAAAAATTATCAGAAATAAATAAAGGATATTTAGAACAAGACCCAAATAGCATAATTAAAATAAATAGTACCGATTTATTATATGCTGTAACGCATACTTCCGAAGAGGTAAAAAGCTATTATGCCAAAAATAATTTACAAAGAGAGGATATTTTAAAAACGATTATAAGTGAGCTCAAAAAATCGAATATTAAAATAAATCCAGAAACTATTTTAGCAGAAGTAGAACGTACAATTGATGATGATGATTTTCAGAATAATTTTATGAAATCATTAAAGAATAAAATATCAGATATTGCTACAGTAATTGCAAGTAGAAACAATTAGAAAACAAGAACTTTAAAATCAATAAAAATGAAAAGAATACTACTAATTTTGGTGTTGTTATTTACAACTATTGCCCAATCTCAAGAAAAAACATTTGAGAAAGAGATAATTAAAATATCAAAAAGAATAGAAATTATTATTAATCAACAAAAGGATTCTTTAAAATCGAAGATAATAGATATCGATAAAAAGTTAGAAACAGGTGAAGTTACCAGAGAAACTTCAGCAAGTTTAAAGAAAGACGTTGCTGCTTATCATGCAAGAAAAATAGAAAAATTGGTAGGTAAACAAGAACATTTATTGCAATTATTAGTGCAAGATAAAACCAATGGTAAAATAGCAAGTTCAGAAGAAATAACAACTGATAAAGATGACCACAATACCTTTACAATTGGTAACAAAGGTTTTAAACTTACATTAAAAAGTGATGGTAAAAATGAAAAAGATATTGACAGCGTTTCTAAAAAAGAATTAATTAATAAAAAGAGTAGAAGAACAACAACACAATTTGTTTTTGCATTTGGTGTTAATAATGTTCTTAATAATAATGAGTTATCTTCTTTAAATGATTCTGAATATAAATTTTGGCAGTCGCATTTTTACGAATTAGGTTGGACATGGAAAACACGTTTTATAGAAGAGCCTTCTAATTTATATTTTAAATATGGTGTTTCTTTTCTATGGAATAATTTACGATTAGATGATAATAAAATTCATGTAAAAAATGGAGATATTACAGAAATTCAAACATATACAAACCAATTATCAGAAAGCAGATTAAGACATGTGCAAATGAATTTTCCTATGCATTTAGAATGGGATTTATCAAAAAATAAAACCTATGATGATGGTCGTGTAAAAGACAGAACAAATAAAGGAGTTCGACTTGGAGTTGGTGGTTTTGTTGGTTTTAAATTAGGTACAAGACAGTATTTAGAATATAACGATGCAAATGGAGTTGATATCGAAGAAATTCAATTCGATAATTTTAATATGAATACGGTTAACTATGGTCTAAGTGCATATTTAGGATATAAATCTACCAGTTTTTATGTAAAATACGATTTAAATCCTTTATTCAAAAACACAGAAACTAAAAATATTTCATTGGGAGTTAGATTCGATTTGAATTAAATTTTTATTCTTTTAAATTAATCAAGAACCAACGTTTAAAAGTTGGTTCTTTTATTTTCTTCCCATTTTTTTCTTAAATCGTTTGATAAAATACTCGTCCCGTCATGTTTCCAACCAGGTGGTTTTATTAAATATTTAAATTTATTAATGATGGTTGTTTTTGATGTAAAAAAATCTTTTACCATTTGATACCATTCAATAAAAGCAATCTTTAGAGGATTAAAAGTTTCAATATTCTGAACTAATCCATATACTGGTTTTTCAACTTCTGGTTCAAAAGTGCTAAAAAATTTATCCCAAATAATAAAGATTCCTGCATGATTTCTGTCTAAATATTGAGGGTTTGTCGCATGATGAACTCTGTGATGACTTGGTGTATTAAAAACGGCTTCAAACCATTTTGGCATTTTTTTAATCAATTCTGTGTGAATCCAATATTGATAAATTAAACTGATAGACATTTGCACAAGCACCATAACAGGATGAAAACCTAATAAAATTAAAGGAAGCCAAAAGATAAAGGTATAGAAACCTCCAGACCAAGTTTGTCTTAAAGCGGTGCTTAAATTGTATTTTTTAGAGGAATGATGGACTACATGACTCGCCCAAAATAATCTACTTTCATGGCTAATTCTATGAAACCAATAATAGGTTAGGTCTTCTACAAAAAGCAATAAAATCCAAGTCCACCAAGTAAAAGAAATAGTGAAAATTCTAAATTTATATAGTAATAAAAATATACCCAAAACCATTGTTTTTGTAATAATTCCAAGAAAAACATGTCCTAAACCCATTAAAATGGAAGTGCTAGCATCTTTAATTTCATATTCCTCTAATTTTACTTTCACAGTCAAAATTACTTCTATAATAATTGTTATAACAAAAAAAGGAATTGCGTAATGAATTAAATTTGGTATTTCAGGTATTTGCATATCAGTATTTTAGTTTGTTTTTTATTCTAATTTTTTACCAGACTTTTTTAAAGTGAAAAAGATTCTTTTTAAAATAAAAAAGTATGTATATTTGCAGCCTTAAAAATAAACAAAAATATTTAATTTATGAATCATTACGAAACTGTTTTCATTTTGAATCCCGTTTTATCTGACACTCAGATAAAGGAGACAGTACAAAAGTTCGAAGATTATTTAGTTTCCAAAGGAGCTGAAATGATCTCAAAAGAAGATTGGGGCTTAAAGAAATTAGCTTATCCAATTCAAAAGAAAAAAAGTGGTTTTTATCACTTACTAGAGTACAAAGTTGCTGGAGAGGAAATCTCTGCATTTGAGTTAGAGTTTAGAAGAGACGATAGCGTTATGCGTTACCTTTCTGTTAGATTAGACAAACATGCTGCAGCTTGGGCTAAGGTTAGAACTGAACGTGTTAAATCTACTAAAAAATAAGAAATGGCAACAATTGAACAACAATCAAAAGGTGGTAAATCTGCTGACGTTAGATATTTAACGCCACTAGATATAGACACTAAAAAAGAAGCAAAATACTGTAGATTTAAAAAGAAAGATATCAAGTATATCGACTATAAAGATGCAGACTTCTTAATGTATTTAGTAAACGAACAAGGTAAAATTTTACCAAGACGTTTAACAGGAACTTCATTAAAATATCAACGTAAAGTTGCGCAAGCAATTAAAAGAGCGCGTCATTTAGCGCTAATGCCTTACGTTGGAGATATGTTAAAATAATAAAGAAGTAGAGACATGGAATTGATATTAAGACAAGACGTAGACAATTTAGGATTTAGAGATGATATAGTAGACGTTAAAAACGGATATGCTAGAAATTTTTTAATCCCTACAGGACAAGCAGTTTTAGCTACTTCATCTGCAAAGAAAGTATTAGCAGAGAATTTAAAGCAACGCGCTTACAAAGAAGCTAAATTAATTGAAGACGCTAACGTAATAGCAGAAACAATTAAAGGATATGAAATTAAAATTGCATCTAAAGTTGGTTCAGGAGACAAATTATTTGGTTCTGTAAACAATATAGATTTAGCTGTAGCTATTGCAAAGGCAGGAACAGATTTAGATAAGAAATTTATTAAAGTTGTTGGTGGTTCTGTCAAAAGGTTAGGTAAATACGAAGCTTCTGTGAGACTACACAGAGCAGTAGTTGCTGATATTACTTTTGAAGTAGTAGCAGAATAATAAACAATTTTTGATAATTTGTTAAAAATTTGTTAAAAACTTTTTAAAAACTTAAAAGCCTACTAATTTTAGTAGGCTTTTTTTTGCAGTATTTTGGTTTAAATAAAAATCAATTAAGATGAAACAAAAATTACTTATTTTATATTCTTTAATTTTAGTGTTTAGTTTTAGTGCAAATGCACAAACTACGACTTCGAAAATTAACGGAATTGTTACAAGCACAAATGGAGAAACTTTGTTTGGAGCTAATATTATGACACTTCATACACCTACAGGTACAGTTTCTGGAACCACAGCTCTAGATAATGGGAGGTATGCTCTATCTAATCTAAGAATTGGAGGTCCTTATACAATTTCCGTTAGTTATCTTGGTTACAAATCTAAAAAAATAACAAACGTATTTTTAACCTTAGGAAAAACGACCAATATTAATGTTGTATTATCTGAAGATAGCAATATTTTAGAAGAAATTGTAATCAGTTCTGGTAAAAATACCGTTTTTAATAATGACAGAACAGGAGCACAAACTAGTATTAGATCTAAAGACTTAAGAACTTTACCAACAATTTCTAGATCTGCATCAGATTTTACACGTTTAGATCCTGCAGCTTCTGGAGGTTCATTTGGTGGTAGAAATGATCAATTTAACAACTTCACTTTAGATGGGTCTATTTTTAATAATCCTTTTGGTTTAGATGCAGCAACACCTGGTGGGCAAACAGCTTCACAACCTGTATCTTTAGACGCAATAGAACAAATCTCTGTTTCTACTGCACCGTATGATGTAACATTGTCAGGTTTTACAGGAGCTTCTGTAAATGCGGTAACAAAAAGTGGAACAAATACAGTTGCTGGAACAGCTTATGGGTTTTACAGAAATCAAGATTTTACTGGAGGTAAAATTAGAGGCGAAAGTATCTTTGTGCCTAAATTAACTCAATCTCAAATAGGGGTTAGTCTAGGAGCGCCAATAATAAAAGATAAGCTATTCGTTTTTGTAAATTTTGAAAAAGATAATAGAAGTGATTTAGGTCAATCTTGGTTGCCAAATACTGGCTCTAACGCTGTTAATGAATCTAGAGTTTTAAGATCTGATTTGGACGAAGTTAGAAGCGCGCTATCAGGTATCGGTTATGATACAGGTGAGTACGAAGGATTTACGCATGACTCTAATAGCACTAAAGGATTATTTAAGTTAGATTGGAATATAAATAAAGATCATCGATTATCATTTGTTTACAATTTTTTAAACGCATCAAGAGATTTACCGGCACATCCTACAGCACTGGGTTTTAGAGGACCAAGTTCACAAATGTTACAATTTGAAAATACCGGATATCAAATTAATAATAATTTAAACTCTTTTTTAATTGAATTAAATTCTAGTATTACTGATAACATTACAAATAAATTTTAAGCAGGATATACGCATTTTGATGATTTTAGAACTCCTAAATCTGCACCTATGCCAGCATTTAGAATTCAAGATGGTAACGGAGGAAACTATATTATTGCAGGACATGAACCTTTTTCAATTAATAATAGATTAGATCAAAAAGTTTATCAAATTACCAATAACTTAAATATCAATAAGGGAGACCATAATTATACATTTGGTTTTTCTTTTGAAAAATTTGAATTTGACAATTCTTTTAACTTAGGAGCATATGGTTTTGGTGACTCAAGAGGTTATGTTGGTGCATTCTTTGGTGATTTTGCAAATATGGCTGCGTTTAGATCTGGGGTTTCTAATGGTCTTTTAGCAGATGCTTTTGCAGCTGCTCAGAACACCTTTAATGATAAAAATGACAATGATTCATGGGCATTAGCCGAAACAAATGTGGGGCAGTTTGCTCTTTATGCCCAAGATGAATGGACAATAAATGACGACTTTAAAATAACTTACGGGATTCGTTTTGACAAACCTCTGTTTTTCGATTCTGCTCAAAAAGCACAAGAAGTTATTGATGCTCCCGGAAATTATTACGATTCAAGTATTGAATATTTCAACCCAGAGACAGGTGAAGCTGTAACTTTTGATTCAACTGAAATGCCAAATAACAATTTCTTAATTTCTCCAAGAATTGGTTTTAATTGGGATGTTAATGGAGATAGCACATTACAATTACGTGGAGGTTCAGGTTTATTTACTGGTCGTTTCCCATTTGTTTGGTTAGGTAATCAAATTGGAAACCCAAATGTGTGGTTTTACCAAGTTGTAGATCCAAATTTTAAATTCCCACAAGTTTGGAGAACAAGTTTTGGTGTAGATATGCAATTGAAAGATGGTACTATTTTAACTACAGATGTATCTTATACAAAAGATATTAATGGCGCTCATGTGCAAAACTGGGGATTAAAAAATCCAACAGGCACTTTACAAGGTTTAGATAATAGAGCTGTTTATGCCGCTTCTGATAAAGTAAACAATGCTTATGTCTTTACAAATTCAAGTAAAGGGAAAACATTAAATGCATCATTAAAAGCTCAAAAAACTTTTGATAATGGCTTATATTTAATGGGAGCATATAATTATTTAGACTCAAAAGATGTAAACTCTATAGAAGCAGAAATAACAGGTGATGCTTTCGCTTTTAATCCTATTTTATCTAATGCAAATACTGCCACATTAGCGCAGTCAAAATATGGAGATACGCATCGTTTTATAGGTGTGGCCTCTAAATCTTGGAACTATGGTTCGGATGATAAATGGACAACTACAGTTTCTTCTTTTTATGAATTAGCAAAAGGTGGTCGTTTTAATTATACTTATGCAGGAGATATTAATAATGACGGTTCTGGCTTAAATGATTTAATTTATATTCCTACAGCTTCAGAAATTAGCCAAATGCAATTTGGTAATGCAAGTGATGCAAGTAATTTAGAAAACTTCATTAAGCAAGACGATTATTTAAGTGGTAGAAGAGGGCATTATGCAGAGCGTTATGGAGCACTTGCACCATGGAGAGGAAAAATGGATGTTAAGTTTATTCAAAATTTAAAATTAGAGAATAACAATTCAATAGAATTTTCGATAGATGTTTTAAACTTTGGGAACTTATTAAATTCAGACTGGGGCTTAGTTCAACAGCCTGACGCTGTGCAACCTATAGGTGTTACTGTAGATGCTGGTGGAATTCCAACATATAGTTTTAATTCTAGTTTAAAAGAGACATTTGTTTATAACTCTAGTTTAATTTCTAGATGGCAAATGCAATTTGGATTAAGATATAGTTTCTAATCTAAATTATAATACAGATATTTGAACCGCCCATAACTGGGCGGTTTTTTTTATAATAAAATATGAAATATAGACAGCTTACCAAAGAACAATTTGAGAATTTACACGAGGAATTTGCATGCTTTTTAGCAACACAAAGTATCGATGTTAAAGAATGGAATCAAATAAAAGAAGAAAAACCAAGTGTAGCAGAAGAAGAGATGAATGTTTTTTCTGATGTTGTTTGGGATGATGTTTTACTAAAAACAAGTTATGTAGAGCATTTTTCTGAAACTACGGCAAACTTATTTAAATTCGATGAAAAGCAAATTCATAGAATTGCAATTAAAATAAGTTGGGATATTAACCTTTTAAAGCAAGAAGGTTTTGAGTGGTTAATGCAAAACCCTATGGATAATTCTGTGGCTATATTTAAAGGGTCAAAAGCATATCTATTAGAAAGAAATTTAGAAATTTTTGATTTAATTGAAAAAGGAAGTTCTATTTCAAAAGGCGAAATATTTGAATATTTTAATAGCTTAATAAGTTGAACACAGCATTTTCTTGTAAAAAAAAATTATTTTTAATGTATTGAATATTTTATTTTTAGATAAAAAAACAATTCGTCGTCACTTATGAGTATTCCAACTTCATTTTTTTGCTTTTTATCGTTATTTAGTGATAAATAGTTTTCATAATATTAAATTTATTAGTAATACATTTAAGCTCTGTTTTATTTGAATTTGATAAACTGGTTTTGTAATTTCCATTCTTAGAATTTTTTTATGAAATATACTTTTCTGAAATTGAGATTTATTAATTCTACAACAAAATTCATCAAAGTAGTCTTAAATATGCTATTTACTTTCATGACTTGGTATTACTTTAAATAAAGACTTCACTTTCATAATGATGATGTGTAATTGTTTAAAGTTAGCTCCACTATAACTAAAGATTTGTTCAATATTATGAATTTCTTACATATGTTTATAACCCTCCATTGATAGGTTATTATTTTAGCAGATGTACTTATTTGTTCTTCAAAAATTGGTTTTAATGATTTTGCAGAATAGACTTCTATAGTCTTGACGCAAAATTTTTTAACCTGATAGTTATCTTTTAATTCTAATGTAATTACCGCTTTTTTCTTTTTTGTATAGTAACCTCTTACTTATCTATCTTTTTTATTTTACTCCAACAAGAAATTTATCTACATGAATTAATTTATCTAAATGACATTTTGACTACTTTTCATCGTTTTGTGACCTTTTTGCATAGAAAACCATTTAGTTCTTTGACGAATATTAAAGCATTTACCCATTTGAATACTAAAAGTACTTTTACTACTTGTACTCATTTTAAAAGCAATACAAAACCGCTTTTTGAAGTCTAAATTTAACTTTATGAAAAAGTGTATTTGCTGTTGCACTTTTTACATTAAGGCAAGAATAACAATGATAACTAAAGCCCACTTTTTCACAACCTTTTTATGCCCAATATTGCTAAAAGTAAAATCATCTTGCCATTTTTTTTGCTAAATAAGCTTTACCGGATTTATCATTTGGTGGTTCTTTTTTAAAGTTTAGTATATCTTGCCTTTCAAAATCAATCATTTATCGGTATATTTATTTTATGTATGCGGTAATTAAATGACTAACTTCATCAACTAAATTGTAATATGCTTTATTAGGTAAAACTTCTAATAATTGTTTTTTACGCTTATTGTAAAAATCTAAAACTAATTTTGGATTTACTTCAAAGCCTTCTGGGGTTACCTCTTCCATTACATCACGTCCTTCCTATAAGCCATAGGAAAATCTAAAAGTTTTTATTCCGCTTTCAGCGGATATACCTGCACCAGTTGAAACAACTAATTTTTTCTTTAATTTTGATGTATTTTAAAATCTTTCTATCAGGGTAAAAATAATAATTATATTTTTGTTACTATGATTGATAAAGAATTATTAAATCTCTTTGAAAGTTATTTAACTGATAAAAGAAAAACGTTATATAAAAAAGTTATAATGGAAAGAACTCGACACTTTACCGTTGTTTTGGAAGATATTTGTCAGCCACACAACACAAGTGCAGTTCTAAGAACTTGTGATGTTTTTGGTTTACAAGATATTCATACAATTGAAAATAAGTACATTAAAAAACTTTCTAAAAGTGTAGCAAAAGGTTCACAAAAATGGATTACTTCCAAACGGTACAAATCTGACGGAAATAATACTAAAATTTGTTTTGAAGCTTTAAGAGAAAAAGGGTATCAAATTATAGCAACAACACCGCATCATACTTCTTGTTTATTACAAGATTTTGATATTAGTAAAAAAACGGCATTTGTATTTGGTGAAGAGGTAGAAGGTGTGTCTGATTTTACAAAAGGAAATGTAGACGGCTTTTTAAAAATACCCATGGTTGGATTTACAGAAAGTTTAAATATTTCTGTAGCGGCAGCAATTATTTTGCAAGATGTAACTACAAAATTGAGGAGTTCTGATCTTGATTGGCAATTATCAGAGGAACAAAGAGAAGTATTGTACTTTAATTGGTTAAAAAATTCAATTAAAAATAGTGATATTATAGAAGAAAAATTTTACGAATCTAAACTTTTAAACGAATAGTTATTCAATAATTATTTTTTCAATAGTTGCAACAGAATCACATCTAGAAACATATAAACTTATATTTTCTAAATCTCTGTTTCCAGTAATATAGTATTCTGCACAAGGTTTTTGTCTTGGTTTACTTTTGCCAAAATTAACATCACCAGAATATAAAATAGTAGAAATTTTAGTTGAATCAATATCAGAATTTAGCATTACACGTTTTGCATCTTCAGAAAATACTCTTTTTTTAATTCTGATAGTTTTTAGAGTCCTTGAATCCATTCCGTAATCGAAAGTTGCTTTTTTCTTTTGCCAAAAAAAGTAAACTCCTACAGAGCTGATTGAAACTCCTATTAAAAAATATCCTATTCTCTTTATTAACATGCTTAAATTATGAGCAACAAAAGTAACCTTTTATGGAATAAGTAGTCTTATAAAATTAACAAATTAATATCTCTAAAAGGTAAATCAAACCAATCTGCAACCGTTTTATTTGTTAAAATTCCGTGATAAAAATACATACCGTTTCTTAAACTTTTATCATAACGAGCAGCATTTTCAAAACCGCCTTCTTCTGCAATATTTAATAAGTAGGGTGTAAAAATATTACTGATTGATAAAGTAGCCGTTCGTGCATAACGTGCTGGAATATTTGGAACACAATAATGAATTACGCCATGTTTTACAAAAGTTGGGGTGTTGTGGTTGGTTACATTTGATGTTTCAAAACAGCCACCTCTATCAATACTTACATCAACGATAATTGCGCCTTCTTTCATTTGTTCAATCATTGTTTCTGTAGCTATAATTGGCGATCTATTTTTACCTCTAATTGCACCAATAGCAACATCGCATCTCATTAATGCTTTTGCAATTGATTTTGCTTGTATTGTAGATGTATAAATAGGTGCCGGTAAACAATGTTGAAGCTTGCGAAGTTTAGTAATAGAGTTGTCAAAAACTTTTACTCTAGCACCTAAACCTATTGCAGTTCTAGCGGCATACTCGCCAACAGTTCCTGCGCCAAAAATAACAACGCTTGTTGGTGGTACGCCACTAATATTGCCAAATAACAATCCATTTCCTCTGTTAACGCCGCTCATTAACTCGCCAGCAATTAGTACAGAGGCAGTTCCTGCAATTTCGCTTAAAGACTTTACAATTGGGTAAGTTTCGTGTTCATCTTTTATAAAATCAAAAGCAACAGCAGTAATTCTTTTTTTTGTTAAATGCTCGAAGTATTCTTTTGTTTGCGTTTTTAATTGAAGAGAAGAAATTAAAATTGTTTGCGGGTTTATATATTCGATTTCTTCGGCGGTTGGTGGGGCAACTTTTAAAACGATTTTGCATTTAAAAGCTTCTTCTACATCGTAAGAAATTTTTGCACCAGCTTCTGAATATTCCTTGTCAGTGTAATTTGCGCCATCTCCGGCGCCTGTTTCTATAACAATTCTATGACCGTGAGAAGTTAATGCTGTAACTGCATCTGGTGTTAAACAAACTCGTTTTTCACCTAAATAAGTTTCTTTAGGTAAGCCTATAAAGAGTTCTCCTTTTTGTTTTTTTATTTCTAGCATTTCTGCTTGTGGTAATAACTCTTCTTTACTAAAGGGAGAAAATTGACTCATTGTTTGCTTATTTTAGTTGGATGTTGCGTTTTTGATCATCCAAAATTAAAAGATGAATTTTTACAGTATCTAAAGGTAATAAATTTTCTATATTTTCTGGCCATTCAATTAAACACCAATTATTGGTGTCAAAATATTCTTCAATTCCAATATCTAAAGCTTCAACTTCGTCTGTAATTCTATAGAAATCAAAATGAAAAACTTTTTTACTTTTTAATGTTTCATATTCATTTACCAACGAAAAAGTAGGAGAGGAGATGGTGTCCAAAACACCTAATTGCTTACAGATTTCTTTAATAAGCGTTGTTTTACCCACGCCCATTTGTCCATAAAATAATAAGGTTTTGTTTTTTGCGGATGAAATAATTTCAGATGCAATTAAAGATAAATCTTTTAAAGAATAGTTTTTGTTCATTGAGACAAAAATAGAAAGACTTTTGATTATAGTGAAATTTTTCTATGTAATCTATGATTCTATGTGTTTTGTCCTTTTTTGACCACATTGGAAACATCAGATTATATTGTTTTTTGACTGTTTACTGCAACCGAATACTGCCTACTAATTTTACTTCGGACTATAAACAGCACAAGGAATAATTATTTCTTCTAATGAAACGCCTCCATGTTGATACGTGTTTTTATAATATTTTACAAAGTGATTAAAGTTATTTGGATAGGCAAAAAACAAGTCTTCTTTTGCAAAAATAAACGGACTATTCATAGCAACGGTAGGTAAAAATATATCTTTAGGATTTCTAACGGCGTAGACATCTTTTTCTTCATAACTTAAACTTCTACCAGTTTTATAACGTAAATTAGAACTGATATTTTTATCGCCAATTACCTTAGTAGGATTTTTACAATTAATAGTTCCGTGGTCTGTGGTAATAATTAATTTCTGTCCTAATTGTTGCGCTTTTTGAATAATTTCGAACAAAGGCGAGTTTTTAAACCAACTTAACGTTAAACTTCTGTAGGCTTTATCGTCTCCGGCTAATTCTTTAATAACTTCCATTTCGGTTTTAGAATGCGAAAGTATATCAACAAAATTATAAACAACTGCCGTTAAATCGTTTTGTTTTGTTGCATTAAAATTATCGGCTAATTCTTTACCACTTTTTAAGGTTGTTATTTTATAATATTCGTGTTTAATGTTTAAACTTAATCGTTTTATTTGAGCAGTTAAAAATTCATTTTCAAATAAATTCATTCCGCCTTCGTCGATGTCATTTTTCCAAAAATTTGGATGGCGTTTTTCCATTTCTGATGGCATCAAACCAGAAAAAATAGCATTTCTAGCATATTGTGTTGCGGTTGGTAAAATAGAGAAGTACGAATATTCTTGTTCTTTTTTGTAATAATTATTAATCAAAGGTTCTAAAATTCTGTATTGATCATAGCGCAAATTATCAATAATAACCCATAAAACTCCTTGGTCTTTACTTAAATTGGGCACTACATAGTCTTTAAATAAAGTATGTGAAAATGTTGGTTTGTCGTATGCGGTTAAAAAATCTTCGTAATTTTTTTTGATGAATTTAAAAAACTGATTATTAGCTTCTTGTTTTTGACTTTCTAAAATGCCTAACATGCCAGAATCACTAATATTTTCTAGTTCTAATTCCCAGTGAACTAGTTTTTTATAGAGTTCAATCCAATCTTGATAGCTATTTACCATTGCTAAATCCATTGTAATTTTTCTAAATTCTTGCTGATAATTAGAAGTTGTTTTTTCTGAAATCAATCTAGAATGATCTAAGTTCTTTTTTAAACTTAATAAAATCTGATTAGGATTTACAGGTTTTATTAAATAATCAGCAATTTTAGAACCAATGGCTTCTTCCATAATATATTCTTCTTCACTTTTTGTGATCATTACCACAGGTAAATTTGCCTGTTTCTGTTTAATTTCTGCAAGTGTGTCTAAACCGGATAAACCAGGCATATTTTCATCTAAAAAAACAATATCAAAATTATTTTCATCAACTAAATTAATTGCATCAGCACCATTAGTACAGGTTGTAACTTTATAATTTTTAAGTTCAAGAAAAAGAATGTGAGGTTTTAGTAATTCAATTTCGTCATCAACCCATAAAATTTGTATGTTGCTCATATATTGTTTTTAATTTCTAACGTTAAAAATAGGGTATTGTTATATTTTTTGGTGGTTTATAATGATAAAATATTGCCAATTTTGGTTTTGTAAAGAATTAACTAAATAATATAAAAATCCAAAATGAAAAGTTTGTGAATTCATAGCATTAAGTCGTATTTTGCATAGTATTGATAAAACGCATCTTTTGAAAAAAAAAACACCAAATAAATTAAAGATTTTAAACGATCCAATTTATGGATTTATCCAAATTCCAAATTCTTTAATTTTTGATATTGTAGAACATCCTTATTTTCAGCGTTTAAGAAGAATCACCCAAATGGGTTTTTCTAATCTTGTTTATCCAGGTGCTAATCACACACGTTTTCATCACGCTTTAGGTTGTATGCATTTAATGCAAAAAGCAATACGGGTTTTACGATTTAAGCAAATTGAAATTTCTGAGGAAGAACAAAACGGATTGTGTATTGCAATTTTGTTGCATGATATTGGTCATGGAGCATTTTCTCACGCGCTAGAGCATAGTATTGTTAGCGGAATATCGCATGAAGAAATTTCTTTAAAATTCATGAAAAAGTTAAATCAAGAATTTGACGGAAAATTAAGTGTAGCAATAGAAATCTTTGAAGGCAATTACCACCGTAAATTTTTATGTCAGTTAATTTCTAGTCAATTAGATATTGATAGATTAGATTATTTAAAGCGAGATAGTTTTTATACAGGAGTTACAGAAGGTAACATTTCATCAGACAGATTAATCGTAATGATGAATGTTAAAGATGATGAATTGGTTATTGAACAAAAAGGAATATACTCTGTAGAGAAGTTTTTAATAGCAAGACGGTTAATGTATTGGCAAGTATATTTGCACAAAACAGGTTTGGTCGCAGAAAATGTGTTGGTAAATGTTTTGAAAAGAGCCAAAGAATTAGCAGAAAAAGGTGAAGTGTTATTTGCAAGCTCTGCTTTAAAATATTTTTTATACAATCAAATTAATCAGCAAAATTTTAAGCACGAAACTTTAGAAATGTTTTCTAAGTTAGATGATTATGATATTTTATCTGCCATAAAAGAATGGACAAATCATCAAGATAAAATTTTGTCTTTACTATGTAAAATGATTGTTGACAGAAAATTATTACGAATTGAATTACAAATAGAAGCTTTTAATGAAGAGCAGATCGACAAAAAAAGAAGTAAGTTTTCAAAAAAATTAGGTTTTTCAGATATAGAAATTAATTATTTTGTTTTTTCGCAAGAAATTAAAAATCAAGCTTATAATACAGAAAAACCGATTTTTATTTTAAATAAAAATGGAAAATTGAAGGATATTGCAAAAGCTTCTGATCAATTAAATATACAAGCATTAACAAAACCAGTTGTAAAACACTTTTTTTGTTATCCAAAGTAAAATGATATTAGACAGATAGCTTTAATTTTTATACTTTTGCATTTGATGAAATTTACAGCGAAACAAATAGCAGATATTTTAGAAGGAGAAGTAATTGGTGACCCCAATGAAGAAGTTTCTACATTATCTAAAATAGAAGAAGGAGAAAAAGGGTCATTAACTTTTTTGTCTAACCCCAAATATCATTCGTATTTGTATACAACAAATGCTTCTGTAGCTATTGTTAATAAAAATTTTGAGCCAGAGAAAGAAGTTACTACTACACTCATTAAAGTAGAAAATGCTTACAAAGCATTTTCACAAATATTAGAATTTTATAACGAGGTAAAAAATAATAAAACGGGTAGAGAAAATCCGCATTTTATTTCAGATTCAGCAAAAATTGGTAAAAACGAATATTTAGGTGCCTTTACTTATATTGGAGAAAATGTTATTATTGGTGATAATGTTAAAATTTATCCTAATTGTTATATTGGTGATAATACTAGTATTGGAAATAATTGTGTTCTTTTTGCAGGAGTTAAAATTTATTCTGAAACCAAAATAGGTAACCATTGTAAGATTCATTCTGGTTGTATAATTGGTTCTGATGGATTTGGATTTGCACCAAATGAAAATGGAGAGTATGTTACAATTCCGCAAATTGGAAATGTAATTATAGAAGATTATGTAGATATAGGTTCTTCATCTACCATAGATAGAGCTACTTTAGGGTCTACAATAATAAGACGAGGTGTAAAATTAGATAATCAAATACAAATTGCACACAATGTTGAGGTTGGTAGAAATACCGTAATTGCTGCTCAAACAGGAATTGCTGGATCAACCAAAATTGGAGAAAATTGTATGATCGGTGGTCAAGTGGGTTTTGCAGGTCATTTAATAATTGGTAATAATGTAAAGATTCAAGGTCAGTCTGGTATTACCAAAAACTTAAAAGATGGCGAAAAAGTACAAGGAACACCAGCTATGAGTTATTCAGATTACAGTAAGTCTTACGTTTATTTTAGAAATTTACCAAAGATTGCAGCTTCAATTGAAAAGATGGAAAAAGAATTGAATGCCCAAAATCAACAAATATGATTAAGAAACAAAAAACTATAAAATCAGAAATCACTTTATCAGGTGTAGGTTTGCACACAGGTAATAAAGTTTTAATGACATTAAAACCTGCTCCTGTAAATCATGGATTTACTTTTGTAAGAATAGATTTAGAAGGTTGCCCAGTTATAGAGGCAAGTGCAGAATATGTAGTAAATACTCAAAGAGGAACAAATCTTGAAAAAAACGGAGTTCTGATTCAAACTTCAGAACACGTTTTAGCAGCTGCAGTTGGTTTAGATATTGATAATTTATTAATAGAAATAGATGCATCAGAACCACCAATAATGGATGGTTCTTCTAAATTTTTCGTAGAAGCTTTAGAAAAAGCAGGTATAGAAGAACAAGATGCAGATATTGAAGAGTATATTGTTAAAGAAGTAATATCATATAAGGACGAAGTTACCGGAAGTGAAATTATTTTAATGCCTTCTGATGAATATCAAATAACTACCATGGTAGATTTTGGAACTAAAATTTTAGGAACACAGAATGCTACTTTAGACAGAATGTCTGACTTTAAAGAAGAAATTGCAGATGCTAGAACTTTTAGTTTTTTACATGAAATTGAAATGTTACTCGAAAATGATTTAATTAAAGGAGGAGACTTAAACAATGCTATTGTTTATGTAGACAAAGAATTGTCTGCAAGCACCATGTTAAAATTAAAAAAGGCATTTAAAAAAGATAATATTGCAGTAAAACCAAACGGAATTTTAGACAACCTAACTTTACATTGGGCAAATGAAGCTGCACGTCACAAATTATTAGATGTTATTGGCGATTTAGCTTTAGTTGGTACAAGGATTAGAGGTAAAGTGATAGCAAATAAGCCCGGCCATTTAATAAATACTCAGTTTGCTAAGAAGTTAGCTAAAATAATAAAAGCTGAAAAGAGAAATTACGTTCCTCAATACGATTTAAACTTACCTCCATTATTAGATATTCATCAAATTATGGATATTCTGCCTCACAGACCACCTTTTTTATTGGTAGATAGAGTTATTGAGCTTTCAGATAGACATGTTGTAGGTATGAAAAATGTAACGATGAATGAAGGTTTTTTTGTGGGCCATTTTCCAGGTTCTCCTGTAATGCCAGGTGTTTTAATAGTAGAGGCCATGGCACAATGTGGTGGTATTTTAGTCTTAAGCACAGTGCCAGATCCAGAAAATTATTTAACGTACTTCATGAAAATGGATAATGTTAAATTCAAACAAAAAGTTTTACCAGGTGACACCGTAATTTTTAAAGCAGATCTAATTACACCAATAAGACGAGGAATTTGTCACATGCAGGCGTACGCGTATGCTAATGGTAAATTAGTTGCTGAAGCTGAATTAATGGCTCAAATTTCTAAAATTAAATAACTATGAATCAACCACTTGCTTACGTACATCCTCAAGCAAAAATTGCAAGAAATGTTGTAATTGAGCCCTTTACCACTATTCATAATAACGTTATAATTGGTTCGGGAACTTGGATCGGTTCTAACGTTACAATTATGGAAGGAGCTAGAATCGGTAAAAATTGTAGAATTTTTCCTGGTTCTGTGATATCTGCAATTCCGCAAGATCTAAAATTTGATGATGAAGAAACTACTGTAGAAATTGGCGATAATGTTACCATTCGTGAATGTGTTACTATTAATAGAGGTACAAAAGACAGAATGAAAACAACAATTGGTAATAATTGTTTAATAATGGCATATTGTCATATTGCACATGATTGTTATGTTGGTAATAACTGTATTTTTTCTAATAACACTACTTTGGCAGGTCATGTAACAATTGGCGATAATGTTGTTTTAGCGGGTATGGTTGCTGTGCATCAATTTGCATCTGTAGGTAAACACGCATTTGTTACAGGAGGTTCTTTGGTTCGAAAAGATGTACCACCTTATGTAAAGGCTGCTAGAGAGCCTTTATCTTATGTTGGTATTAATTCCGTGGGATTAAGAAGAAGAGGTTTTTCAACAGAAAAGATAAGAGAAATTCAAAATATTTACAGAATATTATTTCAAAAAAATTATAATTATACACAAGGTATAGATATTATAGAAGCTGAAATGGAGGCAACTCCAGAACGTGATGAAATTATACAATTTATAAAAGATTCTCATAGAGGAATTATGAAAGGATATTTCAATGTAAATTAATACAACTTATTAAATTTAGTTAACAAAAAAATAATAGCTTTTCGATAAAAGCATACTGCTAAAAGAGGAAAGCCTTAAAGAATAAAAATGGCAACAACATCAGACATTAGAAACGGATTGTGTATTAGATACAATAATGATATCTTCAAAATTATAGAATTTTTACATGTTAAACCAGGTAAAGGTCCAGCTTTTGTAAGAACAAAATTAAAAAGTGTTACAAATGGTAAAGTAATTGATAATACATTTCCGGCAGGAAGAAAAATTGATGACGTAAGAGTTGAAACTCATAAATTTCAATTTTTATATAATGATGGTGAGTTTTATCATTTTATGAATGAAGTAGATTACACTCAAATACGTTTATTAGAAGCTGCTTTAGACACACCAGAATTAATGAAAGAAGGAGAAATTGTTACCATTATTATCAACTCAGAAGATAATATGCCCCTTTCTGTAGAAATGCCTCTAAGTGTAATCTTAGAAGTAACACATGCAGAACCAGGTGTTAAAGGTAATACGGCTACTAATGCAACTAAACCAGCAACCGTAGAAACTGGTGCAACTGTAAACGTTCCTTTATTTATTAATGAAGGAGATAAAATTAAGATAGAGACTGCTAAAGGCACCTATCAAGAAAGAATTAAAGAATAATTTTTTCTGATAAAAAGTAGTATTGTACAATTAATAGTAAAATTAAATTGAATTTTTCAAGAAACCATTCATTATTAGAAATAGCTCAAATTATAAATTGTGAGTTTATTGGTGATGCCTCTTTTCCTATAAAAGGTATTAATGAGATTCATGTTGTAGAAGAAGGCGACATCGTTTTTGTAGACCATCCAAAATATTATGATAAAGCATTAAATTCTGCTGCAACTATTATTTTAATTAATAAGATAGTAGCTTGTCCTGAAGGAAAAGCATTATTAATTTCGGATGACCCTTTTCGTGATTTTAATAAAATTACAAAATATTTTAACCCTTTTATTGCATCCAAAGTAAGTGTTTCTGAAAGTGCAATTATTGGAGAAGGAACAGTTATTCAACCCAATGTTTTTGTTGGCAACAATGTAAAAATTGGTAAAAATTGCGTAATTCATCCAAATGTTACTATTTATGATCAAACTATTATTGGTAATAATGTAACTATCCACGCAAATACAGTTATAGGTGCTGATGCTTTTTATTACAAAAAAAGACCAGATGGGTATGATAAATTAATTTCTGGAGGACGAGTTGTAATTGAAGACAATGTAGATTTAGGAGCTTCTTGTACAATTGATAGAGGTGTTAGTGGTGATACAACAATTAAAAATGGCACAAAAATAGATAATCAAGTTCATGTTGGGCACGATACTATTATTGGTGAAAAATGCCTTATAGCATCACAAACAGGAATTGCAGGATGTGTAATTATTGAAGATGAAGTTACTATTTGGGGACAAGTTGGTACAAATAGCGGAATTACAATTGGTAAAGGTGCAATTATTTTAGGGCAAACTGGAGTTACTAAATCTGTAGCGGGCGGAAAGTCTTATTTTGGAACACCAATAGCCGAGTCAAGAGAAAAATTAAAGGAAATGGCAGAAATAAAACAATTTTTAAAAGACCGAAAAAAATCATAAATAAAATATTTATTTTCTTTTTTTAAAAACGAACAAAAACCTATTTTTGCAAAATAAATTAAATCAGATTCCATTTTGTTTTCCTTTTGGAAAGTTTAAAAAAAAAGTGGACTAAATAATAAACTATGAGTGTTTTAGTAAATAAGAATTCAAAAATTATTGTTCAAGGTTTTACAGGTAGTGAAGGTACTTTTCACGCTGGTCAAATGATTGATTATGGAACTAATGTTGTTGGAGGAGTTACTCCAGGAAAAGGAGGTCAAGAACACTTAGGTAAACCAGTTTTTAATACAGTTTTAGAATCTGTAGAAAAAGTAGGAGCAGATACCTCAATTATTTTTGTACCACCAGCTTTTGCTGCGGATGCAATTATGGAGTCTGCAGATGCGGGTATTAAAGTAATTATATGTATTACAGAAGGAATTCCTACTGCAGATATGGTAAAAGTAAAAGCATACATTTCGAATAAACAGACTAGATTAATTGGGCCTAACTGTCCAGGAGTAATTACTCCAGGTGAAGCTAAAGTTGGTATTATGCCAGGCTTTATCTTTAAAAAAGGAAAAGTCGGTATTGTATCTAAATCTGGTACTTTAACGTATGAGGCTGCAGATCAAGTTGTAAAACAAGGATTTGGAATATCTACTGCAATTGGTATTGGAGGAGATCCTATTATTGGAACAACGACGAAAGAAGCTGTTGAGTTGTTGATGAATGATGATGAAACGGAAGCAATTGTTATGATTGGTGAAATTGGTGGAAATCTAGAAGCTGAAGCTGCACAATGGATTAAAGCGGATGGGAACAGAAAACCAGTTGTTGGTTTTATCGCTGGTCAAACTGCACCTGCAGGAAGAACAATGGGTCATGCAGGAGCTATTGTTGGTGGAGCAGATGATACTGCACAAGCAAAAATGAAAATTTTAGCAGAAAACGGAATTTACGTAGTAAGTTCACCTGCAAAAATTGGTGAAATGGTTGCGAAAGTTTTAAAATAAACGTTCTTTACAAAAAGAATGATCTCTAAATTCCCGTGAAAACGGGAATTTCTTTTTTATATTTGATAATTGTCAGTTATAGCTTGACACCAAAAACTAAATAATAAAACATGAAATTACTAGAAAATAAATCAGCAATAATTACCGGAGCAACTAGAGGAATTGGGCGAGGTATTGCAATAGAATTTGCAAAACACGGGGCAAACGTTGCTTTTACCTATAGTTCTTCTGTAGATGCAGCGAATGCTTTAGAAGAAGAATTAAAGGCTTTTGGTGTTAATGCAAAAGGATATCAATCAAATGCAGCAAATTTTGATGCAGCTCAAGAATTAGCAAAAAATGTTTTAGAAGATTTTGGTTCAATTGATATTTTAGTAAACAATGCAGGGATTACTAAAGACAACTTGTTAATGCGTATTTCTGAAGAAGATTTTGATCAAGTAATAGAAGTAAATTTAAAATCGGTATTTAATTTAACAAAAGCGGTTATTAGACCAATGATGAAACAAAGAGCAGGTTCTATTATAAACATGAGTTCTGTAGTTGGTTTAAAAGGAAATGCAGGTCAAACAAATTATGCAGCATCAAAAGCGGGTATTATTGGTTTTTCTAAATCTGTAGCTTTAGAGTTAGGTTCAAGAAACGTACGAAGTAATGTTATTGCACCTGGATTTATAGAAACAGAAATGACCGATAAGTTAGATGAAAAAGTAGTGCAAGGTTGGCGAGATTCTATTCCGTTAAAAAGAGGAGGAAGACCAGAAGATATTGCAAATGCTTGTGTTTTTTTAGCTTCGGATATGAGTTCTTATATTACAGGACAAACACTTTCTGTTGATGGTGGTATGTTAACCTAATTCGTTAGCATTTTTTTGTAATAAATAAAAGCACTTTAAAAATATAAAAATTTATAATCATAAACCTGTAACAAATTAACGTTACAGGTTTTTCTTTTATCAATGATATGTATATCTTTCCAATAAAATAAAAATATTGCAAACAACCACTATTTTTTATATCCTACTCGCTTTTCTGCTGGCGCTTTCAGTAGCTTATTTTCAATATTTTTACAAAGAAAAGAACAAACTAAAAGTTGTAAATTCGCTCTTTGTTTTAAAAACAGCCAGTCTTTTTTTGTTGATTTTACTACTAATAAACCCAACAATTGAAAAAATAGAAATTGAAAACGAGAAACCAACGCTTTCTGTTTTAGTTGATAATTCTAAATCAATTACCTTTTTTAAAGAAGGTAAAATTGTAAATAAAATTGTTTCTAACTTACAGAACAATAATGATTTAAATGATAGGTTTTCGATAGATAAATACATTTTTGGCAAAAACTTACAAGTCTTAGACAGCCTTTCTTTTTTAGAAAATGAAACGAATATTGCCGAGGCAATTGTTGGGGTAAATGAATTGCAAAAAGATAAAATTGCACCTATTATTTTAATTACAGATGGAAATCAAACAATTGGTGCTGCGTATGAGTTTTTAAACTCAAAACAGCCAATTTATCCTATTATAATTGGTGATACTACAAAATATATTGATGTTAAAATTACCCAGTTAAATGTAAATAAATACAGTTATATTCAAAATAAATTTCCTGTTGAGGTGATTTTAAATTACGAAGGAACCGAAAGTGTAACTACACAATTTTCTATTTTTAGTGATGGAAAAGCTATTTTTAGAGAAAATGTATCTTTTTCTTCGGATAAAAAATCGGCAACAATTACCGCAAATTTAACATCGAAAAAAGAAGGTTTACAGTATTACACAGCCTCTGTTAAAACCTTAAATAACGAGAAAAATACTAAAAATAATAGCAAAAGCTTTTCTGTAGAAGTCATTAATGAACAAACAAAAGTATTGATTTTAAGTTCAGTTTTACATCCAGATATTGGTGCTTTAAAGAAATCCATAGAAAGTAATAAACAGCGTTCTGTAGCTGTTTTTATGATTGATGAATTTAAGGGTCAAATAAATGATTATAAATTAGTTATATTATATCAAGTAAATAAGAGATTTAATAAAGTTGTATTTCAATTAAATGAAACTGATAGCAATTATTTACTGATTTCTGGATCAAATACAGACTGGAATTTTATCAATAAACAACCACTTGGTTTTACAAAAAAGACCATTAATCAAACAGAAAATTATGTAGCAATTTTTAATGATACATTTTTAACTTTTTTACAAGAAGACATTGGTTTTAATAATTTTCCGCCTTTAAAAGATAAGTTCGGAGAAGTTTTAATTTCTAAAGAACATCAAACTTTATTGTATCAAAATATTAATGGTATTCAAACGAATCAACCTCTATTAACAACTTTTGACGTGAATAACCAAAAATCTGCCGTTTTGTTTGGAGAAGGTATTTGGAAATGGCGAGCAGCAAGTTTTTTAAATTCAAATTCTTATGAAGAGTTTGATAAATTTATTGGCAGTTTAGTTCAGTATTTGTCATCCAACAAAAAGAGGAATCGTTTAGAAGTAAATGCGAATACGATATACCCTGCAAATTCAACAATATATATATCATCCTTTTATACAGATAAGAATTATCAATTTGATGCAAGAGCGGCTTTAGAAATAGCAATTACAAATACAGCAACTAAAGAAGTAACAAAAATTCCTTTTTCATTAATAAATAACGCTTATCAGGTTGAAATTGAGAACTTAATTGCTGGTGATTATTCTTACGAAGTATCGGTTTTAGGGTTGGATATTAAAAATACTGGTCGCTTTATAATTACAGAATATCAAATTGAAGAGCAGTTTACAAACGCCAATGTAAATAAGTTGCAACAATTAGCAACAAAAACAGGTGGGAAGCTGTTTTATAAAAATCAAATGACTGATTTAACGAAACAACTTTTAGAAAATGAGTCTTTTTATACGGTACAAAAATCATCCGTAAAACAACAAAATTTAATTGATTGGAAATGGATTTTGTTTTTTGTAGTTACCCTATTTACAGCAGAATGGTTTATCAGAAAACATAATGGTAAAATTTAAGAGGATTATTTCTAATTTATTTTTGAAGGTATTTTATAATTATTAAGTTCATTAGCCAGTTTTACAACTACAGATTAGCAATTACTTTTAATGTAGCTTATGTATTTACAGAATGTAATGTAATCTTTATTTTATAGAATGATTTCCATCTAATATGATCTAAAATCAAAAGGGAAATATAACGAGTTCTACATCATAGTTTCCATTTAGAATATATTATACTAGAAATAGAAGTTTTGGAAGATTGTACCTATATAGATTGTGATTAAAGAACTTATATCGTAAATTTGGTTAAATTTAAAAACAAATAAAAATGGCAAATAATCAAATGGAACTTAAATTCCCAAAAGGAGGAATATTCATTGTAGTATTAATAGTAGCAGTTATTATTTTATTTTCAAAATCAACGGTAACTATTGGGCCTGGAGAAGGAGGAGTAATTTTTGAAACTTTAGGAAACGGTATTAATACCGATAAAACGTATGGAGAAGGATTTCATATTGTTGCACCGTGGAACAGGATGATTGTAATAAAAGTTCGTCAGCAGTCTATTTCTGATGAAATGAATGTATTATCTGTTAACGGATTAGAAGTTAAAGTAAACGGTACTATTTGGTATGAACCAGAGCTTAAAAACTTAGGTTTATTAATAAAGACTAAAGGTGAAGATTATGAGCGCGAATTATTAGACCCAGCTGTTAATGCTGCAGCTAGAAGCGTTGTTGGACGTTATACACCAGAACAATTATATTCAAGTAAAAGAGATGTAATAGAACAAGAAATTTTAGATGAAGTTCAAAATATTTTAAAAGAACAGTTTCTTTCTGTTACAAGAGTTTTAGTAGAAGATGTTAAATTACCATCAACGATTAGAATTGCAATTGAAACGAAATTAAAGCAAGAACAAGAGTCTTTAGAATATGAGTTTAGACTAGCTAAAGCTAAAAAAGAAGCAGAAAGACAAAAAATTGATGCAGAAGGTAAAGCGGTTGCAAATAAGATTTTAAGTGAATCTTTAACCGACAAAATTTTACAAGAGAAAGGGATAGGAGCTACTTTAGAGCTATCTAAATCTACAAACAGTAAAGTAGTCATTATTGGTTCTGGGAAGTCTGGAATGCCAATTATACTAGGAAATCAGTAAGAATATCCAAACTTTAATAAATTAAAAATCCAGCTTTTAGCTGGATTTTTTTTTGGCTATATTCTTAGGTATATAAGAACTAAAAAGATTTATTTTTTAAACTGTTTTTAAACACTTTTAAACTCGTAATTAAATAAACTATATAGTTTATCATTAATAAGTAAAAACGCTTTAAATGGCTTTATATTTTTATTTTTTTTTAGTAGTTGATTAGAATGAAAAAAAACACTTTCGATTCTTTTTAATTTAAATAAAGTTAATTTTTTACAGGAATTTTATTACGTTCAATTTTACCTTTTTTAAGGGCTTTATGATTTTCATAACAATCTAAAACAGCTTCAATCATTTGCAGATCCGAAGCTTTTTTAATAAAATATTCTGAGTAACTGCAATCTGTAAGTAAATCTGTTAATTCCTGTCTATCCATTTCTAGATACTCCATGATTACTTCTCTGTCAAAATTACCTGCTAACATTTTACGTAAATCATCTTCGTTTTTTAATTTTTGAAGTTTTTTAAGCTGTTTTGGCTTTTTCCCAAAAAGGCTGTAGAGAAAATCTACTGGCTGAAATAAAGCTGCAATGGGAGAAGAGTAGTTTTTACTTTGTGGTTTACCAACTTCGTACGTTTGTGGCAATCCATTTATATGAATTCTAGTAAATTTGTCTTTTGGCACAAGTTTAACATCAACTTCTAAAACACCAATTAATTGGGTAGATTTAATGATTACTTCTTTAATTTCTTCTGGCTTTTCATAAAGTGCAATTTCTAATTCATTACCTTTCAGTAAATCATTTGTAACTTTTAGTTTTATGGATGAAAATCCTAAATAAGATACAAGTATGGTATCATTTACTTTTGTAGGTAATTCAAAAAAACCTTTATCATCTGTAATTGTACCTATAACGGCGTTTAAATTTAAAACGTGAGCAGCGCTTAATGCACGTTTATTTTCAGCATGTATAATCTGACCTTTTAAAATTGTAGAACGAATACTGTCTTTCTGAGAAAATGCGCTTACACTTAAAAATAAGCACAAAATGAATAATTTTCTTTGCATGGTGGCTAAATTAAGTATAAAACAGCATAGAAAAGTTAATAATTTGTGAAGAAGTAAAAAAAAATCTTAAAAAGTGCGCACGAGAAGATTCGAACTTCCACAAACTTACGTTTACAGCCCCCTCAAGGCTGCGCGTCTACCAATTTCGCCACGTGCGCTTTTTAAATAAAAATAAAAAAGTTAAGCAATGGATGCTTAACTTTTTTTTTGTGACCGGGCTGGGGCTCGAACCCAGGACCATCTCCTTAAAAGGGAGATGCTCTACCAACTGAGCTACCAGGTCATGTTTTTAATTGAGGTGCAAATATACTACCTATCATTTAAAATAGAAATATAAAATTGAATAAATTTTATCGATATTTGCTAAAAATATTAAAAGGTGAAAATTGTTTTATTAGGATATATGGCTTCTGGAAAATCTAGTATTGGTAAAAAACTTTCTAAAAAGTTGCTTATGAGGTTTATAGATCTAGATGACTACATTATTGACAAAGAAAAAATGTCTATTTCAGAAATTTTTAAAGAGAAAGGAGAAATTTATTTTAGATTAATTGAAAACAAATACCTTAAAGAAATACTCTCTGAAAACGATAATTTCATACTTTCTGTAGGAGGAGGAACACCTTGTTATGCAAATAACATGGAAGAAATCAATAAAAAGGATACCATTTCTATCTACTTACAAGGTACAATAGCTACAATTGTAGAAAGGTTGATGAAAAATAAAACTGAAAGACCTTTAATCACTTCTTTAAGCGACGAGAAAATTCCTGAATTTGTTGCAAAACATCTTTTTGAAAGACGTTTCTTTTACGATCAAGCTAAAATGACTGTAAAAATAGATAATAAATCAAAGAAAAAAGTCACTAAAGAATTAGTTAATTTATTAAATTAAATATGCTTTTGCCTCTTTTTCTGTAAAATCTATTTGTACATGCTCTTTTATGGAAGTTGATAAAGAAACTCCTTTAAAATCTGCTTTTACAGGATACTTTTTGTGATTTCTGTTTACCAAAACTGCTGTTTTAAATCTTTTTAAAGGTACATCTAAAAAGTGTTTTACTCCGTAAATTAAAGTTGTGCCAGAATTTAAAACATCATCAACTAACACTAAAGATTTATTTTTATAATCAGTAACAGCCAGAGAGGTAGTTATCGGTTCTAAAGGTTTTTTTTTGTTTATATTTACCTGACAGATAGTTACTCTTAAAGTAGAAATTTCTTTAAGAGTTTCTACTAATTTTTCAGCAAAAATATATCCATTACCAATAATACCAGCAATAATAACTTCCTTTTCATCCGTATTGCTTTCATATATTTGGTAAGCTATCCTTTTAACCTTCTGATTAATTTGAACGGTATTTAAAATTATATTTCTTTCTGTTGTCATAAGCTTTCTTCTGTGTCGTCTTGGTATCCTTCGATATCTCTTCTATCTTTTTTAGTAGGTCTTCCTGCGCCTTTTTTACGATAATAATCTTTAGAATATTTTAACAGTTCGGTTTTCTCAAACTCTTCTTTTGGTGTAACATCTTTCATGAAAAGAGCAACCAATTTTGCGCCAATCCTACTTTCAGGTAAATCTAAAACTTTTATTTGATAATTAATTTGATTTTTTCTTACTAAAATCAATTCATTTCCAAAGACTTCTTTAGAGGGTTTTATACTCTTATTTTCTATCTTAACTTGCCCTTTTTTACAGGCTGTTGTTGCTATGCTTCTCGTTTTATAAACTCGAATGCACCATAAATATTTGTCAATTCTCATAAAAAAAGTTAAAAAATAAAGTTTGTCTTTTTACAAAGGTATAAAAATGGTAAATTGCACCCACAAATTTTAAGGATAAATGACAAAAATAAAAAATATATTAGCATTACTAATTTTTACAGCCATTATTTACGCATGTGGTAACTCTAATGCTTTAATAGTCGATACTTTTGACTACGAGGCACAAGCTTTAATGGATAATGATACTTTAATAAAATTTTTAAAGAACCATTATTATGATACTACTAGTGAAGATATAAAAATTTTAGTTTCTGGTGAAACACCGCTTTTTGAGGATTCTAAATTAAAATCTATGAATGTTACCAATTTAGATATAGATTATACTTTATATTATTATGTAAATAGTGAAGGGAACCCTAATGTAGATAAAGGAAACCCAACAGTTATGGATTCTGTTTACGTTAAATATAATGGACTTAGAATTGTAAATACAGATAGTTTAAGTGTTTCTTTTGAGAAAAATAATGGCATCTGGTTTACACTTAATGGTGTAATAAGAGGCTGGACATATGGATTCACAAATTTTAAAGGAGGTAATAATATTACTAACAATGGACCTATTGAATATGAAAATGGAGGAAAAGGGATTTTGTTTATTCCATCTGGTTTAGCATATGGAAATAGTGGTAGTAGAAATATTCTAGGTAATGAATGTCTTGTGTTCTATATAGATTTATATGATATTATTAAAGATACTGATCATGATACTGACGGGATAGCTTCAATTAATGAAGACCCAGACGGTGATGGTGACCCAAGAAATGATGATACAGATTTAGATGGTACGCCAAATTATTTTGATACTGATGACGATGGAGATGGTATTTACACTATTAATGAAGATGCAAACGGTGATGGAAACCCTGCAAATGATTTTAGTGATCCAAGTAATCCTACTTTAGCAGATTATTTAAATCCTTTAATCAAAGTAAGTAAATAAGATTTTATTATTTAATTATATAAAAAATGCTCTTGAGAAATCAAGAGCATTTTAAGTTTGCTTAAAAATAAGTTTGCTTATAATTTTAATGACAAGCCAAAAATAATTTGATTCGTTCTATTATCAATGCTAATATTTGTGCTATTATCCACAAAGTTAGCTTCAGTATTTGATAATCCTCTTTCCCAGCGAACATCAAGACCTAAACTTCCAAATTCGACTCCAAATCCCATTTGTAAACCAACAGAAAATTTATCAAAATCATTGGTACTAAGAGTAGAAAAATTAAATTGATCATCTAAAATATACTGAAAAGAAGGACCAATAAAAATATTTACAAAGCCTAAAACTTTTTTACCTAATAATATAGGAACATCAAGTTTCTTAAAATCATAATTTGTTGAAGTATTTTGATATAAGTATTCGCTTTTTACCTGTGTGTAAATAATTTCTGGCCTCAAATATATCCCAATAATTGGTAATTTTCCTCTAAACCAAAATCCAGCATGAAACCCTGATTTAGATTCTGCTCCATTGACTATATCATTCCCTGTTGAGGAAAAAGTAGCGTCACCATTATTGTTATAGTTGACCCCTCCTTTTACACCAAACGCAAGTTGAGCATTTGAAGTTTGACTAAACCCAAAAACTAAAAACAACATTAAAATTACTTTTTTCATCTTTTTTTATCAAGTTAATTTAATAGGCACTTTCAAAACCAAAAAGTTATTTTTTCCTAGAAATTACTTTTTTAACAGCTTTTATAACTGCGGCGGCATCTAAACCGTATTTAGCCATTAATTGTTCTGGGGTTCCAGATTCACCAAAAGTATCGTTAGTTGCAACAAATTCTTGTGGGGTAGGATTATTTAATGCTAATGTTCTTGAAACACTTTCCCCAAGACCACCTAGTTTGTTATGCTCTTCAGCTGTAACAATACAGCCTGTTTTTGCAACAGATTTTAAGATGATTTCTTCATCTAAAGGTTTAATGGTATGAATGTTTATTACTTCTACAGAAATTCCTTCAGCTTCTAATTGCTCTGCAGCTTGTAAAGATTCCCATACTAAGTGTCCAGTTGCAACAATTGTAACATCTGTACCTTCTGTTAATTGAATTCCTTTACCAATTACAAATTTTTCATCAGCTGGCATAAATACAGGAACTTTTGGACGCCCAAAACGTAAATAAACAGGACCCTCAAAATCTGCAATTGCAATCGTTGCTGCTTTTGTTTGATTATAATCACAAGGATTTATCACTGTCATTCCAGGCAACATTTTCATCAAACCAATATCTTCTAATATTTGGTGTGTAGCACCATCTTCGCCTAAGGTTACGCCTGCATGAGATGCACAAATTTTTACATTTTTACCCGAATACGCAACAGATTGTCGAATTTGATCGTAAACACGACCAGTAGAGAAATTGGCAAATGTTCCTGTAAACGGAATTTTTCCTCCAATTGTTAAACCAGCAGCAATACCAATCATGTTAGCTTCTGCGATACCTATTTGGAAAAATCTTTCTGGGTTTTCTTCAATAAATTGATCCATTTTTAAAGAACCAATTAAATCAGCACATAAAGCAACTACGTTTGGGTTTGTTCTTCCTAATTCTGTTAAACCATCACCAAAGCCAGAACGTGTGTCTTTTTTTTCTGTGTACGTGTATTTTTTCATTATAAATTTGTGTTGTGTTGTAAAATTTTGCGTAAAAATAAACTTTTATTTCTCTTTAAAGAAATGAAAACAGAGAATAGAAAAAAGACTTTTTAACAGAATGTGAGAAAGTCTGCTAAAAAAGCATCAGTTTAAGATTTAAATTTGAGTTTATAGTTGCAAATTACACCAATTAATAAAATCAAAAGAATGCTACTTATTTAAATCTTTTAAAATAGGTACTCATTTATTTTAAGAAGTTTAAAAGATCAACTTTATAATTTCATTAACTCTTCATAAAGTTTATGAACTGGCAAACCAACAACATTAAAATAACTTCCTTCAATTTTTTCGATGGCTATAAATCCTATCCATTCTTGAATTCCGTATGCACCAGCCTTATCTAAAGGATTATAATTTTTAATGTAATACTTAATTTCTTCATCGGTAATTTCTTTGAAAGTAACAATTGTAGTATCGTTTACAATCTTTTGAAAATATTTACCTTTTATACTGATGGATGTAATTACGTTGTGTTTTTTGCCAGATAAAGCTCTTAGCATATTAAAAGCATCTTGTGCGTCTTTAGGTTTTCCTAACGCTTTATTATTTAACCAAACGATAGTATCTGAGGTAATTAATAAATCTTTTTCTAATAAATTAGTAAATGCTTTGGATTTTAGATTCGCTAAATAATCGGTGATTTCACTTCCTTTTAATTTCTGCGGATAAACTTCATCCACTTCTTTTAATTGAATTATAAAATCAATATCTAAATCCTTAAAAAACTGTTGTCTCCTTGGGGAAGCAGAAGCTAAAATAAGATTGTAATTTTTAAGTTTTTCTCTTAGCATCAAAAAATTATGCGTTAAAATTTTTCTTAATTCTAGATAAATCGCGTTTGTTATCTCTGTCTTTTAGCACTTCGCGTTTATCATGGGTTTGCTTTCCTTTTGCTAAAGCAATTTCTAATTTAGCAAAACCTTTGTCATTTAAGAACAAGCGCAATGGAACAATTGTATTTCCTTTTGCTTCAACATCTTTTTTAAGGCTCCTTAATTCGCGCTTGTGCATTAAAAGTCTGCGTTCACTTTTTGGCTTATGATTAAATTGATGTCCAAACATATATTCTTCAATATACATATTTACTATAAACAATTCTCCACGATCGTTAAACTCGCAAAAGCTTTCTGTAATTCTTGCTTGACTTAATCGTATAGATTTTATTTCTGTTCCGGTTAACTGAATTCCTGCCACATATTTGTCTAGGATTTCAAATTCGAAACGCGCTTTTTTATTCTGGATATTTATTTTTTTCTGTACAGTCATTGACTGGTTTTATTTTAAAAAATTTTTAACAAAGATACATTTTTACTTTGGCGAAAGAAATGTAATTTTGAAATCTATTTTTAAACATATTAAACAAAACTCAATGAAATATTTATCTGTACTTTTAATTGCTTTTTTATTTTACTTTAAATTTTCTGAAGCTAAGTTAACTGCCCAACAAATTATTAACAAAGCTATTGTTGCGTCTGGGGCTGATAAAGTTGGTAATTCTAAAATTAAATTTAAATTTAGAAACAAAGAATATATTGCTACTAGAATAAAAAATGGTGAATTTTCTTTGATAAGAAACCAAAGGAATGAAAAGCTTGGAACCATATCTGATATACTTAGTAATAATGGTTTTAGAAGAGAAATAAATGCACAAGATTCTGTAGTTATAGACTCTTTGGCAAAGAAGTATTCAAGTTCAGTAAATTCAGTTCACTATTTTTCAGTGTTACCTTATGGTTTAAATGATAAAGCTGTGCTAAAAAAGCTTTTACCATCAGCAATAATAAAAGGAAAAGAATATTATAAAATAGAAGTTACCTTTTCTGAAAATGGAGGTGGAGAAGATTTTGAAGATGTCTTTATTTATTGGATTGGTAAAAAAGATTTTTTAATTGATTACCTAGCATATTCCTATCATACAAATGGTGGCGGAAAACGTTTTAGAGTTTTAAAAGAGCAATGTGTTATAAACGGAATTCGTTTTGTAGATTATCATAATTACGCATCTATAACTGCATCAAACTCTTTAATTGATCTTGACAAAGCTTTTGAAGATAATCAACTTAAAAAAATATCAGAAATAGTTTTAGACGATATTGATGTTACCATTTTAGATTAATCAATTTTTTTTACGGTACTTGTTTTGATGTCTTTAGTTATTGTGATTATAAACAAGCTCGCATTGTCGTTGTCGTCGATGTCTTTATATTTCTTTTCTCCTAAAATTTTGTTTGCAAAAGCCGGAGTTGTGTTGCTGTGACCAACAATTAAAACAGTTTTCCCTATTGTAGCTTTTTGAAATATAGAATCAAACATATTCCTTGGATTATAATTTATAATCCCTAATTTTTTACTTTCTGCAGTTGGTTTTGAAGTCTGCATTGTTCTATTATAATTTGTAGAATACACAGCGTCTAGATGAATATTTTTAAAATATTTTGCCCATTTTTCTGCTCTTTCAAAACCCACTTTATTTAAATTTGGATTTTTATTAGAGGTATCTGTTCTAACTTTTTCTGAATGACGAATTAAATAATAGGTAGTTATTTCATCGGTTTCTACTTTTTTAATATTAGAAGTGCAAGAAATTAAAATGATAAACAATAAAAGAATATGCTTTTTCATGATGATAATGTTTTTGCTAATATAGTAAAAAAGTAAAAGTGATATTTTTTCAAATATCACTTTTACAAACTAACCAAACCAAATTATTTTTTTTAATTTTCAAAAAAATTAGATTGATTTCTAAAAACTAATTGATCATCAAAAGCATCTAGTAAAATAATACTATCTGTTGTTATTTTTCCTGATAAAATTTCTTTTGAAAGTTGATTTAACACTTCTTTCTGAATGACTCTTTTTACAGGTCTTGCGCCAAATTCTGGCTGATATCCTTTTTTAGCTAAATAGGTAATTGCCTCGTCTGTAGCGTCTAAAGTAATATCTTGTTTGCCAATCATTTTCTTTAAATAATTTAATTGAAGCTTTACAATTTTAAAAATATCCTTTTTATTTAAAGGCGTAAACATAATTACATCGTCAATTCTGTTTAAGAATTCTGGTCTAACCGATTGTTTTAACAATGCTAAAACTTCAATTTTTGCCAATTCTGTAACAGACTCTAAATCTACTTTTGGATCACTAAATTTTTCCTGAATTATTTGACTACCAATATTTGAAGTCATAATAATAATGGTGTTTTTAAAATCTGCAACTCTACCTTTATTGTCCGTTAATCTTCCTTCATCTAAAACTTGTAAAAGAATATTAAAAGTGTCTGGATGCGCTTTTTCAATTTCATCTAAAAGCACTACAGAATAAGGTCTTCTTCGAACGGCTTCTGTTAATTGCCCACCTTCATCATACCCAACATATCCAGGAGGAGCACCAATTAATCTACTTATAGAATGGCGTTCTTGATATTCGCTCATGTCTATTCTAGCCATTGCATTTTCATCATCAAATAAATATTCTGCTAATGCTTTTGCTAATTCGGTTTTTCCAACTCCGGTTGTTCCTAGAAAGAGGAAACTTCCTACAGGTTTATTAGGATTTTGCAAACCTGCTCTAGAACGTCTAACGGCATCAGAAACTGCAATAATTGCTTCTTCTTGTCCAACAACTCTTTTATGTAATTGTAATTCTAATTTTAGTAATTTTTCACGATCTGATTGAATCATTTTTGTAACTGGAATTCCGGTCCATTTTGCTACAATTTCTGCAATATCTTCATAGGTTACCTCTTCTTTTATTAAAGATTTTTCAGATTGATTTTCATGCAATACTTTTTGAAAGCGTTCTAAATCTTGTTGAGCTTCTTTAATTTTACCATATCTAATTTCTGCAACTTTACCATAATCTCCGTCACGTTCTGCTTTTTCTGCTTCAATTTTAAAATCTTCAATCGCAGCTTTTGCATTTTGAATGTTATCTACAATTTCTTTTTCTGATTTCCATTTGGCATTCATTTCATTGCGTTCTTCTTTCAAATTTGCTAAATCTGACCGTAATGATTTTAATTTTGGCTCGTCTTTTTCTCGTTTTATGGCTTCAATTTCAATTTCTAATTGCATTACTTTTCTATCCAAAACATCTAATTCTTCTGGTTTAGAATTTATTTCCATGCGCAGTTTTGCCATAGCCTCATCCATTAAATCGATTGCTTTGTCTGGTAAAAAACGATTGGTAATATAACGTTGCGATAATTCTACAGCACCAATAATAGCTTCATCTTTAATTCGTACTTTATGATGTGTTTCGTATTTTTCTTTAATTCCTCTTAAAATTGAAATTGCACTTTCTGTATCTGGTTCATTTACAATCACTTTTTGAAAACGACGTTCTAAAGCTTTGTCTTTTTCAAAATATTTTTGATATTCATCTAAAGTTGTTGCGCCAATTGCACGCAGTTCTCCACGAGCTAGAGCAGGTTTTAAAATATTTGCTGCATCCATAGCGCCTTGTCCTCCACCAGCGCCAACTAACGTATGAATTTCATCAATAAAAAGTACAATATCACCATCAGAATTAGTTACTTCTTTTATTACAGATTTTAAACGCTCTTCAAATTCACCTTTGTATTTTGCGCCGGCAATTAAGGCGCCCATATCCAAAGAAAAAATTAATTTATTTTTTAGGTTTTCAGGCACATCACCGTCTACAATTCTATGCGCTAAACCTTCTGCAATTGCAGTTTTTCCTGTTCCTGGTTCACCAACTAAAATTGGATTATTTTTTGTTCTTCTAGATAAAATTTGCAACAATCTTCTAATTTCTTCATCTCTACCAATTACGGGATCTAATTTGCCGTTTTCTGCTAATTCATTTAAATTTTTCGCATATTTATTTAAAGAATTATAAGTTTCTTCTTGACTTTGAGAGGTAACATTCTCTCCTTTTCTAAGCTCTTCAATTGCTGCTTTTAAATATTTTTCTGTAACTCCTTGATCTTTTAAAACTTGGGCAATATTGCTTTTCGATTTAAAAATTGCTAAAATTAAATGCTCAATTGAAATAAAATCATCTTTCATATTTTTGGCTATGATTGATGCTTCATTTAAAGTTTTATTTGCCTCTATAGAAAGTAATAATTCAGCGCCAGTTACTTTAGGGAAACTCTCTAATTGTTTTTCTAATATTTGATTAAGAACATTACTATTGATGTTTAATTTTTTGAGTAAATAAGGCAATACATTTTCATCAACTTGAGTTAAAGCTTTAAAAATATGTTCATTTTCTATTTGATTATGTCCAAAACCCTGCGCAATTTGTTGCGCCATATGTATGGTTTCTTGCGATTTGGTTGTATAATTATTTAAATTCATTTTCTATTTTTTTTAAAAAATATTGCAATTTTAATACCACCAATATAAAGTTTAAAACATAAGTCATATTGTCTGTAAAAACGCTTCTAATACTGCCTTATTGACGGGTGAAAGTTGCGTATCTTTGCGACCAGAAATTAAAAAAAAACTAACAATGGGTATATTTAACAACATTTTTGGAGTAAAAGGTGAAAAAAATTCAATAACAGAAAAAAAGTCATACCTAAATTGGATTCCTCTAATTTCTTTAGAACAATTAAAAGAAATTAAAGAGCAATCTAAAACCCAATCTATAATTATTTTCAAACATTCTACTCGTTGTGGCATTAGTAGTATAGTCATCAAACGATTTGAAAATTTATTTACAGAAGAGCATCAGCATTTAAAAGTGTATTATTTAGATTTACTAAGTTATAGAGATATATCTGATGAAGTAGGGTACACCTTTCAAGTGATACATCAATCACCACAATTAGTGGTCATAAAAAACGAAGTTTCTATCTTTGACGCTTCTCATTATGATATTGCTACTATGAATTTAACAAGATTTATATAGTATAATTGTGATAAACCTATTATAAGTCTTATTTTTGTAACTAAATATATATTCCTTTGGAAGAAATAAACACCTCGAAAAAAATTATAGGTAAAGAATTATACGGATATCAGCAAGATGCTCTTGAAGAGATTTTTAAGCGCTTTGAAGATGCGCCTCAAGATTATCATTTGTTATATCAATTACCAACCGGAGGTGGGAAAACAGTAATTTTTTCTGAAATTGTTAGACGTTATATAGAGACTTTTAAGAAAAAAGTTTTAGTTTTAACTCATAGAATTGAGCTAAGCAAACAAACTTCTAAAATGTTGAATGAATTTGGTGTAAAAAACAAAATCATTAATTCAACTGCAGTTTTAGATGATCAAGATAATTACAGTTGCTTTGTGGCAATGGTTGAAACTTTGAAAAATAGGTTGAATGATGAAAAAGTTGATATTTCTGATATCGGTTTAGTAATTGTTGATGAGGCTCACTACAATTCTTTTACAAAAATATTTAAGTATTTTGACGATGCCTTTATACTTGGTGTTACGGCCACTCCTTTAAGTTCGAACACCAAATTACCAATGTATGAAAATTATCAAGAATTATTTGTTGGTGAAACTATTCAGCATTTAATTGAAAGTGACTATTTAGCTAGTGCAAACTTGTACTCGTATAATGTAGGTTTAACATCATTAGAAGTTGGTGCAAATGGAGATTATACTGTAAAATCTTCTGAAGATTTATATACTAATACAGATATGCTTTCTAAATTAGTTTCTGCATACGAGGAAACTGCAAAAGGTAAGAAAACATTAATCTTTAATAACGGTATTAATACCTCAATTCAAGTTTTTCATGCATTTAAAAAAGCAGGATATGCAATTGCACACTTAGATAATACAAATACAAAAAAAGAACGTGAGTTTATTTTAAAATGGTTTCATAAAACACCAAATGCAGTACTTACCTCTGTAAGTATTTTAACTACAGGTTTTGATGAGCCAAGTATTGAGGCTATTATTTTAAATAGAGCAACCAAATCATTAACATTATACTACCAAATGATTGGCCGTGGTTCTCGTATTTATGGTGATAAAAACACTTTTGAGGTTGTAGATTTAGGAAATAACTTTCATAGATTTGGTGCTTGGGGAGCAGATTTAGACTGGCAAAAAATGTTTAGATCTCCAGATTATTATTTAGACGCTATTCTTTCTGATGAAGATATCGAAAGTACTTTTAGATACGAATTACCTTCGGATGTTAAAAAAGAGTTTGCAAAATCTAAAGACACTTATTTCGATATGAAGAAAGTTTATATCGATACCATAAAAGCAGGAGAATCGTCTAAAAGAGTTTTAGAGAAATCTATAGAGCACCATGCAATAATGTGCATAGAAAACAGTGAAGATATTTTTGATGCATTAATTTTAGCCAAATTATTAGGAGAGGAGATTGATGATAGAATTAACAGATATGCAAAATGTATTTCTAAAAGCACGCATAACTTTGTAACTTGGTTAAAAGATGATTACAGAAAAAAATTAAACACCCATTTACGATCAAATTTTGATGAAATATTTGAAGATATATTTGGGCACCCACCAGAAGAGTAATGAATACTGGGTATTTAATAGAAAAATAAAAAATAAAATCTCTTTTTAATTTTTTGTTTTTATATTAAAAAATAATTTATATTTATTCCCTTGTAATGAGCAAAATCATAAGTTTTCCTTATTTCGGTAGTAACTCTCTTTGGGAGAAAGATAGTTACAAAACATTTTGGAAATGTAACGAAAAAATCGAGTTTTCTCCCCCTTCCTTTTTAATACAATTGCAACTTTATTCTAAGTTGCACGTTGTTTATTTACAAATTTTACAGTGATAACATTTTATTATAAAAAATATAATTTCTATACTAAAACAATCCTTATGGTTTTAGTGTAGATGGTTTTATCATTAATAATTTAAAAAAATAACGTGAATACTAAATACATAGATTTAATAGAACAAACGTTCTATTTCCCGCAAGAAGAATTTAAAACAGAAAATAATAAATTATTTTGGCACGGTATCAATTTAATGGAATTAACAGCAGAATATGGTGCTCCATTAAAATTTACTTATTTGCCTAAAATATCAGAAAATATTAATAAAGCAAAAAAGTGGTTTCAAAATAGCATGGAAAAGCATGACTATAAAGCAGATTACTTTTATAGTTATTGCACAAAAAGCTCTCATTTTAAGCATGTATTAAATGAGGCATTAAAGAATGATATTCATATAGAAACTTCATCTGCATTTGATATTGATATTGTTAATAGTTTAAAAAAAGAAGGAAAAATAAAAGATAGTACATATGTTATTTGTAACGGGTTTAAACGTGATCAATACATTAAAAATATTGGTACTCTAATTAACTCTGGGCATCAAAATTGTATACCTATTATAGATAATTTCGAAGAAATTGATTTAATTCAATTAGAAACGAAAAAAAAGTTTAAAATTGGTATTAGAATTGCATCCGAAGAAGAACCTAAATTTGAATTTTATACTTCCAGATTAGGTATTGGTTATAAAAACATTGTTTCTTTTTACGAACGTGAAATTGCAAATAATGAACAAGTAGAATTAAAAATGTTACATTTTTTTATTAATACGGGTATCAAAGATAATGCGTATTATTGGAACGAATTAATGAAATGTTTAACTGTTTATATCAACCTTAAAAAAGTATGTCCAACGCTAGATAGTTTAAATATTGGTGGAGGATTTCCAATCAAAAACTCATTAGCTTTTGATTTTGATTATGAATATATGGTTGATGAAATCATAAATCAAATTAAACAAACGTGTGATAATGCAGAAATAGATGTGCCAAACATTTATACTGAATTTGGTAGTTTTACAGTTGGAGAATCTGGCGCAGCAATTTATGAAGTTTTATATCAAAAAAAACAAAATGATAGAGAACGTTGGAACATGATTAACTCCTCATTTATTACTACTTTACCAGATTCTTGGGCAATTAACAAGCGTTTTGTAATGTTAGCAATTAATAAATGGAACCTTAGATATGAGCGAGTTTTACTAGGTGGTTTAACTTGTGATAGTGATGACTATTACAATTCAGAACAACATATTAATGGTATTTATTTACCTGTCTACGAAAAAGATAAACCACTTTTTATAGGGTTTTTTAATACAGGAGCATATCAAGAATCTATAGGTGGTTTCGGTGGTTTACAGCATTGCTTAATTCCACATCCAAAGCACTTAATAATTGATAGAGACGAAAACGGTAACTTAGTTACAAAAATATTTAAAGAGCAACAAAAAAGTAGTGAACTACTTTCTATTCTAGGCTATTAACAAAAATTAATTTATAAAATAAAAAAAAGTAGTACTTTTAATTCTCAAAATTTAAAATGAACACAACAAAAAATTATGCAGGAATTTCACAGGAGTATGGAAACCTAGCAACATCAAAAATCGTTATAATTCCTGTTCCTTATGATGGAACAAGTACTTGGCAAAAAGGTGCAGATAAAGGTCCTCAAGCATTTTTAGACGCTTCCGAAAACATGGAATTGTATGATATAGAAACAGATTCTGAAGTTTATAAAGAAGGTATTTTTTTAGCAGAAACTGTAACAGAAAATTCATCACCAGAGGCGATGGTTGATGCTGTGCATAAAATAACTAAAAAGTATATTAACAGAAATAAGTTTGTTGCTCTTTTTGGAGGTGAACACTCAATCTCTATTGGTACAGTTAGAGCATTTAATGAATGTTTTAATAATTTAACAGTATTACAAATTGATGCGCACGCAGATCTTAGAAAAGAATATTTAGGTTCTAAATACAATCACGCCTGCTCTATGTATGAGGCAAGCCAGAATACAAACTTAGTTCAAGTTGGTATTAGAAGCATGGACATATCAGAAAAAAGAGTGATGAATACAGACAAAGTGTTTTTTGCACACGATATGGCTGTAAATGAAGATTGGATGGACGATGTTGTAGATCAATTAACAAGTAATGTTTTTATTACTTTTGATTTGGATGCTATGGATCCTTCATTATTTCCTTCTACAGGAACTCCAGAGCCAGGAGGATTGTTTTATTATGAAACCTTAGAGTTTTTAAAGCGCGTTTTTGCTGAAAAGAATGTAGTTGGTTTTGATATGGTAGAATTATGCCCAAATAAAGAGGACAAATCATCAGATTTTATAGCAGCTAAACTTTTTTATAAAATGTTAAGTTATAAGTTTGCTTCTAAAGACGATACATATACTAGTGGTGAAGAGGATAATGGAGATAAAAACCCTTTTGGTAAATTATCGAAATTTAAAAATGATGAAGATGACTACTAATCAGAAACCTATTACAGATTTTATAGAAAAATATTTTCTTCACTTTAATGCAGCTGCTTTAGTTGATGCTGCCAAAGGATATGAAGCACAACTAAATAAAGGCTCTAAAATGTTAGTTTCTTTAGCTGGTGCTATGAGTACAGCTGAGATTGGAAAGATTTTTGCAGAAATGATTCGTAAAGATAAAGTACAAATTATTTCTTGTACAGGAGCAAATTTAGAAGAAGATGTAATGAATTTAGTAGCACATTCTCATTACAAAAGAGTTCCTAATTATAGAGATTTAACTCCGCAAGACGAATGGGATTTGTTAGAAAAAGGCTTGAACAGAGTTACAGATACCTGTATACCAGAAGAAGAAGCTTTTAGAAGAATTCAACAACATATCGTTAAAATATGGAAAGATGCAGAAGCTAACGGAGAACGTTATTTACCGCATCAATATATGTATAAATTATTATTGTCGGGAGTTTTAGAGCAATATTATGAAATAGACATTAAAGATTCTTGGATGTATGCTGCGGCTGAGAAAAACTTACCTATTATCTGTCCAGGTTGGGAAGATTCTACAATGGGTAATATTTTTGCATCTTATGTAATGAAAGGTGAATTGAAAGCTACTACTATGAAATCAGGTATTGAATACATGACTTTCTTAGCAGATTGGTATACAGAAAATTCTAAAAATGGGATAGGCTTCTTCCAAATTGGAGGAGGAATTGCAGGCGATTTTCCTATTTGTGTAGTGCCAATGTTATACCAAGACATGGAAAGAACAGACACTCCTTTTTGGAGCTATTTTTGTCAAATTTCAGATTCTACAACTAGTTATGGATCTTATTCTGGTGCAGTACCAAACGAGAAAATTACTTGGGGTAAATTAGATATGGATACACCAAAATTTATTATAGAAAGTGATGCTACAATTGTAGCGCCTCTTATTTTTGCTTATTTACTAGAAATGTAATTATTATGAATAGAGTTATTGTTGAATACGCGAAACTAACAACCGATATTTTAGATATGTTAGTAGAAAAATATCCTGATGGGTATGATTATAGTAATGTTATTTCCTTTAAAAATGCTAAAGGAGAAACTGTAAAAGCTATAGAAGTTAGAACAGATGAAACTATTTATTTAGTAAAAATTAGTGATCGTCTAGAACAAACTATGGAAGATTATGCAGAAGATGAAGATTCTTTTGATGATAGTGATGATATAGATCTAGAAGATATCGAAGAGGATGAAGATTAAAAGATGTAAATAAATAAAAGCTCCAAATTAAATTTGGAGCTTTTTTAATTTAAAAAATATAGCTTTTTTATTTCTTCTTTAATTCAAATATATCTTTTCTTCTGTCGTTTAAGTTTCTAACACTTCCAAATTTATTTAAATCTTTTAGCATATCTAAATCAACATCAGCAATTAAAATCATTTCGGTATTTGTAGTTGCTTCCGCTTTTATTCCGTTTGCAGGAAAAGAAAAATCACAAGGAGTAAAAACCATCGATTGCGAATACTGAATATCCATGTTATTTACCTTAGGTAAGTTACCAACACTACCGGCAATTGCAACGTAGCATTCGTTTTCTATCGCTCTTGCTTGTGCGCAAAAACGTACTCTAGAATATCCGTTTTGAGTATCTGTTAAAAAAGGTACAAATAAAATGTCCATTCCTTCATCAGCTAATAATCTACTTAATTCTGGAAATTCTGAATCGTAACAAATTAATACACCAATTTTACCACAATCTGTATCAAAAGTCCTTAATTCGTTACCACCTTGCATTCCCCAAATTTTAGCTTCATCTGGTGTAACATATAATTTTTCATAACGTTCTTTAGTTCCGTCTCTTTTGCAGATGTAACCAACATTATAAAGTAACTCGTCTCTTACTTCTGGCATACTACCAGTAATAATATTAATATTATAACTAATTGCTAATTCAGAAAATTTCTGAACAATTTTTGGAGTGTATTTAGCTAGTTCTCTAATGGCTTTTGACTCTGGCAGATGATTATAATCGGCCATTAAAGGCGCATTAAAAAACTCTGGAAATAATGCAAAATCTGAACGGTATGCAGAAACAGAATCAACAAAAAATTCTGCATGCTCCATTAATTCATCTAAATCTTTGTACAAACGCATTTGCCATTGAATTAAGCCTAAACGAACTACTGTTTTTTTAGTAGCAGCTTTCTTCGATTTTTTTTGATAATAAATATTATCCCATTCTAATAATACTGCAAACTCGCCAGAATTTCCGTCACCTTCTAAATATCCCTTTAAAATTTTTGATGGATGAAAATCATTTGAAATTTGAAAGTTTAAAACTGGATCATGAATTTCTTTACGCTTAACTTTTTCTATGTATTGTTTTGGTGTTAAAGTTGCAGCATGTTTGTGATAATTAGGAATTCTACCTCCAAAAGCAATACCTCTTAAATTTAATTTTTCTGCAAGTTCTTTTCTATAATCATACAATCTTCTACCAAGACGCAATCCTCTATATTCTTTTTTGATAAAAACATCGATTCCATATAAAACATCACCTTCCTCGTCATGCGTATCAAAGGTGAAATTTCCGGTAATATCTTCATAAGTATGTTCATCGTCAAATTTCTTATAGTCTAATATTATAGAAAGTGCACAACCAGCTAATTGATTGTTAATCTTAATAACTACCTGACCTTCAGGAAATTTATCTATTAATGATTTAATTTGATTTTCTCTCCAATAAGAACCAGGCATACTAGCATACACCTGTATCATTGTTTCTTTTAACTCTTTATAATCGTCTAAAGTTAAATAATGAAGCTCAATATTTTCTATATTTTTTATCATTTTTTTTTTTTAATCGCTCTGTAAAAATAACTAAAAAATTATATAAAAAAAACCTCACAATACAAGTGAGGTTTTAAATAATATTGAAATATTTTTATTGAATTATTTAGCGGGTAAAACCATACCAATACATTCACCAAAACCAATACGAACCTTACTGTTTTTACAATGTGCACGCATAATTACGGTATCATTATCGTTGATAAATTTACGCGTTGTACCGTCTTTTAATTTTATAGGATTTGCTCCTTTCCAAGTTAACTCTAACATAGAGCCATAGCTGTCTTTTGTTGGTCCAGATATAGTTCCAGAACCCATCATATCACCAGCTTCAACAGGACAACCATTAACAGTATGATGTGCTAATTGTTGTGCCATCGTCCAGTACATATATTTAAAGTTAGATTTTGCAACCACAGTTTCTACACCGTTTTCTGGTTTAATACCTACTTGTAAATGAATATCGTAACTTCCTTTTCCTTTTTGTTGAAGATACGGTAAAGGTTCATGGACTTGTTTAGGACTTTCTACTCTAAAAGGCTCTAAAGCATCTAAAGTTACAATCCAAGGTGATATCGTAGAAGCAAAGTTTTTACCTAAAAAAGGACCTAATGGCACATATTCCCAAGCTTGAATATCTCTTGCAGACCAATCGTTAAACTGTACCAAACCAAAAATATATTCTTCTGTTTCATCAATAGGTATTCTCTCTCCTAAAACATTTGCATCCGTAGTAATAAAAGCCATTTCTAGCTCAAAATCTAATAATTTTGTGGGTCCAAATTCAGGAGTATTACTTCCTTCAAGAGGTTTTGTTTGTCCGTAAGGTCTTCTTATTTTTGTTCCAGATGGCACAATAGAAGAACTTCTTCCATGATAGCCAACAGGTAAATGCAACCAATTTGGCAACAATGCATTTTCTGGATCTCTAAACAAAGAACCTACATTTGTTGCGTGTTCTTTACTTGCATAAAAATCTGTATAATCACCAACAGCAACTGGTAATAACATTTCTACTTCATCCATTCTAAAGATTATTTTTTCTTTGTGAACGGCATTGTCGCGTAAACTTCCGCTTTTTACATCAAAAACTTCTGCAATTCTATTTCTTACTAATCTCCATGTTTTACGACCATCTGCAATAAAATCATTTAAATTGTCTTGTAAAAAAATATCATCTGTTAATGGAATTCCTTCAAAATAGCCCAATTGATGAAAAGCACCTAAATCTATAGCAAAATCGCCAATTCTACTACCTATGGTAATAATATCGTCTCTAGTTATAAAAACTCCAAAAGGAATATTTTGAATTGGAAAATCTGAATCTTCCTTTACTTTTATCCAAGATTTTCTATTAGGGTTATTTGCTGTTATGATCATTATTGTAATTTTTTTTGTTTCCTCAAACCTACATAATTTTTGCCATTTTAAAACAAATTAAACATGAAAAATATTTTTTTAACAAGACTTTATTTTGAAAATCATAATTAAATGTAAAAGAGACAAATAATCAGTAAAACTTCTTTTTAAAAAGATTGTTTTTTGTTACTTTTGTTACTTCTATTAAAATGATAAAAATGCAACTAGATAATCAGATTTTTGACCTTATTGAAGAGGAAAAAGAAAGACAATTAAACGGATTAGAATTAATAGCTTCAGAAAATTTTGTGAGCGATCAAGTTATGAGAGCTCAGGGATCTATTTTAACCAATAAATACGCCGAAGGATATCCTGGAAAAAGATATTATGGAGGTTGTGAAATTGTAGATATTATAGAACAAATTGCAATTGATAGAGCTAAAGAATTATTTGGTGCAGAATATGTAAATGTTCAGCCACATTCTGGTTCACAGGCAAACACAGCTGTTTTTGCTGCTTGTTTAAATCCTGGAGATAAAATTTTAGGATTTGATTTATCTCATGGAGGCCATCTAACCCACGGTTCTCCTGTAAATTTTTCCGGAAAATTATATGCGCCCTCTTTTTATGGAGTAGAGAAGGAGACAGGTGTTTTAAATTATGATAAAATTCAAGAAATTGCAACTAAAGAAAAGCCTAAATTAATAATCGCTGGTGCTTCTGCATATTCTAGAGATATCGATTACGAGCGTTTTAGAGTAATTGCAGACAGCGTTGGTGCTATTTTATTGGCAGATATTTCTCATCCTTCGGGTTTAATTGCTAAAGGAATTTTAAACGATCCTTTACCTCATTGCCATATTGTAACCTCAACTACCCACAAAACTTTGCGTGGACCTAGAGGAGGAATCATTATGATTGGTAAAGATTTTGAAAATCCTTTTGGTGAAAATTTAAAAAATGGAAAACCTAAAATGATGTCGACTTTACTTAATTCTGCTGTTTTTCCAGGTAACCAAGGAGGACCTTTAGAGCATGTTATTGCAGCAAAAGCAATTGCTTTTGGCGAGGCTTTAACAGATGAATTTTTAGAATATCAAATTCAGGTTAAAGAAAATGCAGCGGCAATGGCCAAAGAATTTGTTGCTAAAGGGTACAATATCATTTCTGGAGGAACAGACAATCATTGTATGTTAATTGATTTACGTAACAAAAATATCTCTGGAAAAGATGCAGAAATTGCGCTTGGTAAAGCAGATATTACTGTAAATAAAAACATGGTTCCTTTTGATGACAAAAGCCCCTTTGTAACCTCTGGAATTCGTGTAGGAACTCCTGCAATTACAACTCGTGGTTTAAAAGTAGAAGATATGGCTGCAGTAGTTAATTTTATTGACGAAGCAATTACAAATGCAGAAAATGACGTTGCTTTAGAAAACATTGCTGAAAGAGTTTCTGATATGATGAGCTCTAGAAGATTATTTGTAATGTAATAAATAGATTTAATCGTTAAAAACATAACTTAACGATTATTGATTAAATAAAAAACCAGTGAATTTATATTTACTGGTTTTCTTATTTTATGAATGTATAATACAAAGTTAAGTATTTAAAATTATTTTATAATTGCCCTAATTTTAAAGTTCCTTTTTGTCTGTAATTCTAAAACAATTTTCTGAACCTAAATAGTTAGAATTTCCAAATTCTTCGCTCCAAAAACCTTCAAAAATATCTTTGGTTAAACATTTGTAAACAATTGTTCCATAATAGGTTTTATTTTCATCACCTTGATAATTAAAGTTGATGGCCAAAATATTCTCTTTAAAAAATCCAACTCCAAATTGTTCTTGACTTTTACTAATTTGCCATTTAGCAATGATTCTATTCTTATCATCTAAAGATAAATTGAGTATTCCTTTATAAGTTTCTTCTGATTCATCTTGATTACTACCAATAATGGAAAACTTTCCGAGTATGTCTTTGATTGTCATATTTTAAAGTAATTTTTAAAAGTAAATTAGATATGCCATTGATCCTGATTTAATTTTAAGGCAAATACGGTTAAAAAACATTACTTCTAACTTTAATAATGCTTTAAGGACTTCTATAGAATTAAGATTTAAAGATTTTGATAATTGGCCTTAAATTTATAACTTCTACTATGTAGACTTTTACAATTAGTAATACACTATTTCTCTTTCGTAAATTTTATATGGAACATTATTTTTATATTCAGTTTGTAAAATCCAATTTTTTTTATAATCAAAGTTATATTTATAAGTGTGCTTGGATTCCAGGCTTTTATCAGATCTGTAGGTACTACTTTCTATTTTATTTCGTTTTTTATCATATTCATTCGTAAAAATAAATTCTAAAGCTCCATCAGGTTTGTATCCACTTTCAGCAACTTCATTCTGATTAACATCAAATTTATAAATATATTTAGAGCGTAAACTTCCTTCTGAATTATAAAAATTTGTTTCTATAATATTATTATGTTTATCGAATTTATTAATAGATTTAAATTTGAATTCTCCCTTTGCATCAAAATTTTTATTTTCAATTTTATTTCCTTTAGAATCGTATTTAAAGATTTTTTTATAACTTAAAACACCATCAGATTCATAATCGTAGCGTTCAATTTCATATCCCTTTTTATTATATTTTGAAATATTTTTGGATTCTAAGCTTCCATCTGATTTATAAGCTGAATTTTCAGATTTATTTCCATCTTCGTCGTATATAGAAATATAAGTTGAGTGTAAACTACCATTTAAATTATAATTAATATGATTAACCTGGTTTCCTTCTTGATTAAATTCTTTTAAATAATTATTATAAAATTCAATAATATTTCCTTTTTCTATTTTATCAGATTTTATTGTTGCTTCAAATACTGAATGCCTTATTGACTTTACTTTACCGTTTAAATTTCGTTTAAATAAGTCGGTTTTTTGTTTAATTTTTGGTGCAATGAGACCTAAAAAAAGGGAAACAAGAATAAGTACTACTATTTTTTTTATCATTTTTTAAATAAATATTTAAGTTTGTTCAGTTGAAATTGCTAGTGTAAACATGTTGGTTATGGCTGTTGATATGGTTTTTTTAAAGTAATGTGCAAATTTATTTTTATTAATAAAACTTAAAAATACACTTTTTTGGACTCAGTATTAATGGAAATGATTTAAATTTTTGTCAGGAATGGATGAATTTATAGTAGAAATTTTTAGGATTGTTTTGCCAACTGTTCATTTAATTTGAATTTTTTGAATTGAAGAATTTGTTTTAAATAAATTCCGTTAAAAACAGGAATCACTAGAAAAAACACTACTACTGTTATTTTAAGTTTGTTAAAATATCTAAAAGACCATCTCCGTGAACATCAAAGCGAGTTTTAAAAACAAGTTCGTTGTTCTTTAATTTATTGACGGCTAGTTCTTTTGATCGATTTAATTATATATAATAATATCTATACTCCAATTTTACGTAATCGAAATATAGTTACAATTACTGCTTTGGTATACAAATTTTATATAAATTCCTTTTTAAATAAAACTAAATAATCCCGTCCATAATATTCATAATTAACAGGAACTGGAAATTTTTCGTTAAATTCTAGATTTAATATCGCCCAAGTTCCTAACAAATCTTTAACTGAAGCATATCTATTTACATTTAGATAAAATTTTGTACTCAAATCGAATAAATCATCTTCCTGAGAGCGTGATATAAACAGAAAATATCTTATCAATACTAAATAATAGAATTTAAATGTTATAAGTTAAAGTTAACTTTTAAAAGATAGTAGTTTACTTTCCTATACAAAAATTACTAAAAATGTGTCCTAAAATATCTTTATCAACATCATAATCTCCAGTAATAGCACCCAAATGGCGTAAGCATTCTCTAATATCAATAGAGAATAAATCGGTAGAAATCTCTAAGTTGATACCTTCATGAACAGATGAAATTGCAGTTAACGCATTATTTAACGCTTCGAAATGACGAGAATTAGTAACAATAGTTTCATTATTGCTTAAAGCACCAATATTTACTAGAGAAGTTAATTCTTGTTTTAAAGTATCAATGCCTGTTTTGTTTTTTGCAGATATTAAAATTAAATTTTCAATTTCTGATTGTAATGTTGTAGTCTCATCCGAAGATAAAGTATCAATTTTATTAGCAAGAACTAATAAGCGTTTGTTAGGAAAACGAGTTTTTATTATTTCTACCTCAGTTGCCAAAAGGCTAACGGAAGACTTACTATTACCTACTTTGCCAGCATCAATTAACAGTATAATTAGTTGCGCGTTATCTGCTTTTTCATAAGCTTTTTTAATTCCTATGCTTTCTATAACGTCTTTTGTTTCTCTAATTCCTGCAGTATCAATAAATCTAAAAGCAACACCATCAATAATAATTTCATCTTCAATAGCATCTCTTGTTGTGCCAGCAATGTCAGAAACAATCGCTTTTTCTTCATTTAAAAGGGTGTTTAATAGAGTGGATTTCCCCACGTTAGGTTCTCCAATAATAGCAACCGGAATTCCGTTTTTCATGGCATTTCCAAAAGAGAAAGAATCTATTAAACGTTTTAAAACAAAGGTTATTTTAGCAACTAATTCTTTAAATTTTGTTCTGTCTGCAAACTCAACATCTTCTCCAGAAAAATCTAACTCTAATTCAATTAAAGCGGCAAAATCTAATAATTGTGCGCGTAATTCCTTTAATTCATTGGTAATTCCGCCGCGCATTTGCTGAATAGCCATTTGATGACTAGCGGCCGAATTGGAAGCAATTACATCTGCAACAGCTTCAGCCTGCGATAAATCCATTTTACCATTCAAAAAAGCCCGCATTGTAAACTCACCGTTATCAGCCATTCTACAACCATTTTTTAAAAATAATTGTACAATTTCTTGCTGAATAAAGCGAGAACCATGGCATGAAATTTCAACGACATTTTCTCCTGTGTAAGAATTAGGGTTTTTAAAAACAGACACTAAAACTTCATCCAAAATAACTGTATTATCCATAATATTACCTAAATGAATAGTATGCGTTTTCTGGTTTTTTAAAGTCTTGCCATTTCTTACAGATTTAAAAAAAGAATCAACAATATCAATAGCATTTTCACCAGATAGTCTTATCACAGAAATTGCTCCAACTCCAGAAGGCGTAGCCAAAGCAATAATAGTTTCGTTTATAATCATAGTGCAAATATACATAGCTTAATTAAGTTGCGAAAAAATCATTTGTAACAAAACAACAAATTGTTCGTCTTATTAAAAGACAATCAAATTATCTATTAACAAAGAAGTTTATAAGTTAGAAAGAAGGAGTATTTATTAGCTTGAATTAAAAATCGTTTATTACTAGGCGATTTTTTTTTTTGGCGTTACCTAAAGGTCAGGCTTTGCGCACTCGCTTTTTTTTCCTTCCTCAAAAAAGAGCTCAAACAAATGCTTCAATCCTTAACGCGTGCTTATTTATGAGCTTATAGAATTAAATAAATTAAATTGCTTGGTTAATAAAGTCTTCGTATTCATAGAAAAAAAGTTCAAATTTAGACATTACATCAACATAGAATTCGTAGCAATTGCGCCAGGTGTTTTTATTATGAATGCTAAACGAATCATTAAAAGCAACATAAATTCTTCTAATAATTTTACCACTTTCCAATTCGTAGGTTTCATTAAAAATAACTTCAGGAATTTCAGTTTCTAACAGCACTTTTAAAGAAATCATTTGATCATACAAAAGTTCATTTGCAATTTCGTCAGTATGTTCAATATCTAAACAAACCATCGCTTTCTTTTTATCCGCCACAAATTTAAAAGTAAATCCTTTTATTTTGGTGTTATATAACAACCATTTTCTAGGAAATGATTTCCCAAAACTAGTCCAAAATTCTTTGCGTAATTGTACAGCTTCTTCTTTTGAGAACATTATATCAGTTATCAGTTTTTTGTTATGAGGTTCAAGGATAATTGTTTATTAGTAATTTTTCATTGATTTTATCCGTGAATTTTAGCCTCAGAACCACGTTCTTTCATCATCTCTGCTTCAAAGGTTACTAAAGCATTCCATTTTTTATCAACAATTTCTCTGTCTTGATATTGACGAGCGAATTTTAAAAATGTAGTGTAATGGTTCGCTTCAGAAATCATTAAATTGTTGTAAAATTTAGATAATTCTTCATCTTCCATATTTTCAGAAAAAACTTTAAAACGTTCACAACTTCTTGCTTCGATAAGTGCGGCAACCAACAAACGCTGAATTAAAGCATCTGTTCTGTCTTTTGTTTTGTTAAAGAATTTTTGCAAACGAATTGCATAATCGTTTTTTTGCTCACGACCTAAAACCATTCCTCTTTTTACCATTAGTAAATGCACCATTTTAAAATGCTGCATTTCTTCAATGGCAATATTGCTCATTTCTTTTACAAGCTCAGTTTCTTCAGAATAATTAATGATAATAGAAACTGCATTCGATGCTGCTTTTTGCTCTAAAAAAGCGTGATCTGTTAGTATTTGTTGTAAATTATATTTGGCTATTTCTGCCCAAGTAGTTTCTGTTTCAAATTGTAATCCTAGCATAAAAATTATATTATTTTTTGCAAAGCAATACCAAAATAGGCGAGTGCTTTCATTTCTTTAACGCTTGCAAGACGTTCCTTGCCTATAATAAGGAGTCCGTTTTTAGAAGCTTCAATATGATATTGTTTATTGCTTTCAAAGAACAAAATTAACTCATCTGTAAAAAATGCTCTAATTTTTTCTTCATTTTTTCCTGATAAATAAAAACGTCTGCTAAAATCTGGATGCGCATCAATACCAATATCTTTATAACCCGCAAAATGTAAAATATATTCAAATATGCCTTCTTGGTCTAATGTAAAATCTGGAACTTCATTTTTAGGATGAATATGTAACATTGTAGCCTTAATTACTTGCTTGGCAATAAGCTCTCCTTCAGAGAATTGAATATCAAAAATGGTACAATCTTCATTAGAAAGTACGTTCGAAACTTTGTTTATTTCTCGCGTTTTAAAGTATCCAAAAGTGGGTAATTCTTCTACTTCTTGAGCAGAAAAAGCATCGTATTTCCAATGCATTTCTTTGCTGATTTTTTTTAGGGATTTTTGTCTCTTTGTTAAAACCTTTATAAATGAAGTTGTTTTCAAAGTTAAAATTTTACGCAAAGCAAAAGGATGACTACTTATAGACTTAGTATCATCTAAACCAATTACTTCAAAATGACCACCTTTTCTAGTAAAAGTTTGTGCATAATTGTTCATGTTTTCCATTACGGAATGGTCTACAAAATCGCACATAGAAAAATCGATAATAGCTTCCTCTGATTCTGGAATCTGGTTTAATTTTGATTTTAGCTTTGTGTAGTTTAAAAAACTAGAAAAATTCTTTACACTTACATAATATTTACCATCTTCTTTAAACATTAAAACATTGGGTTTTAATATGTTTTTAAAAAATAGTTTTGCGTTTTTAATAATAATAATATGTATTATAAATGTTGCTAAAATACCTACTATAATACCTGTTATTAAACTAGTTGCAATAGTTGTTAATAAGGTAATTAAGAAAATAATTAGCTGTTCTTTACCTACTTTAAATACCCTTACAATATTTTCTGGTGATGCTAATTTATAACCTGTATACACTAAAATTGCAGCCAAAGCAGGTAGCGGAATTTTACGTAATTCTGTTGAAAACAATAAAATAAAAGCGACTAAAAAAAGCGCGTGAAAAAAATTAGCAGATTTGTTAGAGCCGTTATTATTTACATTTACAGAGCTTCTGGCAATAACAGTAACTACATTTAATCCGCCTAAAAAACCACTAATAACTGTAGCTAAACCCAACGCTCTTATATCTTTATTTACATTAGAACGTCTTTTTAAAGGGTCTAATTTATCAACAGCTTTAATACTTAATAAACTTTCAATACTCGATATTAAAGTAATGCCAATAACAGCGTTTATAAAGTTTATTTCAAATATTTTTCCAAAATCAGGAAAAGCAAAACTTGATAAAATATCGTCAGGTAAATTTATTAAAAGACTTTTATCAATAGGATATTCTGTTGTTGAAAACACATCAAAATAATAATATAAACCAACACTTAAAACTACAATCCACATAGGTGCCGGGATTAATTGAACATATCGATTTCTAATTTTACTATAAAAAATCATAAATAGTAAACTTGCGATACCTACTAAACCAGCATAAAACATACTAGAATTATCCGTTTTAAACAAATTGATAATACCTTCTGGTATTTGTAAAAGCAAATCGATAATACTTCCGTTTGCATCGGTATTCCCTAACATAACATGAATTTGTTTTGCTAAAATTCCTATTCCTATAGCTGCCAGCATTCCTTGTATTGCTGATGAAGGAAAGAAATCACCCAAAGAGCCCATTTTTAAAAATCCTAGAATAATTAAAAGAATACCAGAAATTACAATAGCAGCCAAAGTAAACAGAAATCCTTGCTGCATATCTCCATTACCAAGCGTTGTAATTGCGGCAAGGATAACAACAACCAATCCGTTTCCTGGGCCTGTAATTGTAACGTTAGACCCTCCTAATAAAGAAACTACAATTCCGCCAACAATGGCTGCAATAAGTCCAGAAATAGGTGGCGCACCAGAAGCTAAAGCCAACCCTAAACCTAAAGGAAGTGCTATTAAAGAAACTACAAAACCAGCAAATAAATTTTTAGGTATTTCGGATACAAAGGCTTTAAAACTATTTTTTTTCTTCATTTTATCTTACAATTAAAACGTCTGTAGGTAATTCTGATAAAATATATTCAATGTCGTGTGTAAAAATTCTGTCTAAAATACCTGATTTAGCCGGTGCATTCATTACTAATAAATCGGCTCTTTTAACTTTTGCATAATGACCAATAGAATAGCCTCTTTTTCCGAAAATACTTTGCATTTTTACAGTTTGATTAGAACAATCAATATTTTTTAAAATATTTTTTACACGCCTATCTTCTCTTTTTGTAATACGTTCTTTAGCAATATTTGCCCTTCTTAAAGATTTATCATCATTAACAGTAACATGTAATTCTTCTTGTTTAATTTCTTCAACTATCGTTATTTTTTTGCACTCTAATTTATTGGCAACTAGAAAAGAGGTTCTTATTGTTTCTTCTGTTCTGTCGTCTTTTAAACCGCTAACGACGATGTGTTTACATTTAAATCTCTCAATAGATGGTTTAATTAATAAAAGAACAGAACAAGGTGCTTTTCTTGTAATTTTTCTAGCAATAGAACCCACATAGTATTTTAATAAATTTTCTTGTTGCAACGCTCCTAAAATTAATAAATCTATATTTTCGTTGGTACAAGTTTGTAAAATAACATCTACAGGGTTACCGTCTTGCCAAATAGCTTTAAAACCTTTTTTTAAAGTATCAGCCTCTTTTAAAAGCGAATTTAAGTCAGCAATTTTTTGTACTGTTTTTTCACCTACATGAACGCCTACTAATTCAGCTTCAAACATATTAGCTAATCTTACAGCTTCAAAAATATTCGGTTTTAAGTTAGGAGAAAAAGCAATACCAATAAGTATTTTGTCTATTTTTTGCAACAGGAAGAACTTTTAAATTGTGTTAGTAGCGCAATATAGTAAACTTTGCAAGAAAGAAAAAAACTAAGATTTTAATTTTTAAGATGAATAAACATTCTTAAATTTACATTTAAACATATATAAGTTGCGATGTTAGAATTAGCAGGAATTATCATTTTAGGAATATTGGCGCAATGGGTTGCTTGGAAATTTAAAATCCCAGCAATTTTACCGCTAATTTTAATAGGTTTATTAGTGGGGCCAATCGCTGCTGCTTATTTAAGCGAAGATGGATCTAAGTGGATAGAACCTATTTGGAACGGAGAAAAAGGATTATTTCCTGGAGATAATTTGTATTATTTTGTTTCATTAGCAATAAGTGTAATCCTCTTTGAAGGGGGATTAACTCTAAAAAGAGAAGAAATTAAAAATGTTGGTCCTGTAATTACCAAATTAATTACTTTAGGATCTGCAATTACATTTTTTGGAGCAGGAGTTGTAGCTCACTATATTTTTGAATTAGGCTGGGAAATGTCTTTTCTTTTTTCAGGATTAATTATTGTTACTGGGCCAACTGTAATTACACCAATTTTAAGAAATATACCTTTAAAAAAGGATGTTTCAACGGTTTTAAAATGGGAAGGAATTTTAATTGATCCAATAGGTGCATTAGTAGCAGTATTGGTTTTTGAATTTATTAGTGTTGGTGGCGACGGAGGATTTACTAAAACAGCATTAATAGAATTTGGGAAAATTTTATTATTTGGTACTACTTTTGGATTCACTTTTGCACATGCTCTGGCCTATGCCATAAACAAAAAATTAATTCCGCATTATTTATTAAACGTAGCATCCCTTTCAACAGTATTATTGGTTTTTGTAGAATCCGAGTTGTTTGCTCATGAATCTGGTCTTTTAGCAGTTGTTGTTATGGGAATGGTTTTAGGAAACAGCAAGCTAAAAAACCTTAAAGAGTTACTTTATTTTAAAGAATCTTTGAGTGTTTTGTTAATTTCAATGCTATTTATTTTATTAGCGGCAAACATAAACATAGAAGACTTAATGTTGTTGTATACCTGGAAAACTGCTGCACTATTTGCAATAGTAGTATTTATAATAAGACCTTTAGCTGTTTTTGCCAGCACCATAAATTCTAATTTAAAATTGAATGAAAAAATATTTATAAGTTGGGTAGGCCCAAGAGGAATTGTGGCGGCTGGAATAGCCTCTTTATTTGGGAGTAAATTGTTAAATGCCGGTGCAGAAGGAGCAGAGTATATTACACCTTTGGTTTTTATGATTGTTTTAGGAACCGTACTTTTAAATGCAACTACAGCAAGACTATTTGCTAAAATGGTTGGTGTATTTCTAAAAAGCTCTAACGGAATTTTAATAGTTGGTGCCTCAAAGCCATCAAGGTTAATTGCTCTGTTTTTAAAGGATAAGGGTAAAAGAGTAGTGCTTATAGATTCTAATAAAAAATTCATAGAACAAGCCTTAGAGGATGGTTTAGAGGCACTTAATGAAAATATTTATGATGAAAATTTAACAGATAATATTGAGTTAAACGATGTTGGCTACTTAATCGCTTTAACAGGTAATGATTCCGTAAATATACATGCTTTAAATAGTTTTTCTAAAGACTTTGGAGAACACGGTTCTTATAAAATAGCTTCTTCTGTAGAAGTCCAAAATGCTACAAAAAAAGAAAGAGAAAGCTTTTTTACCCCTAACGACGATTTTATAAATTTAAGCGAAGCTTATAGAGAAAATCCTCATATAAACGAAATTAAAATTAATTCAGAAAATGAGTACAATAAAATATTAGAAATGTTGGCTCACGAACAAAAATCAATTCCTTTATTTATTGAAAAAGGTAAAGGCTTATTTTTAGTTGCGGAATTTGAAAAAAGTAAAGAAACTAAAGAGTTATGTGTGCTATATTATTTGGGACAAAAGCTAGTTTTTCAAGAATAATAAGTAGTTTCTATATTCTTGGCATCTTCAATTATTTCTGATGGATAACTGTACAATTCTAAAATTTTTATAGCATTTCTAGTTTGTAATTTTCCTTTTTTAATTTTATGGTCAAAAAGGAGTCTATTATTTTCTATATGCTCACTAAAATGAAATAATTCGTACCTTTCTTTTTGCAACAAATCGGTTAATTCTATATCGTGCGTAGATACAAAAACGGTATATTGATCTTTATTTAGATAAGATAAAATGGCTTTTCCGCCAGAAATTCTTTCAACCGTATTTGTACCTTTAAAAATTTCATCTAATACAAATAAACAAGGATTTTGATCTTTCGATGCCTCAATTAACTCTTTAACATTTAACACTTCTTGCAAATAATAACTAGTGTTACTTAATAAATCATCTGTAATTCTTATCGAAGAATATATTTTGTAAAAAGGTGCAACATACTTATCTGCAAAACAAATATGCAATGCTTGTGCCAAAATACTGTTTATAGCAACTGTTCTTATAAAAGTAGTTTTGCCAGACATATTAGAACCCGTAAGCAACAAACTTTTCTGTGTTAAACTCACATCATTTAAAACACAATTTTCTATCAATGGATGATAAATTCCTTTTACGTGTAATTCATTTTTATCAGTAAAAGTTGGTTTACATATTTTTAAATTGCCAAATTTTAAGGAAGCTGTAGATATAGCAGCATCAATTTCGCCAATAAAAAGAAACATATTTTCTATACTTTTTCTTTCTTTAGAAATCGCGCCCAAAAAACTATAAAAAACTAAGTATTCTACGTTGAATAAAATTTTAATAATTTCAAATAAAAACCAAAAAAAGAATAGAAATTCGTTGCTAATATTTTTCTCAAAAGCTATAAATTCTGATTTATTCTGAATAGTTTGTATTCTCTTTATAAATGATATGTCTTTAAAATGAGTCGCTATTTTAGAATTAGAACTTAATTTTTTACTTACTTTTAAAGCCCTAGACAATTGATGAACACCATTTAAATAATACACAACACTATGCTTATTTTTATAGTGAAAAACCATGTTTGTAGCCAAAACAGGAATCAATAAAAGGCCAAATAACGGATAAAAGAAAATAAAGAATATTAAAGCTATTGCTAAAAAAGTTAAAGATCGAATTAACCAAATATGTTTTGGCTTTTCTAGTTGTTTGTCGTTAATTAATTCTTCTAAATAATAAGAATTATTACTATTTAATTTTGCCAATTCTAATTGACAAGAAATACTTAAGTCTTTGTCGTTTTCAAAAATAGAAGTTAAGGCACCAAACCTTAATAAATCTTTTATAGTACCAACTGTTCTTAATTTATAGTATAAATACTGCTGACCAATTTTAGAAGAAGTTCTATCTATAAACTTAAAAATGGCATCTATATCAAAATCAATATTATTTTTTTCTGATAAAATGTGAAACGCTTTTTCTTTGTGAGCATTGTTATTAAAATACTTGCCAATTACAAAGAAATTATAATGTGTTGTTTTAGTTTGTTTTCCCCAATTTTCAAAAAACTGTTTTCTAGTTTTTTTTAATCTATTCTTTTTATGATAATTATTTATTAAAAAGAGCACGATTAGTATACATAGAACTCCTAAAATATAATTCATAAACCTAAATTTAAAAAGAGTGTGTATCTATATGTTGTCTAAAACCTTAAAAAGTTACATATCTAACTCAAAAGTTTGGCGTAATTTTTCTAAAAGTGAATTTTTTTCTTTTAATTTATTAAATTTTTCTAATGGAGTATACGCAAACTTTTTTTCTACACTTTCATTTAGTTTTACATGGATGGTTATTCCGTAATTATTGGCCTTTTCACGTAAAAAGTTTAATAATTTTGGTCTTCCTTTTTTAAATTGATCTTCCATCAATTTATTTGGTACTGTAAATGAAACGCAAAAATTTTCTTCTAATTTTGGAACATCCGTAGCAACAATAGAAGCCATGCTGTTTTCTCCTTTATCTCTAAGTAAATTTACATACTCTTCCCAAAATAGTTGCAATTCGTTTTCTGAAAAAGCATCCTTTGGATGTTTGTCAAAATTCTCTTCAATAACTGCTTTCTTTTCTTCTTTTTTTTGATGGATGCTTTTTAAGGAGAGAGAAGAAGTCCGTTTTATAACAGAGTTTAAAATAGGTTTTTTAACCTCTGGTTTTGATTCTTCTACCTTATGAGGTTCTTCAACCTTTTCTTGCTTAACAATTACTGTTTTCTTAATTGTTTTTGCAATTTCTTTTACAGCAGGAGAAAGCGCTTGAAAAAATGTAGCAGGAATTATGTAGTTAGCTGGTTTTTTTTTTTCTCCATCAAAAGTGATAGAGGCAATTTGCATTAAAGTTAACTCAACCAACAATCGCTGATTTTTACTAGCTCTGTAATTTAAATCGCAGTCATTTGCCTTATTGATGGATTGTAATAAAAAAGGAATACTTGCTTTTATAGCTTGCTCTAAATATTTCTTTTTTGCAGTATCGCCAACTTCTAATAACTCGATTGTTGCTTTGTCTTTGGCAACTAGTAAATCTCTAAAATGACTGGCTAAACCGTTTATAAAATGATGACCTTCAAAACCTTTCCCTAAAATGGTGTTAAAAGCATTTAATACACCAGGAATGTTGTTCGTCAACAATAAATCTGTCATATTAAAATAAGAATCGTAATCTAACACATTTAGGTTTTCTGTAACCGCCTCTCTAGTTAAATTCTTTCCAGAAAAACTTACAACTCTGTCAAAAATAGACAAAGCATCACGCATTGCGCCATCTGCTTTTTGAGCAATAATGTGTAAAGCATCGTCTTCTGCTATAATATTTTCTTTTTCGCAAATTGTCTTTAGATAATTTTTAGCATCTAAAACACCGATTCTTTTAAAGTCAAAAATTTGACAACGAGATAAAATAGTAGGAATAATTTTATGTTTCTCTGTTGTCGCTAAAATAAAAATAGCATGTGCAGGTGGTTCCTCTAAAGTCTTTAAAAAAGCATTAAAGGCAGATTGAGAAAGCATGTGTACTTCATCAATAATATATACTTTGTATTTTCCTGTTTGTGGTGGAATACGAACTTGATCTGTTAAACTTCTAATATCATCCACAGAATTGTTAGAAGCAGCATCCAACTCAAAAATATTGAAAGCAAAATCCTCATCTTCTGCAATTTCAACACCTTGTTGATTTATTTTCTTTGCCAAAATTCTTGCACAAGATGTTTTACCAACTCCTCTTGGACCTGTAAACAGAAGGGCCTGCGCTAAATGATTATTTTTTATAGCGTTTTCTAGCGTATTTGTAATGGCTTGTTGCCCAACAACATCCTCGAAATTTTGAGGACGGTATTTACGCGCAGAAACTATAAAATGCTCCATTTAATTTTTTGAAATATGAGTAACAAAAGTAAGTATCTATGTTTTATTTTACAACTCGGTTTCTTAACAAAATGCTAAAGTTGTAAACAAATTGTATGAAGTTTTGAATTGATGCGACTAAAGTTGAAAATCGTTTTTTTATCGAGTTAAAAGTTCCGAAATTTGCACTGAAGATTTAATTGTTTTTTTTAGTGCAAATTTTTAATAAAATTAATAAAATCAGAATATGAAAATTATAAAATCAGTTTTTACTTTTAGTATAGTATTACTATTAATTTCTTGCTTAGGGTTCTCCAAAAAGGAAGAAGTTTCTAAATCAACTTATGTTGCTTCTAAAGAGACCAAAGTTGCTTATTTTGCAAGTGGTTGTTTTTGGTGCGTCGAAGCTATTTTTGAAAGTGTAACAGGAGTAGAGGAGGCCGTTTCTGGTTATGCAGGAGGTTTTACTAAAAACCCTACTTATCAGTCTATAGGAACAGGGAAAACAGGGCATGCAGAAGCTGTCGCTGTTTATTATAATCCTGAAAAAGTGAGTTTTGAAACGCTTGTAACTGTGTTTTTTGGGTCTCATGATCCAACAACTGTAAACGGTCAAAATCCAGATTATGGATCGCAGTACAGGTCTATTGCTTTTTATGAAAATAATCAAGAAAAAACGATTATTGAAAATGCAATTTCAAAATTAAATAAGGAGATTTATAATGGTAAAATAGCTACGGAAGTTACTAAGCTTTCTAAGTTTTATGAGGCAGAAGAATACCACCAAAATTTTGAAAAAAGAAATCCTAATCAAGGATATGTTAAAGCGGTTTCAGTGCCAAGGCTCAATAAGTTTAAAAAGAAATTCCCTAGTCTTTTAAAGAAAGAGGTTCATTAAAAGTTATCTAGGACTTTTACGCAAAAAAAGCTACAAATTTAGAAAATGAATTATAAAATACGTTTTCTAAATTTGTAGCTTTTTAATTTAAAGTTAAAATTAATCTTTTTTAGATTTCTTTATTTTTTTTTCAGCTTTTTTTTCTTTGGGAGTTTTTGTTGCTTCTTTTTTAACATTCTTCCTTGCGTCATTACTTTTTGCCATATTATCTAGTTATTTTTGGTTACTATATTTTGTTGCTGATTTTTTTAAGTTTTACAGCTAAACTATAATTTATCTCTCTTTTGTAAATCTTTCAATAACTCTATCTTTAGATATCTAATCTTAATTAAAAATTAACTAGGCACACTAAAGTTTAACTAATTAGTCAATTAGTAACATAGAATTTAGCTAAATTACTAATTTTTCAGTAAACATCTATGGAGTAAAAAACTTTTTAACCAAAAAAACCTCGCAAAAAGAGAGGTTTTAGAACTGTTTAGGAAAGTAAATTATTCTTTGATTTCCTCTGGTGCTGTAATACCTAATTTATCCATTACTAACTGTGTAATATCAAATTTTTCATCAAGATACGCAAATTGATTTCCAGTTGTAGTTAAAATTTGCGTGTATTTATTTTCTTTTGAAACTATTTCAATAGCATCATTTAATACTTTGTACAATGGACGCATCAATTCGTTTTGCCTTAATTGCATTAATTTATTTCCATTTTCTTGATATTTCTTCATTTCTTCTTCCAATAAAGTAATTTCATTTACTAATGTTTTTTTCATCAACTCACCGTATTCAGCTTCATTTTTTCTAAAATCATCAATTTTACCTTGGTATTCGTTGGCTTTAATTGAGAAAGAAGAATCTAGTTTAGCGCCATAATCTTGTGTTTTCTCCACAACAATTTTAGTTTGTGGCATAATGTTTATAATATATTCGCTATTAATTGTGCCAACTTTAGTTTGTGCTATTGATAAAGTGCTAACAAAAGCGATAAGAAGAATTGTAATTTTAGATTTCATGATATGTGTTTAGTTAAGCAAAGATATATATTTAGTTGAATTGCAAAAATTTAGGAGTATTAAATATCGTTAATTTTATCAGAAATTTTATTTACTATTTCTTTGATATCCGTTTGATAATCAAACCACAAAGTTTCTTCATCTTTTTTAAACCAGGTACTTTGTCTTTTTGCAAAACGTCTTGTATTTTTTTTGATTTCAGAAATTGCAAATTCTTGAGTAGATTCACCATCAAAATAAGAAAACAACTCTCTATAACCAACTGTTTGTAAAGCATTTAAGTCTTTATTCGGATATAGCTTTTTTGCTTCTTCTAATAAACCGTTTGCGAGCATAGTATCTACTCTTTTATTAATTCGGCTGTAAATAATCTCTCTATTTGCATTTAATCCTATTTTAATAGATGTAAAGTTTCTTGAAGCTTTGGGTTTATTTTTAAAAGTAGAATAAGGTGTTTCTGCTCCAATACAAATTTCTAAAGCTCTCATAATTCGATGAGGATTATCAATAGCAATAGTATTGTAGGTTTCTAAATCTAATTCTTTTAATTTTTGTTGAAGAATTTCAATCCCTTTTTCTTGTAAATCTTTGGTTAATCTTTCTCTGATGATTGGATCAACATCCGGAAAATAATCCAATCCTTTTAAAACAGCATCAACATATAATCCACTTCCGCCAACCATAATTTGAACTGAGTTTTCTTGAAATAATTCATCCAATTTAGAAAGTACATCTCTTTCAAAAGAGCCAACATTATAATCTTCAAAAACACTTCTGTTTTGAATAAAATGATGAGTTGCAGATGCTAATTCATCAGCATTAGGTACAGCAGTGCCAATGGTCATTTCTTTGTAAAATTGTCTTGAGTCACAAGAAATGATATCCGCTTTAAAATAATTTGCTAATTGAATACTTAGAGCGGTTTTACCAATTGCAGTAGGGCCAATAATTGTAATTAAATAGTTTTTAGAAATCATTCTTTAAAATTTGCTTCCGCAATTATGGCAAAAACTAGCACCATCTTTATGCTTTTCTGCAGCACAGGTTTTACACGTTTGCGTATTTACATCTAAGTTTGTTTTTGTCATTTCTGAACTTACAATACCAGTCGGAATTGCAATAATGCCATAACCTAAAATCATAATAATACTTGCAATTAATTGTCCTAGGGGAGTTTGTGGTGTTATATCTCCAAAACCAACGGTTGTTAAAGTTACAATTGCCCAATATACACTTCTTGGTATACTTGTAAATCCGTTTTCTGCACCTTCTATCATGTACATTAAAGTTCCTAAAAGGATACAAATAATAACTATAAAAAATATGAATACAGCTATTTTGGCTCTACTAGCTGTTAGCGCTTTCATTAAAGTATTTGATGCACCAATATAACGTGTTAATTTTAAAATTCTAAAAACACGTAATAAACGCAATGCTCTTAAAGCAGCAAAATGGTGAGAGTTTACTAATATTAAAGAAAGGTATTTGGGAATTGTAGATAAAAAATCGATAACACCATAAAAGCTAAATATATATTTAAACGGTTTTTTTATTGAGATTATCCTTAATATATACTCAATCGTGAAAAGAATTGTAATAACCCATTCAGAAATATTTAAAATATCATGGTATTTATCATCAAAACTTTTTACGCTTTCTAGCATTACCAAAACAGTGCTAGCAAGAATGGCTATTAATAAGATTACATCAAAAAGTTTACCTTCTTTTGTATCAGCTTCATAAATAATTTCATGAATTCTTTCTTTCCAGTCTGCTTTTTTGTCTTTGTTTTTCAATTTTAACTAAAATTTCTACTACAATACTACAAATATTTACTGGATTTTAAAATATTTTACTTCATTTTTCTCTCTATTCATAAGGATTTTAAAAATAAATTAAAAATAATCACTTTTTTTAAAACCGTACTTCAAATCTTCTCGTAAGTATGTGTGAGATTCAATTAAAAATAACTTAAAACTCACAAAATGAAAAAAAGTAAAATTTTAGCAGGAACCATTTTCTTAGCGATTATCGGTTTAATTACAATTGCAGCAGATCATATTGATGCTCCTGCAACAAGAGGAACAAGCGCAGATATTTCTGATTTCTATGCTTTTCAGGGAGAAAACCCAAACAATTTGGTATTTGTTGCCAATGTGCAAGGACTATTAAGTCCAACAGCAACAGCAACGGCATCTTTTGATGAGAATGTTTTATTAGAAATTAACATTGACGCGAATGATGATAAAATAGAAGATTTAATTATTCAGGCAATTCCTAGAGATGGAAAAATGCATTTCTTCGGACCATTTTCGGCATCATCAACAAGCTTAAATAGTTCTGTAAATGAAATGGCTACAAGAAATGAAGTAGCAATTTCAACGTACGGATCTGCAGCAATTATTGGGAATACTAATGGAATGAAGTTTTTCGCTGGCCCAAGAGACGACCCTTTCTTTATGGATTTTGCTCAATATGGCGCTATTATTGGCGGAACGGCTTCAGGATTTAACAATCCAGGATCAGACACTTTTGCAGGAACAAATGTTCTGTCTATAGTTGTTGAACTTCCTAAAAGTTTAATTGGTGGCTCAGGTTCTATAAACACTTGGGTAGAAACAAAAGTAAAACAATAATTAAGTATCAACTTTAAATAACAATATCATGAAAATTTATAAAATAAAATACATTGCAATAGCATTTTTATCACTTTTAGTAGTAAGCTGTAACAATAATGATGATACAGAAACGATGGTGGAAATGGGAACTGATTTTTCAGGAACCTATGCTCAAAGAGATCAAATGGGAAGACCAGCAGTAAACACAGTTTTCGTTTCTGCAGCAAGTAAAGACGAATTTAATGTTACGATTCCTTCTCAACAAGGAGCAATGTTTCAATCAATGTTCGAAGCTAATTTAAAAGGATTAAGTCCGGCGTATGCAAATGCAGGTGATAAAAATGCACTTGGTTTAGATGCTTCAACTTTTACAGGTTTATTAGCTACAGATGTTTTAAATGTTTCTTTAGACGGTAAAACTACTTTTTATGACGGAACAAATGTTTTAACAGGAAGAGCTTTGGCAGATGATGTAATTACGGTTGAGTTGTTACTAATTTTTGGAGGAGAAGATTTCACCGAAAATGCAGCTTTCTCTGATGATCATGTAGATTCAAATGATAAAACTTTTTTAACTTCTTTTCCTTATTTAGCTGCTGCTTGGTAAGATTGATTTAAATAAAAATCCCCCAAAACTTCAAAACTGGCGTATTTGAAGTACGCCAGTTTTTTAAAACTAGAAATAAACCCTTAAACTTTACATCATGAAAAATATCCAACTATTTTTTTTATTTGTAACTTTTGCTATCACAATTAGTTGCAACAAACAAGAAACCAAACAAGAAACCAAACAAATAACAAACTCTACAGAATATCAAGCTTATTTACAAGTTGATATAAATAAAGCATTACAAACTGCAAATGAAGAATTAACCTTCTGGGAAAATAAGTTGGCAGAAACGCCAAATCAATATCCTTATAACTTAAAAATAGCATCTGCTAATTCACAAATATTTCAATTAACAGGTGATATTAATCAATTAAAAGAAGCAGAAAGAAACTTAGTAGTTGCTAATGAAAAAACTAATTATAATAACGCTGGTTATTTAAGAAGTATAGCAAAAAATTATATTTCTCAACATCGCTTTAAAGAAGCATTAGAGGTTTTAACAAAAGCCGAATATAACGGAGAGAAATTACAACAAACACAATATATATTAGTTGACGTTCATTTAGAATTAGGAAACTTAGATAAAGTAGAAAAATACTTATCAAAAATAAAAAACATTAAAGATTTCGATTATTTAATTAGAGTATCAAAATACAATGATCATATAGGTAATTTAGATAAGGCTATTCAGTTTTTAGAAAGTGCTTTAGAAATTGCAAAATCTACAAATAACGAAAGTCTAATGCAGTGGAACTATACAAATTTAGCAGATTATTACGGTCATGCTGGTAGAATTAAAGATTCTTATAACGGGTATTTAAAAGCATTAGAAATAAATCCAAATAATAGTTATGCAAAAAAAGGAATCGCTTGGATCGTATATTCGTATGAGCGTAATCCATTAGAAGCATTAAGAATTCTAGAAATTGTAACTAAAGAAAATGCGTCACCAGATTACCATTTATTAAAAGCAGATATTGCAGCTTTTATGGGTAATATGGCTGTAAAAGAAACGGAAACAAAAATTTATTTAGCAAAAGTTACAAACGAAAAGTATGGTGCTATGTACGCAAAATACAATGTGTTGTTATTTGCTGATGAACCAACAAATTCTTTAAAAGCTTTAGAAATTGCAAAAGCAGAAGTAGCAGCAAGACCAACTGCACAATCGTATGATTTATTAGCATGGTCTTATTATAAAAATGGAAATATTAAAGAAGCAATTCAAATTTCTAAAAACCATGTAATTGGTAAAACTTTTGAACCACAAGCCTTATTGCACACAGCATACATCTTAAAAGCAAATGGAGATCAAAAAGAAGCACAAGAGTTAAAAATAGAATTATTAGGAGCCATCTACGAATTAGGTCCAAGTTCTGGGCAGAAAATAAAGAATATATAAACGATTTAAGAATCATATAATGAAACAGTTGATAATACTTTATGTTGTTCTTGCTTTTAGTTTTAAATCGTTTGGACAAGAATTAAAAGGGCGTATTTTAAATTCTTTTAATGAACCTTTAGAGAATGCTTATGTAGTAAATACGACAACTAATTCGCATACACATACCAACGAAAATGGAAATTTTACCATTGAAAAGTCAGACATAAACAGTCTATTTGAAGTTAGTATTTTGGGCTTTGAAAAAAAGAGTTTTAAAGTAAAGCAACAAGATTTAAATAACGGAATTGTTTTAATTCTTGAAACCAAGGTTTTTCTATTAGAGGAATTAGTTTTACGTAAAGAAATCAATGCGTTGCAAACAATCTCTAGAGTAGATTTACAGTTAAACCCAGTAAATAATACGCAAGAAATTTTAAGAAAAGTACCAGGTTTATTTATAGGACAACATGCCGGTGGAGGAAAAGCTGAGCAGATTTTTTTAAGAGGTTTTGATATTGATCACGGAACAGATATTGCACTTTCTGTAGACGGAATGCCTATTAACATGGTTTCTCATGCACACGGACAAGGTTATTCTGATTTACATTTTGTGATTCCAGAAACCATCCAAAAAATAGATTTTGGAAAAGGGCCTTATTATGTAAATCAAGGCGATTTCAATACAGCAGGTTATGTAGATTTCTCGACTAAAAAGAGTATCAACAAAAACTTAATTTCAGTGGGCTTTGGAGATTTTAATTCGCTTAGAACTGTTGGAATGTTTAATCTTTTAGAAAACAGTAAAAAAGATGATGGATATATTGCTGTTGAATATATAGAAACGGATGGACCTTCAGAATCTCCTCAAAATTTTAATAGATTAAATCTATTTGCAAAATACAATACGTTTTTAAACGGAAAGGATAAATTGACTTTTACAGCGTCTCATTTTACAAGTAGCTGGGATGCATCAGGACAAATACCCGAAAGGGAAGTTAAAAATGGAAATATAACTCGTTTTGGAGCAATTGATGATACTGAGGGAGGCTATACTTCTAGAACAAACTTAAATGTACAATTAAATAAAACCTTGTCTGATGAATCTGTTTTTAAAGCAAATGTGTTTTATTCAAAATATGATTTTGAATTGTTTTCTAACTTTACATTTTTTTTAGAAGATGCCATAAACGGAGATCAAATAAGACAATTTGAGGATAGAGATATTTTCGGAATGAATGCAAAAATTATCAATACTAAAGATTATGGTTTTGTTGATGCAAAATATACTAAAGGATTCGGTTTACGTTATGATTTAATTGCGGATAATCAATTATCACATACTAAAAATAGAAACGAATTGTTAAACAGAATTCAGTTTGGAGATGTAAAACAAACAAATTTATATGCATTTTTCAATTCAGAATTTGAAATAGGAAAATTTAAAATTTCACCAGCAATTCGTGTAGATTATTTTAAATTTTTATACAATGATAATTTAAGCACTAGCTACGAAACCTTATCAAAAATAAAAGCAATTGTAAATCCTAAATTGAACTTTTTATACGCTCAAAATGATAATTTACAATGGTTTTTAAAATCCGGAATAGGATTTCATTCTAATGATGCAAGAGTAATTTTACAACAAAATGCAGATAAAATTTTACCAAGAGCTTACGGTGCAGATTTTGGGAATATTTGGAAACCAACTAAAAACTTGGTTTTAAATACTGCCGCTTGGTACTTATTATCCGAAGAAGAATTTGTGTACGTTGGTGATGCTGGTATTGTTGAACCTTCTGGAAAATCAGAACGTTTTGGATTAGATTTAGGATTGAGATATCAATTATCGGATAATATCTTTTTTGATACAGATGCAACAATTACAAAAGCAAGAAGTTTAGAAAATATAGTTGGGGAAAATTACATTCCTCTAGCACCAAATTTTACAATGGCTGGGGGTTTGTCTTTTTCAAATTTAGGAAATTTTTCTGGAGGATTTCGTTACCGATATTTAGGTGACAGACCAGCGAATGAAGATAATTCTATTGTAGCAAAAGGATATTTTGTAAGTGATTTTAATATCAATTATAAAATGAAAGACATCACATTTGGAGTTTCGGTAGAAAATATTTTAAATGTTGCTTGGAATGAAACACAGTTTGCAACAGAAAGTAGATTGCAAAATGAAGCAAATTCAGTAGAAGAAATACATTTTACACCTGGTAATCCATTTTTTGCAAAAGCAACAATAACGTATCAGTTTTAATAAAAAAAATATTCTTTAGTATTGAAGAAATTTAAAATAGATAAAAGGAGTTAGTAAGTATAGTTTGGTTAGTTTATAGTTGGATAAAATGCCTGTTACACTAATGTAACAGGCATTTTTAAATTACTATCCTTAAAATATGAAGTATCTTCCTATAAAGTTCCTTTATGCTATGTTACAATAACTCAAAATCTTTATAAAACCTTATTAAATAATGCTTTTAATTTTTATGACATAGATAATTCCGTTTAAGTTTAGGCCTTAAATAAGTTTAAAAATTCAAAAAAAGGGTGTTTATTTTTTACTGATTTTAGAAACAAAATAGTCCTTTACAACTATTTGTAACGGACTATTTTTGGTATATAAATTCTGATAACGAAAAATAAATTATATTTTATAATAAACTAGCTGTCTGAATTTCTTTCAACATATTTAATAATTTGTGTTGCAATATCTTTGCCAGTAGCCGATTCAATGCCTTCTAGACCAGGAGAAGAGTTTACCTCTAAAATTAAAGGTCCTCTTGCTGATTGTAGCATATCTACACCCGCAATTCCTAATCCTAAAACTTTGGCTGCTTTTAAGGCAGCATTTTCTTCTTCGTCTGTAAGGACAACAATTTCTGCTGTTCCGCCTCTATGTAAATTAGATCTAAATTCACCATCTTTACCCTGTCTTTTCATGGCACCTACAACAACCCCATCTACAATAAAAGCACGTAGGTCTGCACCCTTTGCTTCTTTTATAAACTCTTGAACAATAACTCTTGCTTTTAAACCATTAAATGCTTCTAAGATAGATTCAGCAGAATTTCTATTATCAGCAAGAACAACACCAATACCTTGTGTACCTTCTAATAGTTTTATAACTAAGGGCGCACCATCAACTCGATCAATAATATTGCCTACATTTTTAGAGTAGTTACTAAATACTGTTTTTGGTAAACCAAGACCAGCTCTAGATAAAATTTGTAAACTTCTAAGTTTATCTCTAGAACGAACCAAAGCTTGAGATTCTGTTGCTGTAAAAACCTTCATCATTTCAAATTGTCTTACAACAGCTGTACCAAAAAAGGTAACTGAGGCACCAATACGTGGAATTACACCATCTACTCCTGTGATTTCTTCCCCTTTGTAAATAACTGCTGGTTTCTTTTTTTCAATAACAAGATCACATTTTGTGTGATCTATAATAATCATCTCGTGGCCCTTTTTTTTACCTGCTTCTACAAGTCTTTTTGTTGAGTAAAGATTTGGGTTTGCAGATAAGATTGCGATTTTCATAAATTTTTTAATTTTTTAATTTTCTTCATAAATTATGAAGTTTTTTATCATTTCTTATGATCGAAATGCTATGGATTTATAAACGGTTTTAAACTAAATTTAGTTCAATGTTAGATTAATAAAACAACCTACTTTTTTTTACCAATATTTAAATATTTTTCTAAAAATTAATTAAAAAGTATATATAGATAATAATAAAATTTATTCTTATTTTCATCATAATGTCTCAAATTTATTTGAATTTGAATAAAAATTTAAGAAATATTTAATGTTAGAATATTGTTTTACTTGTTGAAAGATACTACTAAAATTAATTTGTATTTATATTTTTGTTTTATTTCGTTAAAAGAAGACGAATGTAAGTTAATTATTGATAAAGAATTCTATTTAGTGAAACCAATTCACGTCTAATAAAATTTTTTTAATTTATAAAAGTATATTTTAATGTTGCTTTAAATTCTAAGAAGAAACAGCCCCTAGTGTATATAATTGTTCCAAATTAGGAGATAGACTTCCACCTGCAGGCTCTAGTGTAATACCAAAAGCTTCAGATTGATTCTCATTTGTAATTGTAAAAATCTTGTTAGCATCCGCCGTAAAAGTATCTAATATTCCTAAACTGGTGGGTGTTAAAGGAGTTAGTTTTAAAGACCAAACTTGGTATACCTTTCCTTTTGGAGGATCTGGCAATCCTTTCGCATCTAAGTAAATGCTGTTTGTTTTTTTATCCCAATACACTTTTGCGTATGAAGTAGGTGATACTTGTTGACCTACTAAAGGAATTGAAATAATATCTTTATCTCTAAAAATATCAATCAGTTTTTGTGCATCTGCTAAATTGGTAGATGCTTTATCAATTTGTTCCTCTAGTTGTTGTTTTTCATTAGCAACTTGGTCTTTTAGTTGAGTATTTTGAGAAAGTGTATACATTAAAATACTTCCAATTAAAAAAGAAGCAACCCAACCAGAGTATTGCAACCAATTTGTTTTTGGTTTCTTAATTGAAATTACTTTAGTTTCTTTAACAGTTAATTGAGCTTTAATATCATCAAAAGAATAAGCGGCATCTTTTTTAGCAGCTGCCGTTAATTGTAAAACCGCGTTTTCTATGGATCTTACTTCTATTAATAGTTCTTTGTTTTTTAGAATTGTAGCATATACTTCTTCGTTTTCCTTTTCAGAAAGCGAGCCTGCAACGTACAGTTCTAAAATACCAGATGCTATGTATTCTTTTGTATTCATTTTTTTAAACTCCAAGCATTATGCGTAATTCGCCTATGCATGTTCTATTTCTTGTTTTTATTGTACCAATTGGCATATTTAATTCTTCTGATGCTTCTTTTTGTGTAAAGCCTTTAAAATACAGTAATTCAATTACTGCTTTACAGGTATCGCCAAGTTTTGTAACAAAATCGGTTAAGCCAATTGTATTTGTTGTGCTATCTAAAGAAGAACTTGTTTCTAATATATCTACGAAAAAATCAGCGTTAAGGTTTTGCTTAGACTGTTTAAATTTTTTAGATCGCGTATAATCGATTGCAGAATTTCTTGCTATATTAAGGATCCAGGTAAAAAAACGTCCTTTTTGAGGAGAGTAACTTTCTGCATTATTCCAAGCTTTTATAAATACATCTTGGGTAATTTCTTGAGTAACATCATTATCTTTAACAATATTATTTACAACACCAGAAATACTATTACAATATAAATTGTATAATTTCTCGTATGCTTTCACATCCTTATTCTGAAATTGTAAAATTAATTGTTCTTGATCCATATTTTATTAAAATGCTAAACTATCACAATTAAATGGATTGGTAGTTTTCTTTTTGTGAAAAAAAAGTTGTACAATATTTTTTGTGATTAAATAAATACGTATTTAATGTGTTTTTGATAAATTCTAAAAACAGTCGCTTATTATTCTAGTCTTATTATTTTTTTTACTGAGTTTTTATTCAAATAATTTTTTATTAAATGCTTAGCAACCTCTTTATTTTCTATAACTGTTAAAACCGATTTTAAAACACTTAAATCTTTTTCTTGAAGCGCTAAATTTGTATATCCATAACCAAAAACAATATTATCTTCTATAAGAATCATCGCATTTTCTTCAACATCTCTGCCTTTATCAACAATAATAAAATTATCATTATTAAAGTTAAGTAAAGAAAGTTTAAACTGCTTTTTAAAATTGAATTTAGGTGTTAATTTTTCTAATTCAATATAATATTTAAGACGCGTAAATAACTCATTACCTGTTCTATCAAAAGAAATCGTGTTCGCTCTTTCTTGAATTTTTACAGCTCTTCTTGTAATTTTAAGAAATAATTTATTAATCTCTGCTTTTATATTTTTCCCTTTGCCAATGTAAATCACCTTTCCTTTTACATCATGAATGTAGAAAATACCTAAAATATTAGGAATGGTATCTATTAAATTCTGTAGTTTCTCTTTTTCTGAGCGTCTATCAAAATATTTTATAGATTCTTGTATAATCGTCTTTTCAGTATCTTTTTCTAGTAAAAGTTTAAAAAGTTGCACTGTTGCCAAAGCATCTCCAGAAGCTCTGTGCCTTTCTGTCATCGGAATGCCAAGCGATTTTGTGAGCTTCCCTAAACTATACGAGGGTTGATCTAAAATTAGTTGCTGGCTCAATTCTACAGTACATAAAGTGTTTCTCCTAAAATCGAAGCCTAATCTTTCAAATTCTGTTCGTAAAATTCGATAATCAAAAGAAGTATTATGCGCAACCAATATGCAGTCTTTGGTTATTTCTACAATTCTTTTGGCAGCTTCAAAAAATTTAGGTGCATTTTTAAGCATATCATTATTTATACCTGTAAGTTTTACAACAAATGCTTGAATTTCTTTTTCAGGATTTACCAGCGATATAAACTGGTCTACAACGGTATGGCCGTTAAACTTATAGATGGCAATTTCAGTAATGCCTTCTTCATTAAATTTTCCCCCAGTGGTTTCTATGTCTAATATAGCGTACAATTTCGTTCTCTTTTTCTGATAAATTTATTTGTTCTAATTTCTACTTCCAAATATAGAACTTCCAACTCGTATCATGTTGCTTCCATTTTCTATGGCAAGATGGTAATCGCCACTCATTCCCATCGATAAAACCTCTAAGTTACAGTTTAAAGTTGCGGTTTTCTCTTTCTGTGTTTTAAAAAATGTTTCTAGTGATGAAAATTCTTCTGATAATTGTGCTGTATTATCAGTAAAAGTAGCCATTCCCATAAAACCAACAATATTAATATTTTTTAATTCTGTTGTTTTTTCTGATGCTAGAATTGTTTCAATTTCTTTAAATGTTAATCCAAACTTTGTATCTTCTTTTGCTATTCTTGCTTGTATTAAACAATTAATAACTCTATCGTGTTTCTTGGCTTGTTTGTTAATTTCTATCAACGTTTTTAATTGGTCAACACCGTGAATTAAATCAACAAAATGAGCCATATATTTTACCTTATTACTTTGAAGATGACCAATCATGTGCCATTTAATGTCTTTTGGTAAAGCGTCATATTTATCAACCATTTCCTGAATTTTATTCTCACCAAAAACACGTTGACCGGCATCGTACGTTTCTTGCAAATCTGCAATAGGTTTGGTTTTAGAAACAGCAACTAGTGTTACATTTTTAGGAATTGAATCTATTATTTTTTTTAAATTGTCTTTAATTTTCATTTCTTATACTGTTTTTAAATAAATTCTGAAATTAATTCCAGAACGACACAAAATGTCAAAATTCATAAATAGTTAATGCACTTCTTAGTTTTGGCTCTATATAGGTTGTTTTTGGTGGCATCAATAAATCTGCATCTACAATTTCTTTTAGTTCGCTAATGTTTGTTGATAACATACCAAAAGAAACTTTAAACATACCAGAATCTACTTTAGTTTTCAATTCTAAACCATCAGATTTATCTTGAGAATACACTATTTTTGAATCATTTCTAATGTCATCTATACCTAAAATTGGTTTTAAAACCGTTGTGTATAAAATTTGAGCGTCTAATTTACTTAAAGCGTCCGTAAAAGTGTAAAGCGATTTTCGCAAATATAGTGCATAAAATTCACCATCTAAATACATGCTAAAATGATGCTTTTCTTTAGGTTTATAAAATTCTTGATTCCTGTTTTCAATTCTAAAAAAAGTATCTAATTCTATTAAAAATTCATGCGGACTTAAGCCATTTAAATCTTTTATAAATCGATTAAATTCATAGATACTCAACTCACTTTCTGGCAATAAATAACTCATAAAAAAATTATAATCCTCGTTACCTGTATGATTCGGATTTTCTTTTGCCAATCTTTCTGCTAACAAACAAGAAGATGTAGATCTATGATGACCATCCGCAATATACAAGGTGTCAATTTCTTTAAAAGCAGTTGTTATTTCATCAATGTCCGTTATATCATCAACAACCCAAAGTAAATGTGAATCTTTATCAGTTGTAGAAAACTCATATTCTGCTCTTTGTTGCTTGTATTTTTTAATTATAGAAGCAATAACTGCATTATCAGGATATGTTAATAATACAGGTTCTGCATTAAAGCCTGTGTTTTTCAAATAGTTTTCAAATAATAATTCTCTTTGCTTTAGTGTTCCTTCGTGCTTTTTAATAACATTGTTGTGATAATCGGCAACTGAAGTTGCAGAAATTATTCCGCAAAAAGCTTTTGTAGGTGTTATTTTCTGATAAATATAAAATGCAGGTACTTTATCTTGCTTAAAAATTTCATTTTCTTTAAATTCTAAGTATCGATTGTGCACCAATTTAAAACGCAACTCTCCGCTAATATCTTGTTTATGATATTTATAACCGGGATTAATTACATGTAAAAAAGTATACGGATTTAAAGCCAATTTAGAATCCAGCATTGCTGGCGTATAAATTTCGTACGATTTAGAAGAAACCATTGCTACTTTATCTCTCGTTGCTCTTACTGCTTTAAAAGGTTTTACAATTGCCATAGTTTAGCTTAAAAGCTGAATGATTTGGTGTGCTAACTCTGTTCCTGTTCTTTCGTGTGCTTCTTTTGTTTCTGCGCCAATATGCGGAGTTAATGATATTTCTGGATTCATTAATAATTGAACAGCAGGTGTTGGTTCTGTTTCAAAAACGTCTAAACCAGCAAACTGAACTTTTCCGCTTTCTATTGCAAAAACCAAGTCTACTTCATGTAAAATTCCGCCTGTGGCAGTATTTATAATACCAACACCATCTTTCATTTTATTAATTTCTGATTTTGTGATAATGTAATCATCTTGTGCAGGAACATGCAACGTAATAAAATCAGATTCTTTTAAAAGCTTTTCTTTAGTACCTGTTTCGATAGTGAAAGTTGTTTTTTGACCATTAAAGAATTCTAAAATGATGGGTGCACTTGTAATTTCTTCATCCGTAGCTAAAACATGCATTCCTAGACCTATTGCAATTTTTGCAACTTCTTGACCAATTTTACCAAAGCCAATAATTCCTAAAGTTTTCCCTCTTAATTCAACTCCTTTAGAATAAGCCTCTTGCAAATCATTAAAACGAGAATCTCCTTCTAAAGGCATTTCTCTGTTGGATGAATGTAAAAAACGTACCATCCCAAATAAATGTGCAAAAACCAGCTCTGCAACAGAACTAGCGGAAGCCGCAGGGGTATTTATAACATGTAAACCGTTATCTTCTGCATATTCAACATCAATATTGTCTAACCCGATTCCGCCACAACCAATTAACTTTAAACTTGGGCACGCTTCAATTAATTCTTGTCTTACTTGCGTTGTACTTTTTACTAAAATGGCATCAACTTGATGTTCATTGATATAATTTTCTAACTGATTTTGAGCAACTCTTACTGTAATTACCTCAAATCCTTCTTTTTCTAAAGCTTCTATTCCGCTTTTAGAAATTCCATCGTTTGCTAATATTTTCATTCTGATCTTTTATGTTTGTCATTTCGAAAATTTTAATTGCGGGGCAATCTCTTCAACAAGATTCCTTCATTTTATTCGGGATGACATTTCTAATTTTTAAATTGTTCTTTCAAGTTCTTGCATTACATCCACCAAAACCTGCACACTATAAAGTGGCAGTGCATTGTACATGCTCGCTCTATAACCACCAACACTTCTGTGGCCATCTAAGCCATTAATTCCTGCTTGTTTGCACATTGTATCAAAAGTTGCGCTCAGACTTTCATCCGTTAAAACAAAAGTTGCATTCATGGTACTTCTGTCTTCTTTTGCAACAACTCCTTTAAAAAGCGAATTTCTATCAATTTCTGTATATAAAAGTGCTGCTTTTTTGTTATTTACTTCTTCAATAAAAGGAATTCCGCCTAAATCTTTTAACCATTGCATTGTTAACATAGAAACATAAACCGCAAAAACTGATGGCGTATTTGCCATACTATCTTTATCGATATGCACTTGGTAATCTAACATTGTAGGAATGTGTCTTTCTACTTTTCCTAAAATTTCTTCTTTAACTACGATTAAAGTAGTTCCAGCCGGACCCATATTTTTTTGAGCACCAGCATAAATTAAATCGAATTTTTCGAAATCTAACTGACGAGAAAAAATATCTGAACTCATATCACAAACCAAAGAAACATTCGTTTTAGGAAACGTTTTCATTTGTGTACCAACAATAGTGTTGTTGCTTGTACAATGAAAATAGTCTACATCATCAGGAATTGTATACCCTTTAGGAATGTAGTTAAAACCCTTGTCTTTAGAAGAACCAACAACAAGTACTTCTCCAAAAGCCTTTGCTTCTTTAATAGCATTGTCTGCCCAAGTGCCTGTGTTTAAATAAGCTGCTTTTTTTTGCAGTAAATTATACGCAACCATTAAAAACTCTAAGCTTGCGCCACCTTGCAAAAACAATGCTTTGTATCCTTTATTTTCTAATCCTAAAAGTTCTAAAGCTAAAGATCTCGCTTTTTCCATTACATCTACAAAAGGCTTGCTTCTGTGGGATATTTCTAATAATGATAAATTATCACCATTAAAATTAAGTACTGCTTCGGATGCTTTTTTAAGAACATCTTCAGGTAATATACAAGGGCCAGCACTAAAATTATGTTTTTTCATTTTTTTTCTTAATTTTATTATTCTCGTTAAAGAGGCATAATTGTACTCTTTATTAATCTTTGAATTTACTTGTTACCCAAAACGAACAACCAAAAATCAACAACCATTTTGTTAGATTGTTGACAAAAATTCAAGCGTATTAACACCGTCTGCATAATCTGTTAACTTTGGATTTTGCGTTTGTCCAAAAGCAACTTCATTTTCTATAAAACCCTTCGAAACAATGCACTGTATTTTTTCTCTGTCTTGATGTAATTTTATTTTTAAATCAATTTCATTGTCATAATACTCATAAAAAACAGTAGCAATAGGCGAGGAGTAACTTTCATCTTCTTTAATCATTAAAAAACCGTTTTCTAACAAATCAAATAAACTCATTAAATAAACGGCTTTGTTGTAATCGTAATTATTGGCGTATTTTGCATTGTTAATCATATCTTTTTTAGCATACATTCCTGTAAAAAAAGCATCAAAATCAAATCCATTTGGCACAAATAATTTAGAAACACTTCTGCATCCCAAACCAAAATATTGAAAAACATCGTCGGATAAGTTTATGAAGTCCTCTTCCGTCTCTTTTCCTGTAATTACAGCCACAGAATTTCTGCTTTTTCGGATGATATTTGGCTTATTTTTAAAATAATACTCAAAATAACGAGCCGTATTATTGCTTCCCGTAGCGATAACTGCATCAAAATCTAACAGTTTTTCTTCTGTAAACGTTATTTTTCCTTTAAAACCCTCTTCAACATACTCTAAATATTTAGCTAAAAATGGCATTAAATGTTTATCGTCAGATGATTGCTTAACAACAACCGAATGACCAGAAATCAAAACCGATAAAAAATCATGAAAACCAACTAAAGGGATGTTTCCAGCCATTATAATAGCTACTTTTTTAGGTGATTTTATATTTAAATTAACGCTTTCTGTAAGTGATATTAAATCATTATTATTTAGTGATTTAGACCAACTTTTTACTGAAAATAAAATATTTTCTTTTGTAAACCAAGAATTCTTTTCTTGAGCTAATTTTATCTGATGTAAAAATCCATCAAAAAAGATTTCATTGTGTTCAATATCTTCTCTTTTAACTATATTGTCTACAGAAAACTGACTTAAAAAGTCACCTAATTTTGCGAATGCAGTAATTCTCTTTTGAATAGTAATCATTTATTTTGGTTGTCTATGATTTTGGCTTTATTTTTGCAATTGCAAAGGTACAAAAACAGAAGAGAAAATTATGGCAATTATTATAACAGATGAATGTATAAATTGTGGGGCATGCGAACCAGAATGTCCAAACACAGCAATTTATGAAGGAGCAGATGATTGGAAATATTCTGATGGAACAAAATTAAAGGGTAAAGTGGTTTTACCAAACGGAAAAGCTGCAAATGCAGATGATGTTCAAGAACCAGTTTCTGATGAAATTTACTACATCGTTGCAGACAAGTGTACAGAATGTAAAGGTTTTCATGACGAGCCACAATGCGCTGCGGTTTGCCCTGTAGATTGCTGTATACCAGATGACGAACATGTAGAAACAGAAAAAATGTTGTTAGAAAAACAACGTTTTATGCATGATTTATAAAAAAAACGAGCACTTTTAAAAAGTATAAGTAACACAAAAAATTCCGAGGAAAATTCGGAATTTTTTATTTTTAAAACATATATATTTGCAACGCAAAAATCAACTTTTGGTTCTTGCATTTTTTATCTAAAATATCTAAAGAAATAATGAAAGCCGGAATTGTAGGATTACCAAACGTAGGAAAATCGACCTTATTTAATTGTTTATCAAACGCAAAAGCGCAAAGTGCTAACTTTCCTTTTTGTACAATTGAACCTAATTTAGGTGTTGTAAATGTGCCAGACGCACGTTTAAAAAAATTAGAAGAATTGGTAAAGCCAGAAAGAGTGCAAACAGCAACTGTAGAAATTGTGGATATTGCAGGGCTTGTTAAAGGAGCAAGTAAAGGGGAAGGTTTAGGAAACCAGTTTTTGGCAAATATTCGAGAAACAGACGCTCTTTTACACGTTTTACGTTGTTTTGATAACGATAATATTATTCATGTTGATAATTCTATTGATCCTATAAGAGATAAAGAAACGATTGATATTGAACTACAATTAAAAGATTTAGAAACTGTTGAAAAAAGATTAGAAAAAGTTAAAAGAACAGCAAAAACAGGTAATAAAGAAGCACAAGCTGAATTAGTTGTTTTATTAAAAGTTGAAGAAACTTTGTTAAAAGGAATTTCTGTAAGAACCATTGAATTTACAGAAAAAGAAATGGAAATTGTAAAAACAATGCAATTTATTACTGCAAAACCAGTATTGTATGTTTGTAATGTTGATGAAGCATCCGCAGTTTCTGGAAACAGTTATGTTGATAGAGTTAAAGAAGCTGTTAAGGATGAAAATGCAGAAGTAATTGTGTTAGCCGTTGGTACAGAAGCAGATATTACTGAATTAGAAGATTACGATGAAAGACAAATGTTCTTGGCAGATATTGGTTTAGAAGAAGCCGGTGTTGCAAGATTAGTGCGTTCTGCATATAAATTATTAAACTTACAAACGTACTTTACAGCAGGTGTAAAAGAAGTAAGAGCTTGGACGATTCCTATTGGAGCAACTGGTCCACAGGCTGCTGGAGTTATTCATACCGATTTTGAAAAAGGTTTTATTAGAGCAGAAACGATTGCTTACGAAGATTACGTTGCGTATGGTTCTGAAGCAAAAGTAAAAGAAGCAGGTAAAATGAGAGTAGAAGGTAAGGAGTATGTGGTGAAAGATGGTGATGTTATGCATTTTAGATTTAACGTTTAGATAAAGGTTAAATACCCAACTTGTTTACTTATAATTATTGTTAAAAAAATAACATTTGGCATGTTCATTGTAATTGCAGCTTAAAACTTCATTAATTATGAGAAAAATTTTACTTTTCACAGCATTTACTTTTTTATTAGTGGCTTGCAGTAGCATCAAAAACACTCAAGAAGCAATTAGTAATGGGAATTATGACACTGCAATTAAAATTGCAATGAACAATCTAAAAAGAAATAAAACCAAAAAAGGAAATCAACCTTATGTTTTTATGCTTCAAGAGGCCTTTGCAAAAGCTACAATTAAAGACCTAGACAGAATTAATTTCTTGAAAAAAGATCAAAATCCAGAAAACATAGAAACTGTTTTTGTTTTGTATGAAAGCTTGAAAAGGAGACAAGATCTTATTAAGCCAATTCTACCTTTACCTATTTTAAAAAAAATACAAATGCCGTTTTTCAAATCACTAATTATGATGATGAAATTATAGATACTAAAAATCAATTATCAAATTTTTTATACACCAAGGCAAAAAAGTTATTCAACGCTAACTCTAAATTTGAGTTTAGAGATGCTTATCAAGAGTTAGAATATCTAGAAAAAATAAATCCTAATTTTATAGATGTTCGTGATTTAATGAACATCGCACAGCAAAAAGGAGTAGATTTTGTTTTTGTTTCTATGAAAAATGAATCAGAAAAAGTAATTCCTAAAAGATTAGAAGAAGATCTATTAAATTTTGACACCTATGGTTTAGATGATTTATGGACCATTTATCACAGTAAAAAAGATGCTAAAATTAACTATGATTTTGGACTAGAATTAAATTTAAGAAGCATAGATGTTTCGCCAGAACAGGTTCGAGAAAAACAAATTATCAAAGAAAAACAAATCGTTAACGGATTTAAATATTTGTTAGATGATAAAGGAAACCAAGTAAAAGATTCTTTGGGCAACAAAATTAAAGTTGATAAGTTAGAAAATATTCGTTGCGAATTTTATCAGTTTACGCAATTTAAATCAGCTAAAGTTGCTTGTCAAGTTACATACACAGATTTTTTTAATGAAACAAACTGTGCAAGTTTTCCCTATAGAAAGTGAGTTTGTATTTGAGCATTTATATGCACGATACGATGGAGACAAAAGAGCTTTAGATCAATCTTTTTTAGATTTGTTAGTACTAAAAGCAATTGCGTTTCCAACCAATGAAAAGATGATTTATGACACTGGAAACGATATAAAACAAAGATTAAAATCGATTATTACTCGAAACAAATTTAGGAATTAAGAAATTTCTTCTAAATACATAACAAAAGTCGCTTAAAAATTAATTTTCAAGCGACTTTTTTTATATAATTTAAGTTTAAAACAAGAATTTAAATTTTAACAACAAAATTTAGTACGTAATTGTTATTGACTTAATAAATTTATACAGCAATTAAAACGTTTTAATTAACACTTTTCAGGTATTAATGCTTTGCTTTTAAATGGTTTCTAATTTTGGTGATTAAATTGTTTAATTAAATTTATGTATTTAGTTACGTGTTAGTTGCTATTTTTAATCAATTCGGACCTGTTGCGCATTCGCTAGAACAAAATATTACTGTTATGCAAATTAAGAATTAAGAAGGTTTAATTAATGTGTTTTTTTCTCTTAAATACAGCTAAAAAGTGTTTTGGTTTGCGAGGTAATTTTGAGTTTGTAGCATCTATAAATATTACTCTTGAGCGCCATTACTTTTTGCCGTTTCTATAAAATGTTCAGCAATTTCTTTTGTATCTGCTCCTAATCCTCTAGCCAAATGCAACGCAACACCCATTATTAAAACAGAAGCTTCATGCAGTTCTTGAAGTGTTTTTATTTCTCCAAACTTTTCTTGTGCTTTTAATTGTAGTAAATCATTGTGTTGATGTGCAAAATCAATAGGATAATCAATTACATTGATTATTTCAGGAATCATTAAGTAATCGATCCATTCGCTCCCAATTCTTTCTGATAAAATTTCAGGAAGTTCATTGCCCATTTCTCTCCATACTGAAAGTGTTTTTGTGTCTCCAGATTCAGCTAAACCTGAGTCTAGTAATAACTCAAAAGCAATATCAGCAATGTTTTGCATTATCAATAAATATTCATCTTGCGCCTTTTCAAACGGATCTGCGTCTTGTCCTTTAAGGTATTCTCCTACACTAAGTTTTGGTAATTCTAAAACTTCTGCGCAATCTGTTAAACAAGGAAATATAGATCCTTCATAAATATAATGCGCTTTGTTAAATTGAACTTTTCGTCCTAACGGATATAAGCGGCAGGCTAAAGGGCGACCTTGATGAACACTGCAACCAAAATCATCAATATATTGACTGCACGCTTTTTGTCCTTTTTTATCAGACTTTCCATCAAAAATTAATTGGATACCACCAAATTCGGTGTATAAATCTCGAAATTCTCTCGGAGTAATTTTCTTCTCTGCACTAAAACGCAACAATTCCCACGGATTTAACATTACAGCTTTTCCAAAACAGCAAGATCCAGATCTAGAGCAGGTAAGTGGTAATATACTTTCATTGCTAAGTGTAGTTATTTGCATTATTTTGAGTAGTTTTTGATCGATTGGTTAAATTATTGATGAATAGCAACGCCGCAAAACGCAGTGATAATTGATTGGTAAAGATATTATTTTATTTTGTCTTAAAGGTACATTGACACAATTTGAGATTGTATTAGATTTCTTCTTTCGGATGAATTAAATGAATGTTCTATAAAGGTTTTGATGTATTTCCGCGGTTGTTTATGAACCATTTTTTAAATAAGTGAATTAATAGTATTACTTTTGAAGTCTTAAAATTACACCATCTTTAATCGTTAGTTTATGTCATATCAAGAAGTTTTTATCCTTTTCTGGGAACAAGTAAAAGAAAGTGTTCAAGAAAAGCGCTTTGCAAAGTTAACCATGGCAAAAACTATTGGTAAACCAGATTTAAAAAATATCTTTGTAAGACCAATTTATTCGGATGACGGATTTAAGGTTTTACTAAAACTTCGTTACAGATCTAAAGAAACCGAAGATATAGAAGAGACATTAACCTTAGAAGCTGCATTCTCTGTATTGAAACCACATCTAAAAAAGTCTTTTTTGTCTGTTTTATTATTTACCACAACAAAAGATGTTACTTTTAAAATCAATAAAAAAGGAATGGGAAGTATAACCGAATCTTCGCCAACATTTTTTGAAGTTACACAGGCTGAAAAGGATTAAAGTATTTTTAATTTACCTAGTTGCAAAAAAAAAATAGTTCTACAATAGTTGCTTGTTTTCTTTTAGAGAATTTGCACATCATTTTGTGCTATAAATTTAGGATAATTTTTTAATATTTTGAATAAAATATTTTTTGTGGGTAATCTTATTTTTATGAAAAACTTACTTAAAATAAGGCTTGATTAGTAGGCAATTAGTAGCTTTTTCTGAACTCTTTCTGGACTGAAAAAGTGATTAAATTCATAAAATTTTCGTGAACTCCCAAATTAGTATCAAGATTTAACTGATGTATTAATTTTAAAATTAAATCGGGTTTAAATTGTAAATCGGGAACCGAGACATATTTTTCAAAAAGACCTCCAATGCTTTTATAATACAATTGTTCAAAAGCATTTAGTTTCTCTGGTTTTTCTGTTACATACTTATACGAATCAATATCAAAAGATTCTAAAACAGCACCAACATATTCTCTATGCAATATTTGTTTAGGATTTATAATATTAAGTTCTTTTATAGTAGGGTTTAAAAAAGCATATAAAATTGCTTTTGATACAAAATCTACCGGAACAATATTTAAACCACTTTCTTTATCTATCCAAATTCTAAAGTTTTCTTTCGATTTATTTGCATATTTATCTAAAAAGATAGCCCAAGAATAAAATACATCAAATTTTGGAGTTTCATATAAAGGCATATCTATGAGTCGGCCACAAATAATACTTGGTCTTAAAATTTGAGAGTCTATGCCTTTTAATTTACAAGTTTGCTTAACATATAATTCACTCTCGTATTTAGATTGCTCATATGGATTTCTAAAACGAGTAACTTTGTAGTTTTCAATAATATCATCTACTTTATAGTTTTGAATACCAAAAGAATACGCTGTGCTGATGAAAATGAAGCGGGTAACAGCTACTGGTAATTCATTTAAGAGTTGCTTTGTTACTAAATAATTTTGTGTGTGTACTTTGTCTTTAGAGTCGTTTGTATTTAATAAACTGGTAGAGCCAGCACAGTGGATAACTGTGTCGAAATTATACTTTTTTAATGTACTTTTATTGATAGCCGATAAATCACTAGAAATTACTGTTATTTTTTTTAAACAAGCATCTAGGGTAAATTTATTTAAAAATTCTGGTCGCGATGCATCCTGTAAAATAGCTTCTAAACGTTGTTGTGCAGATTTTTCAGTATCTCTAATAATAACAAAAAGATGATTTACTGTTTTTTCAATGATGGCTTTATGTAACCATTCAAAAATAATATGACTCCCAACAATTCCAGTTCCTCCAGTTAACAAACAATTCATACTTCTATTTTATATTTATTTCAGTTGGTAAACATACCTTTTTAAAATTAAAAAACGGCAATCTCAAAACTTCTAGATCTGCCGTTTATTATACTATTTATTAATTTTTAAAGTGGTTACGTAAAAGAAAAAAGTACGTTAAAAACACTTTCGATGATTTATAAAGCTTCTCTTTTTATAGTTTTTTTTCCTTCAATAGTAATTTTAGAACCTTCAATAAGCATAATAGAAGTTGGTTTTATAGTGTTTAAAAATTTAAAATCCTTACCATAAACCAGTTCGAAATCTACAATTATTTCAGAACTCTCTACTATATATTGTTCCCATCTTGGGTGTGTAACTTGATATTCGTTGGTAACTGCATCATTAACTTTTGCATATCCCCAATAATGTTCGGTAATAAATTCGGTTTCACTATTTTTTTCAATTTTTATAGGTTCTAGCGCTGCAGTAACTTTAAAAGATTGCCAAACCTTGTTCTTTCTCCAATGATAAGAAACACTTCTATTTATAGTATTTTCTTCCCATGTATATTTCATGGGCATTGTTTCATAATGTTCTTTGTATATGGTGTTCGCTACAAAGGTTAGCAGGGGTTTAGATACTATTTCTTTGATAAAAACAGCACCACGTTTCCAAGTATCATTTTCAAATCTTTTAACATAAAATCGAAGGTTAACTTCTTCTACTTTACCATGAAACGGAATTCTAATACCTTTTATTTTTGTGTCTAAAAAAAGAAAACCGATTAAACTAACAAAGCATTTGCCTTCATATAAATCAAGTTCTGTTCCTGGCGGAACGTATGCTGCTAAAAAACTTGGATTAACTTCATAATTTGCAAAAGCCAACTTTCTCCATTCTGCCTTTAAAAAGCTCATTTTTTATCGTTTTTAATCAGGTCGATTAAGACCTTTTATTCTGAAAACAAAATTAAGGCTTTTAAACGGAGAAACCTCATTTCCAAGGATTCGAAAATGAGGTTTTATATTAATTTAATGCTAAAGTTTTATCCTTTATAAAAAGGTAATTTTATAACCGTTGCAGGAATTGCATTTTTACGAACTTGAATATAAATCTGTGTTCCTAATTTTGAAAACAACGTTGGTACATAACCCATTCCGATTCCTTTTTGCAAACAAGGACTCATCGTTCCTGATGTTACGTTTCCAATAACGTTTCCGTTTCCATCAACGATATCATATCCATGTCTTGGAATTCCTCTTTCATCCAATTCAAAAGCAACTAATTTACGAGATGGTTTTTGCTCTTTTTGTTTTGCCAAAGCTTCATTATTTACAAATTCTTTGGTAAATTTTGTAATCCAACCTAAGCCAGCTTCAATTGGCGATGTAGTATCGTCAATATCATTTCCATATAAACAATATCCCATCTCTAAACGCAAGGTATCTCTTGCAGCTAATCCAATTGGTTTGATGCCAAAATCAGCACCAGCTTCAAAAACTTTATTCCAGATGTGTATAACATCAGCATTTTTACAATAAATTTCAAATCCACCAGAACCCGTATAACCTGTCGCAGAAATAATTACATCCTCAATGCCTGCAAAATCACCTACTTTAAATTTGTAAAAAGAAATAGCGGCTAAATCTATTGAAGACAATGGCTGCATTGCTTCTACCGCTTTTGGACCTTGAATTGCCAACAACGAATACTCGTTAGATATATCTTTTAAATCAGCTTTAAATTCTTCATTATATTTAGAAATCCAGTTCCAGTCTTTTTCAATATTCCCTGCATTTACAACTAATAAATATTGATTTTCTTTAATTTTATAACAAATTAAATCATCTACAATTCCGTTTTCTTCATTTGGGAAACAACTGTATTGGGCATCACCAATTTCTAGTTTAGAAGCATCGTTAGAAGTTACTTTTTGAATAAGTGCCAAAGCATTTTGGCCTTCTACCAAAAATTCTCCCATGTGACTTACATCAAAAACACCTAAAGACTCTCTAACCGTAAAATGCTCTGCCGTTACGCCTTCGTATTGTACTGGCATATTAAAACCTGCAAAAGAGACCATTTTTGCTCCTAATTTTTCATGAATTGAATGCAATGCAATGTTTTTCATTTATAATTTTCTTTAAATTTTAGCTAAAATATTGAAAAATCAGCAATAAATGACCACTAATATTTTGTTAATATTTTTTATTCAAAAATAAATAATGCTACATTTGAATAAACTACCAATAAACCTATGTTATGAAGAAAATTAAATTTTTATTAATTGTTATTACAGCATTTTCCGTAAACGTATTTTCGCAAACACCAACAGATTATTTATCGAAAGAATTTCATAAAGAAAGGCGCGAAATTATACGAGCTAAAATGCCAACAAACGCTGTAACTGTAGTATTTGCAAATCCGGTTAGAAATAGAGCAAATGATGTAGATTATATTTTTCATCAAGATCCAAATTTTTATTATTTAACAGGTTATAGAGAACCAAATGCTGTTTTAGTACTGTTTTCTGAAAATCAAACAAATGAAAAAGGGGATTCTTATAATGAAATTTTATATGTTCAAAAGCGTGATAAAAGAGCAGAACAATGGAACGGAAAAAGATTAGGAATCGAAGGAGCTACAGCCGAATTAGGTTTTAAAACAGCAATGAATGCCGAAGAGTTTTTAAAATCGAATATTAACTTTAAAGCTTTTGATAAAGTTTTTATCGAAAAATTTAATGATGATTATAGAAATTTAGGCAACGCAGCAGATGTTTTTGATTTAGTAAAAGGTTTTAAAATAAATGCGGGTTATGATCCAAGTGTTTATTTATCTGGAGTAAAAGAATATGTGTACAATAATATTGCAAATGCAGCCATTGAAAGTAGCGCAAATGTGATTCAAACGATCATTAGAATTGAAGCCGATTATGAAGAAATTAAACAAGATAAATTAATTAAAGAATACAAGTCTGCCAATACAGACGATTTAAAAAAGGAAATTAAACAAAAAATAACCTTGGCTCTAAAACCAAAAACGAACATTGATATCACTTTTTTATCAGCTAATTTAGCGACAATGCGTGAAGTTAAAACTGCCGAAGAACTAAAGCTTTTAACCAAAGCAGTTCGTATTTCTGCGGTGGGTCAAATTGAGGTGATGAAAGCAATGAAGCCTCATGTGTCTGAATCTGAACTACAAGGAATTCATGAATTTGTATACAAAAAATATGGTGCTGAGTATGAAGGATATCCTTCAATTGTTGGTGCAGGAAACAATGGTTGTATTTTACATTATATAGAAAATAACAAAACAAAGGTTGGCAACGAGTTGATTTTGATGGATTTAGGTGCCGAGTATAGAGGTTACACGGCAGATGTAACTCGCACAATTCCTGCAAATGGAAAATTCACAACAGCTCAAAAAGAGATTTACGATTTAGTTTATGAAGCCCAAGTAGCCGGAATTGCTTTGTACACTATCGGTGCAAGTATGCAAGCTCCAAACCAAGCTGCAATAAAAATTATTAACGAAGGTTTGTTTAAATTGGGGATTATTAAATCTGCGGATGAAAAACACCCTTATTTTCCTCATGGAACATCACATCATATTGGTTTAGATGTGCATGATCCAGGAAATTACGGAAATTTTGAAGAAAATATGGTAGTAACGATGGAACCTGGAATTTACATTCCTGATGGAAGTGATTGCGATAAAAAATATTGGGGAATAGGAATTAGAATTGAAGATGATATTTTAGTAACTAAATCAGGACCGGTAAATTTATCTGGTGAAGCTCCAAGAACTACAATAGAAATAGAAAAAATGATGGCAAAAAAATCTGTTTTAGAAGATTTTGTTTTGCCAAACTTAGATAAATAATGAGCACAGAACAACCAAATAATCCGCTTCACGGAATAAAATTAGCAACTATGTTAGAAGAGTTATATCTAGAATATGGTTGGGAAGAATTAGGAAATATTATAAATATTAATGCATTTAAAAATAATCCTACATATAAATCGAGCTTAAAATTTTTAAGAACGACACCTTGGGCTAGAGAAAAAGTAGAAAATTTATATTTAAAAACGATGATTAAATAGTTTTTAAAACTATTTAATCCGCTTTAAAATGCGAAGGATATTTAATTCTTGATGCAAAACAATACTCTAAAGTTTATTGTTTGCATTAAGAATTTTTTGTTGCTGTTTAATGGTAAGGGTACTTCCGTCATGACTCCAACCAGGAGCGCCAAATGCATACATAAACTTATCTTGCCACTTAGTTGATTTCTTCATATCACTCCAAATATCTTTATATTCATGAGTTAATATGGTAATTGGATTGTAAGAATTTGGTGGATGACTTACACCATATTTTATTTCTATTTCTTCATCAAGTTCTTTCCATGTTCCAAATATTTTATCAAATATATTTAAAAAACCTCCATGATTTTTATCCATATATTCGAAATTTTGAGCGTGATGCACTTGATGCATTGTATGTGTGTTAAATACTTTTTCTATAATCCCTAATTTAGGAACATATACAGAGTGCAATTGAAATTGCCATAAAGCTTCAATTCCTAAACAAACCACTAACATTTCTGGTGGAAAACCAATTGCTACAATCCACATATAAAAAAAAGGTTTGTATAAAATAGTAAACCATCCGTTTCTAACTGCAGTACCTAAATTAAAATTATCCGAAGAGTGGTGTACAATATGAGCAGCCCAAAGAAAACGCACATTATGGTTCTGTCTATGAAACCAATAGTAACTAAAATCATCTAATAATTGACACAAAATCCAAACATACCATGCGTATCCAAAAGATTCATATCCCATAATATTCATACGAACTCCGTCTATAATTGGGTTAAATAAGTCATACACAAAACTAAAAAGTACAATAGCAGCAATCGTTTTTGTTAAAGGAGCTAAGATTGCAGAACCAACACCCATTGTAAGACTTGCGGCTAAATCTTTCCATTTATAAAGACTTTTCTTTTCTTCTTTTTTCTGATGTCTGCTGTAGGTTAATTCAACTAAAATAAGTCCTAAAAAACAAGGAACTCCATATACAAGCGGATTTGTAAAATTCATTTAATGTGAAGGTTTTTTAAAATATTGACTTAATAATTGATAGAAAGTTTAATATATTTAATTCTTTAAAGATAAAAAATAAATTAACCATTAAGAATTTTAATGACGGATTCTTTTGTTAATGGTTTTCCGTTTGCTATTTTTTTGAGATTTTCAAATGTAAAACGAAAATCACATCCGGTTTTATAATCGGAGCAGCCATATGCGGCTGATCCTCTTAAAATAGTTCCTTTTTTACATTTAGGACAACTAATTTTTTCTGGTTGAAGAACAGATTTCTTAGTTTCACTTGTAATTATTTTTTGTTTTGGCTCTAATTTTAAATTAAAATCATCATCAAAACGAATTAATCCTTCTATAGAACCAGCATCCGATTTAAAACCTTTTAAATTGGTTGTGCAACCTTTATCAATCAAACGTATTAACTGATTTTCAGAAACTTTTTTTCCGTAAATTTCAAACGGAATTTTAAAATTACAACCAACTTTATACTCAGAACAACCAAAAGCAGAAGAACCTTTTAATAATGTTCCTTTTTTACACTTAGGACAGGTGTTATTAACAACTTCTTTTGATTTTGTTTTTTTGGTTTGAGTTTTTGCATTAACAGATTGCGTCGTTTTACTCGTAATGATAGTAGTATTTGAAGAAATTCTCTTTGTAGAAGTGTTTGAACGCACTTCGTAGACTAGTTCATCAACCATCTTTTTCATGTTGTTGATAAAAGTTCCTGCGCTGAATTCTCCTCGTTCAATTTCTTTTAAACGTTTTTCCCAACGTCCAGTAAGTTCAGCAGATTTTAACAATTCGTTATCAATAATATTAATCAAGTCAATGCCCGTTTGGGTAGGAATTACTAACTTTTTTTGTCTTTCAATATATTTTCTTCGGAATAAAGTTTCAATAATACTTGCTCTTGTAGAAGGTCTTCCAATTCCGTTTTCTTTCATCAACTCGCGCATTTCGTCGTCATCCACTTGCTTTCCAGCAGTTTCCATGGCACGTAATAAACTAGCTTCTGTAAAATTTCTAGGTGGTTTTGTTTCTTTTTGTAAAAACGAAGGTTCGTGTGTACCTTTTTCTCCTTTTACAAAGGATGGTAAACTATTTTTTTCTTCATTGTAACTTTGAGCTTGCCTAAGAGCTTCCGTTTCAAAAGCAACACGCCAACCTTTTGTAATGATTTCTTTTCCTGTTGTTTTAAAAGGAACTTCTGCAGCTTTACCAATAACAGCGGTGTTAGAAACATCAGAATCTGGGTAAAAAGCACCAATAAATCTTCTAGTTATGATATCATATACTTGCTGCTGATTGTATTGTAAGTGTGCTTGAATTCCAGTCGGAATTATTGCATGGTGATCAGTTACTTTTTTATCATCAAAAACACGACTTGTTTTCTTTATTTTCTTTCCTAAAAGCGACTGTGTTAATTCGCTGTAGTTTGTTAATTTTGATAAAATTCCTGCAATTTTTGGATAGACATCATTTGGTAAAAAAGTAGTGTCAACTCTTGGATACGTTACTACTTTCATCTCATATAATTTCTGTACAATTTTCAAAGTATCATCCGCAGAAAAAGAAAATTTATTATTACAATATACCTGTAATCCTGTTAAATCAAAAAGTTTTGGAGCATAATCCTTTCCTTTCTTTTTGATGACAGAAACGATTTCGAAATCAGATTCTTTTACTTTATCAGCTAAAACTTGACCATCCTCTTCTTTTAAAAACCGTCCTTCTTCGTAATTAAAAAGTGTATTTCTGTAGGTTGTCTGCAATTCCCAGTAGGGTTCTGGCTTAAAATTCTGAATTTCTACAAACCTATTTACCAACATGGCAAGGGTAGGAGTTTGCACTCTACCAACCGATAACACTTGTTTGTAACCGCCAAATTTTATAGTATATAAACGCGTTGCGTTTAAGCCTAAAAGCCAATCGCCAATTGCTCTAGAATATCCGGCATAATATAAGTTATCGTATTTTTCTGAAGGTTTTAAATTATTAAATCCTTCTTTGATGGCTTCTTCTGTAAGTGATGAAATCCATAAACGTTGCACTTCTCCTTTATAATTGCATTGGTTAATTACCCAACGCTGAATGAGTTCTCCTTCTGTACCGGCATCCCCGCAATTAATAACTAAAGTTGCTTTTTCGAATAAAGATTTTACAATATTAAACTGTTTTTTAATTCCAGAATCGCCTGTAACTTTTGTGTCAAAACGGTCTGGCAACATTGGTAAGTTGTTTAAATCCCAACTTTTCCAATGCGGTTTATAGTCTTTAGGTTCTAAAAGTGTGCACAAATGACCAAAAGTATAGGTTACAGCATAACCGTTTCCTTCATAGAAACCATCACGTTTTGTGTTGGCTCCCAGAATACTAGCAATTTCTCTTGCTACACTTGGTTTTTCTGCAATACAGACTTTCATTGGTTATTTTTGGGATGTCGAAAGTAAGGAAATAATTGAGAAGTTTTATAAATCCTTATGTAAGTTATTCGGATTTTGTCTAGTATCGAAAATGGTAACAATTATAATTCTATTAGAATTACATCCGTAAAATAATGTAGTTTGTTTTGTGATTACACATCTATATAATCCTTTTTTCTTATTTGACTTCGGAAAACTTTCAGGATGCAATTTAATGGTATCAGTACTAATATCTAATTTTCTTACAATATCTAATTTTACATTTAAATTCTAATTAGTAGCTAAATAATAAAAAGTTTATTAAGTTTCTTTTCTGCTGTCTTAGAAATTTTTATTTCTCTCATTATTTTCTGTGAGAAGCCATAAAAGTTTCATAATCTATAGTTTCTTCATTTAGAATTTCTAAATCTGATTTATTGATTTCCTCTTGTTGATAAGGTGTTAAATCATTCCAAAAATCTTTTTTTTCTTTTCTTAAAAAATTTAGAACCTTTTCAATTAGTTCAGGAGCTTCAATATCTAAAATTTCTTTAACTAACTTAATTTTTGTTGTTTGAATATAAATTTTATTTTTATAAAGATAAGAAAATTATTATTTTACTTCACCAAAGCCAATTGAATCCGCTTTCTCAAAACATCAACTTCTAACACTTTTACAATAATTTGTTGTTGTAAATTAACAATTGCACTTACATCTTTTACAAAAGTATCTGATAGATTAGAAACGTGAATTAAACCACTTTCTTTGATTCCGATATCAACAAAACAGCCAAAATTCGTGATGTTATTTACAATTCCGGGTAAAAGTTGTCCTATTTTTATATCAGCAATTGTTTTTATAGTTGCATCAAAAGAAAACATTTTTGCTTTTGCTCTTGGATCTACACCTGGTTTTTCTAATTCCTTAATAATGTCTTCTAAAGTTGGCAAACCAACCGTTGCAGAAATGTAATTTTTTAACGGAATTTTATTCAGCAATTCTTTATTCCCAATAAAATCAGCTACATTTTTTTTATTGTCTTTAGCAATTTTATCAACCAAAGCATAATTTTCTGGATGCACTGCAGAATCATCAAGCGGATTTTTAGCATTTTTAATTCGTAAAAAACCTGCAGCTTGTTCAAAAGCTTTAGCGCCTAAACTTGGCACTTTTTTGATGGAAGTTCTTGATGTAAAAGAACCATTTTCATTTCTGTAATTGATGATGTTTTGCGCAATTTTTGGCCCAATTCCGGATACATAACTTAGCAGAGATTCACTTGCTGTATTGATATTAATTCCGATAGTATTTACACAACTTTCAACAACGGTATCTAACGATTTTTTTAATTTTGCTTGATCCACATCGTGCTGATATTGGCCAACTCCAATCGATTTTGCATCAATCTTTACCAACTCAGCCAAAGGATCTTGCAATCTTCTACCAATAGAAATTGACCCTCGCACAGTAACATCAAACGTTGGAAACTCGTCTCTCGCAATTTTTGAAGCAGAATAAATGGATGCGCCGGCTTCGCTTACCACAAAAACATCTACTTGATTTTTAAATTGAATTTTTTTAACAAATTGTTCCGTTTCTCTAGAAGCCGTTCCGTTACCAATTGCAATTGCCTCAATTTTATGAGCATCCACTAAAAAACTAATTTTTTTGATTGCTTCAATTAAATTATTTTGAGGCGCATGCGGGTAAATAGTTTCATTATGTTCTAAATCTCCTTGCGCATTTAGACACACAATTTTACAACCAGATATAAAGCCAGGATCGATTGCTAAAATCCTTTTTTCACCTAATGGAGCTCCTAAAAGTAATTGTTTCAGGTTTTTAGAAAAAACAGTAATGGCATTTTCATCGGCTTTTTCTTTTGCAATTGATAACGCTTCATTTGATAAAGAAGGAAATAAAAGTCGTTTAAAAGCATCCTGAATTGCTAATTGAATTTCTGATGCGCACTCATTTTGAATTCTGATAATTCTAGCTTCCATTTTTTGAATGGCGTTCTCTGCATCGATTTCTATTTTAACACGAATAAAACCTTCTTTTTCGGCTCTTAAAATCGCTAAAAAACGATGTGACGGAATGTTTTTTAAAGATTCATTCCAATCAAAATAATCTTTAAATTTTTGAGCTTTTTCGTCGTCAATCTTCGTTTTTATAACTTTGGATGAAATTGTTGCAAAACGTTCTATTTGTTGCCTAATATTGTTTCTAATATCTGCACGTTCGTTTATCCATTCTGCAATTATAAAACGAGCGCCTTCTAAAACAGTTTCAATAGTTTCAACTTCTTTAGAAATATATTTTGATGCTGTAGCTTCTAAATTTTGTATGCGCTGACTCATCACCATTTTTGCCAATGGCTCTAAACCTTGTAAACGTGCAGTTTCTGCTTTTGTTTTGCGCTTTTTCTTAAAAGGTAAATACAAATCTTCTAAAGCAATTAAATCTTGAGAATTGTTTACTTTTTGCACTAATTCTACTGTTAAAACTTCATGTTCTTCTAATGCTTTTAAAATTGCTTTTTTACGTTTTTCTAAAGCTTCAAAAAGCTCTTTATATTTAAGAATATCGCCAATTTCAACTTCATCTAAATTACCTGTCATTTCTTTTCTATATCTTGATATAAAAGGAATTGTACAAGCTTCGTTTAACAATGAAATCGTGTTTTCTACAGATTTTGAGGAAAGTTGGGTTTGCTGAATTATATAAGAAAGTAACTGCATTTTTTTGATTGAATTTAAAGGAATAAAAAAACCTCATAAATTGATTTTATGAGGTTGTAAATATACTTTTATTTTGTTTTTTTCTTCTGAATTTTAAAGATAATTGCCGTTTATCTCCTTAACTAAAGTTGAGCAATTTAAAGAATTATTGATTCTGATTTAATTAATTTCCGTTTGATTATTTATAAAATTACTTTCTCAAAAGCCAATCTTTTGTCACCATAATTCGTGTAAATAATTCCGCAATATTTGTAGCCTAATTTTTTAATTAAAGATTGCATTCCAATATTATCTTCATGCGTATCAATCTTTAAACTTTTGATATTTTTTTCTAATAATTGCAAATGAAACTCTTCGAATAGCAATGTTGCCAATCCAAATTTTCTAAACTCTTTTTTGATGGCCATTCTGTGAATTACTCCGTAAACTTCATTTTCGTCAACAATCCAATTCCCTTCAATAATTTTGTAAGTTGGTTCTTTATTTGTTGTAAACATGGAAGTTGCCATTATCTGACCTTCATCATTAATAACAATAAAACTTTCTCCGTTTAAAATATCATTTTCAATTTGTTCTGCATTCGGATACCCATTTTGCCATTGATCAATATTTTGTGATGCTAAGTAAGCTCTTGCATCTTCAATTATTTCCAAAATTTTTGGAACATTTTTTAAAGTAGAAAGTTGAATTTTCATCCGTTTAAATCATTTTAAAATCTAACATTAATTCATCTTCAATCGAAAGTTGCAAACGATCTCCAATTTGGATTTCTCCTGCACCAGTTGCCGGAGTTCCTGTAAAGATTAAATCGCCAGGTTGCAGCGTCATATATTTTGATATAAATGTAATAATTTCCGCAAAATTGTAAATCATAAAAGCAGTATTTCCTAGTTGCTTTTGTTCTCCATTAATTTTTAAATCGAAATTAATATCCTCTAAATCAGAAAAATTAGAAATAGATTTAAAGCTAGAAATTGGCGCAGCACCATCAAAACCTTTAGATAATTCCCAAGGACCTTTTTGTTCTCTAGATGCGTCGAAAACATCCTTTGCAGTATAATCGATTCCTGCAGCAATTTCGGATATATAAGAAGTTGCATTTTCTAAAGAAATATTTTTTCCTTCTTTTCCTATTTTGATAACTAATTCAATTTCATACCATAATATTTTCGTGAAGTTTGGGTATTCAACATCACAATTAACAGCTAAGCTTGATGCAGGTTTAGAAAAAATAATTTGATGACCATCTTTTCCAATATTCTTATCTTCTAAATTAGTAGCATAATTTTTACCAATTGCTAATATCTTCATTATTTATTATTTTAAAAAACCACGAATTTACAAATATAAATATTTGAGAATTCGTGGCTACTTATTTATTTTATAATTTTTAAGCGGTAACAGCTTCTTTTTTAGTTGCTTTTTTCTTAGCAGTAAAATCAATATTTTCTTGATTATGTAAAATATCTTGAATGGTTTGTCTTTTTCTAATTAAATAATCTTTTCCGTCATGAAACATTACTTCTGCGGGTAAATAACGAGAATTATAGTTGGATGCCATTGAAAAACAATACGCTCCTGCATTGTGAAAACACAAAACGTCTTCTTCAGAAATTTCTGCAATTCTTCTGTTGGAAGCAAAAGTGTCTGTTTCACAAATATAACCAACAACAGAATAATATCGATCTCTTCCTGTAGGGTTTGAGACGTTTGAAATATGATGATAAGAATCGTACATCATAGGTCTTACCAAATGATTAAAACCAGTATCCACGTGTGCAAAAACGGTAGAAGTTGTTTGTTTTACAACATTTACTTTTGCTAAAAAGGAACCTGCTTCAGAAACTAAAAATTTACCAGGTTCGAACATTAGCGTAATTTCTTTGCCATATTCAACACAAAACTCATTAAATCTTTCTGATAGTTGCAAACCTAATTGCTCAATATCCGTAGAAATATCTCCTTCTTTATAAGGAACTTTAAATCCGCTTCCAAAATCAATAAAATCAATATTTTCAAATTGTTTAGCAACATCAAACAAGATTTCTGTAGCGCGTAAAAAAGTATCAATATCTAAAATATCAGAACCAGTGTGCATGTGTATTCCATTAATATTCATACCCGTATTTTCTACAACACGTTTAATGTGCGGAACTTGGTGTATTGAAATCCCGAATTTAGAATCAATATGACCTACAGAGATTTTAGAATTCCCACCTGCCATAATATGTGGATTGATACGCACACAAACTGGAATTTCGGGATGTTTTTGTCCAAATAATTCTAAAATAGAAAGATTATCAATATTTATTTGAACACCTAATTTTGCAACTTCTTCAATTTCTGTTAAAGAAACTCCGTTTGGCGTATAAATTATTTTTTTAGGATCAATGCCTGTTGTTAAACCCAACTGCACTTCTTGTATAGAAACCGTATCTAAACCAGCACCTAAACTTTTAAAGAATTTTAATATATTGATGTTTGAAAGTGCCTTTACAGCATAATTTAGTTTTAAATTTTTAACACTGCTAAAAGCATCCGTTAATCTATTATATTGAGATTCAATTTTATCTGTATCGTAAACGTAGAGCGGACTGCCGTATTTGTTCGCTAATTCTAAAAGTTGTGCTTTTTCCAATTTAATTTTTATTTTATATCTGCGTCAAAAGTAACAAAAATGTTTAGTAAATTATTATTTGTTTAAAAATACAACAAATTGTTTTTTATTGTGATTTTTGCATCAAAACAACAAAAGTTGAATCGTTGAAATCCTGTTGATAACTAATTAGCAAAGACATTTTATTTTACCTTGTAAAATCTTAATTTAGCAACACTTCAACCCTAATTACAGTACCGATTTTTATGAGTCAAGAAACAAAATATACAGAAGATAATATTAGATCATTAGACTGGAAAGAGCACATTAGAATGCGTCCAGGAATGTATATTGGTAAATTAGGTGACGGTTCTTCTGCGGACGACGGAATTTATATTCTTGTAAAAGAAGTTTTAGATAATTCTATTGATGAATATGTGATGGGCGCAGGTAAAACCATCGAAATTTCTATTCAAGGAAACAAAGTTACGGTAAGAGATTTTGGTAGAGGAATTCCGTTAGGAAAAGTAGTTGACGTGGTCTCTAAAATGAATACTGGTGGTAAATACGACTCAAAAGCATTTAAAAAATCGGTAGGTTTAAATGGTGTTGGTACAAAAGCAGTAAATGCATTATCCGATTTTTTTAGAGTAGAATCAACCAGAGATGGTAAGTCTGCATCTGCAGAATTTAGCCAAGGTAATTTAATAAGTCAAGATTTTTTAGAAGAAACTTCACGAAGAAAAGGAACTAAAGTTTCTTTTATTCCGGATGAAGCAATTTTTAAAAAATATAAATTTAGAAACGAATATGTTTCTAAAATGTTAAAGTACTATGTGTATTTAAACCCTGGTTTAACAATTCTTTTTAACGGAGAAAAATATTTTTCGGAAAACGGATTAAAAGATTTATTAGAGGATAATAACAATACAGATGATATGTTATATCCAATAATTCACATAATTGGTGAAGATATTGAGGTTGCTATCACACATAGTAAAACCCAATATTCAGAAGAATATTATTCGTTTGTAAACGGGCAACATACAACTCAAGGAGGAACACATCAAGCTGCATTTAGAGAAGTAATTGTAAAAACAATTCGTGATTTTTATGGCAAAGCTTTTGAAGCTTCGGATGTAAGAAAATCAATTATTTCGGCAATTGCAATAAAAGTAATGGAACCTATTTTTGAAAGTCAGACGAAAACTAAATTGGGTTCTACAGAAATGGGTGGTAAATTACCAACTGTAAGGACTCATATTAGCGATTTTTTAAAAACGAAATTAGATAATTTTTTACACAGAAATAGTGATGTTGCAGATAGCCTTTTAAAGAAAATTGTTCAAGCAGAAAAAGAGCGAAAAGAGCTATCAGGAATTAGAAAACTAGCCAAAGATAGAGCAAAAAAAGCAAACTTACACAATAAGAAATTACGAGATTGTAGAGTACATTTAGGAGACATAAAACATGAAAACTATCTAGACAGTACACTGTTTATAACAGAAGGAGATTCTGCTTCGGGTTCCATAACAAAATCTCGAAATGTAAATACTCAGGCCGTTTTTAGCCTAAAGGGGAAGCCTTTAAATTCTTACGGATTAAGTAAGAAAATTGTCTACGAAAATGAAGAGTTTAACTTACTACAAGCTGCTTTAAATATAGAAGATGGTTTAGATGAATTGCGCTATAATAATATTGTAATTGCTACCGATGCGGATGTTGACGGAATGCACATTCGATTATTATTAATTACGTTCTTTTTACAGTTTTTTCCAGAATTGATTAAAGACGGACATTTATATATTTTAGACACTCCATTATTTAGAGTTCGTGATAAAAAAGAAACTATTTATTGTTATTCGGAAGAAGAAAAAAGAGCAGCAATAGAAAAGTTAAGAGGAAAACCAGAAATAACCCGATTTAAAGGTTTGGGAGAAATTTCGCCCAATGAATTTGTTCATTTTATTGGAGATGATATTCGTTTAGATCCTGTAATGTTAGATAAAGAAATGTCTATAGAACAAATGTTAGAATTTTATATGGGTAAAAATACTCCTGACAGACAAAAATTTATCATCCAAAACTTGGTAGTGGAGTTAGATGTAATTGAAGAATTATAGCCAATTCTAAATTATTTTTGCATGAAAATTTTTATAAGTATGTGAAAAAATTTGAGATCACAATTTGTGACTTCCAATTTAGATAAAAAGGGCTTACGCTATGCACCAATGGTTTTTTACAGAGCAAGGATTCGTATGTTATCTAGTGTTTTAAATAGTGATAGCGAAATCCCAGTAAATATTAGAATTATAAGAATATTTACTAAAATTAGAGATTTATTAAGTGATTCCTTAAACTTACGTTTAGAAGTTTAAGGAATAAAGAAAAAGCTAAACAATCATGATAAAAATAAAGAATTGTTATTTTCTTATTTAGAAGAATTGACAGATAATAAAGAAAAAAAAAGCTGAAAGAAATAAAATAGGATACAAAAAATAATGAATCCAAATAGTTGGCAAATATGTTCGCGTTAGGGATTGAAGCGGCATCCTTTTTTATTTTTTTAAAAAAGATAAAGTTAAAAACCCGACCTTTAGGGAACGCCCAAAATTATTTTATTATTTTAGTACATAATTAAACGATTAAACAACAAGACGTTTAAAAAGAATGAGTGAAGATATAAACGAAAACGAAGAAGAATTACAAAAGAATTTAGATCAAACTGATTCGATAAGCGATCAAGGTGATGTTGTTGAAGAAACCATTACCAAAGTTACAGGAATGTACAAGGAGTGGTTTTTAGAATATGCTTCGTATGTAATTTTAGAAAGAGCCGTACCTTCTTTAGAAGACGGATTAAAACCAGTGCAGCGTAGAATTATGCATTCTATGAAAGATTTAGACGATGGTCGCTACAATAAAGTAGCCAATATTGTTGGGCATACCATGCAATATCATCCGCATGGTGATGCTTCTATTGCAGATGCAATGGTACAAATTGGTCAGAAAGAATTACTGATTGATATGCAAGGAAACTGGGGAAATATTTTAACAGGAGATCGTGCAGCAGCTTCTCGTTATATAGAAGCGCGTTTATCAAAATTTGCCTTAGAAGTTGTTTTTAATCCAAAGACAACAGAATGGAAATCGTCTTACGATGGAAGAAGAAAGGAACCGATTGATTTACCTGTAAAGTTTCCGCTTTTATTGGCGCAAGGAGCAGAAGGAATTGCAGTTGGTTTGTCAACAAAAATTTTACCGCATAACTTTATAGAATTAATTGATGCTTCTATCAAATATTTAAAAGGAAAGAGTTTTAAAATTGTACCCGATTTTATAACAGGCGGAATTGCAGATTTTACTAATTATAATGACGGTAAACGTGGAGGAAAAGTTAGAGTTCGTGCTAAAATTTCTCAACTTGATAAAAAGACTTTAGTAATTTATGAGATTCCTTTTGGTACAACTACAACTACTTTAATTGACAGCATTATAAAAGCGAATGACAAAGGTAAAATTAAGATAAAAAAGATTGAAGATAATACTGCTGCAGAAGTTGAAATTTTAGTGCATTTACCACCCAATGTTTCTCCTGATAAAACAATTGATGCTTTGTATGCATTTACGAGTTGCGAAAATTCTATTTCACCATTATCATGTACTATAGAAAATAACAAACCGGTTTTTATTGGTGTTTCAGAAATGCTGAAACATTCAACAGATTTAACGGTTGAATTGCTTAAAAAAGAATTAGAAATTCAGTTACACGAATTAGAAGAACAATGGCATTTTGCTTCTTTAGAGCGTATTTTTATCGAAAACAGAATATATAGAGACATTGAAGAAGAAGAAACTTGGGAAGGCGTTATTATTGCCATTGATAAAGGTTTACAACCTCATATCAAACATTTAAAAAGACCCGTTATAGACGAAGATATTGTTCGTTTAACAGAAATAAGAATCAAAAAAATATCAAAGTTTGATATTGATAAAGCAAAACAACATATAGAAAGTTTAGAAGATAAAATTGCAGGTGTAAAACATCATTTATCTAATTTAATTGTCTTTGCAATTAATTACTTTAAAAACCTAAAAGAAAAATACGGAAAAGGAAAAGAACGCCAAACCGAAATAAGGATTTTTGACGATATTGAAGCATCAAAAGTAGCAATGAACAATGCCAAACTGTATGTAAATAGAGAGGAAGGTTTTATAGGAACGTCACTTAAAAGAGATGAATTTGTTACAGATTGTTCTGATATTGATGATATTATTATTTTTAGAAAAGATGGCGTAATGTCAGTTTCAAAAATTGATTCTAAAACATTTGTAGGTAAAGACATTATACATGTTGCAGTCTTTAAAAAGAAAGATAGAAGGACTGTTTACAATTTTATGTACAGAGACGGCGCAAAAGGTGCTAGTTTTATGAAACGTTTTAATGTTACATCTGTTACTCGTGAAAAAGAATACAATTTAGCAAATGACAATAAAGGTGCTATTGTTCATTATTTTTCTGCAAATCATAATGGAGAAGCAGAAGTTGTTACTATAAACTTAAGAGCAGTTGGTAGCGTTAAAAAATTGAAATGGGATATTGACTTTGCAGATTTAGCAGTAAAAGGTAGAGCAATTCGTGGAAATACAATTACAAAGTACACTATAAAAAGTGTCGATTTTAAAGCGGAAGGAGTTTCCACTTTAAAACCAAGAAAAATTTGGTTTGATGACACGGTTCAACGTTTAAATGTAGATGAAAGAGGAGAGTTGTTAGGCGAATTTAAAGCGGAAGATAAACTCCTAATTATTTCGCAAAGTGGAAAAGCAAAAGCTGTAAAACCAAATTTAGCGATGCATTTTGAAGATGACTTGATTGTTTTAGAAAAATGGAAGCCAACTAAACCAATTTCCGCCATTTATTTCGACGGGGAAAAAGAACGTTATTATATAAAACGCTTTTTTATAGAAACTACAGATAAAGAAGAAATTTTTATTTCTGAACATCCAAAATCGCAATTAGAAATTGTCGCTACAGATTATAGACCTATGGTAGAAGTTCAGTTTTCTAAAAGAAATTTAGATAATGAAATAGTAGATTTAGAGAGTTTTATTGCTGTAAAAGGAATAAAAGCGCTAGGAAATCAGTTTACGACTGAGAAAATAAAACAAGTAAATTTATTAGAATCGTTGCCTTTTGAAGAACCAGAAGAAGAGAAAGTGGAGGAAGTAGAGGTTGTAGACGAGGAAGTAATTGAAGACAAATTACCAATTGAAATTATAGAAACTAAAAAACCAATTTTAGAAGAGCTATCTGCTGAAGAGAAAGCTACAATAGCTTTACAAAAAGCAATAGCAAAAAAGAAAGCAGAGCAAAAGAAAATTGACGACGAAAATCAAACAAAATTATTTTAAGTATGAAACGTAAACATTTATTTTTAGCATTGGCAGTTTTAGGTATTTGCTACACTTGGTATTACAATATTCAATATTTTCAAACAGCAGAAGACCCTACTTTAATTAATTTTTTTAAAGATGCACAATCAAATTTTGCAGGTAAATCTTTTGGTGCAGATTTAACAGTTGTTGTACTCACGTTTTTTGCTTTTTACATACCAGACGCCATTAAACTGAAAATAAAGTTTTGGTGGGTTTTAATTCCGTTAACATTCTTAATTGCTATTGCATTTACATTTCCGTTGTATCTTTATTTGAGAGAAAATCATCTAGAAAAGCTTCAAATAACATGAAGAAAATAGGTTTAATTGGTGGAATTACCCCAGAATCGACGGTTCTATATTATCGAATTTTAAATCAATTAAATGCCGATAGTTTGGGTAAAAATCATTCTGCGGAAGTAATTATCAATTCTTTCGATTTTGGGAAAATAGCGAAATTACAGAAAGAAAATAATTGGAATTTATTAAACGAAATGATGTCTGATGCAGGCAAAAGTTTAGAAAATGCAGGCGCAACTTGTATTTTAATTTGTGCAAATACCATGCATTTGTGTATTGATGCTGTTCGAAATGTGGTTAACATTCCTGTAATTCATATTGCGGATGCAACATCCAAAGAAATTAGTAAGCAGAAACTTAAAAAAGTAGCTTTATTAGGAACAAAATATACCATGGAAAAAACATTTTTTACAGATGTTTTAGAATCATTTGGTATAGAAGTTATTATTCCTGATTTGCAAGAAAGAGATTTAATTCATAGTATTATTTATGATGAACTTGCATCTGGAATTTTAAAAAAATCTTCAAAAGAAAAACATTTAGAAATTATAAATAGACTTCTTAAAAATGGGGCAGAAGGTATTATTTTAGGCTGTACAGAAATCCCATTATTAATAGGGCAAGAAGATGTTTCCGTTCCTGTATTTGATACCACAAAAATCCACGCAATTGCAGCTTTTAATTTTTCAACTAAATATTTACAAGAACAGCAGCAACAGCAGCAATAATTACTGCATTTTTTCAAAGAAAGTTAATTTATAATTTGGCAATAAATCAGGATTCGTAATTTTAATAATATCTTTTAACACTAAATCTGGTCTTGTTGGGGCTAATTCGTAATAAATAACACCACCTGTTTTGCCTTTTTTCGTCGATGGTGTATAAATGTTATTGTTTTTAAAAGCATCAAATTCAGTGTAAATTTTATTACTATTCAGCATTTGTTCTTTGGATGCAAAATAACCAGGAGCAATCCAAAAATCGGCATTTCTACCTTTATCAAAAACACTTTCAAAACTTAAAGACAAACTTCCATTTCCATCAGAATCTTCCCATAAATATTTGAGGTTTGCATCTTTTAAAAATTGAGCTACAAAACTTTCACCGGCGGGTAAATTCCAAATATCTTTACTCATAATAGCTCCAGATAAAATGGTAGGTTTTTTGATTGATTTTAAGGCCGTCTTTTTAGCTTCTAAATAATTTTTTTCTATTACTCTAAAAATACTATCAGCTTGTTTTTCTTTATCAAATAAAACCCCAAAAAACTTTATCCATTCTGCTCTTCCTAAAGGAGTTTCTTCTAGCCAATCACCATTATAAATTACATTTATTCCTGCTTTTTCTAAAGTTATTAGCGATTTATCTGCAGAAGAAACACTGTAGCCAACGATTAATTCGGGTTGTAAGTTTAACAAAATCTCTGTATTTAAAGCACCTTCTTTACCAATTTCAGTTATTTTTCTTTCATCAATTAAAACTCTTGTTTTTTCTGATGAAACATATTTTGAATATGGAAACCCAATAATAGCGGTTTCTTCATTCAATAATTCAACCATCGGAATATGGGTTGTTGATGTCACTACAATTTTTTGAACAGGAATGAAGATTGTATTTTTAGTATCAACATTTATGTCGCTTTTATTTTTGATGATGTATTCAAAAACAGCATCAGAATTTTGATACGCAGCTCTTATAATTAGTTTTTTAGTTCCGTTATCATCAATAATATCAAAACCTTTTGCGTATTTAATACTGCTTTCTATTTGCGTCTTTCTGTTACTGTTTTCTACTTCTTTCTTACAAGAAAATGAAAGTATCATTACTAAAAAAAGAACTACTATTTTTAAATTTCTCATTAATTATATACTTGATTTTCTTGTTCTTGAATTCTAATAAATGTAGTTCTTTTTGTTAATTCTATTAATTTGCTAGAATTTTCTTTCTTACTAGCTAAAATTATCCTTAACAATACAAAAATAATTAGTATTCCTGTCCAAATAACAGAACTATGTAAAAACTTAAATTCTCTTTCTAAAGTTACTTGCGAACGAGATTTTAAAGTAGAGCGTTTTGGATGAATAATTACATCTTTAAAGCCTAATTTTAATTCATTTTCTATTCTCATCTTTTTCAAATAAAAGTAAGTTATAAAGGTATAAAATTTGAAAGCGATTTAATTAGATTGTTTGTAATAACTCATTTATATTTGTAGTGATTTTGGTTTTGAAGTAAAAAATTATTTTATTTCAAATTAAAAGGGAATCTGGTTTAAATCCAGAACTGTTCCCGCAACTGTGAGCTATAAAGCTTGTAACTAATTCTTTAACCACTGTTTAGTTTCTGATAGAAATTCAGAATAAAAAATGGGAAGGTTTGTTACAAGACGCAAGTCAGGAGACCTGCCAAATATCTTAATTTTAAAAAACCTTCGGGATAAGGGTTTGGTAAGATATGAACGTAAAAAGATTTCTAATTTTCTTTATAATTATAGCCATTGCAAGTAATTCTTACTCGCAAAGGGATTCTGTTGTTGTAAATTTAGATGCTTTTTCGTTATCCATTTCTAAAGTAAAGAATTTTTCTAAAGGATATAGCACTATACTAATTTCAGACAATTTAGTTACTCGAAACATTCGATCGTTAACAGATATATTAAAATTTAATTCCTTTATTTATTTTAAAGAAAATGGATTGGGAATGGTTTCTTCACCATCTTTTAGGGGAACAAGTGCGTCTCATACTGCAGTGGTTTGGAATGGTATTAATATAAATTCGCAGTTAAATGGGCAAGTTGATTTTAATGCGATTTCGGCGAACTCGTATAATAATATAGCGGTAAGAAGTGGAGGAGGAAGTGTTCTTTTTGGAAGCGGAGCTATTGGTGGTTCGATTCATTTAGACAACCTTATTACATTTTCAAAACAAGAACGCCACAAAGTATTAGCAAACTATGGTAGTTTTAATACAAAACATATCAGCTATGATTATTTAAATTCTAATGTTAAAAGTTTTGTCAATATTGGTATAACAACTAATAGTTCTGATAATGATTTTAAGTATTTAAATTCCAGTTTAATTAACGAGAATGGAAGTTATTACAACTACAATTTTGATGTAAATTATGGTTATAAAATCAATGAAAAGCATCAACTAAAATTATATTCAAGTTCATTTTTTGCAGATAGAAATTTATCAAGAACATTAAATGCCCCTTCTAATGACGGTTATGAAGACATCAATAGTAAGAATCTAGTTGAATGGAATTTTTCTATATCACCAAAAGAACTCATTACTTCTCGTGTTTCTTATATTTTTGAAAAGTTTAAATTTTTTGACAATAATAAAAATAAATCTAATTTTTCTGACGGAATGACCAAAAGAAAAATTGCTCAAATTGATTATAATAATAGTATTTCTAGAAAGTTAAAACTAAATAGTATTTTAGGTTTTGAGTCTGTTTCTGCAAGCGGTTCTAGTTTTGCTTCAAATACCAGAAATATTCTTTCTGGGGTTTTATCATTAAATCATCAACTTACTAAAAAAATGAGTTATGGCATTCAGTTTAGAAAAGATTTCCAAAATGATTTTGAATCTCCTTTTTTATATTCATTAGGAATTGAGCAAAAATTTAGTAAAAAGTATACACTTTCATTCAATACCTCAAAAAACTTTAGGATTCCTACTTTTAATGACTTGTATTGGCAACCAGGCGGAAATATCAACTTAAAACCAGAAGCTTCCTATCAATTTGAAATTGGGAACACAATCAGTTTTAAAAATATTTCTTTTCAATTAAACGGATTTTATATAAAATCATCAGATTTAATTCAATGGATCCCTTCTCAATCCGGATTCTGGAGTCCAACAAACACTGATAAAACTAAAAATTTAGGAATTGAAATTTCAGCAAATTATAAAAAATTCTTCAAAAATCATTTTATAGAGATGAATATGAATTATTCCCACACAGATGCTAAGGATATAGAAACTAATAAGCAATTAATTTCAGTTCCAAAAAATAGATTTAACGCTTTAGTTAATTATCACTATACTAATTGGAGTTTATTTTATCAAATGCTATTTAATGATGATGTACAGTTTTTAGTAGATACAATTCCTGCTTTTCAAGTCTCTAATATAGGCCTTGAATATCAATTATCAATTTTAAAAAATAAACCAAAAATAGGATTTGTAATCAATAACATTTACAATGCGAATTATCAAAATACCCTAAACAGGCCAATGCCTGGACTAAATTTTCAAATAACAACAAACATAAATTTTTAAAAAATGAATTTCAAACAAACAGTGTTTTTAGTAGCTATATCGGGCTTTTTAGTTACTTCATGTAACAACGAGAATGAACCTACATTGCCAAAAGGTGAGTATGATAAGGGAATCTTAATAGCCAACGAAGGAGCATTTTCTGGAGGTACAGGAACTATAAATTTTATCTCAAATGATTATACAACTACTGAAGAAAAAATTTACAATAAGGTAAATAATGAAAATATTGGAACAATTTTACAGTCTATTGGTTTTAATAATGATGATGCGTATTTAATTGCAAATATTGGTAATAAAATAGCCGTTGCCAATAGATTTACAATGAAAAAAATCACTGAAATTTCAGGTGATTTAAATAACCCAAGATATATGGCTTTTGCAAACGGAAAAGGATTTGTTACAAATTGGGGAGAAGGATCTGACACTACAGACGATTTTATTGCAGTTATAGATTTAACTACAAATACAATATCTTCTAAAATAACTGTTTCTGAAGGACCAGAACATATTATTGCAAGTGGTAACTTTTTATATGTTTCTCATAAAGGAGGCTGGGGATCTGGAAATACCATTACTGTAATAAATGCATCAACAAATACAATTGTAAAAACGGTTTCTGTAGGCGATATTCCTGATGAATTAGCTTTGGATAATAGAGGTAATATATTAGTTTCTTGCGAAGGTAAAGCGGAAACATCTTGGAATCCAACAGAGGTTTTAGGTAGTTTAGTAAAAATAAATGGCGTTACAAATGAAGTGATTTCTACTATAAATTTTGCTTCGGGTTTTCACCCAAACTCTATGGTTTTAAATGCTGGTAATATTTACTTATCTACTTCAAGTAGTGTTTATAAAATGGATGAAAATGCAACTGCAGTTCCAACATCAAAAATAATAACGACTCCGGTTTATGGAATCTCTGTAAATGAAGATAAAATATATGTAACTGACGCTAAAGACTATCAAACCAATGGTAGTTTAAAGATATTTGACGCAACAACTAATCTAGAGTTAAAAGAATTTACTGTTGGGTTAATACCTGGTAAGATTTACTTTAATTAAGAAATGTAAACTATAAAATTGAATTTTAATTCAATTTTTAATTGGGAGAATTAAATTGAAAAAGAAGTAAAGACTCCATTTTGGAGTCTTTTTTTATTACAATAGTTTTTTTACTTCATTTTTGATAAAAGCAATAGCAGTTTCTGTTGGTGGTAGGTTTTTAGTATAATCAATTAAAACACTTTGTCTTAAATCATTTGCACAATTTGAGTTTTCGGCAACTTGTTTCAAATTATTTATAATGGCACTTTTTGTAGCAATTACTGCTAACCAAGTATCGTTAGATAAATAAATTTGTTGTACAAAATTATGTTCAAACTCTTGTTCTATATTTGCGATTAGAAGCTGTAAATATTCATCTGTACTATCAGAAAGAGGTTTAATTCGCAATAACATTTTTACAGGGTTAATTCGCTCGCAAAATAATAACATTCGTTCACAAGCTTGTAATTTTATAGGTAAAGAATCCTTCCTTCTTTGCACTAAAAGTTCTAGTTTCTTCTCAGAATTTTGATGTTTTATAAATCCGTTAAACATATAATAAGCAACAGTTCCTGTAACAGCAGCAGGTAATATATATGCAATACTTTGTAATAATTGATCTTCCATTTAGTTACAATATAGTTAAGAGATGCAAATATAGAATTCCTAAAAAGATGGCAATCCCAAAACTTAATAAAGTTCCTATTAAAATATATTCTGTTAGTTTTCTGTCTTTTGATGATGTTAAATCTGCGAATCTAAAAATCGATTTTGCAGCCAACAAGAAACCTATTGCTTCCCAATGATTTGTAATTACAAAAACGAAAACAAACAAACGTTCTAAAATGCCGATATAGCGACCTGCTTTGGCAAGGGAATCGTCGTTTTCTTTCTTGGTTTCAGGATTCCATTGTGTAATAACTAATTTAATAATAATTGCAGATACAGAGGTTACAAGGAGTATAAAAATGAGTAATAGCAATATTTCATCAGTAAATATATTTTCTATGGATACTGTAAAATCAGCATATAAAGCGCTTGCTACAAACAAGAGTACAACATGAAGTACTTGATCTATAAAAACCCAAATTTGTTTTGTCTTCTTTTTTTGAAAATATAGTTTTAGTAAATCAATGGCATAATGAGAAACAATAATCAATAAAAAACCAAGCCAATACTGATACAAATTAAATTGTAAAATGAGCAAAACTAAAAAAGCGTGAATACCAATATGGAAATATAATTTTACCGATTTTACTTTCTTTTTCTCTTTATCTAAAACCCAACTTTCTGATTGAAAAACAAAATCGCCTAAAATATGTGCCAACAAAAATTTTAAAAATAGGATCATCTTTAGTTGTTGTTTTTTTGCAGAATTAATTTTCGAAAGCGTTTCTCTAGTTTTATAATTGACTCAAAACCAGCTCTTTTATACCGCTCGCTAACGCTGCCTTGCGTAATTCCTAGAATAGCTGCTATTTCTTTTTGAGTACGATTTCCTGAGTCTAAAGACAGTTTAAAAACTTCGGCAGAATTTTTTGTCCAAGAATCCATCGTTAATAAGGCAAGGTCAAATGCGATATTAAATTCATCATCTAACTCTTGCCAAGGTGTTTTTATTGCAATTGTTTGTTTCTTTAAATAGTTATCAAAAGCAAGACCAGAATTTATAAATGCTTCGCCATTCGATTCTGTGATTTTATCAACATTAAATTCTTTTTTACCAATTCCGATGCCAATTCTAACATCAATATTTTCTGTAGACTTTAAAAAAGATTTTAATTTTAACGCGGCATAAAATGCATTTTCACAATTTTCTATCTCTACTTGAAAACTATCACTTCTATAAATCTGCCAATATTTTGGAGATTCGCCAAAAGTATTTAAGATTTCTTTTAGCGTTTTTAACCAAAAATTGTCATCATTCTTTCTAGAATTGATAATATCACCTGTTAAAATACTGGTCATGCTGTGTTTTAATTTTAAACTAATATATATTTTATTCCTTTAAATAAAAATAAATATCTATTTAAAAGCAGATATTTTAAATTATCTGTCTTTAAGCCGATATATTTATTTATCTGTCTTTAAGCAGATAAAACTACATTATATTTATGAATAACTTGTGAATAAAAATTAGCCATCTTCTTTTACAGAAAGAAATAGTTTGGTTAATTTCACATTTTCAAATTCTTTTAAAATATAACTATTGAATACGTATTTAAATACTTTAAATGAAGCGCAGAAACAAGCTGTAATTCAGAAAGATGGGCCAATGATTATTATTGCTGGTGCAGGTTCTGGAAAAACACGTGTTTTAACTTACAGAATTGCACATTTAATGCAGCAAGGTGTAGATTCTTTTAATATTCTCTCATTAACATTTACCAACAAGGCTGCTAAAGAGATGAAAGCAAGAATAGCTGGAGTTGTTGGTGCAAGTGAAGCAAAAAATTTATGGATGGGAACTTTCCACTCTGTTTTTGCAAGGATTTTACGTTCCGAAGCAGATAAATTGGGCTTTCCATCAAACTTTACAATTTACGACACACAAGATTCTGTTCGTTTGATAACATCGATTATTAAAGAAATGAATTTAGATAAAGAACGTTACAAAGCCAAACAAATTTTAGGTAGAATATCCTCTTTTAAGAACAGTTTAATTACAGTAAGAGCGTACTTTAATAATGCTGATTTGCAAGAAGCAGATATGCATGGAAGCAGACCAAAAGTTGGTGAAATTTATAAAGAATATGTAGACAGATGTTTTAAATCTGGTGCTATGGATTTTGATGATTTATTACTAAGAACTAATGAATTACTAGCACGTTTTCCAGAAGTTTTAGCAAAATATCAGTCTCGATTTAAATATATTATGGTAGATGAGTACCAAGATACAAATCACTCGCAATATATTATTGTAAGATCTTTGGCAGATAAGTTCGAGAATATTTGTGTAGTTGGTGATGATTCTCAAAGTATTTATAGTTTTAGAGGTGCAAATATTCAGAATATTTTAAATTTTCAGAAAGATTATCCGAATGTTAAAACCTTTAAACTAGAGCAAAATTATCGTTCAACAAAGAATATTGTAAATGCTGCAAACTCAGTAATATCAAGAAATAAAACCAAGTTAGATAAAGAAGTTTGGACTAGTAATGACGACGGAGATTCAATAAACGTAATGCGCACTATTTCTGATGGAGAAGAAGGACGTTTTGTAGCGCAATCAATTTGGGAAAACCAAATGAATCATCAATTAACACCAGACGATTTTTGCGTTTTATACAGAACAAATTCGCAATCTAGAGCGCTTGAAGATGCCTTACGTAAAAAAGGAATTGATTATAAAATTTATGGAGGAATTTCTTTTTATCAGCGTAAAGAAATAAAAGATATTTTATCGTATTTGAGAATTTTAATCAATCCAAATGATGAAGAAGCTTTTAAAAGAATTATCAACTATCCTGCAAGAGGAATTGGTGCAACAACCATCGATAAGTTAACAATAGCCGCAAATCATTATAAAAAATCAATTTTTGAAATTGTAAAATACATTGATAAAATTGATATCAGTATCAATTCTGGAACAAAAAATAAACTTCAGGATTTTATGAATATGATGTTGCGTTTGCAAATTGAATCGCAGACAAAAAATGCATTTGAAATTGCAGAAATCGTTGTAAAACAAGCCAAATTAATTAAAGATTTAGAAAAAGAAGGAACACCAGAAAGTGTAAGTAAAGTAGAAAATGTTCAGGAACTTTTAAACGGAATAAAAGATTTTATTACCGATAAAATTGAACAAGGAGAAGATGCTTCTTTAACAACCTTTTTAGAGGATGTTGCTTTGGCTACAGATTTTGATGCTAAAAAAGATCAAGATAAACCTAGCGTGTCTTTAATGACTATTCATCAATCTAAAGGACTAGAATATATGTATGTGTATATTGTTGGTTTAGAGGAAAATTTATTTCCTTCAGCAATGAGTATGAATACGAGAAGTGAGTTAGAAGAGGAGCGAAGGTTGTTTTATGTTGCACTTACAAGAGCAGAAAAAGTGGCATATTTAACCTATGCACAAACACGTTATAGATGGGGTAAATTAGTAGATGCTGAGCCAAGTAGGTTTTTAGAAGAAATTGATGATCAGTATTTACATTATATTACTCCTAAAGCTATAAATCCAATAATAAATAACTTTATTGATAAAAGTATTTTTGACGATGCTCCAAAAGGAATTCGTTTTCAAAAACCAATTCAGCGTAAAAAAATGGATCGTGACATTTTAGATAAGAAAGAAATTTCGATACCAAAAAACTTAAAAAAAGTTTCTCAAACTAGCTCGCACACTAATTTATTTGATGAAAATGTTATTGTTGGTAATATTGTAGAGCACAATAGATTTGGTACAGGAGAAGTTATTTCTTTAGAAGGAAGTGGCCCAAATAAAAAGGCAGAAATTAAATTCGGAACAGTGGGTAAAAAGAAATTACTACTGCAATTCGCAAAATTAAGAGTGATTGGTTAATAATTAACAAATTATATTTAATAAGTAATTCATAATTGATAATAATTAATTAATTTGCAACGATAATTTTAGAAAAGGACAAACTTGTCGGGTTTTGTAATTACGAAGCCTATAATATAGTTTTCTAAATATTATTTAAAAATTAAGTTACTTCACAAAAAATAAATAAATGACATTCGATTTAGAATACAATTCAGAGAGACCACTAATGATAATTCCAGAGTATGGAAGACATGTTCAAAAATTAGTAAATCATTGTATAGCATTAGAAAGTATAGAAGAACGCAATGAAATGGCGAAAGCTATTGTAGACGTTATGGGTAATTTACAACCACATTTACGAGATGTCCCGGATTTTAAGCACAAACTTTGGGATCAATTATACATTATGTCTGAGTTTAAATTGGATGCAAAATCTCCTTATCCGCAACCATCTAAAGAAGAGTTGCAAGAAAAGCCAGAGCCATTAGCGTATCCAAAATCGACCTCTAAATATCGTTATTATGGTAAAAATATTCAAACCATGATTGATGTAGCTTTAAGTTGGGAAGAAGGAGATATGAAAGAAGCATTGGTTTTTTCCATCGCAAATCACATGAAAAAATGTTATTTAAATTGGAATAAAGATACTGTAGATGATGATGTTATTTTTAAGCATTTATTAGATTTATCTGAGGGTAAATTAGACTTAAGAAATTCTGAAGAAGATCTTTCCGAAACAAAAGAATTATTAAAGAAAAGAAATTCTCAAGGTCAAAATACTACAAATACTACTAAAATAGCATACAAGAAACCCCATAACAATCAACATAAAATTAGAAAAAGACAATAAGTAATGGCATCATTTAAAATTGAAGGCGGACATAAATTAAGTGGAACAATCACACCACAAGGAGCAAAAAACGAAGTTTTACAAATACTTTGTGCAGTTTTATTAACTCCAGAAAAAGTAGTAATAAACAATGTTCCAGATATTATAGATGTAAATAAACTAATTTTCATTTTAGGTGAATTAGGTGTTAAGGTAGAAAAGTTAAGTAGAAATTCTTATTCTTTTCAAGCGGATCAAGTTAACTTAGGATATTTAGAATCAGAAGATTTTAAAAAAGATGGAAGTTCTTTAAGAGGTTCTATTATGTTAGTTGGTCCATTATTAACTCGTTTTGGAAGAGGATACATTCCGCGTCCAGGAGGAGATAAAATAGGCAGAAGAAGATTAGATACGCATTTTGAAGGTTTTATTAGACTTGGTGCAAAATTTAGATACAATAAAGAAGAATCTTTTTATGGCGTAGAATCAAAGGAATTAATTGGAACAAAAATGCTCTTAGATGAGGCTTCTGTAACAGGTACAGCCAATATTTTAATGGCAGCAGTAATGGCAACAGGTAAAACAGAAATTTACAATGCAGCTTGTGAACCATATATTCAACAATTATGTAAAATGTTGAATTCTATGGGTGCTAAAATTACAGGAGTAGGTTCTAACTTATTAATTATTGAGGGTGTAAAATATTTAGGTGGTTGTGAACACACTGTTTTACCTGATATGATTGAAATTGGTTCTTGGATTGGAGTTGCAGTAATGACACAATCTGAATTAACAATAAAAGATGTTAGTTGGGAAAATCTTGGACAAATTCCGGATGTGTTTCGCAAACTCGGAATCAAATTTGAAAAAAGAGATGACGATATTTATATTCCGGCTCAAAAATCATATGAAATTCAAAATTATATAGATGGCTCTGTTTTAACAGTCGCAGATGCTCCATGGCCAGGTTTTACTCCAGATTTATTGAGTATCGTTTTAGTAATCGCTACGCAAGCAAAAGGAACCGTCTTAATACACCAAAAAATGTTCGAAAGCCGTTTGTTTTTTGTTGATAAGTTAATAGACATGGGTGCAAAAATTATTTTGTGCGATCCTCATAGGGCAACCGTTATTGGTTTAAATCATAAATATGATTTAAAAGCAACTAAAATGACATCACCAGATATAAGAGCAGGTATTTCTTTACTGATAGCTGCATTGTCTGCAAAAGGAACAAGTATTATAAACAATATAGAACAAATAGATAGAGGATATGAAAATATCGAAGCTCGTTTAAAATCTATTGGCGCTAAAATTGAAAGAATAGAAGGTTAACATCGTACTAAAGTACCTGTTTTTTAAAAAATAGTGTCAGTTTGACACTATTTTTTTTGTTGGCAACGTTTTTGCAAATGTTATGGTTAGAATTTAAAGATTACAGAGAAATGAGTAAAAAAGAAGATACAATAGAAGAGCAAATAACAAACGAACAAGAAACTGTTCAAGTTGTAGAAAATCAAGAAGTTGAAGTAGAAGTTGTAAAAGAAGAACTAACTGCAGAAGAAATAATGCAAGCAGAAAAAGATAAGTTTTTACGTCTATTTGCAGAGTTCGAAAACTATAAAAAAAGAACTTCTAGAGAAAGAATAGAATTATTTAAAACTGCAGGACAAGAATTAATGACATCTTTACTGCCAATTGTAGATGATTTTGAACGCGCTTTGGCACATACAGAAGAGGATTCAGAGGCAGAGGAATTAAGAAAAGGTGTTTTATTAATTTATCAAAAATTATATAACACTTTAGAACAAAAAGGATTGTCAAAAATAGAAACCAAACAAGGTGACGTTTTCAATGCTGAATTTCATGAAGCAATTACACAAATTCCTGCTCCGTCAGAAGATTTAAAAGGAAAAGTAATTGACTGTGTTGAAAACGGATATCAATTAGGAAATAAAATTATACGATATCCAAAAGTAGTTATAGGACAGTAAATTACAATTAACAATGTACAATTACCACTGATCAATGATTACTGTTAATTGATAATTGAAATAAAAAATGGCAAAACAAGACTTTTACGAAATATTAGAGATTTCAAAATCTGCTACTCAGGCTGAAATTAAGAAAGGGTATAGAAAAATGGCAATTAAATATCATCCTGATAAAAATCCTGAAAATAAAACTGCTGAAGATAATTTTAAAAAAGCAGCAGAAGCTTACGAAGTTTTGAGTGATGAAAACAAGAAAGCTCGTTACGACCAATATGGTCATGCAGCTTTTGATGGGCCACAAGGAGGCGGAGGCTTTGGTGGAGGCGGGATGAATATGGAAGATATTTTTAGCCAATTTGGGGACATTTTCGGAAGTGGCGGTGGTGGCTTCGGAGGCGGTTTTGGTGGTTTTGGTGGTGGAGGCCAAAGACAAGCACGAGTTAAAGGTAGTAACATGCGCATACGCGTAAAACTTACTTTAGAAGAAATAGCAAAAGGAGTAGAGAAAAAAGTTAAAGTTCGTAGAAAAGTACAAGTAGAGGGCGTAAGATATAAAACATGTACAACTTGTAATGGATCTGGGCAGCAAATGCGAGTTACAAATACTATTTTAGGTAGAATGCAAACTGCAACTACTTGTAGTACTTGTTCTGGAGCCGGAGAAATATTGAGTAGCAAACCTAATGGAGCAGATGATCAGGGTTTAATTGTAAAAGAGGAAACAGTTTCAATTAATATTCCAGCAGGTGTAACCGAAGGTGTACAATTAAAAGTTGGCGGAAAAGGAAATGATGCTCCGGGAAATAATTCTATTTCTGGAGATTTATTAGTTTTGATTGAAGAAGTGCCACACGATACTTTAAAAAGAGAAGGGACTAATATTCATTACGATTTATATATCAATTTTTCTGAAGCAGTCTTAGGAACTAGTAAAGAGGTTGATACTGTTTCAGGAAAAGTAAAAATTAAAATTGATGCAGGTTCACAATCTGGTAAGATTTTAAGATTAAAAGGAAAAGGTTTGCCAAGCATAGAAAGATATGGTACAGGAGATTTTTTAATTCATACAAATGTTTGGACACCTCAAGAATTAAATAAAGAACAAAGAGAGTTTTTTGAAAAAATGACTGATAGCGAGAATTTTACACCAAACCCAAATACATCAGATAAATCGTTTTTTGAAAAGGTAAAAGACATGTTTTCTTAAAAAATATCAAAATCAGAAAAAAATAGCATATATTTTTTTAAATATGTATTATTATTAAGTATTTTAATATATATTTGTTAAGTTATTAAGAAATTAATAACACTTTTTCTTTTTCATAGCAATTTTTCCCACTCAAATTTTATTTGAGTGGGTTTTTTTTAAATTAAAGTTCTTTTTTTTAATAATATTAGCAGACTTATCTTATCGCTCTGAACTTGATTTAGGGAGGAAAGTCCGGACACCAAAGAGTAATCATAGCGGATAACATCCGTCCAGCGTAAGTTGAGGACAAGTGCAACAGAAAGCAAGTACAGTTCGGCTGTAGTGAAACCAGGTAAACTCTATGAGGTGCAATGCCATGTATATTAGAGTTTGAGGGCTACTCGCTCGATTCTAAAGGGTAGGCAGATAGATTCTAAGAGTAATTTTAGAACTAGATAAATGATAAGAACCTTAGTTTAAGGTACAGAATTCGGCTTACAAGTCTGCTTTTTTTATTTTTATTATCAAATTCGCAATAAAAAAATTAAATACCCTCTTTTCGTTAAATTTATCTCAGGTATTTTTAAAATCACTTTTCTTTATTCATTAATTAGAGCAATCTATTATTTATAGTTTAAAATTGATATTAATACTTTAACTTTGTGAATACTTACAAATTTTAAAATTTATTTATAATATGGCTTTCGATATTGAAATGATTAAGCAAGTTTATGCTACTATGTCAGAACGTGTAGATGATGCTCGTAAAATTACAGGTAAACCTTTAACGCTTGCTGAGAAAATTTTATACTCGCACTTATGGGATGGAACTCCTGAAAAAGCATTTATTAGAGGAAAAGATTATGTAGATTTTGCACCAGATAGGATTGCATTACAAGATGCTACTGCACAAATGGCATTATTACAATTTATGCAAGCAGGTAAATCAAAAGTTGCAGTTCCTACTACAACTCATTGCGATCATTTAATTCAGGCTAAAAATGGAGCTTCTTCAGATTTACAAACTGCTTTAAATACAAGTAATGAAGTTTTTAATTTTTTAGAGTCCGTTTCTAATAAATACGGATTAGGTTTCTGGAAGCCAGGAGCAGGAATTATACATCAAGTTGTTTTAGAAAATTATGCATTTCCAGGAGGAATGATGATTGGTACAGATTCTCATACTGTAAATGCAGGAGGATTAGGTATGGTTGCTATTGGTGTTGGTGGCGCAGATGCTGTTGATGTAATGGCAGGGATGGCTTGGGAATTGAAGTTTCCAAAATTAATTGGTGTTAAGTTAACTGGAAAATTATCTGGTTGGACTGCACCCAAAGATGTTATTTTAAAAGTTGCTGATATTTTAACTGTAAAAGGTGGAACAGGAGCAATTGTAGAATATTTTGGCCCTGGAGCAACAGGAATGTCTTGTACAGGAAAGGGTACAATTTGTAATATGGGAGCAGAAATTGGTGCAACCACTTCTACTTTTGGTTATGACGAATCTATGGAACGTTATTTGCGTGCTACAGACAGAAGTGATGTTGCAGATGCTGCAAATAAAGTAAAAGAATATTTAACGGGTGATGCTGAAGTGTATGCAAATCCAGAACTATATTTTGACCAAGTAATAGAAATAAATTTATCAGAATTAAGCCCTTTATTAAATGGGCCTTTTACGCCAGATTTATCTACCAAAGCAGGTTCAGATATGACCGCTATCGCTAATAAAAACGATTGGCCTCTTAAAGTAGAATGGGGTTTAATCGGTTCTTGTACAAATTCATCTTATGAAGATTTATCAAGAGCAGCTTCTATTGCACAACAAGCTATTGATAAGGGCTTGGGAATTAAAGCTGAATTTGGTATTAATCCAGGTTCTGAAAAAGTAAGATATACAACAGAAAGAGATGGTATTTTAGGAACATTTGAAGCGTTAGGTGCAACTATTTTCACGAATGCTTGTGGACCTTGTATTGGTCAATGGGCTCGTTATGATGATCCTAAAAATGCACCAAAGAATTCAATAATTCATTCTTTCAACAGAAACTTTGCGAAACGTGCAGATGGTAACCCAAATACACATGCATTTGTTGCATCACCAGAAATGGTTGCTGCAATTACAATTGCTGGTAGATTAGATTTTAATCCGATGACGGATAAACTAATTAACAAAAACGGTGAAGAAGTAATGCTAGATGAACCTACTGGATGGGAATTACCTCCAAAAGGTTTTGAAGTAAAAGACGATGGCTATTTAGCACCTCAAGAAGACGGAAGTAGTGTAGAAATTAAAGTTGATGAAACTTCGGATAGATTACAATTATTAGAGCCTTTTGAGCCAATTGGAAATACTATTTCAGGAGCTAAATTATTAATAAAAGCACATGGTAAATGTACAACAGACCATATTTCTATGGCTGGACCATGGTTGCGTTATAGAGGACATTTAGATAACATTTCTAATAACTGTTTAATTGGAGCAGAAAATGCATATAATATGAAAACTAACTTTGTAAAAAGTCAGTTAGATGGTGAGTTTGATGCGGTGCCAAAAACAGCTAGAGCATATAAAGCTGCAGGAGTTAAAACAATTGTAGTAGGTGATCATAATTACGGTGAAGGTTCTTCTAGAGAGCACGCAGCTATGGAGCCTCGTCATTTAGGTGTTGTTGCTGTTCTGGTTAAATCTTTTGCTAGAATTCATGAAACAAACCTTAAAAAACAAGGAATGTTAGGATTAACTTTTGATAATGAAGCAGATTACGATTTAATTCAAGAAGATGACACGTTCAACTTTATTGATTTAAAAGAGTTTACTCCCGGTAAACCATTAACTATAGAAGCTATTCATGCAGACGGAAGTAAAGATTTAATTATTGTAAATCACACTTACAATCAAGGACAAATTGAGTGGTATAATGAGGGTTCTGCTTTAAATTTAATTAAAAAGCAAAATGCTTAAAATGCATTTATTGTATACAAAAACTCCTGAAGAAATTCAGGAGTTTTTTTTTATAAAAAAAGACCAACAGAGCATTTAAACTACTATCGAGCAAAAATTAACCAAACAGTTGCACAATTATTTAGCGTTAATTCTTAAAGGGATTTTATAAATTTCCCCTTTTTCAGTTCCTCTGACAGCTATTTTTTTGTAGTTTAATTTACTTTTGATAATAGATTTTAATTCATCGATTTTAGAATCAACAGAAATAATTACTATTTCATTATAATTATTAATTATAAATGAAATTTCTGCAGTAGCAGATGTCTTTAATTCCAAAGAAATTTTATTACCCAACATCGAAACAATTTCTGTTCTTAGTTTTTGAGTAATATTTGATGGCGCTTTTTCTGTTGCTGTTGTTAAAAGTGTTGTTGCTAAACTAATAGCTAAAATTGTGACAATAGTTTTTATATTTCTCATAATAAGTGTGTTTTTTAAATGTATATACGAGAAAGACGCCTAAGTCTAAAAAAGGTTTCAGTAAAAACACACTTTAATACACTCTTAACACTATTTAACTAAAATCAATAAATTATATTAAACGTTTAAAGTAAAAAATTACTTTTTAGCTTTTTCAACCAATTCTAATTTACTAACAGATGTTTTTGTAGTGAAAAAACCGTAGTTAATTGTAACGCTTTTCTTATCTATTTTATCAATTGTTCCCACAGAGTTAGAGTCTATAATTCTGACTTTATCGTTAATTTGATAGTTGTATTCAGATCTTTCCTTTGCAATTTTAGCAGCTTCAAACTTTTTTTCTTGTCTAACTTCAACAACTTTGTCTAAAACTTCTTTTTCTACCTTTTGTATAACCTCTTGTAGTTGTTTCTCTACAATTTTGGCTTGCTGCTTTTCTGATTTTGTTACTGTCTCATTCGGAGTTTTCTTTAAATGTTTTACTTTTTCTTCAACAACCCATTTATTAAAATTGGTGTTTAATTCTTTCTTATTATTAGTTTGAAAGTATTTGTTAAGTAACTCATTTGTTTTTCTTCCTAAAGAAAGCATTTTTTGATTTTTATCATATAATTCTTGAAAACCTGATAACTTGTCCTGTATACGAAGTTCTTTTTCTTGCAAATTATTAAGGTGTTCTAGACCTTTCATTTTTTGTTTTTCTAAAATTTCAGAATTTATTTGAAGTCTATTTCTTTCTTTCTGAAGATTAGAGATGGTTTTATCTAAACGTATTTTTTCAGTTTCAACACGTTTTTTTGCTTTGTTAATAATGCTAAAAGGAATTCCGTTTTTCTGAGCCACTTCAAAAGTAAAAGAACTACCTGCCTGACCAATAAATAATCGATACAAGGGCTCTAAAGTACGCTCATCAAATTGCATATTTGCATTGGTAACATTTTCTAATTCGTTTGCTAAAACTTTTAAATTCGAGTAATGGGTAGTTATAATTCCGAATGCTTTTTTCTCATAAAATTCTTCTAAGAAAATTTCGGCCAAAGCTCCACCTAAATCGGGGTCAGAACCTGTACCAAATTCGTCAATTAAAAACAAGGTATTTTCATTACATCTCCGTAAAAAATCACGCATGTTCTTTAAACGATAACTATAAGTACTTAATTGATTTTCAATTGATTGATTGTCTCCAATATCTGTTAGAACAGCATCAAAAATAAAGGTTTCGCTTCGTTCATCTACAGGAATTAAAATTCCGCTTTGAAACATTATTTGTAATAAACCAATTGTTTTTAGCGTAATACTTTTTCCACCAGCATTAGGACCAGAAATAACAATTATTTGCTGTTTTTCGTTTAGTTCAATAGTTTGAGAAACTGTAGGTAAATTTTGTTTTTTATTTTTTTTCCATAAAATGGGATGATATGCATTCTTAAAAAATATTTTCTTTTCGTTAGATATTTTTGGTAAAATTGCATTCATTTCTTGGGCATACTTTCCTTTTGCACCAATAGCATCTGTATGAATTAAAAATGTAACATAGTCTTTTAATAAAAAAACGCAAGAGCGAATAGTATCTGCTAAAGCACGTAAAATTTTTACAATTTCTTGCTTTTCTTCATATATTAAATTTTGATATTCTCTGCTGTACGAGAGTGTTGCTTGTGGCGCAATATAAACGATATTTCCAGATTTAGAAGACCCTAATAAACTACCATCTACTTTTCTTCTGTGCATGGCAGAAACGGCTAATACTCTCTGATTGTCAATTACAGTTTCTTTAATATCATCTAAATATCCTGCAGAAATAGATTTAGATAAAGCACTTGAGAAACTTGCACCAATTTTTCCGCGAACATTATTAATATCTTTTCTAACTTGTTTTAAAATTGGGGACGCATTGTTTTTTACTTCGCCAGAAATATCTATAATCTTCTTTATTTCGTCATCAATAAACGTAGTGAATTCAATTTTATTAGATAATTTATAAAAAGTTGGAAACTGAATTTGAAACTTTTTAAAAAATTTAATCAATTCATTTACAGTAAGTGAAGTGGATGCGATTTTTAAAAAAGCATCGGTTTCTATAAAACTGTTTTCTATAGCCAAGCGTTTTACACTCTCTATAATATTATCAAAATTATGATTTGGAATTCTATTATCACTCGTAAAAGAAGTTACATATTCATCAACCAAATGCAACTCTTTAATTAACTCCTTTTTATTGTGAATTGGTTCTATTTCTAAAACTTTTTCTTTTCCAAGGCCCGAAAGACAAAAGAGTGAAACGTGTTGTAAAACCGTTAAAAACTCTAAATCTTGTAATGTTTTGTTTGATATGTTTTTACTCAAAATAGTATCTTTGATTTTAATGCAAAAATAAGAAACTATGAACCTAAAAATAGCTGATAGTTGGAAAAATATTTTACAACTTCAATTTGATAAACCCTATTTTAAAGAGCTTACAAATTTTGTTAAATTAGAATATAAAAACTACAAGTGTTATCCTAAAGAAAAAGACATATTTGCAGCTTTCGATTTCTGTGCTTTTGATGATTTAAAAGTTGTTATTATTGGTCAAGACCCTTATCATGGAGAAAATCAAGCAAATGGTTTGTGTTTTTCTGTAAAGGACGAAATGAAGCATCCGCCATCATTAGTAAATATTTTTAAAGAAATTTCTACAGATTTACATCAAGAAATTCCACAAAGTGGGAATTTAGAGAAATGGGCAAAGCAAGGAGTTTTATTACTAAATGCAACTTTAACTGTAAGAGCACACGAAGCTGGAAGTCATCAAAAAAAAGGTTGGGAAACTTTTACAGATGCCGTTATTAAACAAGTTTCTAATGAAAAAGAAAATATAGTTTTTTTACTTTGGGGAAAATTTGCAGAAAGTAAAAAGGTATTGATTGATAGTAAAAAACATACACTATTTATAGCGCCTCATCCCTCACCGTTAGGAGCTTGGAGAGGTTGGTTCGGATGTGAACATTTTTCTAAAACGAATATTTTTTTAAAAGAAATGGGAGTAAAACCAATAGAATGGTAAATTGTTTAGCTAAGAGTCGCCCAATCTTTTACAAAAAAAAATCCGCTTTTAAGCGGAATCATTGAATTTGAAATTAAGAAACAACTACATTTATATTAAATCTATTTGTTTCAATGTTATTTGATTTGTTACATTATCTGCTAAACCACAAGATGAACTTGTGCTTCTACAAGATGAAAAACAACTGATTCCTAAAATACAAACTACAATAAATACTGCTTTTTTCATTAATTCTTTTTTTACGATTTAAATGTACATATTTTTTATGAATTCTTCTGCACTTTTACACTTTTCAATAACGTTAAACTTCAGCATTTTATTTTGAATACGTGTAATTAAATTTTTGGTAATTGGTTTTCCGTCATTCCACTCGGTAATTTTTAACCAATTTTGAATATCATCTATTCGTTGCTCATATCTTTTAGCTAAAGTTTTATCAATATCATTTATCTTTTTAAAGTTTTTTGTTTCAGTATTTATAATGCCTAAAACTTTTTTAACTTCTTCAAAATTATTTTCTAAAACTTCATTTCTAACAGCAACCACAAAACAGGGCCAAGGCGTGGGGCAGTCTTCAATTCTTCTAAAAGTACCATTATCTACCAATGGTTTTGTTGTAAAATGTTCCCACATAAAATAATCTGCATCACCGTTTGTAAGTGCTTTAATTCCACCTTGCAAATCACCAACAACTTTGAATTTTAATTTTTTAACATCCCATTTTTGGTTTTTAGCATTTACAATTGCCATTAAATGAGAGCCAGAACCAAATCTACTAATTGCAATCGTAGCATTTTCTAAGTCTTCAATTTTTGTAAAAGTAGAAGATGCACCTACATGAATTCCCCAAATTAATGGAGTTTTTACGAAGGTTTGTACAATTTTAGACGGGTTTCCTTCAGCAATATCTTTAATAATTCCTTCGGTTAAAACAATAGCGATATCAATTTCACCAGTTCTTAAAGCTTTACACATTTGGCCTGTTCCTCCAGGAAAATCTAGCCAACGTAAATTAATAGCATGTTTGTTGTATTCTTTATTTTTTAGAGTGATGTACCAAGGATAATTAAAATGTTCTGGTACACCACCAACTTTTAGGTTGGTCATTTACTCAACTAATTTTTCAAGTGTATATTTAATTAAATCGGATACAATTTTACCTGGGTTTTCACTAAAAGAACCATCTGCTCTGTTTGCAATAATTGCATTCATAGAAACAGCATTGTGTCCTAATAATTTAGACAAACCGTAAATGGCAGATGTTTCCATTTCTAAATTAGTAATTCTATTTCCGTTAAACTGAAAACTATCAATTTTGTGGTTTAAATCGTCATCTTGCAAAGCTAATCTTAAAACTCTTCCTTGAGGACCATAAAAACCGCCAGCAGTAGCAGTAATTCCTTGATGAATTTTTTCAGAGGTAAGTTTTGTTGCTAATTCTTCAGAATTTGAAATTACCAAAGGATATGATTTCTTACTGCTCCAATTTGTATGTTTTACAAAAGCGTTTTCAATTTCTGGATGACAGATTTCATCAATTTGATAGGAGTGAAGCAGTCCATTTAAATCCAATGCATAAGAACTTAAAACAATAGAATCTATAGGAATGTCTTTTTGTAAAGAACCTGAAGTACCGATTCTTACAATATTTAATTTTGTAAGTTTCTCTTTTGGCTTTCTAGTTTCTAAATCGATATTTACCAAGGCATCTAATTCATTTAAAACAATGTCTATATTATCAGGACCAATTCCTGTAGAAATTATAGAAATTCGTTTGTTTTTTAAAGTACCCGTTGTTGTTTTAAATTCACGTTTTTGAGTAGTAAATTCGATAGTATCAAAATATTTAGAGATTTTATCAACTCGATCTTGATCTCCAACAAAAATAATATTTGTTGCAATATTTTCTGGTTTTAAATTTAGATGATAAATACTACCATCAGGATTTAAAATTAATTCAGATTGTCTTATACTCATTTAAGATGTAATTTGTAGCAGTTTTTTAGATTCCTTATGAAACAAGAAACTATATTTTTTTGAGCCACCAAGATAAGAAATATCATTTCTTATCTGACCATAAAAATTTAATTGATTTTCTAAAACTTGTTTTCCTTTTTCAGAAATTTTTACAGGATTAAAAGAAGAAAATAATTTGTTAATGGTATTGATATTGTATTCGTATTGTAAATCTCCAAAACCATACACTTTTTGATCATTTATTAGTTTTTGCACTAAGTCTTTTTTTGATGTAAAATTTTGACGACAGGCTGTCTCTAAAATAGTGTTTTCAACCTTATTTAAACCATTTTCAATGGAAGGAAAACGCTGTAGGTGTACTTCTATTGCTGAAGCCAAGTGTTTAAATGGCGACATAGGATTGAATTTATATACAGTTTCTAAACGCAAAGGAGAGTCTGAACAATACAATTGCCAAATATAATCTGCGTACTCAATATCGTCTTGTTTAAGGGTAACTCTATTTTTAAAATATTTATGAACAACTTCTCCCTTTAATTGAGATATCCCAAACGTTTTAGATGCTCCTTTTAATTTTCCGCTACAAACCAATGTAATTTGATATCCATGTCTATATCGTTTTAGCCAACTTATAACGGCAAGCATATTAATTTGGCAAAATAAATCGTGTTCAAACCACAAAACGATTTCATCTTGTTCTTTTTCTTTACACAGGTTTCTGTATTCTTTTAAAGTGTAATCTATAAATTTCTTTTTACTAATGTTGTAAGATGATTTTAAAAAGTCAAATCTATTTTTCCAAAAATGCTCACTACCAATATCAGAAGTAGTTCTTCCTTCAGAAAGCATTTCTCTCCAAGTAATAAAACTGCCAGAAAAATTTAATTTTTTGAGATAATTTGTAGTAATATCTCCGTTTGTAATGTGTAAAATAGATGCTCCCATAATTTTTACATATCGGTATTAGTTGTTTTTTAGTTTACTTAATTAGAGCTAATTAGCCACCAACTCTTTTTACATTAAATCCCTTTTCTTTTAGCATTTCCATTATTTTATCTCTATAATCTCCTTGAATTATAATTTTATCTTCTTTAAAACTGCCACCAACAGAGAGCTTGGTTTTTATCTCTTTTGCAAGCATTTTAAAATCTTCTATTGCTCCAGAATACCCTTCTAAAATTGTAATTGGTTTTCCTTTTCGCTTTTCGTATTTACAAATTATTGGTTCTTCTTGTATCCATATAGTTGATTTTTCAACTACAGGCTCTGCAGATTCTTTATGTTCTGGAAATAAATTTTTTAATTGATCTTTAAAATCCATTCTTTTTAGTTTGCGGTCAACAGTCTTCAGTTTTCGGTCAGTTTTCTACTGCAAACTGAAGACTGAAAAACTGCTAACTATTTTTTAAGTCCTAATTCTCTCAAGCGTTCATCTAAAAACTCCCCAGCTGTGATATCCTCATATTTTTTTGGATTGTTATCATCGATACAATTTTCTAAAACATCTAGTTTCATGTCAGAAATCGGGTGCATAAAAAACGGAATTGAATAACGAGATGTTCCCCACATTTCTTTTGGCGGATTTGTAACTCTATGAATGGTAGATTTTAGTTTGTTGTTGCTATGTCTAGACAACATATCGCCTACATTTATCATTAATTCATCTGGTTCTGCGATTGCATCAATCCATTCTCCTTTATGATTTTGCACTTGTAAACCTTTACCTTGTGCGCCCATTAATAAGGTAATTAAATTAATGTCTCCGTGAGCAGCTGCTCTTTCTGCGCCTTTTGGTTCTGTTTTTATCGGTGGATAATGGATAGGACGTAAAATACTATTTCCGTTTATAATGTAATTATCAAAATAGGTTTCTTCCAAATCTAAATGTAAAGCCAATGCTCGTAAAACATATTTAGCTGTTTTTTCTAACATTTTGTAAGTTTGTTTACCAACTTCGTCAAATTTTGGTAGTTCTTCTACAGCAACATTTGCAGGATACTCTTCTGCATATTTAGAGTTCTTATCTACATATTGTCCAAAATGCCAAAACTCTTTTAAGTCTCCTTCTTTTCTTCCTTTTGCAGATTCTTTACCGAAAGAGATATAACCTCTCTGCCCTCCAATACCTGGAATTTCATATTTTTCTTTAATTTCTGTAGGTAAATCAAAAAAATTTTTAATTTCTGAGTATAGACTTTCAACCAACTCAGTATCTAAAAAATGACCTTTTAAAGCTACAAAACCTATGTTTTCATAAGCATGCCCAATTTCATTTATAAATTTTTGTTTTTTGTTTGGATCATCGGATAAAAAATCACTTAAATTTACACTAGGTATATTATTCATTATATATGATTTAAAAAAGAGGGTTAAATTTACTAAAAAAATAGCAACAAAGGCTGATTTTATTTTTTCTTAAAAGAAATTAAGTAACTAACGGTATAGTTAAACCCAAAACCAGTGCTACTTTCAAAGATTCTATTAAAACCGGGAGCATATAAAGTCTTAAACTTTTCGGGCTCTTTTACGCTCATTAAAACTTTGTAAGAAGCACTTGCACTTACAAACAAATTTTTAAAAGTTTCTACTTTTAATCCGAAAATAAACTCAGACCAATGTGCATTCAAACTCGATGCTGTTACCGGATTGTTTATAGAATTTGCAGGAAAATAAGAGCTATTAACATTGGGCGTAAAACTATTTAAGGTTTGATCAAAAAGGCTAAAACCATAGCGGTAACCCACAAAGATTTCGTTATTCATATCTAACCAATTTTCATAGGCATTGTAATTAAAACCAAGTTTTGCATAACTTCCTTTTGTAGAAGAATCTGTATAATCTTCAATACTATTTTGTTCTTCATAGCCTAGTTCTGCAGCTACAAAAAAACGTTTAGAAATTCGATAATCACCAACTATTTCAAACCCACTATACGAATCACTAATACTCCCTAAAATTGGTTTACTAATATCTATTCCTAAACGAATACCGTAGGCCGATTTATAAATTATAGTATCTTTTTTAGTTTCTGTAATCGCCGTTTCTTTGGCTTGAGAAAATCCATCAACCAAAACAAAAAATAAGAAGGCACTAATGAAATATTTGTACATGTGCAGTATTTTGATTGTCTATAGTTGTTAATGCTTTTGGCGTAAAATCTTTTATCCAAGTAGTATTCGATTCAAAACTAACCTCATTAAAGAGTATTCTAAATCCGCAAGAACGAGAAACGTAATCGTCTTGGGTTGTATATTTTATAGTAAATTGATTTACCACATTTCCTTTAGAAAAATTATAAATAGTTTCATTTGCCAAACTATTTAACGGAATGTAAATCGAATCTGTAATTACGTTTTTAAAAATAGTGTCTTTACCTTCTGCCCAAACATATAAAGCGCTCACATCTTTTAAAGTTCCTCTGCTATTTGTGTCATAAAAACGCAACACTAAATTTGGAGTAACAGGATTTTTTGTACAAAAATCGTCTTTTTCACAAGCAGAAAAGATTATAAGCGTTAGAATAAAAAGAAATACAATTTTTTTCAATTTTTTAGATTTTGTAATGAAATTTTTAAAGGTTTTACTGTAATTTATTCAACCTCTACAATTTTATTAATAGCTTCGGCCAATGCAAAATCAAGTTCTGTAACACCTTGAGCATCATGTGTTTTTAATGTAATATCTAAAGTATTATATACATTTGTCCATTCTGGATGATGATTTAAAGCCTCGCATTCAAAGGCAATTCTGTTCATAGCAGACATACAATCTTTAAAATTACCAAACTCTAAATCTGTGTGTAAAGCATCGTCATAATATTCCCAATCTGTTAACGATTCTAATTTTAATTCTATTTCGAAATCTGTAAGTTTTTTCATCTTATGAATGTTTAGTTGTTTAACTGTTTGTTTCATAACTAATTTAATAGGTTACTTATTTAGGCTAATTTCTGTTTTGCTAAAGTATAATCATTTTCAGAAATAAACTTTAATTCTTTATTATTTGTACGTTCATTTATAACTTTATTAGCAATACTATTTAAAATTGCTGTAAAAGCTATTCTATTTTAACTTGTTTTTTTGAGGTTCTTTTTCTTAAATTAAAACAATTGATTCCGTTACTCATCTCCATTATTTATGAAATCGAAATTTTTCATTAAAAAGAAGCTATTTAATAAGATTCCTGTTTTTTTAATACGATGTTATTAAACTATTAAATGCTTATAATTTCTCAAACAATACAACTGTTTCAATATGACTTGTGTGGGGGAATTGATCTACCAAACTAATTTTTTTAATTTGATATCCAGCTTCTCTTAATAATTCTGTATCTCTAGCTTGCGTTGCAGGATTACAAGAAACATAAACCATTCTGTCTGCATTTAAATTGATGATTTTTTGCAAGGTTTTTGGCGCAATTCCGGCTCTAGCAGGATCTAAAATAATTGTTTTTATTTTGTTTTCATATTCTGGATGCGCCGCTAAGAACTTACCAACATCGGCAGCATAGAACTCTAAACCTTCAATATTATTTCTTTTGGCATTTTTTTGTGCGTCTTTAATTGCAGAAGCAACAATATCTACCCCAACTATTTTAGCGTTTTCACTTCTAGAGGCAACAATTTGCCCAATAGTTCCTGTTCCGCAAAATAAGTCCATAACAACGGTGTTGTCTACTTTTGTTTTATCCTCTAAAACATATTCAACTACTTTAGCGTATAATTTTTCTGCACATTTAGGATTTGTTTGAAAGAAGCTTTTCATACTGATTTCAAAATTTAAACCTAACAGCTCTTCTACAATTTTATCTTTTCCGTAAATTAAATCGATGCTTCCAGAAGTTGCAATTGTTCTATCGCCTGTTTCGTCATTAATTGTATGCAATAAACCAGCAACTCTGTCTCCAAACAAATCAACCAAATAGTTTGCGAATTTTTGTAAATCAAAATTTGGCAACTCAGGAGAAGTGGTCACTAAATTGAATAATAATTGATTTGTTTTGTAAGATTTTCGAACCACAAAATACCTAAAAAAACCTCTCTTTTGTGGGCCATGCCAGGGTTCTAAGCCTGTTTCAATGCAGTATTTTCTAATGTGTATAAGATTGTCTTCTAGTTGTTTATCAAACAAACCAGAATCTTTATTTAAATTATCTCCCATCCACCAAACACCGCGTCTTTTAAAACCTAGTGTAAATTCGTCTTTATCTGTTTTATTAATTCGGTCATAACCAATAGCTGAGAAGCCGTATTCCATTTTATTTCTGTAATGAAAAACATTTGGAGAGGCGATTAATTCGTCAAATAAATCTTCGATATTTTCTACTTTTCCTATTCTTTTAAATAAAGATAAAGTGCTTTCTTTTTTATACTGATGTTGTAATTCTATGGGTAATTGAATGTAAGGCGCTCCAGGAATGTCTTGAAACGGAACTTCCACTTCATTTTCGGAGGGTTCTAAAACATCAATTAGTTTTGCTTCTGCATATTTTTTGCTCGATTTTTCGATCTGAGCTTTCACCAATTGACCTGGTAAGGTATTAGGTACAAAAACAACAAAACTTCCCTCTTCCGTTTTAATTCTGGCAATTCCCTTGCCACCAAAAGCGTAATCTTCTATTCTTAATTCTAAAATTTGATTTTTCTTTACAAAAGTATTTCGTTCTCTACGTGGCATATTTCAAAATTATAGGATTGCAAAATTATAAAATTTGACGGCCTTTATAGGATAAAACATCATTTATAATTCTTTTATCTTTAAAAAGTAGAAATAATTAGCAACTTTCTTACTTTAAAGACTCTGAATTTTGTGCATACTTATGATTGCAATTACTATTTTATAGAACTGTTTTTTAAAAAAAATCAAAAAGCAAACGTAAAAGCTTTATATCATTTAAAAAAAAGACGAGATCTATTTATTATCAAATTTTACTGGCAGTATTGTATACGCTATTGACCGTATGCTTTATAACTTATTAAATAGCACTTTAAGTATTTTGTAAGGAAAATTATAAACACATAGAAATAAATAAAGTCCTTTAAATTATTGTTAGGTATTTAAAAATCAAAAAAAAAATTAAAGATGCAGCATAAAAAAAGAGTTTCTCTTTTAATAGGAGAAACTCTTTTTACTTTAAAAGAAGCCTATTATTTAATACTCATAATATACTCTGAGATTGCTTTTAAATCTTCTAATTTCATGCGTTTTGTAATTCCTAAACTAGCTTTCATCATTGCAATTTGCCCTGCATCTTTATCAACAATAGCTTTACTTTTTCCTTGTAAAAAAGTTATTAAATTTCCTTTTTCGGCTTTATATATTGCAGCAATATCTTTTACAGAAGGCCCTACAATTTTCTGTTGCTCTTGATGACAACCTGTACATGTATTTCTGGCAAAAAGTTTTTTTCCTTTTTCAATGGAAGAAGTTTGTGAAATCGTTTTTATAGTTTCTTTTTTCTCTGTAAAACTGAATATCACAAATGAAATAGAAGCAATAAAAGCGATGCCAAATAAGATTTTTCTCATAATTATTGTTAATTTTTGTGTGTTTCTACAAATTTAAAGAATATTTATTTTAATCATGATAAAAGTGATGCGAATATTTAGTAATTTGCGGGTCTTCGGGGATGATTTCTTTCCCACGCTGAATTTTCAGTTTTAACTGAGAGGATAAAGGTAGAACAGGAATGGTTATTTTACTCGCTTAGCGAGTTTAATTATTAATTTTTTGAAGGCATAAATGGTGTTTTCAAATTTTGTTTTTAGATAAAACTAAAAACATTAAACTTTAAATTATATAAAATGGCTGTTTTAGACAAACTTACTTCGCAAGAAGCAATCGAATTAGAGAACAAATATGGTGCGCACAACTACCATCCACTTCCGGTGGTTTTGAGTAGAGGAGAAGGCGTGCATGTTTGGGATGTTGAAGGAAAAAAATATTATGATTTTTTATCTGCATATTCTGCTGTAAATCAAGGGCATTGTCATCCTAAAATTGTGGATGCAATGATGCATCAAGCAAAAACCTTATCGTTAACCTCAAGAGCATTTCATAATGATATGCTTGGAAAGTACGAGAAATATGTTTCTGAATATTTTGGTTTTGATAAAGTTTTACCAATGAATACTGGCGCTGAAGCTGTAGAAACTGCATTAAAAATTTGCAGAAAATGGGGGTATGAAGTAAAAGGAATTCCAGAAAACAAAGCAGAAATTATTGTTTGTGAAAATAATTTTCATGGTCGTACAACTACTATTATTTCATTTTCTAATGATCCTGTTGCCAAAAAGAATTTTGGTCCGTATACAAAAGGATTTATAAAAATTGAATATGATAATTTACAAGCTTTACAAGAAGCTTTAGAAATTAATAATAATATTGCTGGTTTCTTAGTAGAGCCAATTCAAGGTGAAGCGGGTGTATATGTACCTTCCGAAAATTATTTAGCACAAGCTAAAAAAATGTGTGAAGAATACAACGTCTTATTTATTGCTGATGAAGTACAAACAGGAATTGCAAGAACAGGTCGTTTATTAGCAACTTGTGGTAATTGTACTTGTGAAGATAAAAATTGTTCTGGAACTCCAGAAGTAAAACCAGATATCTTAATTCTTGGAAAAGCATTAAGTGGTGGTGCGTATCCTGTTTCTGCAGTATTGGCAAATAATGCCATAATGAATGTGATTAGACCAGGAAATCATGGTTCTACATTTGGTGGAAACCCAATTGCTGCTGCTGTTGCAATGGCTGCTTTAGAGGTGGTTAAAGAAGAAAATTTAGCAGAAAACGCCTACCGATTAGGAAACATTTTTAGAGAGGAATTAGCTGCGTTTGCAGAAACGAATCACTTGGTAAAATCTATTAGAGGTAAAGGTTTGTTAAATGCAATTTTAATAAATGATACAGAAGATAGTTCTACCGCTTGGGATATATGCATGAAGCTAAGAGACAACGGTTTGTTAGCAAAACCAACGCACGGAAACATTATTCGTTTTGCACCACCTTTGGTGATGACAGAAGCTCAGTTAAGAGATTGTGTTGCTATTATTAAGAAAACAATAACTGAGTTTAATAAATAAGGTTAAATACTATTAAAACTATTTTAGCCAGAAACTTGTAGATTACAAGTTTCTGGCTTATTTTTTTTGTTTATTTTTGAGAAATAAATTAATACAATTGATTATGCAAAGCAACCCGATTACACAATTAGAGCAATTAATTCTAAACTCAAATGCGAAAGCCTTTTTAAAAGAAATCGCAAAATGGGCTTTCTTTTTATCAATTATTGGTTTTATAGGAATTGGCTTTCTAGTAATTCTAGCCATTTTTTCTAGTGTCATTTTTAGCGAAATTCCGCAAGCAAAACTCGTTCCGTTTGATTTAGGTTTTGCAATGACTATTTTGTTCTTATTATTTGCAATACTTTACTTTTTTCCTGTGTATTATTTAATGCAATTTTCTAATAAAATGAAGAAAGCATTGGCTACAAAGAATGATGAAACATTAGCAGAATCATTTCAAGTATTAAAATCTCATTATAAATTTATTGGTGTTTTCACCATTATAAGCATGTCTTTGTATGTAATGCTTATTGTGGTTTCTATCATAAGTGGTTCTTTATTATAAGTAAAGAACACTACTAATACCCAAGTCTAACTATACTAAGATTAATTCAATAAAATAAAAAGCCCTTGTAAATAGATGATTTACAAGGGCTTTTTAGAATTAAATCGTTTTTGCAATTTATTAGTATGTATGCATTTAACTCGTTTTTAAACTTAGCTATCGCAATTAGTAACCTATTTATTGTTTTTCTTAATTTTAAACAAACCCCTTATAGCATCTTTTACTTTGTCTTCTTTGGTTGTTTTTGTAGAATCTTTTTTATCGCCTGTTAATATATTAATTAACTTATCTTTCGTTTTTGTTGAATCTTTTTTAGCATCGCCACCAATTAAATTAAGTAGTTTGTCTTTACCCGTGTTGATTAAATTTTGCTTTTGCTGTGCTACTAAGTTTTTAAAGAAGCTAGCAGTAGCGTCTTTTATATTTGTGTTAAAACTTGGACTTGAAAATCTCCCATTCAAGTTTGCTTTTACCGGGATACTTGTTATTTTATCAGCGTCTTTTTGTGATAATTTTGCTATTAAGTTTGTAACCTCAGTTCCTAAATATTTAACTGGCACATCAAACTTAATGTCATAATTCATGGTATTATCAAAACCGTGTTTTCCACCAATTTCGATACCAATATCTTGGTATTTTAACGGAATAGGTTTTACTGTTACAACACCTTTTTCGAAAGCAAAATAACCGGTTACTTTGTCTAAATTTATTTTATTTACGTCTAAAAACGGCACTTTATCTCCTAATAAACGTAATGCTTTAGAGTTGTTAGCGTTTATTTTTGCACCTACTAGTTGCCCTAATAAATTACCCGTAATCGTTTTTAAATCTGGTGTAAAATCATCATTTAAATTTCCAGAAACATTAAGGGTAGAACTCATTTTTCCGTCTATCGTTTTGGCAATTGGCGCAATGGCTTTTAACATATCTAAAGTTCCAAAAGAATCCGCAATATCTAATTCTTTTAAATCTAAGTCCATGCTAAAACTAGAAGCAGCACCTTTTGTAGAAACCGTACCGGTAAAACCAATAGTGCCCCCAAAAACAGACGTTTTTAAATCCTGAAGGTTCACAACTTCGTCTTTGATGAACATAGTACCAGAAACATTTTTTAAATTGATGTTGTCATACACCACTGTATTTGCAGTAGCATTAAATTTACAATCTAAAAAAGCAGGAATTTTAATAGTACTTGTTTCCTCTTTTTTGTCTGTGGTTGCATAAGCCGCTAAAAAATCGGATACCTTGAACGTATTTGAGTTTAAAGTAAAGTTTCCTTTTAGTTCTTGATTTTTAAACACAAAGCCGTAAAAGTTCTCTAGATTTCCTGTAACAGAAATGTCTGAATCTCCTGTTTTTGCATCAAATTCATTTAATGTAATTGTGTTTGTATTAAAAGTAATGGCTGTTTTTTTTATGTAAAAAGGTTTTGCAACCTCTTTGCCATCGTATTTAAAATCGGTAATTTTTAAATGCCCCGCATTTTTTATGTTTTGATAGTTTCCTTTTTCAACGGAATTCATATCAAAATTAGTAGTAATATCAGCAATTAAAACTCCTGCTATTTCTTGCTGAATTGTTGCAGGATATACCTTACCAATATTCGCTAAATTAATTGTCCCTTTTGCAACTAAGTTTATTTTTGGGTTTGTAGTAATCTCTGCAATTGTGCCATTGGCAGCAAATACGTCTTTATCTATTTTAAAAGTTAGCTGGTTTAAGTTGATATAAGTGTCTTTTACAAAGCCAGTTTTATTGATAATTCTTGCATCAATATGAATATTTTGCACAGATTTTGGTAAATTATTATATTTAAACATCGCATTTTTTGAAGCAAAAGAAATATCGAAAGCAGGAATTCTATCTTCTGATAAAATACCTTTTACTACACCGTTTAAATCGAAATTACCTTCTGTTTTAATCGCTTTTAAATCACCTGAATAGTGCTTAGGTAAAAGCGCTAACAAGTTTTTAAAATCGGAAGTTGGTGTTTTAAAGCTAATGTTATAAAGCTGCGTTTCATCAACCAACTGAATAAAACCATTAAAAGCTAATGGCAACTGATTTATGTATCCTGTATTTTCTTTAAAAGTGAACTTGCTGTTTTTTAAATCGATGCCTAGAATAGCGTTTAAAGACACGTTTACATTGCTAAAGTAATTGGTGTTTTCATAGTCAAAAGAAAGTTTTGCCGTAGACTTTGTATCTAAATCTAAAACATCTTCGGCAAAGTTTCCTTTTCCGTAATGATATATGCTATCCAATTGCATTTTCATATTCGAGCTTCTATCCAAATACATAAAATGCATGTTTTCGAATTGATAGTCTTTAATATTTAAAGAAAAAGAAGCAGGTTCATCTGCATTTACAGTTTTCTTTTTTAAAGCAACATCGTAATTACCAAGGTCGTCTGTATTAAAAATGATGTTTATTTGTCCGTTTTTAGAAGAAAAACTTTTAAGTTCAATTGCTTCTTCTTTACTTTTAAAGAGTTCGGTAATTTTCATACTCATGCTTAACTCTTTGGTGCTAAATAAGGTATCACCAACAAAAGGCGCTTTATTTGCAACTACAACATCATTAACCGTTAAGCTAGCCAACGGAAAATTCTTAAAAAAACTTAAATTCGTTTCTTTAAAAGTAACGGTTGCATTTATGTTTTTATTGATGGAATTAGAAACTATTTCTACAATTTTATCTTTAAATAAAAACGGAATACTAACAAATGCGATTAAAACAACTAAGCATGTAATGCTACTCCATTTTGCAATTTTAAAAACGAAGCTTCTTTGTTTTCTATCTTTTTTATTCATTTTATTGTTGTGACTGTTAAAGAGTACAAAGGTATTTAATATGTAATAAACCTTGTTTATTTTAAGTAAATGTAGGGTTGTAAAACAAAAAAATGCAATTCTAAGTTGAACTGCATTTTAAATAGCTACTGATTTTAGAGGATTATTGCCCCATTATTTCATTCATTCGTTGTTGCATTATTTCTGGATTTTGTAAGTTTTCCCAGCCAATTTTTGTGATTGCCCAAACTATTACAAGTATAAAAAGTAGGTTTAAAATAATACCTATAATTCCTAATATTTTACCAGCACTTGCATTTCCAGAGCCCGAATAGTTTTCAGGATTTTCTCTATATACTTTTAAAGCTTTATTTCCCAATATTAAAGCGGCAATACCTAAAGGCAAACCCAATACACCATAACAGATGCAGGTTACTAAAGAGAAAATTCCTAATACTAGAGATACGGTTGAATTTGGTAACGTTTGTTTTTCCATTTTAATTTTTTATTTAAGTTGTAAATATAGGTTTCATTTTAATAAAATAGCTTACAATGATGATTAAAACATTAATGATTGCCAAAACAATAATTACTTTTTTACTGTTTTTAAACTTAAACTTTAAGTTTAGTATTAAATAAATAGCTGTTAAAAGCAGGGTATAAATTGCAGGATACACATTAAAAGCAGTTGCAAAATCACCTTTTAAAACAGCGAACAAAGCTCTTTGAAAACCGCAGCCCAAACAATCCAAACCAAAAAGTTTTTTGTTTAAGCAAGGCAACATGTACTCTTCTAAATTTAACCCCATTGTACTTATTTAAACATATCCATTCCTGGTATGTTTGGCATTCCTGCTTTTGCAGCAATGGCCATTTCGGTTTCATTGATTATAGACGCTTTTTGTATTGCTTTATTTAAATAGATAATTAAATAGTCTTCTAACTCTTCTTTATCCGCAAGTAATGATTCATCAATAGCAATTGCTTTTATTTCTCTGTTAGCGGTTAGCGTTATTTTAATTTTTTTATCCGCAGAAGTTTCATCCACCAAAACCGAGTTTAATCTCGTCTTTGTTTCTTCCACTTTTTGCTGTGCTTCTTTAAGTTTATTCATCATTCCTGATAAGTCTCCAAACATCTTTATTTTTTTTATTTTAATAGTACGCAAACTTACTAAATTAGTTGTAAAATAAAATCAAAAAAAAAGGAGAAAGATATGTGCATCAACAATACTATTAAGTCTTATTTTTGCAATCGCTTGTAAAATGATACGAAAGATATGAAGAGTACAGATGCTAATTATCCTGTAGCTGATAAACAGCCTACAAAGCTTGAAAAGCATGGAGATGTAAGAATTGATAATTATTTTTGGATGCGTTTAACCGATGCCCAAAAAAATGCAATTCTAAAAGACGAACAAACCCAAAAGGTAGTAGCTTATTTAGAGGCAGAAAATACGTATTATGCCAACGTAACTGCGTATACCAAGAAATTTCAAGAAGATTTATTTCAAGAAATGAAGGGTAGAATTAAAGAAGATGATTCTTCTGTGCCTTATAAAGACAATGGGTATTACTACATAACACGTTATGAAATTGGCAGTCAGTATCCAATTTACAGCAGAAAAAAAGAAACTTTAGAAGCAAAAGAAGAAATTTTGTTTGATGTAAATATAGAGGCAAAAGACTATGATTATTTTCAATTAGGGGGCTTAAATATTTCTCCTGATAACAAAATGGCAGTCTATGCAACAGATACCGTTAGTAGAAGACAATATTTTTTACGAATTAAAAACTTAGAAACTGGCGAAATTTATAAGGATATTATAGACAACACCAATGGTGGATCTGTTTGGGCAAATGATAATAAAACTATTTTTTATACCAAGAAAAATCCAGAAACATTAAGAAGTTCAACCGTTTTTAGACATATTTTAGGCACAGAAGCTTCTGAAGATGTAGAAGTTTTTAATGAAAAAGATCCTGCTTTTAGCGCGTATGTATCTAAAACAAAATCTGATGAGTATATTATTATTGGTTCTCACAGCACACTTGCTACAGAATCACAGTTTTTAGATGCCAATAATCCAACAGGTTCATTTAAGCTTATACAAGCTAGAGAAAAAGAGTTAGAATATGACATTTCTCAATACAAAGAGCATTTTTACATATTAACGAATAAAGATGGCGCTACCAATTTTAAATTGATGAAAACGCCCATTTCTAATCCGTCAAAAGAAAACTGGGTAGATGTAATTCCGCACAGACAAGAAACATTACTAGAAGATTTTTCAATCTTTAAAGATTATTTAGTTTTAGAGGAGCGTACCAATGGCTTAAATAAAATTCGTATTAAACGCTGGGACAAAAAAGAAGATTATTATTTGCCTTTTAACGAAGAAACCTACGCTGCTGGTGTTTTTGGTAACCCAGAATTTGATACAGATACGATAAGATATTCTTATAATTCTTTTACAACACCTAGTTCTGTTATCGATTTTAACATGAAAGACAGAACAAATGATGTTAAAAAAGAACAAGCTGTTTTAGGCGGTAAGTTTCAAAAAGAAAATTATTTAAGCGAACGAGTTTGGGTTACTGCAAGAGATGGTAAAAAAGTAGCTATTTCTTTGGTGTATCACAAAGACACCTTGTTAAATGAAAACACTCCTTTATTACAATATGCATATGGCTCATATGGTCATACCGTTTCAGATGGTTTTTCTACCACGCGTTTAAGTTTACTAGATAGAGGTTTTGTATTTGCTTTGGCACATATTAGAGGAGGTCAATATTTAGGAAGAGAATGGTATGAAGATGGTAAAATGTTTACAAAGAAAAACACCTTTACAGATTTTATAGATTGTTCTAAATACTTAATCGATCAAAAATACACTTCTGCAAAACATTTATACGCAATGGGTGGTTCTGCAGGTGGTTTATTAATGGGTGCTATTGTAAACATGAATCCAGAATTGTACAATGGTATTATTGCTTCTGTTCCTTTTGTGGATGTAGTTTCTACGATGTTAGACGATACAATACCTTTAACAACCGGCGAATATGACGAATGGGGTAACCCAAATGAAAAAGAAGCGTATGATTATATAAAATCATATTCTCCTTACGACCAAGTTGGGGCACATGCATACCCAAATATGTTAATTATTACCGGTTTTCATGACTCACAAGTACAATATTGGGAACCTGCAAAATGGGTTGCTAAATTGCGTGAGTTAAAAACAGATACTAATTTATTGCTGTTACATACAGACATGGTAGCGGGTCATGGTGGGGCTTCTGGACGTTTTGAATCCTTAAAAGAAGTGGCAGAAGAGTTTACATTCCTTTTAGCCTTAGAAAATAAATTAGACTTAAAATAAATGAAGTCTTAATTCAATTTTGTAATCTAGTAGCAGATGCGTATTTTTGCTCTCGATTAAAAATAAATGTTATTACTCTAGTATAATACTTCTTAAACGAAGTTGTAGGATGCATTTATAGCAAGCAATATGGCACTCTTATAAAAATAAGACTGCTTTTTATTCGTTACCATTAGCAGTTAAGTTACAAGTAATGATGTTTTACTTTTTAAAAAGTTAGAATGACCAGAAACCCCGGTATCACTGAGAATATTTTAAAATTAGTAGGAGAAACACCACTTGTTAGGTTACAGACTATAACAAAAAATTTTAAAGGTTCTTACTTTGCTAAGCTAGAAGCATTTAATCCAGGGCACTCTGCAAAAGACAGAATTGCGTTGCATATTATTGAAGATGCAGAAAAAAAGGGAATTCTAAAAAAAGGCTTTACAATTGTAGAAACTACTTCTGGTAATACAGGTTTTAGCCTGGCAATGATTAGTATTGTTAAAGGTTATAAATGTATTTTGGCAGTAAGCGATAAATCATCTATCGATAAAATAGATATGTTAAAATCGATGGGGGCAGAAGTACATGTTTGCCCAGCCAATGTTGCTCCAGACGATCCAAGATCGTATTATGAAGTTGCAAAAAGAATTCATAAAGAAACCAAGAAATCGGTTTACATCAATCAATACTTTAACGAGTTAAATAGCGATGCACATTACAGAACTACTGGCCCAGAAATTTGGGAACAAACTCAGGGTAAAATTACACATTTAGTAGTTGCAAGTGGCACTGGTGGCACAATTTCCGGAACAGGTAAATACTTAAAAGAGCAAAACCCTGCTATAAAAATACTAGGTGTAGATGCGTATGGTTCTGTTTTAAAAAAATATCACGAAACTGGTGTACTAGACCCTAAAGAAATTAAACCTTATAAAATTGAAGGTTTAGGTAAAAACTTAATTCCAACTGCTACCGATTTTGATATTATAGATGTCTACGAAAAAGTAACTGACAAAGAAGCAGCTTTGGCATCTAGAGAAATTGTAAAAAAAGAAGGTATTTTTCCTGGGTATACATCAGGCGCCGTATTACAAGCTACCAAACAGTACAATGCCGCTGGCATGTTTGATGATGATAGCTTTGTAGTACTTATTTTTCCTGATCACGGATCTCGATATATGAATAAAATATATAGTGATGCTTGGATGAAAAAACAAGGATTTCTGTAAAATTTTATCAGTTCACTATTTGAATAACTAGAAAAAAATGGTTAATTTGTGTTCTCTAACAAAAACAAAAAATGACGAAAGATTTATTTGAAAGGATAGTAGAAGATAAAGGTCCTTTAGGAAAATGGGCCGATATAGCAGAAGGCTATTATGTGTTTCCTAAACTAGAAGGTCCTATTTCTAATAGAATGTTTTTTAACGGAAAGAAAGTAATTACTTGGAGTATTAACGATTACTTAGGTTTGGCAAACCATCCAGAAGTATTAAAAGTAGATGGTGCTGCTGCAACAGAACACGGTATGGCTTACCCAATGGGTGCTAGAATGATGTCTGGTCATACTCCTTTTCATGAACAATTAGAGAGAGAATGTGCTGAATTTGTAGCCAAAGAAAAATCATATTTATTAAATTTTGGATACCAAGGTATCATGTCTGCAATAGACGCTTTGGTAACTAAAAACGATATTATTGTCTATGATATGGATACCCATGCATGTATTATAGACGGGGTTCGGTTGCATTCTGGAAAACGTTTTGTGTATCGTCACAACGATATGGAAAGCTTCGAGAAAAATATTAAACGTGCCAAAAGAATGGCAGAAAAAACAGGCGGCGGAATTTTAGTAATTTCTGAAGGTGTTTTTGGAATGAGAGGAGAGCAAGGACGTTTAAAAGAAATTATTGCGTTTAAGAAAGAATATAATTTTAGACTATTAGTAGACGATGCCCATGGTTTTGGCACATTAGGAGAGGGTGGTAGAGGTACTGGTTTTGAGCAAGGTGTACAAGATGATATTGATGTTTATTTTGCAACGTTTGCAAAATCGATGGCTGGTATTGGTGCTTTTTTAGCAGGTAATAAAGATGTAATTCAGTATTTACAATACAATATGCGTTCGCAAACCTTTGCAAAATCTTTGCCAATGGCAATGGTAAAAGGTGCCTTAAAGCGTTTAGACATGTTGCGTACCATGCCAGAATTAAAAGAAAAATTGTGGGAAAACACCAATTCACTACAAGCTGGTTTGCGTGCTGCTGGTTTTGATTTAGGAACTACACAAACCTGTATTACACCTGTATTTTTAAATGGAGATATCCCAGAAGCAATGGCAATGGTAAACGATTTGCGTGAAAATCACGGAATTTTTTGTTCTATTGTGGTATATCCTGTAATACCCAAAGGATTAATTATTTTAAGATTAATACCCACAACAACACATACACAAGAAGATATAGATTTAACCATTACTGCGTTTTCTGCGATTAGAGCATTGTTAGAAAACGGAACTTATAAAAAGATTGCAGCTTCTATGATGTAACGGGTACAAAACCCAGAATATAAATAACAGTTTATTATTTTAAACAAATAGCCTGTAAAAACCGAACAGAAATGTTCGGTTTTTTTTATGCCTGTACATCAGCTAGGTTATACTTTTTCTACTAGTGTTATTTAGGTGCTAGTAGGCTGTAATCTCTATAAAAGCCACATCAAAAAAACTTTCAGTTTGTTGAAAACTTCAGGGGTTTTGTGTATAAGTGTGTGATTGATTTTTTAACAATATGTACTACATTTACAAAGTGATACAGCGATTATTTTCTGTTTTTTATAACAGATGTTTATTTAATAAACAAGAAGGCTTAAAATAGCTTTTTTTACCCTTATTAGACAACATAGAAATAATTTAGGTATCCTAAACAAAAAAAAAGCCTTAAAGATGGTGCTTCAAGACTTTTTTAAAACGGTAACACTATAAGAAGTGCGTAGTTTCATTTTGAGACCATAAATCTACAACTTTCTTTTAGCTTACCAAAAAATATTTTGTTAATATTTTAAAGCAGTACACCAAACTGCATTTGGTAAAAAACATGACTTAAATTTATTGGTATAAACTCCTGTATGTATTTTAAATACAAATGGTTATGCTACATAAAGACGTATGTGGTATTGGCAAAATGATTGCCGAGTTTTAAAGCGCGCTAAAAGGAGGTCTTTGTATTGCTGCCTCTATAAAAGCAATGCATTTTTAAAACATTTTTTAATATGGTAAAAATTATAGCAATTAGTAAGTCTAATCCACAAGATCGTGTGGCAGACAATAAATTTTATGCGCAAGCAGTAGGTTCTGGTAAAACAGATTTAGAGCGTTTGGCCTATTTAGTGGCAAATCAAAGTACCGTTAGAGAAGGCGATTGTTACGCCGTTATCTTATCTTTAATTCACAATATTGTAGATGAGTTAAAACAAGGTAAAATTGTAAAACTAGACAAGTTGGGCACTTTTAGTATTAGCGTTAGTTCAGAAGCAAAGGAATCTGCCGATGAAGTATCTTCAAACTCGGTAAAAGATGTGCGCATAAAATTTAGACCCGATAAAAGAATTAAAAGTTCGTTAAATATAAAAACAATCGATTTTACAACTTCTAATAAAATGTAAGTCTATTCTTTTTTAATTTTTTAAACCTCAATAACAATTGTTATTGAGGTTTTTTTATGTTTAGGAGTAACAAAAAAAGCCAAAACTGCTTATAGGCTTTTTTAAAAAGCTTATAAGCTTCCATGTAAAACCTTGTAAGCTTTTAAGCAATACCTTATAAGCTTGTTAGTAAAACCTTATAAGCTTTAGTGTGAGACCTTGTAAGCTTTTTAAAAGTGCTTATAAGCTAATTTACAGAGGGTTTTTTAGGCAAATTATACTTTTTTTAGACAAAAAGGACGTTCGTTTTAGCGTTAAAATCGCTTTTTCAGGATCAAAAAGAGGGTGAAAAGCTGTTTTATCGTGCAATTTATAGCTTACATATTGTTTTTTTTGGGGTGTTTTGGGGGATTATCAACAAAAAAAAGTCGTTTTTTCTTTAAAAAAATACGTTTAGCTGCGGAAACCCGTAAATAATATTCAATCTGATTTTAGATATTTACACATTCAGAGTCAATTTTATATTTAAGAATAAAATATTACTGTTTAAAAAGTTAGAAAAAGTTAGAAAAGTATAGAAACTATTTAATAAATCGGTTGTGCATATTGCGTTAAAAAACTTGTTAGAATGTCGGTTCGAGTGATCACGTTTTTGAGCGTGATTGTATCGAGAACCAATTTAATAACTAAAACCTCTGTGCTAGTTGCAAGTTTTGGTCATTTTAATTGTGTACTTCACTCGAGATTATAGAATATTTTAAAATGCAAAACGAGTGTATTAAGGATGATATTTAAATAGGTAATGAGTAATGAACTAAGATTTAAAGTATACTAAAATAGCATTGTTAACTATAATTTTAATACATTTAGAGGTATTTAAAAAGAATTAAAATTACATTTTGGTTTTTGTATTAAAAACTAGAATCAGTTTAGAACTTCTTGTTAAATAACAAAAAAATGTTTTTTGATTAATGTCATTATGCAAATTTAAGATATTAGACAATTGGGTTAATACTTCAAATTTTCGTTATGAACTTATGGGTCATAAAAAGCAAACCTTTTATTATCCGGCGATATTTAACCAAAAAACAATATATTTGTTTACATATAACCTGTTGTGTGCCATATAAGAAAACCCGATAAATGAGAATAATAATACTTCTGACATTACTTTTTCTAACTCAAATATCCTTTGGACAAGAAAGCCGAGAAGAAATGGCTGAATCTAAAATTTACGTTCGAGCAACTTACTTTGACCAAAAGAATGAGATTATTGGACTTCGAGTTAGAACTGACGTAATGGATACAATTATAGAGAACCGAAAGTTCCTAAAGTTCAAAACAGAAGACTTTGTTGACTATTCCGAAATCGAAAAATCTGAAACCTATTACGAATCATTTTTAAACGGCAATTATAAATTACTCGACAATAACTTTGAAACTGTTCACGATATCAACTACAAAGAGTCAAACGAACAAACTGCAACTCTCTTCGGTTATGAAGTGAAAACTTCTCTTGAATTAATTGATACAAGAAACAGCTATCCAAGAGACAGTCTAATTGCTACTAATAAAACCCCAAGAAAATATTTTAAATCAGACAATTCGGAGATTTACGCAGTAATAATTCCAGACTTGAAAACATTAGCAGTTTCAAGTAACGGTCAATTTTATACAAAACAACTTTTCGGAGACAACTACAATGACATTTCAGAAGGCATTAAAAATAATTTTAAAGCAAACAACCGATTTGACATTCAAAAAGGAGACGAAATACAGTTGTTTTATCGCAGAAAATGGTACAATGACTCAACAGGAATTGCGGAATACCAAGACAAGCAATTTAAGAATGCCAAATACATTGGTGACACAATAGATGATGGAAATAAGTCAATTAAACTACAAATTGAAGGCTACAATTACTTGAGCGGTTCAAAAGATGGACCAGAAGAATTTTTAATGCAAGTTTCAGATAGTGGATATTATTACGGAAATCAATTTATTCCTTTCAAAGACTATGAGACAGAACTTAAAATCATTGAACAGAACGGCCAAAAGGGTTTTTCACTTCAAGGTGTGAGTAGAGATACAATCAACGGATTTACATATGAAAAGATTGTTCAAGCGACACCAGACCCTTATCGATATTTCATTCTTCCATTTTTCCCAATGCCATTTGTAGAGTTTGGTAATGTTCAAGGAATCATAACCTATTCAAAAATCAAAGGAATTGAAAAAGGAACTAAAAGAGAAAGAACATACATAACAGATGAAAACAACATTAGAGATATTTATAGCGTCTCAAAAAAAGAAGTCGAATTAGAAATTTACTTTCTCGACAAACTAGATATTGAAATTGAAATAAAAGACTATGAAACTGATAATGTAGTCGGTTCCTTAAAGTCTAAATCCCAAAAAGGAAAAAACTCATTCATTGTAAAAACAGAAAAGTTAGAGAAAGGAAAATCTTATAACGTTCAGATAAACTATAAAGGAGATAATAATTCAGGAAGTTTCTCTAACGGATTTAAATCGAACCACTAATAAATACGGCACACAACAATGTATATAAAAAATAGTCGAAATAGTAGTAAATTCAAGGCTTTTGGCTCGTATCAAAATTTGTGCTTAACCGAAATTTTGGTGCTTCGTAATCGCCTACTTTTCATATACTAAGCGTTGTGCGTAAGCTGACAAAAAAACCGAATAGAATAAAACCAATAATAACTTAAACAATTTAAAAATGAAAAGAATTACTTTACTATTAATTATGACTGCCTTATTTGTTTCTTGTGGAAAAAATAAAGGCGAACAAATGCTTTATGACTATCAGCAAAATAATGTGAAAGCATTAAATTTTGATTTAGCCGACCTTGATTTTGAAATTAAAAGTGTTGAAAAAGTCAAGGATATTACAGCTAAAGACAGTTTAGGAGAATTGAAAAAGGAGTTTGCTCAATATTGGAAAAAAGACGCTGAACAATCTTTAGTTGACACATTGAGCTTCAAATACGTAAAAAGCGTTTTAAACGAAACAATTACACAAAAAGATACTTTGTATAAATTATATCAAGAGGCTGTTCTGACCGCTATACGGATAGATGATTTTTCATATGAATTAGACTCGAAAAGAAAAAGAGATGATGCAATGGACGAGATGTTTTCATACAAAAAAACGCTTGGCGAAGTTGAAACAATTGAAAAGTATTACAACAAGTTAGCACAAAAACCTGACTCAATTCTTTCGACAAAATATAAGGCAAATTATTCTTTGAAGAATCCAATGTTAGGAAACACCAAACAAACATTTGAAAAGATTTTTTACACTAATACATTACAAACCGAATTTATAAAAGAGGAAGAAACATCGAAAGAATAAAGCCTACGCACAACACCGTATAAAAATAATTGCGGTTTAGTGCTTAATCAAAGGTCGTTGCGTGTTTGTTACGTCTGATTTTCCTTCGAAAAATCCTCGCATACAAACCCGCAACTATTCTTATACATAAACGTTAGGCACAATAAAAATTAT